>Ga0180431_10000417_pt1 | contig 61634 bp, 40 predicted proteins | sample SS_ome_11_FD_132459 | JGI IMG/M metagenome (GOLD analysis project Ga0180431, IMG submission 132459) | Hypersaline lake sediment archaeal communities from the Salton Sea, California, USA - SS_1_MS_1 metaG | ecosystem: Environmental > Aquatic > Non-marine Saline and Alkaline > Hypersaline >... | reverse complement strand
TTACCTTCCTACCACCACAGATCGATTGCGGCGGCGGCCCCCCTCGGGGGGCCTGGCAGGGCACGGCTACGACAACGGCACAACCACTGCTCAACTGTAACCCATGTATGGTACTAGCTCACTGTTCGACCGCCCTACATTTGACCTTTGTGGCGCTTCCAGCCTACCGCCGGCGCTAGCCGAGCGCCGTCTGCTTCCACGACACACAAGAGGACCTGCGCTTCTTACCAATCCGCCCCCCACCGCGGGCTGCTAATCGCCGCAGGGCTGGGCGCACGGGTGGATCGGCCGCGATCAGGCCAACCTGTTCGTCCCCGGCAGCTACCGCGCCGTGGTCAAGTCCGTACCTGACGGGGAACCACTGGCTAGCGCCACCTTCCTGGTCAAGGCGGCGCGCTAGGCTGCGCCCCGAGCCGGGACGGGTGGTGTGAGCGAGCAATTATGTCCAGACTATTGCCAAGTTGGGCCGGTTTTGGGTACAATTCGAGCATCACACGTAAGCGAAAACGGCCACGACTGAAAGGCGGCGTTAGGTATGGCGGAAAACACCTCGGGCACTGGCGGGCCGGTCCCCGAAGAGATCAAGGGCTGGAACTGGGGAGCGTTCTGGCTGACCTGGATCTGGGGCATCGGCAACAATGTCTGGATCTCTTTCCTGGCCCTGGTTCTGGGCATCATCTGGAGCATTGTCCTGGGTGTCAAGGGCAGTGAATGGGCCTGGCAGCATCGCAAGTTCGAGAGCGTGCAGCAGTTCAAAGAGACCCAGGCCGCCTGGTCCAAGTGGGGCTGGATCATATTCATCATCAGCGTCGTCCTGGGCATACTCATGGCCTTGCTCGGGGGGCTGGCGTTCGTGGGTATAGCTGCCAGCCAATCGGGGAACCTGTCGCCGTAGTCGCCGCTGGCTCTAGCGGAGCCGCGCTAAGCTCTTGAGGGCGGCGGGTTGAGTTCTTGGCCGGGCGGTCGAGGGCCCGTCTGGCTACTCGGCTGGGTCGCTACTCGACAACCACCACCGCATAGATGTCCAACCGGGGCACGGTGAAGCTGACTAGCCGTGTCTCGGCCTGTTGCCCGATCTGGTACTTCAGGGACACTGCCTCCGCCATCTCCGGCGCTAGCAGACGGACCTGGCTGACCTCGAAGTCCTCCGCCACTCGCAGCTTCACCTGCAAGTCTGTCTCCGGATGTACCTGTGGGTCCCACTCGGCGCGCAGGCTTTCGGCCCGGGAGTTAGGTTGCCCGCCCCAGGTGCCCTCCTCCAGCAGTGTCAGGAAGCCCTCGCTGAGGCCGCTCTGCTCGGCCTTTTGCGGGTCGCGCCACCACTTGCTGCCCTGCTGCTTGAGCGGTATATTGAAATTGACCAACTGCACCACGTACTGTCCGCCGGCGCTCTTCATCACCGTCAGCTCGGTGGTGAGCGGCTTATCCTCAATCTCGCAGGTCAGCGGCCGGTCCATGATTTGCTGCAAAGCCGCCGGGATGCGGCGCAGGTAGGTGGTCTTGTCATACTCCGCCCTGGGGATTCCGGTTTTCATCCAGCGGGTAGCGCCGTCGTAGAAGCCCACCGGGCATTCGCCGCGCGGGAGATAGGCTACCGTGCCCTGGCCCACTTGCAGAACACAGGGCGTGTCACCGCTACCGGTGCCGACGAACAGCGGGACCTGGTCGCGCTTGCGGCCCCACTCATCATAGGTGCCGACCTCGCCGAATAGTACCAGCTTGCCGCCCGCCTTGACGAACTCGGAGAGCGCCTGGTACTGCGCCGCGCTGATTACCGGCACGTGCGCCAGCACCAGGGCATCGAGGTCGGCCAGGCCCTCGCGGGTGAGGTCGCGGTCGAGCACGGCGCGGAACAGGAGCCCCGCCTCCCAGAGCAGTTGCGAAGCCGGGAAGCACATGGTGGGTTGGTTGAGGTAGGCCTGCTGGGTGGAGGTCCAGACCCCGACATTCGCCTGCATCTCGGCCCGCACGAACAGCTCGGCGTGGTCGCGCCAGAAGTTGTTGTAGAGCGCCACCGCGTCCTGCTGCCGCGGACTGAGTACGTTGAGGTAGGTATAGGTGGCGTCCGGCACCAGGCCGTTGGCGTGAGTGTTGGCGATCCAGGCCTTGGTGATGTTTTCGTGGCCCGGGGACTTGGGGGTATGCCACCAGCCCAGGGCCAGCAGCATCACTATCGCCTTGTCTCCACCGACCGCTTTGAGGTAGCGGTACTGGTAGGCGTGCGAGGTGATATAGCGTCCTCCGCCATAGTCCTTGTACTCCGTGCTGCCCGCCTCGCGGAGGTTCACCAGAGGTTTGCGGGGGTGCTCGACCAGGCCGAAGCTCTGCGCCTGATTGATGGCGTCATACTGCAGCGCCGGCCCGTAGCTGCCGTGGAAGCTCTGTAGCAGGTCCTTCCATGACATGCAGTAGTTGCAGGAGATGGCGAAGTCGGGGTCGCGCTTGCGGGCATGGGCCTCCAGCATCCTCAGCAGGTCCGGGCTGGCCTGAGCGCGGAACTCCTGCCATTTGAGCCACAGCGCGCGGTTGTTCTCGGTAAGCTCCCGGGGTGGCTCCAGATGCGCCAGGTCCGCGATGCCTAAGACCTCGGCGAGTTCGGTATCGCTGCACGTCTCCGCCAGGTAGTGCCGGAAGCCCTCTTTGCAGTGGTCGCAATAGCACGCCCCCTTGGCGTTCCATACCCCGGTGGAGTCGAGATAGCAGCCGTCATAGCCGACATCAATCATCATGTCAATGATGCCTCGGGCATAGGTCTGGAACTCGGGACTGTTAGCGCAGAAGTAGTATCCGGCCGGGCCGTGGTAGCTGTAGGGGATCGGCTCACCGTCGGCGGTCACCTGCAGGTAGGTCATGGGGTCGCTGGCCGGGCGCTTGCCGAAGTAGTCCGAGTACTGCTGCTCCCAGCGGGCCTCGAAGAAGTCGAACCATTTCTTGAGCGGGCCGCTCTCACCCTTGGGGCGGGTCGCCGGTGCATCCTCATACCCGTAGAGGAAGGTGCCGGGGTGGTAGCCGAAGGCGCGGATGCCGTGCTGGTGCAGAAAGGCGATGTCGGCTTTGGTGATACCCGCCAGGCGGTCATACTCCTTGCGCTCCGGAGGGTTGGTGTAAGGCATGGCCGCGATCAGCACGTGGGTCATGGCCGCCCGCAGCGGGAACTGGTGGTGTGGTTCCTGCGGCACCATCCCGTAGGCGTGCATCCAGCACCAGCGCATATTGCCATAGAGGCACGATTCGATAGTCGAGTCGCCTGCCGCTTGCGCCTGAGCAGGGGGCAACTGACAGGCCATCAGAATGGCCGCCGCCATCGCACAGAATAACACCGCTCGAGAGTGCTTCATTGGTCTCGCCATCCCTTCATGCTGGGGCGGGTCTGAGTGGGCGATCGCACCCACTTTTTGATGGACAAACTGTGGAAAACGCTAGCTGGGTGGGCGCCCCAGAATGGATTTTCGCCTCTTTAATTTCGCCTGTACGCAGTTTTCCACAAGGGAGCCGCTTGGTGGAAAAATGTGGAAAAGTCTGTGGTAAACCGCTTCTAGAGGCCGTTTTCTGTGGATAAACTGGCGAAATTGTGCCCCTACACACTATTCTCGTGCACAGCGCCATCCTGGTTTTCCCCAGGAATTTGCCCGCAAAGCGCGATTGCCGGCGGCGTGCGGCCTAAATACACAGATTTGTGAACGTCCGTTCGCATGGATTGCCGATAGTGAAGCTGATCTGGCCGATTTCAGGTGCCATAATCACCGCCGCCAGCGAGGCCGTTTCACTCGGGTTATCGGTGTGGCGGCAGATAGGGTGCTTGCCCGCGTGGTCCGACAGAATCGCCAGCATGCGGCTGGGGTCCAACTTGCCGTAGTCCTGGTACAAGAGCTGCTGGGCGCGGCCCTGACGGTCAAGGCTGTTGACGGTCGCAGCGCCGGGCGCCTCGTAGCGGCGTATCTGCGGGGAGATGCAATGATTGGCATGGGCGTACACGCCGCAGCCATCAGGACCAAGTTGCGCCGCCGCCGTGGCCGAGGTCTCCAGGCCGACCATCTGTCCCTGCGGCCCGCCGACATAGAAGTGATGGCCGGAGGCGCGCGGCGCTTTGCTGATCGCGGCCACCGCCTCGGCGAAGCCGGTCTGGGCCAGGGCGTTGTTGATGGTAGCCAGGTAGATTACGCCGGGCCTGGCGTCAGTGCTGACCAGGTTGTTGTTGCCGATCGCGATGCCGGCCTCATTGATGGCGATGAGCGACAGACAGCCTGCGGTGGTGAGGCCGAGGGTGGCCGGGCCGTGCTGCGGCTTGCGCCTAATGCACATCACATGCTCAGCCGCCGCGAAGCCCATATCCCACGTCTGGCCGAGATAGAGCCTGCTGTCAGCGGTCGCGGGTGGGCCGGCGGCGATATGGGTACATTCACAGGTGCCGGCAAGCCCCGCCGTCACCACATCAACAAAATCGGTGTAGCCGTTGCCGATGAGCAGCCGCTGGGGCTCGATGCCGGCACCCTCGGAGATGCCCAGGAACTCCTCGTAGGTGTCCGGACAATAGCGCTCATGATGGACCAGGTGCCGGCCGGCCAGCTCCAGCAGATCGGCCACCTGGTAGTCGGCACGGTACTGCCGGGCCCGCTGCAGGGCAAGCTCGATGCGGATTTGGCACATCTGCACAGCGCCCTCGCGCAAAGCTTCGCCATGCTGCCGGCCCATTTCCCGATACGAGCCTGATACCTCAAGACAGTGAGTGCCCAAGCCAGCCACCTCTGCCGGTCAATTCCCCGCCGGCCGGGTTGTCTCCTTCCGCAGGTCCGGGCCCTGCCGATGCGGAACTGAATCTGGTGCTGCCACCTGCGACCGCTTATAATGAGGCGCGCAAGGCCCGGAATAAGGAGAAGCGATCATGAGCAAGCCGAGGGTATGGTATATCCAGACCGCCAGCCACACCGAGCGGGTATTCGACCCCGCCGACTACCAGCGAATGTTGGACAGCTTCGAGGTCACCGTCAACGAGACCGACAGGCGCTATAGCTCCGAGGACCTCGCCGCCGAAATCGCTGGCTTCGACGGCCTCGTCACCGGCTGGAGCAACGCGCCGCCGATCACCAGCGAGGTCATGGAGAATGCCGACAAGCTCAAGATCATCGCCCATTCCGCAGGCTCGATCAAACACGTGGTATCCAGGGAGATCATTGACAAGTACCTGATCCCGCGCGATGTCGTTCTGTTCTCGGCCAACCACGCCATCGCTTACAATGTGGCCGAGAGCGCCGTGGGCATGTTGCTGATGGCCTGCCACTGCTGGGCGCAGTTCGCCCAGAGTTTCCGGGAGACCGGCGTCTGGCGGCCTCCGGCTGTCCGCTCCAACGCACGCTTTCTGCAGGGCTCGACCGTCGGCGTCATCAGCGCCTCGAAGGTCGGCCGCGAGGTCATCAAGCTGCTGAGTGGGTGGCCGCTGCAGCTAGTGCTCTATGATCCCTATGTGACCGAGGAACAGGCGCAAGAGCTGGGCGTGGAGAAGGTCGAGCTCAATGAGCTGTTCGAGCGCTCCGACCATGTGACGATTCACGCGCCCAGGCTGCCGGCCACCGATAACCTGATCGGCGCGGAGCAGTTGAAGCTGCTGCGGGATGGCGCGACCTTGGTCAACACCGCGCGGGGCAACTGCCTGGACCACGCGGCGCTGCTGGCGGCGGCGGCTGCCGGCCGCATATATGTGGTGCTGGATGTCACCGAGCCCGAGCCGCTCCCCGCCGACAGCCCGTTCCGTACGCTGCAGAATGTGGCGATTACCCCCCATGTTTCCGGGGCCGGCTTCTACGGGTACCACAAGATCGGGGAGATCACAGTGGACGCACTGGCGGCGGCTTTTGCCGGCAAGCCGGTGGCCGGAGCGGTGGACTACTCCAAATATGACATCCTGGCGTAGCGGTGATTGCGGGCAGGAGGTTACGGATGCCGGGCCAGCAAGCCCAGCCTTACTTATCCATCGTCATTCCCGCGTACAATGAACAGCGCCGGCTGGCGCCTAGTTTGCAGGCGATCCTGCAGTACCTGGAGGGCAAGAGCTTCGACTGGGAGATCGTGGTGGTGGATGACGGTAGCGAGGATGCTACCTCCCAGATAGCCGCAGAGGCCCTGGCCGACAGCGATCACCAACTGCTGCGCAATGAGCCCAACCTCGGCAAGGCACTGTCGGTGAAGCGCGGTCTGGCCGCCAGCCGTGGTCGGATTGCGCTGTTCACCGACGCCGACCTTTCCACTCCCATCGCGGAAGCCGACCGGCTGCTGGAGGCGCTCGAGCAGGGCGCTGATATTGCCATCGGCTCGCGGCAGATTCGGGGCTCGCGGATCGAGCAGCATCAGCCGTGGTATCGCGAGCTGGCCGGCCGCAGCTTCGGCCTGGTGAACCGCCTGGTGCTGCAGCACGGGATTCCCGACACCCAATGCGGCTTCAAGGCTTTCACTCGTCAGGCCATCGAGCGCCTCTTGCCACACCAGCGGCTGAGCGGGTGGGCGTTTGATGCCGAGCTGCTGTTCATCGCCCGGCGGCTGGGCCTGAGCATCGCGCAGATTCCGGTGCGCTGGGAAAACGACCCGGATACCAAGGTCAACATGTTCACTGACGGCCCTAAGATGGTCTGCGATCTGTTCCGCATCCGGCGGCTGCACGGTCGGCTGCGCGCAGACAGCAGCCCCGAGGGTAAGGTCTAGAGATGCAACGCAATCCGGCCCGCAAATTTCTCGACGCCTTCTTTGGCTTGCTGGTGATGGGGGCGCTGGCGGTGTACGGTGGTGTGCGGCGACTGTCCTCGCACCGGCACCGTCGGCCGCTTGCCGAGCTGAAGGTCGAAAACCTCCTGGTGATCAAGCTGTGCTGCCTGGGCGATGGGGTGCTGGCCGGCCCGGCAGTGCGGGCGCTGAAACAGGCGTACCCGCAGGCGCGTGTCACCCTCATCTGCACTCCCCGCAATGTGGACGCCTTCCTCGGCCAGGACTTTGTTGATGAGCTGGTGACCCTGCAGCTTACCGGGCTGGGTGGGCTGAGGGAGCTCTTGCGGGCCGGGCCTCGGGCGCTGCGGCAGGCACTGACGGCGATGCGGCGCTGTCGCCCCGACCTCGCCGTGGACCTGGACCTGTATTACAAGATAACCCCGATACTTGCCTTCCTGAGCGGGGCCCCGGTCCGCGCCGGCTTCGACACCGCCGGCAAGCATCGGGGCTACCTCTACACCCATAGGGCTCCCCGCGACCCCGACAAGCACGAACTGCTGTGCTTTCTGGACATTGTCAAGGCACTCGGGATCGAGAGCAATGACCTCTCGCTGTCGCTATGGCGGGACGCGGAGGCTGCTGATCGCGTGGCCGGCCTGCTGGCTGAGGCGGGCCTGGAGCCGACCGCTAGGTACGCCGTCTTGGCCCCCGGCAGCAGCAAGAACTGGCCGGTCAAACGCTGGGCGGCTGACAACTTCGCTGCTGTCGGCAAGTACCTGGCCGAGCGCCATGATTTGCCGGTGATGATAACTGGTGCGGCGTTCGAGGCGCAGTTGGGCCAGCAGGTGGCCGAGGCCGCCGGGCCACGGGCGGTGAATCTGGCGGGCAAGACCAGCATCCGCGAGACCATCGAGCTGCTGCGAGAGGCCGCGGTAGTAATCAGCAATGACAGCGGGCCGATGCACCTGGCGGCGGCCGTGGCGACGCCGGTAGTGGGCATCTTCGGCCCGACCAACCCCAACAAGTGGCGTCCCTGGAGCGAGCAGGGGCGGGCCGTTACCTCCGACGGGTGCCCCAAGGCCCCGTGTTACTACCTGTCGGCGATGCCGCGCTGCGATGCGGGCGATTGTCTGGGCAGGATCAGCGTCTCGCAAGTCACCGCCGCCGTGGATGAGCTTCTGCCCTAGCTGGAGGCAGCGTGCTCCCTCTGGCATTCCACTGCTCGAAGCTGGTATCATATAGCGCGCAGCTTACCAACCAGCCCTATGCCGGAACCATGGCCCAACCGCAGATTCCCGAAAAGCAAGCCGCCTCCCCGCGCATCCTGCTTGTCAAGCGCAGCTCGCTTGGCGACATCGTGCACGCCTTGCCGGTTGCCAATGCTCTGCGCGACACCTATCCGGATTCGTACATCGCTTGGTTAGTGGAAAGTCGCTTCGCCGACATGCTGGACCAGCATCCGGCTCTGGACGAGGTAATTGCCGTCAAGCGCTATGCCGTTCATCAGACGGTTAGGCTGGTGCGGGACACTCTGCGGGTGCGGCGGGAGCTGCTTAAGCGAAGCTTCGACTGGGCTCTCGACCTGCAGGGGCTGCTGAAGAGCGCCTATTTGCTGTCTTGTACCGGGGCGAAGCGGCGCATCGGTTTGCGTCACGAACGCCGCGAATTGAGCCATTGCTGGTGCAACGAACTGGCGCCCGCTTCCCAGCAAGCACATGCTGTCTTGCGCTGCCTGCAGATGGCGCGCTATCTGGAGTGCGATACCGGCAACCCGCGCTTCGATCTGCAGGTGGACGCCGAGGCGGCAGCGTCGGCGGAGCAGATGCTGGCTGAGGCGGGCTTTGACGGCTCGCGGCCGCTGGTCGGTATCAATCCCGGGGCCTCGAGTCCTCACAAGCAGTGGCCTCCGGAGCGCTTTGTGGCTGTGGCCGATACAGCAGCCGGCAATGACTGGGTGGTTCTGGGCGGGCGTGGTGAGGAAGACCTGGCCCAGCAGATCGCCGGCCAGATACAGGCCCGGCCGCTGGTGAGTGCCGGCCGCACCAGCCTCAAGCAGCTCGTCGCCCTGATCAGCCGCTTGGATGTCTTGGTCACCGGCGACACCGGCCCCATGCACATCGCTGCGGCCCTGGGGGTGCCGACGGTTGCGCTCTTCGGCCCCACCGATCCTGCCAAGACCGGCCCCTTCGGCGACATCCATAAGGTCATCTGGCACCGGCAGGAGGCCAGGTCTCGCAAGCGCGGTCGGTCCCGTCGCAACTCTCCCTCGATGCTGGCGATCACACCGGCGGAAGTCGCCGAGGCGCTGGCCGAAATCCTGCAGCGGCCCTAATGCGGGCAATCGGCGGCCTCACCAGGCATTACGCCTTGTCCGATTTCGCCGAATAGTTCCAGACCTGAGTCTGCACCTGGGCCTCGGGCGGCTCGGGAACCTGCCCCGGTGTAAGTGAATTGGCCAACTCTACGGATGTGTCCTCGATCATCTGGCCCGCCTCCGGTACCAGCTTGCTGCTCATCGCCATGCGCACCTCGTAGCCGCCGCCGTTAGGCCCGAAGGCATCCGGCGTCGGGACGTAGCCGATGCAGCCGTTGGCCAGCTCCACCACGTAGGTGAAGGGGAACTGCGAGCGCTGCTTGATATTGAGGCCGAACTGGCAGAAGTACTCGGCCGGATTCGACACAAACACCGCCGGCCCGATCTGGATGGCCTGGACCTCGCAAGTCACCTCCGGCTCGATCTTGTTGGCCTCGTGCAGCAGCACCGCCTCGCGGGCAAAGAGCCAGTTGTGGTCATCAGGCGTGCCCGACTTGACCAGCGCCAACTGCTCCTGAAAGCGCTCTTCGCTGACCTCACGTGTCTTGATTTTGATGATCTGCTGCAGCGCGCGGACCGGCAGTGATTCCGCCGGCTCGACCAGGGACAGCACCTTGAGCGCCTCGGCACCGACCTTCTGCCCGACGTGCCGCGACCATTTCCGGCCATGCTCGGGCTCGCGCAGTGATAGGTTGTCAACCTGGGTGACGTCGCCACAGGCCCCGTTGAGGAACACTACCTCGCCACCACCCATTGCGCCCGTCACCGCCTCGCGCATCCAGTAGATCCAGTCGGCGGAGGCGCCGGGATTGCCGGTGGTGCCGTGGCAGGTGAAATTGACGATGGCGCCGAGGAAATCGCCGTTGGGCCGCCAGCAGCCGACCACCCCGACTTCGGGGTCGGTCGGGCCGGCCGGCTCGATAATGTCAGGATTGCCCCTGCCCGGATGCGTCATGGTGGTGCCGTCTTTCATCCTGAAGCGGCGGTTGAAGGCGACCGTCGGCTCATGACCGCGGCCAATCGAGAGCAGGGCTGCCTCTTTGCCGGCATCGGCCATGATCACCGCGGTGGCGATCTGTTTGGCTACATGCTCCAGGTAGCACAGATCGGGGGCGGTGGACTCCTGCTGCGCTAGGCGCTCGCACAGCTCCGGGTCAACGGCATGGGCATAGTCGCCAGGCTTGGCTCCCATCACCGGGCCTCCGGCATGGGTATGCGAGGCGCCGACCATCACGTGGCCGGCCGGTATCCCGGTCTGGTCCTCGATCATTACGCGGGCGGCCTCAACCACCGACCGCTTGATTGAGAGCGTGTCCAGCCCGACCAGCGCGACGGTCTCGCCATTGTCCGCGATGACTGCGGCCTTGGCGCAGCAGGGGTCATGGATAGCCTGGTGGAAGCTTTTTCTGAACCCGCCCGGTTTCTCCATCCCGATCGCGGGCGTGATGTCGGCAGATGCGAATCCCACTTGCATGATGCGGCCTCCTCAGATCACTTACCGAATGATAATCGTTTCCCTAGGCCCGGGTTATTCGCGAAGACCATCGTACAGAAAGCGAAACTGCCGGCAAAGGCTATTTCGATTCGCACAGCGCGCTTTTCCAAGATACCTCCGAAATGACACAGTCCAATTCTACGTAGGCCAGGCTTTCTAGCCTGGCTGCTGGCGCTGGCCCGTAACGGCGTCGGGCTGGAAAGCCCGACCTACGCGTTAATGAATAATCAGGGCTGGACGTTGAGAACAATACTTCGCTCTAATCATTCACAGGCCACTTTCGCCCACGGCAGCGAAACGACCTGCGTGACAAGCCTGCAACGTTGTCGCCATGCCGCAGGCTCGGTTCTAATGTTGATAAAGCCGCCATTCGGCTGCAAGTCAGCTCTGGTGGCAGGCGATGCCCTGCCCTGACGATGCGTTTGTGGAAAAGTCTGGGGAAAAAAGCGTGCAGGAATTGTGGAAAAAAGTGCCGCCGCACCGCTGAAAACTCCGCAGCCCCGCAGCCAGCGGGCCTCAGCGACTTATACCTTGTGTGGAGAATGTGCAAAGTCGGTGTGAATGTTTCTGCGGATACTGTGGAAAACGGCTTCGCGCGGGCTTGCTCAAGCTCCTAGCGGCGGTAGTTGCTGGGGGATGTGGGAAACCGTGTGGATTTCTTGATAACTAGGCCGGCAGATTCAGCAGTCTGCGCGCATTCTGAGTGCTCTGTGCGGCGATCTCTGCGGTAGTGACACCTCGCACCTGAGCGACCTTTGCCGCAGTTTCGACCATCAGCGCCGGCTCATTGCGCTTGCCCCGATGGCTCTGGGGCGGCAGGCCCGGGCAGTCGGTCTCCAGCACGATTCTGTCCGCCGGAGCGGCCTCCACCGCTTCCCGCAGCTCCTGGTTGCCCGGGTACGTGACATTGCCGGCGATGCTGATATAGCATCCCTGGGCCAGATAGTCATTGAGCAGTTGGCGGTCCTCGGTGAAGCAATGGCGCACCACCCGCTGCTGGGGCGACTTGGTTTGCTTCAGCAGCTCCAGCACCTCGGTGTTGGTTGCGCCGGGGCGGCTGTGAATGATGAAAGCTTTGTCGAGGTCGGCGGCCATCTTGATGAACTCCTCGAACACGGCGCGCTGCACCTGGCGGGAGGGTCCGTCGCAGACGAAATCGAGGCCGCTTTCGCCGATGGCCAGCACTCGCGGGTGCTGGGCCAGCGCAGCAATCTGTTGAAGGGCCTCGGCTGTTGCATCTTGGGCATCGCAGGGGTGGATGCCGACTGCGGCCCACAGGCCATCATATTCCTCGGCCATCTCCAGCGCCAGCCGGCTGGAGCCGAGATCGCAGCCGACCACCAGCATGTCGCTGACACCGGCGTCCGTGGCGCGCCGCACGGCCTCCGGGTAATCGGCGGCAAAGGCCGGGAGGTTGAAATGGCAGTGGGTGTCTATCACTTGCATCCGGTCCGCCTCCGATCGTTCAGGCTAGTGGGCAGCAAAAAGGCGAAGGTCACTGGCGACACTTGCCTGGTGGCTGACCTTCGCCCGGTTATTCATCTGCCGTGGTGGTTGCACTCAAGCGCGCCGACTTGCCTCGATTAGCGCGTCCGAGCGCCGGCGCTAGCGATAGCGCCGCGTCACGCGTTTGTAGTTGCGGTCATTTTCAACATCAGTCCATACCATCGTCCACAGTTCGCGGTCGCGATTGAAGCCGACGCGCTGGCCGTCGGGCGACCAGATCGGGTAGCCGTCGCTGCGGGAAGTGTGGGTAACGGCGCGAACATCGGTGCCGTCAATAGCCATGGCCCACAGGTCGTATTTGGGCCCATTGCGGTTGGAGTGGAACAGGATGGTGGTGCCGTCGGGAGACACCGCCGGTGCCCCGTCATCGAAGTTCGAGTTGGTGAGGTTCTGCGGATTGCCGCCGTCGGCGTCACACATCCAGATATCCGACCGGTCTTCATCTTTGTCCCGCTGCTCATAGACAATGCTGGCCCCGTCGGGGGTATATACGGGCCACATCAGATCAGCATCGGGCTCCTGGAGCAGGGAGACGCGGCCATCGGTGGTCTGCAACAGCGCCGCGCGCCCGCTGCCATCAGCCGCCACCGTCGCCAGGTCCATCGTGCCGGTGTATTGCGTGGTCACGAACACCAAGGCGCTGGCATCGGGCTTCCATGAGGGCATACTGTCGGCGCCGTCCCCGGGCGGCTGGGTAATCAGCACGGCAGCCTGCGACCGGTCGCCGTCGTCAGCATCAATCAGGTAGATGCCGTCCTTGGCGCCGCGACGCGCGGCGATGGCAATAGCTTCCGAATCATCGGGACGGTATGCCGGATGTCTGCCGCCCTCGTCGTCCCAGTCGTCGTCATTGTCCGACCACGTCAGCAGCTTCGGGCCGCCGCCGTTTTCGGGAACGGAATATATGTACTGGATCTCGTTGGCGCCCCATGAAGTCAAGGCGACGCGCCCTTCTCCGCCCCACGAGGCGCGCTCTGATACATTCAAATATACCGAGCTATCGTCGTCGCCCCCACAGCCCATCATCACCGTCAGGGCGCTGAATACTATCGCGACCAACAGGTACATACCGTGTCTTATGCCAAATCTCATTGCCTTGGCTCCCCTGTGTGGATCATCGTGCTCTCCGGCACGCGCTGGCGGCGCAATCACCGCTCCGATACACTCTGTCAGACAACCTGGATACTGTTTGGTTGCTTTGCGCTCGGCTTGCCGGCATTATAGGGCTTGACTCGCAGACAGGTCAAGGCTACCCGCCGGTGGCTGGGTCAACCGCGCGGCGCGGCCGGCGTCGGCACTGCATAGCGCTTCTCCCCACCATTGAGCGCAAAGCTCACTATGCTGACAGTTCCCTGCGGCTCCAAAGATACCTCCCCCACCTGCGCCTCTTCCCCGGCATACGGCACCAGCACCGTCACCAGCCACTGCTCGCCGGCGCCCCGGCAGTCCCATCGCACCACATACACGGGAAAGCTCTGCGGCTTGCGGGGATCGGAAGCATATGAGAACTCCGCCGCGGCCACTTCCCCGGCGCTCCACTGGCTGGCACCGGTTCTGGTCACGATGCCCTTGCCATCGCGGGCGGTGAGGTAGCAATCGCCCTCCGGGGCCGTCTCTCCTAAGAGATAGAGCCTCGAGGTATAGCTGTGCTCGGCCTCATCATTCGGCACCATGCGGTCCACCACCACGAACGGCCCGCCGCGCTCGTGATACAGGGAGCGGTAATGCCGGACGGCAGGGTAGAGATCGTGATAGATCGCCACCGCATCGTGGGCCGCATCGGTCTCCCATTTCAGCAGCGTGCCTCGGCCCTGCTGCTGATTCTCCCCGTCAACCACGATAGTGTTATGGTCCTCGGTCTTTCTCCAGCCATAGCGCGAGTCCACCACCCAGGCCTCGCCCTCGGCATAGAGCACGAAGTTGCCCTTGTCGCAATGCCCGTGCCCGCCGCCGTGGGGACCGAAATCGAGCGCCGCGTAGTAGGCCTCTTCCTCCCAACTGTCGCGCATCACCGCTATCCCGCTATCCGGCAGCAGCACACTGGTAAAATCCGGCTCTTTCGGCTCGTAGCCCGGATAGTCGGGACATAGCAGCGGCGTGCGGGTATTCCTGGTGGCAAAGGCGTACTCGCGCTTGCCCAGCCATTGCGCCAGTTGGTGGAGGTCGTAGTACTGAACACCGGGGTCGGACTGCCCGCCGTCATTGAAGCGAGGCATCCCGCCATTGGGTGTGACCACCTTGGCCATCCAGTCCAGCATGTCGCCGAGGCGCCTGCCGGCCAACTCCTCGGCCAGGTAATCTTCGCCCTGCAGCTTGTCCGCCGCCATGTAGTACAGCACCATCGGCCAGGCCGCGAACATGTGATACGCGGTGGTCTGCTCCAGCCAGCCGCCGTCGCTGAGAATGCCGGCGTGGATATACGGGCGGAAGCGGTTAGCCAGCTCGCGCCAGTATCCGGCTTCCGGCATCATCGGGTAGAAGTGCCCGGCCAGCCCCACCGCCCCGCAGTAGCGGCAGTGGGCATTGTGCTGGGTACCGCCGGCAGGCAAATACGCCAGCGCCACCGTCAGCTCGCGAACCATCTCGCGGATCTGCCAGAACAGCCGCCGCTTGTCCTCGCGTGACATCAGCGGCTGCAGGCAGTCGAAGGTGCCGACGCTGCCGAGGGTGCGGTACTGCTGATCCCAGGGGACCACCGAAGAGTAGTAGCAGCGGTAGGCGGCATGGACCTCCCACTGGCGCACCGAGCCATCTATCCACACCTCAGCCGCCTTGGGGCCGTACTTGGCAATGCCGGTGGTTATGTAAGCCCTCCAGATGCTGTTGAAGGCCCCGGCCTGCTTGTACTCCGGCACCTCATAGACCTCGGCGCGATGAGCCAGGTCCGCAGCCGGCTGCCACGTCGGCGGGCTCTGGTCCATCAGAGCCTCCGCCGCCTCCAGCAGCTTTTTATAGTGGTCATACCTGGTGAGGTAATAATCATCGGTGGTATTGCGCTGCCACATCTGGGCCAGCCGCTCGTCATCATAGAACACCCCGGGGCGGAAATCGCCCAGCATCTGCTCCATGAAGCCGGCGTCCTCCTCCGCCCGCAGGCGCACGAACCGCAGCAAGGCCGCCTGGCAGCGCAGCGAACCGTCCGCCGCCGCCAGGTTCGCCGCTATTATCTCGTCCAGGGGCATACTCTCCCCCATCTCCGACAGCGCCAGCACCTTGTCCCAGGCCGTTGCGGCATCGTCCTTGGGCAGCTCGCGGCCCAGGTAGTACGGCTGGGTGACGGCGGTGAAGGCCAGCTCGCGGAACCGTGTCCGCTCCGACAGCTCCGGCATATCCTCGAAAACCCCGGCCAGCAGGCGCTGGGTCTGCCAGTACCAGAAGGCATCGTCGGTGAAGTAGTGGTGCCACTGATGGGTGGTGACCGTGGCCGCGTAGGCCGCCAGCAGCAACTCCGCGACCCTCTCGTGGCCTTGCTCCTGATCCAGGGCTCCGCGCAGGATCAGGTACGCCGCCGCCAGCGCCGGAGCCGCCTTCTCGGCTACCGCCCGCGCGCTGGCGGTATAGGCCAGATAATCCACCCAGATCGGCGGGTTCTCGCGCATCGTGAGCAGGACCTCATGCTCCCGCGCCGTCTCGTCCGCAATCGTGAAGCTGCCGGTATTGGTGAACTCGCCGATCTTGAAGGCAACGCTCTGCTCGTCCCCGCCGTCCACCTGCACAAAAAGTGAGTCGGCCGAAGTGCCGGAGCCTTTGACCCGCAGATAGAACTGGCTCTGGCCCGCCGGCAGCTTGAGCCGGAACCGAATCTGCGCCGACTTATCCCTGATCTCCAGAGCCTGCCCGCCGCTGGCCTGCTCATCATCCACCACTGCCGCGTCGGAGAACTCCGCCTGCTCCGCCTGGACGGTCTCGGCCCCGAAGGCCGCCGCTGCCTCCAGCTCCCCTATGATCTCGCGCGCCTGCTGCAAGATCTGTTCACACTCGGCTGGGACCTTGCTGCCGGGTGCGCCGCTCTTGTCATCGCGTGGCTCGGGCTTCCAGCCCGAGTCCATCACCCCTCGCTGCACCTGGAGCATATTCGCCAATATCAGCGACTTGCGCCCGGAGTCAGCGCTGGTCGCGACCAACTCGAAGCCTTCCGCCATCAGTCCGGCCAGGCGGCTCTCTATCGCGTCGGTGTTTTCGCCGCGCAGCTTCGTCAGCCGCAGCCGGTCGGCGGCGATACTCAGCCGGTAGCACCAGTCCATCAAGGGGTCGGCTTCCGGGCCGGTCACCGTGGCCAGCTTCGCCTCGGCCTGCGCAGGCAGCCCTTCTATATCACAGGGCGCATGTCCCGCCGCCCGCACCATAGTCGTCGCCATCAGCAATCCCATAGCCGCAATCACAAGCCGCATCACCAACGCCTCCCAACGCAGCTTTGCCATACCAGATACGCCTTCGCCACCGCCAGTGAAGAACCTTCCGGAAGGTTATTAGTCGGCGTCGGCGAAAATACCAAATGCAGCTCACAAGCCGGAGGTGTCCTGACTATGCGCAAGGTCTTGGTAGGCGTGTTGCTACTGGGTCTCGTAGGGCTGGCTCAGGGGAAGCCGGTTATCTATACCGTTAGCGCCAATGTGCGCGCCAGCCTCACCTTCCCCGCCTCCGCAGGCATCGAGAAGCTCGAGTATCTGGCCCCCGACAACAAGCTGATGGTGGTGCCGCTGCAGACGGAGGCCGCCACCGTCACCTTCGTCATCACCCCCGATATGATGACGGAGGGCAAGGCGGTGCTGGTTGTCAACCGGCCGCCCAACCGCGATCTTTTCGACCGCGAGCCGCCGGCCTTTGACCGCGTCCTGCTGGATGGGGTGGAGATCGCGGTGCGCGAGATCGTTCTGATACCGTATCAGCCGCGCGCGGTGCATCTGGAGGTTTCCGACCCCAGCCGGATCAGGCCCAGTGCCCTGCGGGTGATGATCAATGGCAAGCGCGCCGGCGCCGCCCAGGTGCAGTTGGAGCGCCAGGGCATGGGCCGCTGCTGGCTGGTCAGCTTCCGTCGGCCCGATGACCTCAGCCTGGAGAGCCTACGCGTGACCGCCACCGACAGCTCGCTCTTGGGCAACAGCTCCGCCTTTGTGCTGCAGATCGAGCAGGGCCTGTCGGTCGTGGAGGGCGCGCAGTACAGCGGCGGGGAAGCGGTGGCTTTCGTCACCCAGTCGGCTTTCGTGGCCGCGCGAGTGAAGCTGGCCGCGGGCAAGTACCAGGTGGAGGCTGTCGCCCAGGGCACCTCCAGCGGCAGCGACTCCTTCTGGATCGAGCTTGACGGCATCCAGCAGCCGGACCCGGTGCACATCTCGATTGACGAGCCCGGCATCGGCAGCAGCCTGGTGGAGAAGGACCCCGAGCATCTACCCGGGCTGACCGTGGCGGCGGACGGGGAGCATGTCCTGGCCCTGGTATTGCGCGAGGGGCCCGGGCCGGTGCTGGACCGCCTGCGGATACTGCAGGAGGGCAAGGAGATTGCGGTGTTCGAGGGCGAGGCGATGCTGCCGGCCTTCCCCAAGCCGTAGCCCGCATCTTTCATAGTCGCGTGGCTCGGCCTGAGCTGTGCGTCGCGCACAGCTCAGGTGAGAATGCGCCAGCATTCTCAGCTTCCAGCCCGAGGTCGTCAAATGGGTAGGAGGCACTTTGAGCATCCGCCAACATAAAGAGCCACCCCTCCGGGTGGCTCGTTTGGTGGTGGCTAGTTGGTTCGCGCTGCTTCAGGCGGTGTTGCTGTGCAGGGCGGCGAATTGGGTATCGGTGACATTGGCAAGTCCGCGGGCGAACTGAAGGATCTCGCCGGGGTCTATGGGGCCCAACCGTTTCAGATCGGTGACCTCATCGCTGTCCGGCTCCGGCTCTTTGATCATCGCGTTCCATCTATCGTAATCGAGCAACTCCAGGCCTTCGTAGCCACATTCGGCGCAGCGGTATTTGATGTACACGTGGACCGGCTCGTCTCCCACCATCACAAAGCCGTGGGCCAGCAGCTCATTGAGACCGATGCGATGGCCACAAACGCACTGCACGACTGTATCCATGTTCATGTAGCTGTGTCCCTCCCGGCGGCGACTCCTCTTGTACCAGAAAATCGGCCGGAATGCAAGTGGCTTGCCGAGAATTGCTGCACCTTTTCCGGTTGGCGCACAGGGTCTCCATGGATCACAGCCCGAAGCCGAACCGCTACCTGTCCGAGATCGTTGCCGGAGGGCGCTGTCCCAATGGAACCGGCCACATAGCAACTGCCCGACCTTTTCCGCCAGCGACATAGACTCCAGAATGTTGCTGTTCACCTCGCTCTAGTCACGACCTCGGGCTGCAAGAGTAGTTATGCAGATTTTGCTAACGGCTGGGCCGGATTCTCGGCGGAAGCCAGCTTCCGCCTCGTATGCGGCCCCTCCGAAAGGCAACATCTAAAGCCTTGAACGGCTGGTTCGGGGTCTACACAATACATCCCCGTGGGTCGGGCTTCAGAGATTTATTGAGTTGTTGGGAAGGAATTGTATTTGGGGCACTGAGGCAACGACCGACGCCAACACTGCACTTGGTGGAATGCGGCGCCTCTTGCTCCCCTCCCCAAAAAAGCCAGGAGGACAGGGGACCCATGCTGCGCACGGGTGCCCTGCCTGTCCATGCCGTTGCCACAAGTCGCGACAGGCAAGGATGCCTGTCGTCCTGGAATGTGCTGTGTATAGGGGCCTGATACGAGTCCATCGCCGGCTACGTTTCCTTCCTACTTAGCAGAGAAATGTCTCCAGCCCGACTCCGTCGTAGCCGTCGGAGGGGCCGAATGGGTGGCCTGAGCGAAGCGCAGGCCGGGCCCCATCCGGCCCAAGGCCTAGTACGCCGGCACCGCTCATCACCAACCACAGCTCATCGCCTGAGACAAAATTACACAACTACTGCGGAAGCCCCAGCTACGCAGCGGAGGGTAGCTGTTGCAGATGATGGTGGAGTCGGGCAGGATGCCCGACCCACGGGACGATGAGAGAATAGCCGGACCACCGCCGCTTACCGCGCATAATAGGTGCTGGTCGGGATCCGATACGCATCGCCGGGCCCCACGTTGCTGATCCAGAAGAGCCGCCGCCCGTCGCCATCCGCGTCCGTGAATACCTCCTCCAGGCTCCCCTCAACTCCCTGCAGTACATACTGCTTGCCTGCGAGGCGTTCGATCCTGAAGCCCTGCGATTTGTCCTCATTGTACAGCCAGCGGCCGGCATGCGTGCCGCCGCTAATACGTCCGGGAGCTCGGTCCGAGGTCACTGCTCCGGCCTCGTCATCGGTTGCCACCACAGCTCCCATACCGACTATCAAGAGCACATCGCCGAAGCCCAGAGTAGTTTGCGCGCCCCTGACCTCAGTCTCCTCGATCGTGTAGCTGGTCTTCTGCAGATCGTTGCTCAAGATGACTACCTTATCCCGACAGGCTTCCGGTATCGCCAGCGGCTGGTCTATGGTGATCGCATTGCTCGCGAAATCCACAGCCAGCACCTTGCCCTCGGGCGCCGGCTCCAGATGCAGGGCGAAGTCACCATACTGCAGCAGCGTCCCGTTCACCACAATCGCCCGCTTGAGGCCACCGTGATCCAGCGTCAGCAGCGCGAACTCGGCGGCGACCTCCAGGGGCTGCTCGGCACCGCGCCACTGACAGCGTTCGGTCGAGTCCGGGGAGCTGTGCACCAGGTCGCTGGCCCCCTCGCGCCGGATTACCAGACCGACCGTCTCCGGGCTGGCCGATGCGCATTGCAGATAGTCCACCTGCTCAACCTTCGCACTGCCGCGATGCGCCTCGATAACAGCCACATACTTGGAGAGCAGTTCCTCTCCGGCCTCGATCTTCTCCTCCGGTAGCAGATTCCGCCCCAGCACGTACTGAATCTCCTCCGGATTGCCGACCTGAAGCTCCGGCGAGGCGTCGGCTACGATTACCTCTTCCGCACAACCCTCAGGCATTGTCATGGTCAGTGACAGGTCTTCGTCCGCCTTGTGCCACACCGCCGACCAGTCGCTCTCCGGTCGCATGCGCCGCACGTTGTACAGCCCGTGATATCCGCTGGTGACACCTCCCATCGCCGCCGGGGCCTCGAGCTTTAGGTCCCGCGTAACCACCAGACTGTCAATCTGGATATAGGTCTGCCCGACTTGCTCACCACTGACTACGACCTCCGTAACCGGCTCGGTCAGCTCAAACACCTCCGACGAGACCCACTCCCAGCCTACCTTTCCCGAAGGCTCGCAGAGGAGCTGCTGGGTTACCCCGCCCAGGCTGATATTGACGAGGTTACTGCCCTCGTTGTAGTCATAGAAGTGCATCAACACCTTCACTTTGCCGGGGGCGATCTCGGCGGTCTGCATCTTCAGCTCAGTGTCGGGCCTGCGCGTGAGCACCGAATCATTGCAGATAGCCCAGGCCTCTTTGGATAGCTCGCGGTACTCGCTGCCCTTCCGCAGCCCCTCTCCCTGCATCAGATTGAGGGCGATGCCGTTTCGCGGGCGCGGCGGCGGCTTGGTCCCATACGGCACATTCACGCCCGCCAGGGTGCCCTGCTCCTGCACCGGGCCGAACTGCCCGCCTGCCACCGCAAGCTCGAAGAAAGCCGGCCCGTGGAAGCACCAGTCGTGCTGGCGGCCGCCCCGTACTCGGAAGATATCCAGCAGATAGGCTGCCTCCTCGGATATATCTATCAGCGCCGTGCACCGCCGGTACAGAGAAACCATGCCTGCATAGGCCACCTCCGCGGACGCGTCCATGTACTGCAACTCCGGTGTGCTGGCCAGAGTGTGCAGGTCACCGGCGTGCTTGTTCAACTGGGTGGTCTCATCAACCACCACGCAATAGTGCTTGACGGTATCGGTACTGCGCCAGTTCCAGAAATCACGCCGGGTGAAAGGCGTCGGATAGCCGTCATCCGGCATCATCGGGCGCCCGAAATCCCACATCTCGATAGTCAGCCGGTCGTGGTGACCGTGGCCGCCGCCCGCATAGCCGTAGTACATACTTACCGCCCGCCGCTGCACTTCACTGCCGCTTTCCAGAATCGCCAGCCCGTAGCCGCCCAGGTTCCGCGTCGCCCACTCAATATCGCTGCCCTGCTCCGCTACCACTCTCGCGACCTCTTGCTCATCGAAGTAGTCCTCGAACAGGTCCCTGGACTGGGCATTCATGCGCACCAGCGCCTTGGCGTGTCGCGGGTCGCCGTAGTGAGTGAAGGCGGGGCCCTGCAGCGCGGCCGACATCGCGATCGGGCCGGAGCCCTTAAGCCCTCCGCTGTCCCCGATATCCGGCGTGAACTTGCCGGCGCAGGTCATATCAATCCCGATATCCGCCATCTTTTTCAGCTTGGGATTATCCCAGATGTTCACTCCCAGCCGGGGCAGCAGCTCGGCGATGGTGTAGAAGTTCCGGCACCAGCTCGAGGCGTAGCCGGGGGAGCTCTCGCCACCCAGACCCTCGCGCCAGAACTCGTTCCACAGCAGGTCCTCGACCCGGCCCGGCCCGCTCATCAGCCAATCCCGCATCGCCTCGGTAGTCGGCCCCTTCGCCGCATCGTCATTATCGAGCACAATTGCCAGAATGCACAGCGTTCTCTGGTGCATGCCCATGTTGCCGACCACTCTGCCAGCCATGACATCTTCGGCCATGACTCTAATCATCTTCTGCTCAATCAGCTCCCGGGGTGCCTCGATGCCCTGCTTTTGCAGAAACGCCAGCAGCTCTTCATCTGCATCAAATATGGGATAGAGCGCATCATAGGCGCGTGCCAGGTTGCCATCATCGCCGCATGACCAGATGCGGTCCGATATGCGTCCGGGCACATTGAAGCGGTGCTCGTGATAGGCCTGTACCCGGTAGTCGAAACGCTCGTACTCACTGGCCAGCTTGGCCATCAGCACCGCGCACTTGTGCCCATACACCGGCTTGCCCGTCAGCAGGTAGGCATGCGCCAGTCGCGAGATCCCACCCATAATATCCCGCTTCCAGCGCTGCCAGTAGATGTAATATGGCACGAAGTAGTAGCGCCTGTCGTCCGGTCCCACCCAGCCGAGCCCCTTGTCAATTATCCTCTCGCCATGCTCCGGCTCGCCCTCGAGGCCCTTGGTGTTCCACGGCTCGAAGTCGTTCTCCGGGAACGTCCGGCCGCATACCGGACAAGTTACCTTGAACGGCTTGTCACGATCCATGATCCACGGGTAATGCCCCGCTTTGCGGTTGATTTCGTCACCGCAGAAGGGGCAGTCGTGGCCCGTGCACACGTTGATGGCTCGCAACTGCTCCGGAGGCGGCACCAGGTCCCACAGCTCCTGGTCGGACATGCCCACGTACCATTCCGTGCCGGCTTCCGAGTTGGCCACCTGGCCCTTGCCCCACTCGTACCTCTCGATCTTCTCCTGCACCCGCGCCATCGTTGCCTCGTCGTAGTACGTCCGCCCCTGCTTGCCGTGCGCCATCCCGCCCAGCAGCATCAGACAAATGACCAAACAGGCGACTCTCATTGCGTTTCACTCCTCTAGCGTAGGGCGTCATCAGTGCGTTTCCCTGAGGGCTTCGCGTCTGGAGAAACGTCCGCCTAGATTGATGCACAGTTTCGTGTTCGGACGTTGAATCTCCTGTTGGGGGGAGCAATTACTTCAGTGCAAGGGGAGACAGCTTGCCGGCCGAGTTGCACAAATGCTCGGGCAGCCTAGAGGTCATGGGCATGTCTCGGCGAGAAGGGAATAGGCCGGCAGGCGGCGAAAAAAGACCATCACACCCAATACCGACAAGAAGGGCACCCCAATGACCAGCATAGACTACGGCGTAGTGGCGGTTTACCTGCTGCTGGTCGCCGCCACCGGCTTTGTCGTCCGCGCCCGCATCAAAGGCCTCGCCGACTACTTCGCCGGCGGCCATAACGTGCCCTGGTGGCTGGCAGCAGTGTCCCACCACATCTCCGGCTACAGCGCCTTCGCCTTCGTTGCCTACGCCGGCCTGGCCTATACTGTCGGCTTCAACGTCTGGACCCTGTTCGCCATCCCGACGTTTCTGGCGATGATGGTGGGCGCCTACGTCTGGGCACCGCGCTGGAGCCGCCTCAACGTCATCACGCCCGTGGAATACCTGGAGCGGCGCTTCAACCGCACCGTCCACCAGCTCATCGCCTGGAGCGGGATCGCCGTCAAGTTCCTGGACGAGGGCATGAAGCTGTACTCGCTGGGCCTGATCATCTATGTCTGCACCGGCTGGCCGCTGGATGTGACTATCATCGGCTGCGGTGTGGTGGCGGTGCTCTACATCCTGCTGGGCGGGCTGTGGGCCGAGATCATCACCGATTTCGCTCAATTCTTTGTCCAGCTCATCGTCACGTTAGTGCTGGCGGCGGCGGTGCTGAAAGCCGTCGGCGGCTGGGCCGGCATGTGGGAGCAGTTGCCGCTCGAGCACTGCAGCTTCTTCAGCGAGAAGTACAATCTGGCCTATATCCTGGTATTCATCATTCCGATAATCCTCAGCTACAATGGCGGCACCTGGGGCCTGGCGCAACGGTTCTACTCCATCGGCAAGCCCTCCGCTGCCAGGAAAGCAGCCCTGCTATCCGGGGCGTTGTATCTGGTATATCCGCTGTTTCTCTATATTCCGGCCTGGGCCGCGCCGCTGGTGCTAGGCGAGATCGGCAACCCCGAGGAAGTCTATCCGCTGATGGCGCAGAAGTTCTTCCCGACCTTGCTGCCCGGGCTGCTGGGACTGTTCGTGGCCGCTATGTTCGCCGCGACTATGTCCATGGTCGATTCCGACCTCAACGCCCTGGCGGCGGTGTTTACCAAGGACATCTATCAGAAGACCTTCAACCCCAGCGCGTCCGAGAACACGCTGCTGAAGGTTGCTCTGCTGGCCACGGCGATCCTGGGCACCATTACCATTATCGGGGGATTGCTCACGCCCGCGCTCGGCGGGGCCTTCGAGGTTATGATGCAGTGGTATGCGGCGATCCTGGCACCGGTGTCGGTGCCGCTGCTGTTCGGGATGGTGCTGCGCCGCACCACCTGGCGCGGGGCCGTGGCAGCGTGGATCGGCGGGTTCGCGGCGTTCGTGCTGCTCAAGTACGGCCTGCAGGCCTCCTGGACGATCTACACCGGCGGGGAGCTGCTAGTGATCTTCATCATCTACTTCGGCGAGGGCTTTCTGAGCAAACAGACACCGGCTGAGCAGGCGCGGGTGGACGAGCTGTTCGCGCAGATCGAAGCCCCGGAAGAAGCTACCGACCAAAACTAAAGCGACAGGCGTCAGTCTTGCTCGCAACTTTGCGCTGAGAAATCTGTCCTAGTATCTTGACTATAGGGGCTAGTACGTGCTAGACTCTGTAGCAGACAGCGTGGCGTGCGATACGCTGGCTGTCTAATCGGCAGTCCCGTGTACTGATACCGGCCCAGAAGGGAGGGACCTCCAGGCCAAGTCCACGGAGTGCGGCTGTCGCAACCGGAGTGAAGCAAAGCCGAAGCACTGCCCCGCAGAGGAAACACAGGAAACTCTGCAGCAGGGGCTTCTTCATAGTAAAGTGCTCGCTCCGGGGAAGTGGTGTGTAGCCAAATCTCTAGGTTACGGCCGCTTCCAATTGCACAAACACTAAGGAGGACACATCTAATGAAGAAGCTGTTAGTAGTATTGGCACTAGCTGCGCTGGCAGTGCCGTGCTTTGCACAGGCGAATCCGGCGCAGACCGTCCCGTTCGACCACTGGGCCTATGATGCAGTCCAGGAGCTGGTTGATCAGGGCGTGATCATCGGCTATCCCGATGGCACCTTCAAGGGCGATCGGGCGATGACACGGTACGAGTTCGCAATTGCCGTCTCGCGGCTGCTGGACGTAATCGGTCCCGGTGCGCAAGGTCCGGCTGGTAAGGACGGCGCGGCCGGCCCGGCAGGAGCAGCAGGAGCCGCTGGCCCGGCCGGCCCGGCAGGACCCGCAGGTCCGGCAGGCCCGGCTGGTAAAGACGCCACGGTTGATGAGGCTCAGATAGCCACCATCGTCAACAAACTCATTGACGAGTTCAAAGACGAGTTGGCCGACCTGCGCCAGGATGTTGACTACCTGCAGGACGATGTCTATGACCTCGGCGACCGCGTCACCTACCTCGAGAAGGCCATGGAAGGCCCCGATATATTCGGCTGGTTGGACTACCGCATCGGTATGGCCAACAAGATTGACTTCGATTACGACTACGACAACCTGACCGCCGTCGTAGGTATCGAAGGCCAGATCACCGACGAACTCGCCGGCACCATCGCGCTGAAAGTGCACGACGCTTCGGCGCCGAATGCCGGCACCGCCGCGGCGTCAGTAGCGGAGAGCGTGTATCTGGACGAAGCCTACATCACCTTCACCCGTGACGGCTTCCCCCGAGGCACCCACACTATCGGTCGGCAGTATGTGGCCATGGGCCCGGGTCTGTTGATTGACACCCAGCGTCAGAGCGTGCAAGGCTGGCGCTGTCAGACCAACGACGTGTTCGGGACCAGACTCGACTTCGACCTGTTCGCCGGCGCCGCCAACTATACCTGGGCCCACACTCCTGGCGCTATTCCGCCTGGGGACGTAGCCGCCGATGGCTATTTGGCCACGCGACTGGCTTATGACAGCAGCCGCGGCGCGTTCGGCCTCAACTACCTGGGCTCGGGCGCCGACCTCGAGAAAGGCTACAGCCTGGACTACACCGGCTCAATCTGGGGAAGGGCAGTTGCTATCGAGCACGCCCGCCAGACCCAACAGTGGAACGACCCGAGCCCGGCACCAAGTGACGCGAAAGCCACGATGGTGAGCGCTCAACTGATTGGTAGCGGGAGCTGGGGCTTGACCGGCTTCTGGTCGGATTGTGATGCCGGGTATGGTCCCGCCTACTCGCTGATCAATCCGTACTATGAGGTGCTGGTTCCGGGTAATCCGGGCTTGCCCTGGGAGCGCGTGCTGCGCAACGTGCCAGTTCTCGCCGACCCAGCCGCGGCCGCGGACGTCGAAGTACTCGGCGGGGAGCTGGCCTTCGGCCTCGCTTCCACACCTTTCACCTTCTGCTACTACGACATCAGTGCGAAGACACCCGCAGGAGTGAAAGTGACTCCGGCCTACGACGCGCTGTGGGCTCTGAGCACCAGCAAGGAGCTGGCAGACGGTGTCACCGTTACCTTGACCTATGCCAACCAGTTGGCTACTGGCAATCGCAAGGACCTCGAACTGCTCCAGGGCGGCGTAATCGTCGGCTTCTAGGAGCAGGTTTCACCGACTACGTATGAGAAGAAGGGCCCCGCTCGGGGCCCTTCTTTTTTTCCGGGCTCCCAGGGGTACGCGTTTGCCGCGTGCAGATTCGGCGCGAATCGGGCAACAGCGGCGGCCTCGGGCCCGCGTCACCACCGGCAACCTACATGCTGGAGACATACTTAGAGCCGGAGCGCCAGGGCGCCCGATGTACGCGAGGACCTAGGAGAGCTTGACTGCACCACGAATCTCAGGTATATTCCTCTCTAGGAGTTGTGGGAGTGCATCGAGTTGGCGGCGATGCGATGTCCGAAAACCCTAATCAGCCGTTGCTTCATAGGAGCTAGGGATGAGACGAGCTAGCGTGGCGATAGCAGTGGGCGCAATCGCGGTGCTAACTGCCGGCCCTGGGTCGTGGGGCCAGGGTGGCCCGGTCGAGACGCTGCCCTTTGACCACTGGGCATATGACGCGGTGGAGCAGTTGTGTGAGATCGGCGTAATTATCGGCTACCCCGACGCCAGCTTCCGTGGTGACCGGGTGCTGACGCGCCACGAATTCGCCATGGCAGTCTCGCGCATCGTGGACCTGTACTCGCGGGCGCGGCTGATCGGGCCTGAAGGCGCGCCCGGGCCGGCCGGTCCCGCCGGGCCCCCAGGTCCTGCCGGTCCGGCCTGTCCGGCCGGTCCGCCCGGGCCTCCGGGGCCCGATGGGAAACCCCAGATTGATGAGGGGATGCTGTGGCGGCTGATCGGCAAATTGACCGAGGAATTCTCGCGCGAAATGCAGACGCTGGGCGGGAGTATCGCAGAGTTGCAGGGCCAGATCGGCGCATTGGACCAGCGTGTCACAGTCCTGGAGACTCCGCGAGAAGTGGACGTATTCGGCTACATTGACTACCGCATCGGCACGGCTGGGAAGATTAACTTCGACCATGACTTTGACAACCTGACGGCCAAAGTGATAGTGGAGGGCAATATCAGTGATGAGGCCTTTGGGCGGATTGCCCTGAAGTACGCGGATGCCTATGTGCCGCTCAGCGTAATAGACATCGAGCAGCGCGAGGGGCCGGGATTTGTCAACCCGCCCGGGAATCGGCCCTATGGATACGGTCAGGAGGACCTGTGGCTGGATGAGGCTTTCGTGCAGTTCCCGACCCGAGGCAGACTGGCGGCGGACTGGACGGTGGGCCGGCAGTTCTTCTGCTACGGGCTGGGCCTGGTGGCGAATGATGAGCGGCGCGCCTTGACCGGGATCCGCTGCCAGAAGGATGACCTGTTCAGCACCGGTATTGACCTGGACTTCGTGGTGGCGGGCGCGACCCACGACTGGCTGCCGGCGCGGCCCTTCCCGGGTCACAGTGACGGCTATGTAGCGGTGCGCTTCTCCCACGAGCGGCCGAAGTGGTCATGGGGGCTCAACTTCCTGCCCGACGGCACCGGCAACGAGATCGCCTACAGCGCCGATATGCGGCTGCGGCTGGGCGGCGATCGCTATCTGACTGTGGAATACGCCGAGCAGAACCGGCACTCCAACCGCGCGCCCTACCGGCTCAAGAACCCGGATGACGCGGCGATGGTTCATCTGGACCTAATTGACACCGAGGACCTGTCGGTGAGTTGGTTCTACTCGAATGTGGACCCGGAGTACGACATCGTCTATTCGAGCATTCATCCCTACTACGAAGTCACCCAGTCGCAGCGTCCCGGCAACATGTTCGCCTGGGACCGGTGGCTGCGCCGCCCCTTCGCGATCACCAACTTCAAGTGCGACGGCTGGTATATTGACACCCACCTGGGCGACACCCCAATCAGTCTGGTGTACTTGCGTCCGCGCGGCCTCAGCGACTGGTGGATGCTGAGCCAGGTTGGCCATAATGATTATGACAAGCTGTGGGCCATCAGTCTGAGGCGGCCGCTGGCCGAGGGCCTGGACATGCGGCTGACCTACGCTCACCAGGGCACCTCGTCGCAGGCTACCCCCGGCGCTCGCGACCAGAAGCTGCTGCGGGGCGAATGGACGGTCAACTTCTAGCCGGACCTCTCCCGATGATGGCAACTCTCCAATCCGTATGAAAATCGTGTCCGTAAAGGCAGTTTGTGCTGAAGGCGGGTGGTATGTTGACGACAAGCCCGCCTTCATTGCTGGGGCCGAGGTGGACCACTACCTGGTGACCGGCCGGCCGGTCACCGCCGGCTTCAGGCGTGTTCGCGAGCCGGGCGAAGTGGTCGCGGTCCTGATGCGGCTTGATGACGGGACCACCGTGGTCGGCGAGGGCGGCAGCGTGACCTACGCCGGGATCGCGGGCCGCGACCCGGTCTTGCGCGCCGAGGCGGCGGTAGCGACGGTAGCAGAGCATATCGCCGGGGCCTTGACGGGCCGGGCCGCCGAGGATTTCCGAGCCCTCGAGGCCACCCTCAAGCAGCTAAGCGCGGATTGCGGACCCTTCCATAGCGGAGTGCTGTACGCCACCAGCCAGGCGCTGCTGCAGGCGGTGGCCGCCGCGGCCCACAGACCGCCGGCGGTGGTAATAGCCGAGGAATACGGCCTGAGCATCGCCGCCGCGGACCCCAAGTTGGGCATCCAGACCGGCGATGAGCGCTACAGCGGCGTGGACAAGGCCATCTACCGCCGGGTTGACGTCCTGCCCCACGGGCTGATCAAAAAGGTTGGGACGGACTTCGGGGCAGGTGGAGAGAAGCTGCTGGCCTACGCCGCATGGATAAAAGGCCGGCTGGCCCAGCACCAGACGCCGCCGGATTACCTGCCCACGATTCACTTCGACTGCTACGGCACTATCGGACGCGCCTTCGCCAATGACCCGGCCGCGATCAGGGATTACCTCGGGCGGCTGGCCGGTGTCGTTGCGCCGCTGCAGTTACAGGTGGAGGCCCCGGTTGAGGCAGCCGGCCAGGGCGAGCAGATCGAGCTGATGGCGCAACTGCGTGCGGCTCTGCAGGAATTGCCCGCGCCGGTGCCGGCGATCATCGCGGACGAATGGTGCAACAGCCTGGCCGATGTCGAGCTGTTCGCCAAGTCGGGCGCGGCGGATCTAATCCAGATAAAGATGCCGGACCTGGGCTGCCTCGGCGACAGCATTGCGGCGGTCCTGACCTGCCACGAATACGGCGTGGGCGCGTACCTGGGCGGGAGCTGCAATGAGACCGATATCAGCGCGCGGACGGCAGTGCATGTGGCGGTGGCCACCGGTGCCGAGCAGATCCTGGCGCGGCCCGGGATGGGGATAGATGAGGCGGTAAGTATCATGCGCAACGAACTGGCCCGCCTGCGCGCTGTGTTGTGATGAAGGTCCCCCTAGTCGCCAAGATGAAATAGCCCCAAGCATCCATGTAAGTTGGAGTGCCGCGCGCCGGCGCCAGCGCCTAGCTGCAAAGGAGAATTGTGATGCAATTTGCCATGTTTTCGAAGCATCTCGACATGTTGGGACTTTCGCTGCAAGAGGTCGGCGAGACGATGAAGGATATCGGCTTCGACGGGGTTGATCTGACCGTGCGGCCGAAGGGGCGGATCGAGCCGGCCGAGGTCGAGAATAAGCTGCCGGAGGCCGTAGCCCAACTGGGCCAAATCGGGCTGTCCGTGCCGCTGATCACCACCGCCATCGAGAGCACTAAGTCTCCGTATGCCGAGGAGATCTTCGCCACCGCCGCCGAATGTGAGATTCCGGCCCTGAAGCTGGGCTACTGGGTGCTGCGCGAGCCGAAGGAGTTCTGGACACGCTTCGAGTGGGCGAAGGTGCAACTGGCCGGACTGCAAAGCCTGGCGCTGGAATACGGCGTGAGCGCGAATATCCACATCCACTCCGGGCCCTACCTCAGCGCCGAGGCGGCGGTGGTCTATATGCTGCTGGAGGGCATGGACCCCAATGCCGTCGGCGCCTACATTGACACCGGCCACATGCTCATCGAGGGCGGCTATGACGGCTGGCGGCAGGGGATGATCATGCTGGCGCCCTACACCAATCTGGTGGCGCTGAAGGGCTATTCGTGGGCTGCGGTGACCGACCAAAACGGCGCAGTCAGCGTCCAGCGCAAGATGCTGGGCTTCGCGGCGGCGATGCAGGACTGGCGGCAGATATTCAGCCTGCTGAAAGACTTCGGTTACGACGGGACGGTGTCGCTGCACAGCGAATACGGGGAGATGGACTACGAGGAGTTGGTGGCCCAGACCCGCAAAGACCTCGAGCTGATCAAGGGCGTTGTGGCCGAGCTTGACCAGCAGTAGCAGGCAGCCGAGCTAGCGCCCGAACAGGTCGGCCCCGTCCAGCGGCACCCCGGATTCCTGGTAGCGGAACTGCTGGTCGTACATCCGCGCGTACAGGCCGTTTTGCTCCATCAGGGTGGTGTGATCGGCCTGTTCGACGATTGCCCCCTCGTCTATCACCACGATCTTGTCGGCATTGCGCACCGTCGAGAGGCGGTGGGCGATGACGAAGGTGGTTCGCCCCCTCATCAGGTTTTCCAGCGCCTTCTGGATAATCTGCTCGGCCTCGGTGTCCACCAGCGAGGTGGCCTCATCGAGAATGAGTATGCGGGGGTCGGCCAGTAGCGCGCGGGCGATGGCCAAGCGCTGCTTCTGACCGCCGGAGAGCTTGACACCGCGCTCGCCGATTTGAGTTTCGTACTTCTCGGGCAGATGTTGAATGAACTCGTCGGCATAGGCCGCCTGGCAAGCTGCCAGGATTTCCTCGTCACTCGCCTCCAGCTTGCCGTAGCGAACATTCTCCCTGACGCTTCCGTTGAAGAGGAAAGTCTCCTGCAAGACCATGCCGATGTTGCGGCGCAGCGACTCCTGAGTAACGGTGCGCACATCTATTCCATCTACACGCACCGCGCCGGCGACCGGGTCATAGAAGCGCGGTATCAGGTTGATCAGGCTGGTCTTGCCGGCGCCGCTGCGGCCGACCAGAGCGACGGTCTCGCCCGGCTCGGCGACCACCGACACATCCTCCAGCACCATCTCCCCCGTGGCATAGCGGAACGAGACATTGTCAACCTCGACGCGGCCCTCGACTTGGCCGATGTCGGTGGCGTCCTCGGCATCGCGCACGTCCGGTTTCTCATCCAGCAGCTCGAAGATTCTGGCTACCGACGACAAGGCGCGGTTATACAGGTTATAGACTTGTATCAGACTGCCGAAGCGCCAGTAGAAGCCCTGCAGGTAGCCGATGAAGGTGACAATTACGCCGGCGATGGCCGGGTCCTGGAGGTCAGCGGCTATCACCGAACCGCGCCAGACCACTAGCAGAACGCCACACGATATGATGAAGCTGACGGCAGGGAAAAAGCTGGACCACAGCCAGATGGTGCGAACGCGGGCCCGGTAATAGTTGCTACTTGCCTCCTCGAAGACGCCGAATTCGTAGTCTTCGCGGGCGAAGGCTTTGATGACCTGGATGCCGGTGAGGCGTTCCTGCAGCCGCGCGTTGATCTCGCCCAGCTCATCCCGAATCCTGCGAAACACCGGCCGGATCACCCGCGAAAAGATGATCATGGCCACCGTGAATATCGGCACCGGCAACAGCGCCCACAGCGCCAGTTCCGGCTTGACATAGAACAGCATCCCGATCATCAGCACAATCCGCAGCCCATCGCTGATCACCGTGTCGGTGCCATGCACCACCATGTCCTCGACGGCGTCCACGTCGTTGGAGATCTTGGACATCACGTCGCCGGTCTTGTGCCGCTCGAAAAAGCTCAGGGAAAGCTGCTGGGTGTGGCGATACAGGTTCGTGCGCAGCTCATAGACGAAGCGCTGCCCCAGAACGTGCATAACGTTCATGCGGATAGCGCTGAAGATGCTCTCACCGAAATACGCCGCCAGCATGATCGCCAGGTACTGATTCAGCAACCCCGGCTCCTGCTCGATGACCACCCGGTTGATGATGCCCATCCCCAGAATATACGGTGGCGCCAGCGAAGCCACGCTGCTTACAATCATTGCCAGCGTCCCCACCAGCACCTTGGGCCAGTGGGGCAACAGATACCCGGCAAACCATTTCAGCATCCGGGTATCGGTAATCTTCAGGGGTGGGGTTCCATCCTCGTGCGTCTCGCCGCTGCGATGGTGGCGGCGTCCGCCTGAACCGTGAAACATGATTCTCGTCACCGCGCAGATTATAGCATATTTGCCACGTCAATGCTGCCCCTTGCCCGCATAATTCACAAGCCGCGCGGCTCGGCCTGAGCGTGGTGGTTGGCTTACGACGCTCAGGTGACAATGCGTAGACATTTCTCTGCTAAGTAGGAGAAAAATGCAGGCGGCGATGGACTCCTATCAGGCCCCTATACATAACACCTTCCTGGACGACAGGCATCCCTGCCTGTCGCGACTTGTGGCAACGACATGGACAGGCATGGACAGGCACGGATGCCTGTCGTCCAGGAAGAGGTTGTTTGTAGCAGCGTGATGAGACATTGCTTGGATTGCTGGGAAGCATCTGCCCGTCGCGGTTGGCCTTGCCGTAGTCGTGCGGAGGGGCCGGCTGAGCGCAGCGAAACCGGCCCAGCCGTTGCCTGCTCATCCAAACACCATCGCGTAGCTCGGGCTTCCACCCCGAGGTCGTTGCGCAGGCGGTGTTTGCGGGTCGTGCGCCATTGCGCTATAATCGCTGGCGGTAACGCGCTTGATCGGATAGGTCGGCCCAGGGATAAGAACTGACGGGAGGCCAAAGTCGTGTACAGTGTAGAGAATACCTGGAAAGAGATCCGCGATGCCGGAGTAGAGATTGCCGTCATCGCTATTGGCTCCATCGAGCAGCATGGGCACCATCTGCCGCTGGGCACCGACTGGTTCCAGGCCGACTATTTCGGCCGCGCCCTGGCCGAACAGCTTGATGCCTTTTACGTGCCGGCGATGCCCTTCGGCAACGCCTGGGAGCATGGTCGCTTCCCCGGCACCATCTCGCTGCGGCCGGGAACGCTGGCGGCGGTGCTCAGAGACATCGTGATGTGCCTGCGCGAGCACGGCATCACCAAGATCGTCGTCCACAACGGCCACGGGGCCAACTGGATACTCAAACCCACGGTGCGCCAGCTCAACTATGACTACCCGGATATCAGCATCGTGTGGTCGGGCGGCGTCAATCCCGAAGACGGTGACCAGCCGCCTGAGGAGATTCATTCAGGGCTGAGCGAAACCTCGCGGATGATGTATCTGCACCCGGAGCTGGTTAAAGACCAGGGCCTGGTCGCCAGCCCCGGGATTGTGGGCCAGGAGTTCCTCGACTATGTCGGCTTCGAGAAAGTCACCAAGACCGGGGCCTGGGGAATGCCCCAGGGCGCTTCGGCTGAAGAAGGGGCCGAGATCTTCGCGGGCAGAGTCGAGAAATCGGCCCGCTACGTCAAATGGGCCTTCGCCAAGGTCGCAGAGCTTAAAGCCAGCCCTGGAATCGTCGAGCAAGACGAGGTCACAGACTGAACCCAGCGATTGTGAGGTGTTGCACGTGAAGCCACAGATGCTTGCCATGATGTCACTGCTGCTGGCCGGGTATTTGTCTTCATCGGTCTGGGCGTTCACCGATCTGTCGGACCCGGCAGAGCCGTGGAAGCAAGCGCAAGTCGGCGTCGGCAGCCAGGTGCCCTATCCGTTCGAGCCGCTTACCGTGCACAAGACGAAGGCGCAGACCGAGGTAGGGTGCTGGGGCCGCACCTATACGCTGGCCGCGCCGCTGCCGATGCAGATCGCCAGCCAGGGCGAGAAGCTACTGGCCGCACCCATGCGGCTGGTGGTGAAAGCCGGCGGCAAGGTCACAGAGCTTGAGGGGCAGGCCCTGGCTATCACCTCGGCGGCGCAGGACCGGATTGAGTTCGCGGCAACGATGCAGGCCGGGCCGGTCACCATCAGCATCCCCGGCGCCATCGAGTATGACGGTCTGATTGACATTGACCTGACCGTCGCCGCCGCGCAGCCGTCCGAGATCGAGCAGCTCAGCGTCCAGATACCGATCTCGGCTGCGGTCGCCAAGTACTATCACCTCTCGACCCAGTGGGGCAAGTACGAATACGGCAGGATTGACGAGCTCCCCGAGGGCGGTATTGACAATGCCTGGCAGGCCTACTGGTGGCTCGGCGACGACCACCGGGGCTTGAGCTTTGTCACCAACACGTGGGGCGGCTGGACCGGGCCGGCCGAGCAGGCGTTCAAGCTGGCACGGGCCGAGGGCGAGGTCCTGCTGACGGCCAATATCATCAATGAGTCGACGCGGATTGAAGGCGAACGCAAGTACCGCCTGGGCCTGCAAGCGACGCCGGGTAAGCCGCTGCCTGCAACCTGGCACGGTCGCCACCTGGGCCGTGGCAGCATCACGATCATACCGGAGCAGGCCCGCGCTCTGCTCAATGAAGAGGGCACCAATGTCGCCCTGATGTGGAATGACTCCGCCAAGTTCTTCAGCTATCCGGAGCCTAAGGACCCCGAGGCCTTCAAGCAGGCCGTGCAGACTTACCATGAGGCCGGCCTGCGCTGCGTCTATTACCTCACTCTCTCAGGCACCGGGATGGAATCGGGGGTCTTCCAGCGTAACTACCAGGACTGGCTGATGACCCGCCCGGACGGCAATTCGCTGTTCGGCAACAAGTCCCACGACGTGGACCTGGCTACCACCCAGGCCGGCGACTGGGCCAGCGTCTGTCCGGCTAGCAGCTTCAGCGATTGGCTGGTGTGGGCGGTGGACCGGATCATGGAGGATTACGACCTCGACGGCATTTACATTGACAATCCCGGGCCGTACTACTGCTCGAACCAGGAGCACGGTTGCGGTACGCGCGGTGCCCGCACCCACCCGTATTTCGCCGTCCGCGATCTGCACAAGCGCCTCTACAGCGTCGTGCATGGGCGCAAGCCGCAGACCGGCATCATCTGGGAGCACAACTCCCGCACCTCCAACAGCCTCAACCTGACCTTCTGCGACTTTTACTCGGATGGCGAGCACTTCCGCATCAAGTCCAAGGGCAGGCCCGAGCAGATCACCCGCACGCTACTTGACATTACCGCGACCGGGCGACAGTGGGGGGCGCAGGCGTGTTTCCTGGCCTCGGCGCTGAACCTACGCGAGGAGTACACCTCGTGGCTGCTGGCGCGCCTGCTGCCCTTCGGCAACGTCATGTTCTCGGTGCCGAAATATATGGACTTCTCGATATACAGTCCGGTGCTGCGGGCGCGGCTGGATTTCGGCCTGGGCCAAGAACCCGTAACCTGGTTCACACCCGAAGCGGTGCCGGATTGGTTCCAGTTCGCCCCGGAGCAGTTGGTGATCGGCGGCTACTTGACGGAGGATAACAGGGCGCTCATCACCATCAGCAATCTCACCGAGGAGAAGACAGCGCTGCGTGCGCCGCTGGGGCCGATTGCGGCGGACTTCGGCGGCCCGGTGGTAGTGCATGACGCTACCACCGGCGCGCAATGCCCACCGGTGGGCAAGAATCTGCTGGTAGTGGTGCCCGCCAATAGCTTCCGTCTGATCCGCATCGAGCGCGAGTAGAACAGGCAGGCTGCCGAGATGCCTGTAGCGCTGAGTTGACCGCAAGCAAGGAGAACCCGATGTTGATTAGTCACTGTCATGTTCAGGCTGAGGGCTTCGGTCTGGAAGTGGAGACCAATCCCGCCGCCGGCACACTCCCCGAACTGCGCCGCATCATGCAGGATGTCGGAATCGCGCAGGCCGTCGCCTTCGCACCCTTCGTCCCTCAGACCGATGCCGAGATCGAGCCCAACGAGTGGCTGCTGGCGGAACTGCCCAACTACCCGGAGCTGATCGGCTTCGCTGCGGTTGATCCGAAACGAGAGGATGCTGCCGAAGTACTGCAGGAGCTCATCGGTAGAGGTCTGCGTGGCGCCAAGGTGCATCCGCCTGTATTCCAGACCGCGCTGGACGATCCGGCGACCGAGGCGTTTTGGGCGGCATGTGCACAGATGCGTCTGCCGGTCCACGTTCACACGGGCGTTCACGGCTGGTTCCAGCGCCGGTATATGCCGCTACTTCTCGATGATATCTGCACCCGTCACCCGGATGTGCGCATCATTCTGGACCACATGGGGGGCATCGCGTTCTTCGACCAGGCGCTGGCGGTTCTGCACGACAAGCCCAACGCCTTCGTGGGGCTGACCCAGCTTTCCGGGCGGGTGGCGGTGTACGCTCTTTCACCGGAGCGCCGCCAGCTTATCCTCGAGACCATCGGCCCGGACCGCATCATCTACGGCTATGATTACCCGTGGAATGCCAATAACCTGAGTGCTCTGCGCCACGACCTGGAATGGGTACGCACCTGGGGCCTGCGCGAGGACGACGTAGCCAAGGTCCTCGGCGGCAATATGGAGAGACTGCTGTCGGAGGTTGAGCCGGCGTAGCTTGCGCGCGCGGCTGCCTCCTCCACCGGCAGCGCCTTCAACCGCTCACTGCAGGTCTCCACGCCCACGGGGAATATTCAACGATTCAAGGAGGCTATACCCAGGCGGGACCAAGAGAGCCTAACGTTGGTCGCGAGTTGGTTGACTCACTCGGTTCGTGAACAGCAAGTGTGCAAGAGATACGGAGGAACTGGTATGGGAACACTATGTCCAGTGCGTCAAACCGTTGCGCGACACGGAGCCGTAGTGCGGGGTGTCAGCGTGGCGGCGATCGTGCTGATCCTTGGGGTGTGCCTTTGCGGGCTGGCGGGGGCACAGACCGTCAAGTTCCAGGCGCTCACGATTGAGCAGGCTGAGAACGGTTTTGTTGTCAAGGGTACGGTGCGATCTTCGGGCCTCAATGATGTCGGTATCGTGGAGAGAGACCGGATGGAAGTGGCCGTGGACATCATGGGAAGCGCTGGCGCCAAGTACGGGCTTCTGCCCCAAAGCATGTACATACGCGACCCGGCGGGGGCTGAGACGTGCTACACCAAGGGCAGTGGTCCTGGCGGGACGATGACTAAGGCGGAGTACTATGGCACGGATGTCAAGTCATTCAGGGTCGCCGCCTTCGCATTGCGTAAGGAACCGGTGTGGCGGGCCTACGGTGGCTTGAAGGATTGGTCCAAGAACGCGCCGGATACTGTCACCAGCGAGTTCACTGGCACAATCCCGCTCGAACACGCCGGCAAGACGGTTCGCATCCGTGCAAGCCTCACCCACGAGTGGGGAGGTCCGTATGCCAACTGGCCGGCGTTCAGCTTCCACCATGACATTGGCTATGAGGGCGTGCTTAAGGCCACCGGCGTCAATGTTGACCAGCCGCACGAGATAAAGATTACCTGGGGGCCTCAAAGCTCTGCAAACCCAGCCTTCCCCGGGCAGCAGGTGCAGTGCATCGTTGCTGCTGAAGACAGCCTGGGGCACGATCTGAAGTACAAGTGGACTGCGCTCGGAGCTGCTCTGGGGTTCAACGATCCGACCCTGAAGAGCCCGACATGGACAGTACAGCCCAACAACACCAACGCTGTAGTGTATTGGACTATTGCCGTCGAGGTGTCCTGCGACCACGGTGCATCGGCCAAGGGGCACTATGTTCAGAAAATCCAGCCGAGCGGGGAGGAGGATAAGGCCAAGGCGCTGATAATGGAGCGCTTCAAGAAGCTCCCGAGCGGGTACTTCAAGGGCCACAGTTTGTTCGGCGTCATCCCTCCGGGGGCAGCCAATAACCTGGCGCAGGCGTTCTTTGACTGGGGCAAGTACGCCCCGATCTTCTGGCCGAGCTTCGACGCAATGGAGGCCCAGGCCAGCAAGTTCGAGCAGTTCACCTGTGGGAGTTGTCAGACCAAGGTACTTGCCATGCTCGACCAGATGCGCCTGCATGGCACGGCAGCGGAGAAGGAGGTCTTCAAGTATTGGGACTATGGCCCGATCATGTCGCTGGGCACATGGCACCAGGTTGTGGTCATCTACCCGAAGGGCAGTAGTTGGCGCTTAGAAGGCACTGTGCTGGACCCGTGGCCCACTCAGAAGCCTGAGGCGATGACGCTGGGCGAGTGGATGAAGAGCTCCTCCCTGTATGTAGCTCCGATACCCTCCTTCTTCTGGAATGGGCAGTACCCGCTGACGGGCGGGAAGAGCTACCCGACCGAGCCCCCGCCAAAGCCAACTCCGAAGCAGAGGCGCACGGCGCGGCTGCTCAACTCGGCGCAGAAGCAGCACTATCAGTCACTGCAGGGCAATGCGGCGAGACTGAACTATCTCAACCAGGTCGGCGCGCAGATGGAGAAGGCGAATCCCAACATCTTTAAGAGCGTCGCGACGGGCACCAAGTCCCCGGTACACATGCTCATCACCGACAGCGCGGGCCGCAGATCCGGATGGGTTGACGCGAACACCTTCGTCAATGAGATTCCTGCGGCAGAGATTACCGACTACGACGAGCCGGACAACACCAAGGGCATGATGGCACTACTGCCGCTGGCTACTTACCAGGTCAAGGTCACCGCCCGCCAGGCAGGCACATTCTCCCTGCTTCGCGCAATGCCCGAGCAATTCACTACTGCTGCATTGGCCCACACTGCTGAGCTCAACATCGCCCCCGGCGACACCTTCACCTATACCCTCTCACCCGATGAGCCTATGACTAAGCTGATCAAGCCGGGCGCTGCGGTCATTCCGTTCACTGACATGGTGCCCGGGACGGGCGTTGGCACCGGGTTGCAGCGCCTGCACCCGGTGGCCGATGCGTATGTTTACGAGTACGGATACCGGAACTGGAACCGGGCGAACTTCGGCAAGCTCTCAACGATGACCGCCGGCTACCACCCGCAGGGCGGGGAGAAGCGGGTCCATATGCGCTTTGAGTTGCCGGCGCTGGGCAGTGTCAAGCGTGCCACCCTCAAGCTCTACCAGTACCACTTCGCCGGCCAGCACGTCCACCGTCTTTGCGTCCATCGTGTCACAGGGCCCTGGCTTGAGGGTAACGGCGTGGAGCACCCCGGCCAATCCGAACCCACCGCCCCCCCGGGCGAGATAAGCTGGGCCGACCAGCCCGGCTTCGATGCGGCTCCGGCCGTCACCTTCATGCCGCCTGACAACCCCAACGAGTGGGTCGAAGTTGACATCACCGCCCTCGTCAACTCCTGGCTTGCAGGTGCGGCCAACTACGGCTTGATGCTCAAGGTCGCCGCCTTGCCGACGCGCAACATGCCCAACACCTGGTATGGCTTCCGCAGCCGCGAATACGAAGATCAAGCCAAACATGCCGTGCTCGAGCTGACGCTCAACGGCACGACGACGGGTGGGACAGTCGCTCCACCGGTGGGGACAAATCCGCCGCCGAATGACGATGACGATACTGACGACTTGCCGCCGCAACTGTCCGATCCCGTGATTCGGCGCGCCGCTGTCTGCGAGGGTGTGGACGAGAAGCACCAGCCAATCCTGCGCAGCAGCTTCCCGGCCGACACCCAGCGTATCGGCATCTACCTGGAGTGGGCCAACGCTGCGCCCAACACTCAGATCCGCATCCAGTGGTACCGCGACGGCAAAGCGCTCTGGGACTCGCGCATGGTCGCCGAGGGCACCCGCAGGGCTGTCTCATACCTGCGCTCTGGTGAATCCGGTACCCCTCTGAAGTCCGGCCGCTACCAGGCGCAGATATTCCGCGGGAGCACGCCCGTGGTCGCCCTGACCTTCACCATCGGCCTCACTCGCTGACCGCATCACTGGCAGGCTGAGGCCCTGGCGGTAGTGCACGACAAGCAGAACGCGTTCGTGGGGTTGACCCAGCTCTCCGGGCGCGTAGCTCGGCCTGACCTGCGGGTCCGCGGTTGCCTTGCGGAGGGGCCTGCCGAAGGCGTGTTTGGCGCAGCCGAACATGGCTGAGACTGGCCCGCTGGCAGCCGGCAAACCATGCGCGGCACTTGAGGGTAGCAGGCCCTACAGTTGTGCCAGCACTTCCTCCCCGGCGGCCCTGGCGCGGGCCGCGGCCTCCGCCACCGGTAGCGCCTTCAGCTCCTCATTGAAGGTCTCCACGCCCATGAAATCCGTATAGCCGGTGGCTTTCAGCGCGCCCAAAAAGCCCGGCAGGTCAATGATGCCCTCGCCCGGCAGCAGCCGCTGGTTGTCTATCTGCTGCTCTACAGGCTTGTCGGGGGCGTCGTTGATATGCACGTGCACGATCTTCTCGACCGGCAGCGCCGCCAGCTCCTCGGCGCTATGGCCGGCGGTGTACCAGTGGAAGCTATCCACCAGCAGGCCGAGGCTGTCCACCCCGATCTCCGCCTCCATCTCCAGCACCTGGTCCATGCGATAGATGAACTCATTCCCCGATTCCCGCAGCGTGGGAGTGCCGACCCATTCCAGCCCCAGCCGCACACCGTACTCCTCAGCCACCTGTCCGACCTTGCGCCAGCGCGCCACGGCCATCTGGTAGAACTCCCGGGCCTCGGTGTCGACCGTTGGTGGCAGCCAGGTGCAGGCTCGGGGGCACCCGATCTCCGCCGCGAAGCCGGCAAAGCGCGGGAAATCGGCCAGGGTCGCCTCAAACTCCTGCTCGCTGCCCCGCCAGTTCACTGGTATGCCCCAGACCGCGGGCTGCACCTCGTATTCATCAAAAAGCGCCTTGACCACCTCAATACCGCGGTCGTCGGCTACGGCCATCGCGCCCTCGATGCTGAAATCAGCACCGGCAAAGCCGGCCTCCGAGGCCACAATCAGATACCCCTCAAAGTCGAGCCGCTGTCCCAGGATCACGCCGTTGAGGGAAAGTTGCATCGCCATCACTCCTGTCTCTATTCCCCGTGCATGGTACAGGTGAGCGGCATGTGTCTCGGCTGCATCTCGACGCCGAGCCGATGCGCGGGTTCACTGAGCGATTCCGGTAGGCCGGGCCTCTAGCCGCGCTCGTACATCTCCATCAGCCTCGCGAAACGGCTCTTGGCCTCTCGCAGCATCCACTTCGGCTCCTGCGTGGCCCGCACCTCCAGCATGAAGACACCCTGATAGCCGGTCGCTCGCAGGCCGGTCATGAAAGCCGCCCAGTCAATAGTGCCCTCAAAAGGCAAGGTATGCTGGTCGGATTGGCCGTCATTGTCGCTGATGTGCAGCGTCATCAACCGGTCCGCCACCAGGTCCAGCGCTGCCGCCGCGTCCTCGCCGATGTTGGCGTGGCTGGTGTCCAGACAATAGCCCAGATTGTCAGCGCCGATGCCTGCCACGAACTTGACTACCTCGGCCACAGTATCGCCGACGCGCAGCTTCGTCGGCAGCGAGTTCTCCACCGCGACCGGCAGGCCGATATCGCGGCAGAAGGCGGCCAGCTCTGCGACGCTCTCCTGTCCGGCCGCGAATTGCGCTGGCCGCTCCGCCTCATCCGCAAGTACGCCGCCGGCATGAGTCACCAGCACCTTCCCGCCGACCTTGGTCAAGGCCAGTGCGATCTGCTTGACCTCGGCAACGGCGGCCTTGCGCACCTCTTCATCCAGCCCCGACATCGCCATTATCAGCTTATCCGGCACATGCAGCGACCATACCGCCACCCCGCACTCCTGCAACGTCATTGATAGCCGCGTTATCGAGTCTTTATCCGCGTAATCGAGATGCTCCGGCAGGCGGCGCAACTCAATCTGAAACACGCCCTCAGCAGCCAGCAGCGGCAGGTGCACCGGCAAGTCATCTTCGTCATACCACAGCAAGGTCGAGACGCCCAGCTCCATTCGCGCCATCAGATGCTCAGCACCATCCCATCATACGCCACCTCGACACCGTGCTGGGCGAAGCGCTCCGTAAGCTGCTGGTGTGATAGGTCGTCCCCCTTGTGCATGTGCACGAGGTGCTGGGCGATGAAGCGCCCGCCGCTTTTCAGCAGCCCCTCTTTCTCAAAGCGTTGCTTGATCTCCAAAAACGGCTCGCTGCTGAGGTGCCCGCGGCGGCATTCCTGCAGTTCGTGGCAGGTGCAATCGAGCACCACGACATCGTACTGGCGCTTCTCGATCTCGGCCCAGGTGCGGTCGGGAAACCACCCCGTGTCACAGGCGTAGAGTATGGTCTTGCCGCCACGCGCGAAGCTGTAGATCAGCGGCTCTTCGCCACCGCTAGTATCGTGGTCCGCCGCCAGTGCCGTCAGGCTAAACTCATCTTCTGCGCCACCGACACTATCCAGCGGCTCCAGTACATTGATATGGAGGTTAAGTCTCTCGGGGTCGAAGAAGCGGTTGAACTGCTGATAGACCGGCAGCAACTCGGCTACGCGCCGGTTGCAGTATATGTGCAGCGGCGGCCCGTCCACCCGGCCGGTAGCCGCCAGTACACCTGGGTCGAGGTGGTCCTGATGCGAATGGGTGATGAACAGGTGGCCGACCTCAGCCAGGCTGATACCGAGGTGAATGGCAGCCAGATTCACATTCGGCGGGATGTCGAAGAGGTACTTGCCGTCCACCAGGATGCAGGAGCCGATTCTGCCGCGCTTGCCCTGCTGGGCGATGGCTGCCTGGCAGGCTTCACAGTTGCAGAACACCGAGGGCCACAGTTCGCCGGCCCCACTGCCCAGAAACACTATCTCCACAGCTATCGTCGCCTCCGGTCCGCTTATTGGTCAACCTGGAGCTTGAGTACTCAGCCGACGCCTCGTGCCGTCGCGTCGTTTGGAGGGGCCGCATACGAGGCCTGAGCCTGCCCTTCGACGTTGCTCAGGGCCGTGAGCTTGTCGAACGGTCCAGGGGTCGAAGGCCGAGAATCCGGCCCAGCCGTTGCACGCCGTTGTCGTTATTCCCTCTCCCGCTTGCGGGAGAGGGCTAGGGTGAGGCCAGCCGTTGCTCGCCCTTGCCCCTAGAGCTTCACCTGCTGTGGCCGGCCGCATTTCGCCGACTTCTCCGCCGCCTCCATCACCGCAATCGTTAGCGCCGACTGCTCCGGCTTGCAGACCAACTCCTCGCCCTTGCGCAGGTGGTTGGCGATATTCTGGTAATACTTCTCCCGCGCGGCGGGCAGGTTCGCCACCTCCATCTTGGTTTCCAGGCCGCCGCTGTCGGTCGCCACGGTGATCGCCTCTCCGCTCCATTGTGCCTCGATGGCCCCGCGGTCGCCGACGATGCGCCACTTCGACCTGCCGATCCGGGCGATGCTGGAGATGGTAACATCAGCCTGCACGTTATCCTCAAAGCGGATGATCGCCCGCACCTGGTCCTCGTTGGTCTTCCGGTGCCAGACGCGCTTCTGGAAAAACCCGGTCACATCAACTATCGGCTTGTCCACCAGTTGCAGCACCCAGTCGAGCATGTGCGCGCCCCAGTCGAAGAAGGCGCCGCCGGAAATCTGCTTATCCTCCCGCCACCAGTCCCGGGGCGGGTTCCAGCCGCCCATGTAGCAGTCAACCTCGAAGATCTCCCCGATTAGCCCTTGCCTGACCACTTCGCGTATCGTCAGATAATCCGCGTCCCAGCGGCGGTTGTGGAAAACCGACAGCATCACCTTATTCTCCCGGGCCGCCTGCAGCATCGCCGCCGCTTCCCTGGCGCTGACACACATCGGCTTCTCGACAACCACGTGCTTGCCCGCGTTGAGGCACTGGATCGCCAGCTTGGCGTGGGTATTGTGCGGCGTGATGATCACCGCCAGATCGCAGTCGCAATCCCTGAGCAGGTCCCCCAGCTTCTGGTAAGTCGCCACCCCGGGCAGCTCTGCTTCCGCCGCGGCCAGTCGCTCCGGCACCGTATCACAGACCGCCACCGCTTTCATGCCGGGGGTGGTGTTGATGAAGTCGGCGTGGTACTTGCCCATATTGAACAGCGGCCCGTAGCCGACGATCGCGCACTTTATCTGCCGCAGCTTCTTTGCCATCTTTGGCTCCCTCTCTGACCCGAATAGTCCATAAGACGCGTAGCTCGGCCTCCACTGTGGTTATGCAGATTCTTGGTCTGTGCCCCGCACTCGTTCGTCGTCGGAGGGGCCTGCTGAGCCGGGTACCGACTGTGCAGCAGTGGGTGCAAACCGGCCCGCCTGCCGTTGCCGTGTTGGCGTTGTCCCCTCTCCCCTTGGGAGAGGGCCAGGGTGAGGGCAGCCGTTGCCTTCCGGAGGGGCCGCATACGCGGCCTGAGCTTGTCGAAGGCCGAGAATCCGGCCCAGCCGTCAGCAAAATCTGCATAACTACAGTTCCACCCCAGGCCGTTGCTAGTTTGACCCTGCCCGCACTCGATTCCTCCCATGCAACAAAACAGGCCCCGCTGATTGCAGGGCCCGTGTCAGTTGTTAGGCCAGGCAATTATCAATCGTCTGGCGGCGCCGGCGCACCCAGGGGTTCCACTTCAATGCCCAGTTTGCGCAGGCCCTCGTTGACCAGCTCCTCGGCTTCCAGATAGCTGCCGGCATAGAGCGCCTCGCGGGCCGAGGCGAAGAGCCGCTCCAACTCCGCGATTAGTTCCACATTTTCGCCGGCGGCGCGTAGCTCGGCGTAAGGCTCCTGAGCGGCCTGCAGCTTGTCGCGGATGCGCTGCTCGGCCGCAGCTTTCTCCATCTCGGTCTCATAGCCCTTGATCACCGCAGCGGCATCAGCCTCAGCTTGAGTTTCCTCAGGCTGCTGCGGTCTGCGGCCACCGGCAATCACCATGACTAGCTGCTCGGCTATTACCTGCTTGCGCTGCTCGAACTGCTCATCGCTGAGCTCGCGGGCCCGTTGCAGGGCCTCAACTATACTTGCGGTAAGGGCCTCGCGCGCCTGCTGCATGCGTCCGGGGGCCATAGCTCTGCGGCCGGCGGGAGCTTCTTCGCCCCGGGGTTCGCCACGGCGGGCCGGTCTTTCCATGTCTTCGCGCCTGCCGGCCATCAGCTCATTCATCACCGCCGAGAACTCCTGGCGGCGCTTGCCGATTGCCGAAAAGCGCTCCAGGGCCTCGTCGAGTATCTGCTTGATCTGCTCGGCGTTTTTCTCCCTGACCGCGACCTTGGCATTGTCAATCTCGAGGTAGGCATGCGTCAGGTCGGCTTCCTCGGCTGCCATCATCCCCAACAGGCCCTGCAGCAAGAAGGACGCCAGTCCGGCCTCGCCGCCCGGAGCGCGCGCGGGCCTGCGTTCCTGCGGCGCTCTCAGTCTCATCGGTCGCCTAGCCAACCCGGCACGCTGTTGCCGCTTCTCGGCGTTCCGGGCCGCTTTGATGGCTTTCTCGATTACCGCCTTGGCTTGCTCGACCTGGCCCTGGGCAGCCAGGGCCTCGGCGCGCTGGATTAGTTCCATAGCCGGTCGCACGTCGCGGCCCTGCCGGTCGGCCTCCTGGGCCACATCGCGGAACCTCTCCAGCCCCTCGCGCAATTCCTCGGGCAGGCCCGGCTCGGGTCCGCCGCCCTTACCACGCACCATCTTCTGCATCTTGGCCAGCAGCGTCCTGACTTTCTCGTCCTGGCCCAGGCGGGCGGCCTCCAATAGCGAATCGCGTACCGCCCGCAGGTCGTCAACATCCACGCCGGCGTCGCGTAGTTGCCGCGAGTAGTTGCACTCCTCCAGAAAGGCGCGCAGCAGGTCCTCGTGCTGCCGGAAGTACTCCACCGCGCCTTCGGGCAAGTCGCCGTAGGCTTCCGGCGGCAACTTGTCACCAGGGCCGGGCAACTGCGGCGCATCCGGCAAGATGCGGGGCTCCTCGGTCGGCCCGCTGGGGGCCTCCAGGCGCGCCATCAGGTCGCGGACCTCGTCGTAGCGGCCGGCCTGGAGCGCGCTTGCGGCGGCAGCCAACTGCTGTCGGCTTGCTCCCTGGGCGCCGCCAAGCTCCAGCAGATGCAAGCCGTTGGCCATCGCGGCGGCGATCTGCTGCTTGTCATGATGCAGCTTCAGCCCGGCGACCACCGCCGCCACAATCCCCAGGATCAGCACCCCCAGCAGCACCGGCACCAGGATGCCGGGCTTATGCGCGCGGTCCCCTGATGAGGCGGTTGGAGCGAATTGCTGCGCCTCTTCGTCCTCGGCGCCGGCGGTCTCCTCAGGCTCATATTGGGGATGCTGTTCGTGCCCGCTATCATCTACCATAGCAACTTAATCCTCTCGGGCTTCAGTAGAGCTATTTGCCATTAAAGTTAGACTGTATTGCACATGCGTTGATAAATACCGCGCTATGTGGGACTGGAGCCCGGCCCAGCCGTTGATGAACGGTCAGGGCTAGTCGGCGCTAGACTGCTCCAGAAACGCTTCCGCCTGTTGCTCGAGGTCCATGATGAAGCGCAACTGCCTGGCCGCGCGTTGCCAGCCCTCAGCATCGCCGGTCTCAGCCGCCTCGGCCTGTTCGCCGGCGCGCTGGATGGCTCCGGCCAGGGTCGCCAGTTCCTGCTCGATACTTTCATAGACGCCGGCGGCGTGCAGCAGATTCTCACTTTGCCGTCCGCGCAGGATACTAGCCTGCTGGCGCAGGAACACGCCGGCGGCTTTGCGGCATCGGCCCAGCTCCGGCAGTTGCTGCTCTGCCCATGACAGCAGCTTGGGCGCGCCGTCCGAGGGCTGGGCGGCCAGGTCGCGTTCCAGCGTCCGGTAGGCCTCCATCCCCGAGGGCACGCCGCCAACCTTGCGCCCCTCCATCGCTGACACGGCGGTGCGCAGTGCCTCGCGAACGATCTCCGCCGGCTGCGGAGTATGCTCGCGCCCGACGATTGAGAACTGATAGTAAGCGCCGAAGCCCTGTGCCTTTGATGACGACCACGTTCTCAGGAAGTTCGCCTTAGTGGTGACCGAAGTGCTGTCGCGGTCCGGCGGCATGTAGTAAATCCGGTCTTGAGCGGGCTGGTAGCCGGTGACAATGACCCAGCGGCGTTGCGGTGCGGACTGCTGAATCAGCGCCGGCCGGCCGTTGCGGATCGCCTGCCCCAGGGCACTGAAGCTGCTTTCCGCCTCAGGAGCCGACCATTCGTTGGTGGTGAAGCCGAGGGTCTCGGCCACCAGGACATAGGGGTTGCGGATGAAGCGGCGACCGCCTACCGAGGGGTCCTCCGACTTGTAGAAGAAGTCGAAAGCCGCGCCCGACAGCGCCAGCACCGTCTGCTCATCGAGGTTAACCTTATGGAAGCTCAGCAGACTTCTCAGGGCCGCTAGCTGCTGGCGGCGCTCGCTGCCGCTGCCGGCAAAGCGGGGCACTCCGTGGATAACGCGCGCTGCGGCCCGCAAGGCCTGCTCGGCTTTCTCCTGGTCCTCGGCCACGACGCCGTAGTAAATCCGACCGATGGCGCGTTTCGCCTCATCGGCGCTGTAGCTGCCGGGGTATTTCTCCACTATCTTCTCATAATGCTCCAGCGCCTGTTTAGGTTCGCCCAGATGCTTCTCGGCCGCCTTGGCATGAATCAGCGCCGCGGCCGCGGCCTGCCGCTCCTGGCTTGGGAACTGCTTCTCCAGAAGCTGTGCCTCCGCCATCGCTTGCTCGTACTTGCCCGCAGCATACAGCGCCTGCACCAACTGCACCCAACAGCGCGCCACCTGCTGCTGGCGCTTGGGGAAGCGGCTGCGCACTACCTCGCAGGTCGCCCGCACCGCCTCCGGGTTCTCCAGGTCGCGGCGCTGGATGTAGGCGATCCATAGCAGCGCATCGTCGGCGTAAGGCGAATCGGGATAGCTATCAGCCAGCAGCCGGTAGGTGGCGATGGCTGAGGTGGGGTCGGCGAAATCCTCCCGGAACAGATACGCGAGCTTGTACAGGGCATCGTCGGCCAGCACCGACCTGGGCTGTTCAGCCGCCAGCCGCCGGTATTCCTTGGCTGCCAGCGCGCTGTCGCCCTGAGCCAGGAACGCCTCCGCCCTCTGATAGAGCCGCTGGGCGCGACTGTAACAGCCGCTGAGCAAGACAACTCCCAGTGCGGTAACTGCAAGCACGACCCCGGCAGTCCGGCGCGCTCTCACCAGTTTTCCACCTCCTCGAGAATCAGGGCGGCGTTCATCAGCTCGCTACGGACCGGCCCCGGGAAGCAGTCGGCGACACCCTGCAGGCCTTCGGCGAGATGCTCGGCCCGGCTGCGCTCGGCCAGGTAGCGCATCATCAGCGGCGAGGCCGCTTTTTGAGCATTGGCGATCTCCTCAAGGATCAACCCGGCCCGCTGCAGGACTGTCGAGCTTTGCTGACTCTCCGCCTCAGCGAAGACGAATTCGCTCATCGCGTCGGCAATCGTGCCGGATAGGTCCTGGGCAATCACTCGCTGCTGCACACAGCCCCAGGCTACCTGCGTCATACTGACCTGATTGGCCACGACAGCGGCCCATACCGCGATCACGGCGGCGACGATAGTGATGGTGACCAGGCCAACCTCGGCGATCCTCAACGCCCGCCGCCGCGCCTGGTAGGCTCGGCCGATCCGGTCGCTGGCCGCATCAGCAACGGCCAGGAGTTGCTCGGTCAGCGCTGGTGGCATGGAGATTAGCTCTTGGGGTGCCATCTGAGCGGCGCTTTGTAGTGCGTTTTCGGCTTGCCCGTAACTGCTCTGGGCGGTCAGGGCATTCAGCAGCGTCTTGCGCGCCCGCTGCTCTAGTCTACCGGCAAAGCGCCAGCCGCCCAGCTTGTTCAGCAGCCGCTCCCACATCTCCGCCACTGCCTCGGCGGCCGTTTCCTCATCTCTGCAGACCATCAGCGCGGCGCTGTACCAGTAGTCGCCGCCGCGGTACAGTAGCGACCGCAGGGCATCCGGCACACCCCGCCGGCAGCGCCAGTCCAGCGCCGTTTGGGCGCGTCGCGAATCCTTGCCGGTCTGTCCTGTATCACTCTTGCTCAAAGCTCTCGTCCTTCAGGCCCAAGTTCAGCTCGATCTTCGAGAAGTGCAGCGTCACTTCGCCCTGCTTGCGGCCCGGCAAACGACCGCTGGAGGCGCTGAAGACTATCCACTTCGGCATCCAGTACTTGCCCGCAATCTGCTGATACACCCACCGCACCTGGAAGAGCTGCTGCTGGCCGCGGAAGACCTGCAGCTTTTGCACCGTCCAGTTGTCGCCCCAGATCCACACCAGCACCCGCTCGTCCTCCCCCGACTGCTCCGGCGGCAGTATCTTGACGAAGTAGAGCTGCCGGCCCTCCACCTGCTTCTCCCCGGCCAGCACGCATCTGCTGTTCTTGGTGATGAACGTGCCCAGCGAGTGTAGGTTCAGCGCCGCCTTCGGTACGAAAACGACGCCCTGCGAATCCACCCGCAGCTTGTCCGGCCGCTTGTAATAGACGGTGATATGGCGTACCGGAATATCAACGTCCTCGATATCGGTGGTCACCGCCACCTCGGCCCGGTAGTCGTTGATCTGCTTGTTGAGGTCCAAAGCCTTGCGGACGATCGCTTCACCCGCAAGACCCCAGGAGGCTGAGGCCGCCCCGCCCAGCATCATCACCGCGGCCCCCAGCAGAGCCATCAATCGCGCGCCCCAAGCCTGCCTCAGCATGTGATATCCTTGTAGCGGAAAATGATGATCCCCAGCGCAAACGGCGCGACCACATAAACGCCCAGGCACCCCAGCGGCCACCGCAGCGGCGCGAAATCCACCTGCGAGTGAAATACCTGGGAAAAGGCCTCCAGGTGGCTGCTGAGCAGGTACGGCTTGAGCCACTCGAAGTACGGTATCGCCGCCACCACCGCGCCCACTAGCAAAAACGCCAGCGTCAGCGCCGTCGCCGTCAGCGGGTTCTGTACAAGCTGCGAACAAAGCAGCGCCACCGAGGCCACCGCGCACATCCCCACCGCAGCAATCGCATAGGCCTGCCCCAGCCGCGTCAGGGCCACCGGCTCGGCCAGGATCGTGAAACCATGGGTGAATGAGACGAGTTCGCCGCGGCCGAATACGGCCAGCCCCAGCCCCAGGGCGAAGAGGCCGAGAAAGGCGGTCAGACTGGTCGCGTGAAGCCAGCCGGCCAGGTACTTGCTGGTGGCCACCGCCCAGCGCCGCACCGGCCGGCATAGCAGCGTCCGCATCGTGCCGCGTTGCATCTCACCCGCAAACAATCCGCCCGCTACCGCCGCCACCAGCAGCGGCACTAGCACCAACAGCGCCGGCTCCATGATGAAGCGAGCCACCGCAACGCCGGTAACCAGCTTGCCGCCGACGATGAAATCGCGGTTGGCGGTCATGCTCTTCTCAAAGGGCGGCCCGTAACGCCACATCCCCCACACTACCAAGGACACCATCACCACCAGCACACCGTAGCCGACATAGGTGCCCTTCTGGCCGAATATCTTTGCCAGCTCACCAGCCAGCAGGCGGCCCAATTTCACAGCGCCTCGCCCCCTGTGCCGCCCGCATCTGTCTCGGCCGCGAGCCGCAGATAGACCTCCTCCAGCTCCGTCCGCTTCCGCCTAAGTCCCTTGACACCGACGCCCGCTTCCACTAGCGCCGCATTGAGTCGCTGCGGCGTATCTTCATGCAGCCACACGGTGAAGCTGTCCTCTGCGCTTTGGCTGAATCTGCGCACCAGGGCTATGCGGGCGAGTGCGCTGGCCGCGGCTTGCGCATCGGCCACCGTAATCTCGTAACCCTCGTCGCCGGCCAATAGTTCCGCGACCGTCCCGCTGGCGATTAGCTCCCCCTTGGCGATGACGGCTACATGGCTGCAGACCTGCTCGACCTCGTGCAGCAGATGACTGGACAGCAGGACGGTAGTTCCCTGGGCCGCCAGCGCCTTGAGTAACTGTCGCACTTCCGCCAGCCCCTGGGGATCGAGGCCCTGGGCCGGTTCATCGAGCACCAGCAGACGGGGCCGTGGCACCAGCGCCTGGGCCAGGGCCAGCCGCTGCCGCATCCCGTGGGAGTAGCTGGCGACCTTATCACGGTGCCGGCCCCATAACCTCACCTGCCGCAGGGCCCATTCCAGCTCCTCCGCCGACACCGGCTGGGAAAGCCCGCCCAGCATCGCCAGGTTGCGATAGCCGGAGAAATACCCATAAAACGCCGGGCCTTCCACCAGCGCGCCAATCGCCCCATCGTCGGCCACGCCGTTGACACCGATCTTGCGCCCCCAGATCAAGACCTCGCCGGAAGTCGGCCTGATCAGTCCCATCAGCATGCGGATGGTGGTGCTTTTGCCGGCGCCATTGGGGCCTAGCAGGCCGTAGATCTGCCCCGGCTCTACGACCAGATCGAGGCCGCGCACCGCCCACTTACGGCCATAGCGTTTGCTCAACTGGCGCAGGGCCACGGCGGCACTCATCAGCTCACCCAGATCGGGCTGCTCCAGGCCATCTCCCCGTCGGCCTGCAGCACCCGCACATAGTAGTAGTTGGCATCCCCCGCTTCCGGCTCGTCCATCAGGTCAAGCCGGCAGCTCGCGCCATAGGAGCTATGAGCATATATCAGCTCGCGGCCGCGCATGACCTCGACCGCAGTCAGCCGCGCAGTACCGTGCACCGTCACCTCAATACGGTGGGCTTCAGCGAACGGCGTGTTCTTGATGATGCTTCCCATCGGCTGGCCGTCGAGAAAGAACTCCAGGATGATCCGCGCGCCACTGGTGCCATAGCAACGGCGATTGAACAGAGAATCCCAGATCGCCTCGCGGGTCAGCTCGGGTGCCCACACCGCCGCCAGGCCACCGGGGTATGCCCGCCGCACCCGCAGCCAGTCGGTGCGCCCGGGCCGCCCGGCATGATCGTCGGAGGCCGCCATGAAACCCAGCGTCCAGCCTCGCTCCAGGCAATCAGCGGCCAGCACCCCGGCATAGTCACGCTCCAGCGCGGGCAACAACGGTCGCGCACCCTCCGCCGTCTCCGAATCTCCCCAGATCGAGTACACCTCCGCCAGCCGCACCAGCTCCGGGTCGTAGTAGGTCTCACTGCCGCGGGCGTGCTGGTGCAGAATCATCATCGCTCCGGCCGCCTTCCACTCCTCGGTATAGTCATTCAGTTCCGCATACTCGCTGCGGTTGATGTCGGTGGCCCGCAGCAGCGGCCCGCTGTCACCCGGGTAATACACACACTTGTCGCCGTGGCGCGGCTTCGGCGCATTCAGCGACACCTCGTAGCCCAGCAAGGTCACGTAGCGGCCCGGCTCGTTGAACTGCCTAGTCGCCTCCTGGATATGCTCCCAGTCCTCGTCGGACATGTATTGCGAGTGGTCGGCGGTGGCGCAGAAATCCAGACAGGCCTGCTCGCGTCCGAAGCTGTAGTACTCCTCCGGGCTGCCCAGGCCGTCGGAAAGCCGGGTATGGCCGTGGATGTCGCCCCAAAACAGCCTCTGTTCGGGCGGCTCCGGCGTCACCACCGCCGGGTTGGAGCGGCCGGTGATAGCCGTGTCCAGGTCCAGGGCCGTAACGATCTTCTCCCCGGGCATATCGAAGCGCAGACGGGCGGTGTTGTGCCATTGACCGCTGCCGATGGCCGCTCCCAGAAACGGCCCATCCGTCGAATCAATGATGTAGTCCTCGGACGGCTCTTCCGCAGCATTGCGCTCCTCGTCTTCGGCGACGATCCGGGCCGTGAACTCCTCCCCCATCTGCACGTAGGAGGGCAGATAGACCTGCAGGTTAGTCGGCTCATCCGCCACCACTGGCAGCTTCGGCTGCTCGGCGATCAGGGTGTAGCCGGAGAAGTTGGCACTGCGCGTCCCGTCCCCATCTGTGGCAACGGTGAATTCCACCTCGGCGGCAAAGTGCTGGGCATATGCGCCCGGCTCCATTGCCCGCCGCCAGCCATATACGAACTCGATCTGCTCGCCCTCCGCCAGCCTCTCCCCCAGCACCTGCACATAGACCATCCGCCCCCAGCGCGTGACATAGTAGAACGGCTCCGGCTCCAGCTTAACCGGCGGCTCATACGACAGCGCCAGCTCCACCCCGGCTTGTGTGCAGCTTACCTCGCAGTAGCCCGGGTCAGGCGCCCACAGGAACTGCGGCATGGTGAAGCCGTAGGGGATTTCGAAGCGCACGCTGCCGCCCGGTGCGATGCCTTGCGGCCCGGCGGTGTAGAGAATCGTCCAGATCCCCGGCCCTCCGGCGATCACCTCGTCATCGGGCTGGATTATTGCCGTACCGTTCTCGGTTCCGATCTCTTCATTGCGCACTGGCTCACCCTCCAATTGTCGTTTCTGATATCTTCGATACCGATGCCGCCGGCACCTTTGCCGCAGTTTGGCAGGTTCTCCGTCCCATCTAGGGGAATTGGCTGACTACTTACCTAGCCCGGATGATTCACAAGACGTGCAGGCACCAACGCCAAGAGTGTGGGTCAGCTTGATCTGTCTGTCCGTCGTTTGCCGTTGCCGTTCTCCCCTCTCCCCTCCTTGGGAGAGGGCTAGGGTGAGGGCCGCCGTTGTCGGGCCGGTTGCACCCACTACTTCGCAGTGGGTACCCGGCTCAGCTAGCCCCTCCTCACGGCCTAGAACCTGGACGACATCCTTGTCTGTCGCAACCGCGCCCAACAGCATGGACAGGCTAGGAAGCCTGTCCTCCAGGAAGAAGATGTATTCCAGCGGCGCAGCGGCTACCCGTGCCGCCGATGCGCATGCGCCCGTGGCGGAAGAACCTGGAGGACAGCCATCCTTGGCTGTCCAAAGCCGCGACAGGCATCCCTATTTGTCCGCAAGGCCGCATGACAGCCGTCTCGCCTGTCGCCGTTTGCCTTCCTCAACTTCAGCCGGTACGACAGGCGTCGTCTCGCCTGTCGGGGCCTGTTGCCTGTCGCTATCTGCGTTGTTCAGTGGCACCGGCGAACAGAAGGAGCGTTATCCCATGACCCGACCCCAGTTGCGCTGGGAAAACCGCACTGTTATCGCCAGCCTCGAGGGCCGCGATGTCGGCCACATCACCGTGCCTGACATCCCCTTCCATTTCAGCCGGGGCGTGCACGTCAAGCTGGCCGGCATCGGCGCCGTCGGCACCGATGAGAGCGTCCGGCGCCAGGGCATCGCCGGCGAGATGATGCGCGCGGCCAACCGGTTCGCTAGCGAACGCGGCTACGCATCTTCAGCGGTCTCCACCGGCCTGAGCAATACTGCCCGCCGCCTCTACGCCCGGGCCGGCAACGTGCACCTGTTTAGCCAGAGCACTTACGCCGCCCGCATCGCCGATTTCACCGCCCCGCCGCCGGCCTGTGATGCCACCCTCCGCCCCTATCAGCAGAGCGATGAGGCCACCGTCATGGCCCTGATTGAGCGCTCCGAACTGCCCTTCTTCGGCACCCGCACCAAAACGCCCGAGCGCTTCCACAATCTCCAGGAAGGCTGGAATGATGAAGCTCCCGAGCCGCTCGCCTTCGTCGCCGAGCGCGCCGGCCGGCTAGTCGGCTACTGCGGCCGCTTCCAGTACTGGTCCGGCCTCGAAGCGGAGATGTTCGTCCTGGACGATGAGCCGGCGGTCTGCGCGGCCTTGCTGCAGGCTCTAGCTGCCGGCGTCTCCGCGGCCGGCGAGGCCGAGCTGCGCTTCTCGGTCTCCGAATGTCGCCGCGAGATGCTGCATGTCCTCTGGGCTCACGGCTTCCGCCCCCAGAGCACCTATGTGTTTATGTTCAATATCCTCGACTTGCAGCAACTTCTGCACCAGCTCCGGCCGCTATTCGCGCAGCGCCTCGCCGATCTTGACGCCGCGACGCTGCCTGCGACGGTTATCCTGCAAGGGCCTGAGCAGTCCGGCATCATAGAACTGGGCGGCTCCGGGCCGCAGGTAACCCTCCGAGCCGACCGCGACATCCTCACCCTGGTGCTCTGTGGCACCATCTCCGCGTGGGAGGCCTATCTCCGGGGCTCTTTAGCCATTGAGCCTCGCCCCACGCCGGCGACGGCTGAGGCCCTGCAGCTTCTGCTGCCGGCGGTGCCCTATCAGCATCCTGCCGTTGACCGCTGGTAGCAATGACGCAGGAATCGGCCGCCCCGCCGCGAAGTAACTAGTAACTGGCACTCACTTGAACAACTACGTAGTGATTCCCTGGAGGGCAGGCATCCTTGCCTGCCCGGGCCGACGGGACGCTTTTACGGGCTTGCGCAAGTTGGCACTAGAAGGCATTTCAAAACCTGCTTTCTCAGGCCTCGCAAGCTGCTAAGACGCTGCTTTTGGCATTCAGGGGACTGTCCCCATTGCGGGATGTTGAAACAGCTTGTAATGGGGGGGGACTATCCCTTTAGGCCGAACAATTCACAAGCCGCGCAGCTCGGCCTGAGCGTGGTACGTCTTTTTGCAGGCAGAGCTGAGAGCTTATCCCTGGCGCAGGGGGATGCGCGCGGGCCTTCGCAGTTGTAATTGCCTTTGTCTTGCGGAGCGGCCGGCTGAGCGCAGCCAAACCGGCCCAGCCGTTGCCGTGCGCAGCTCGGGCTTCCAGCCTGACAGTCGTTGCTGTTATCCCCTCTCCCCCTGGGAGAGGGCTAGGGTGAGGGTATTTCAGTCGCGTAGCTCGGGCTTCCAGCCCGAGGTTGTTGCGGGGGACTGTCCCTTCAGGGACTGTCCCCCGGGCAACACAAGCAGCGTCTTACCGGCGCACCTGTCCTGAAAAACTAGGTTTTGAGACCGCTTCTAGTAACTGGCAGTCACTTGAGCAACTACCTAATGATTCCCTGGAGGGCAGGCATCCTTGCCTGCCCGGGCCGACGGGACGCTTTTACGGGCTTGCGCAAGTTGGCACTAATGAAGGGGGACTATCCCTTTAGGCCGAACAATTCACAAGCCGCTTGGCTCGGCCGGACCTGCGCCTCGCGCAGGTCAGGTGGGAATGAAAAAGCATTCCCAGCTTCCAGCCCGAGGTCGTTGCGCAACCAGCCCCCAGCGGCCCCGAGGTGGCTATTGTGCCTCCCGACAGCGACCGGGACGATGACATAATCGAGATCAGCTTCGATGACGATGAGGAGGACGAGGCCTCCTCATCGGACGACGAGATCGAGATCATCTTCCACGATGAGCAGGAAGATGCGACCTCGGCTGAAACGCCTCTGGCGGCTCCCGAACCTCTGGCGGAGCCTGGCCCTGCCACCGAAACGGAGGAGCCGTCGCCGGAGCCGGCTCCCCCACCCCCGCCGCCCGCTGAAGAGGCGCCACCCGAGCCCGGCCAGAAGTACTGTCCTCGCTGCGGCTTCGCCCTGCCGCCGCTGGCTACCGAGTGCCCCCGCTGCGCCCGACTTGGCACCCAGCCGCGCCCCGATGAGCAGCCGGCGGAGTTGCCACCGGTTGCCGCGCCCGGGACCTATCCCGCTACCGCCCGGCCCCGCTCCCGCGTCGGCCTGATCGTTGCTGCCCTAGTCATGATAGCCATTGCAGTCGCTGTACCGATTGTCATCCTCAACAGCCCCGGCTACAAGGCCCGCGCGGCCTATAACCAGGCGGTCAAGGCGCAACTGGCCGGCGATCTGGAGGCCGCCAAGGCCAAGTACCGCGAGGCCCTTGAATACGATCCCGACATGGGGCTGGCTGCCTTCGGCCTGGGCACCTGCTACCTGGGCATCTCGGTGGGTGGCCGCACCGACGCGCGTGTCCAGCAACTGCTCGACGCCGCGACCCGTGGCATCACCACCGAACTCGACGAGGCCGACCGCTGGCTGGATCACGCGATTATCTTAGCCAACAAGATGCAGCCCAACCGCGCCTTGCCTGACCCCAACATCAGCACTCCCCGCAAGCTGGCCTCCTATGCTCATGCCATGAAGGCGATGAGTGCTTTCATCCGCTACTACGCGGCGCTTCTGGCCGGAGATGAGGTCATCGCCCAGCAGTGGTCACAAGCCGCTGCCCGCGAGCTCAATCAGGCCTTGACGCTGGATCCGACTAACCCGGACGCTCACAATTTGAGCGACCGCCTACCCCGTTAATCCCCGCGCCTTCTCTTTAGGGGCACGTCACTGGAAGCTGTTTGAGAATCCTCGAATAGGGGACTGTCCCCCGGGTACCCCAAGTAGCGTTTTACCACCCCGCGAGTCCTGAAGAACTAGATTTTGAGACCGCTGCGTGGCGGTCCCGTATAGCTTCCCGTGGGTCGGGGATCACAATAATAATCGCGTGGGTCGGGCTTTCCCGTTCGGCCGTTCGACCGTTCGACAAGCTCACGGTGCTGAGCAACGTCGCAGGGCAGCCCGACCGCCGTTGCCGTTTTGCTGTTGTCCCCTCTCCCGCGTGCGGGAGAGGGCTAGGGTGAGGCCTGTCGTTGCCGTTGTCCTTGTCTTGCGGAGGCACCAGCCGAGCAGCGCACGGTCGTCTGGTGCGGTGGGAGACCGGCCCACCTGAGTTTGCCGTGATTTTGCATGGTGTTGTAGGAGCGCAATTCATTGCGCCCGTGTGGTCGCGGTTTTGCCCTCCCGCAAACACCCTTGCGTAGCTCGGGCTTCCAATCCGAGATCGTTGTGGGAAGTAGATGGATGAATCATGATAACGGGAAGTAGCTATTGGGTAAACCAAGAGACAATCTCTCGCCTGGTAAATGCCCAGAGACACCCTATCCCCCACCAAACCAGCTATGCAATCTGGATTGACAAGCCCGGCCTAATCACCTATGCTTTGCCCAGCATGGCGGATACGGTAAGCTTTGCCGACAGCTATGACGTGATTGTGGTCGGTGCCGGGCATGCCGGCTGTGAAGGAGCTCTGGCGGCGGCGCGGATTGGTGCCCGTGTGCTGCTACTTACCATCAGCCTCGACACCGTCGCGCAGATGCCGTGCAATTGCAGCATCGGCGGGCCGGGCAAGTCGCAACTGGTCTCGGAAATTGACGCCCTCGGCGGAGAGATCGGCCGCAACTGCGATCGCACCTATACCCACGCCCGCATCCTCAATGCCTCCAAGGGCCCGGCCGTCCAGTCCCTCCGCGCCCAGGCCGACAAGGCACTCTATCGCTCCACGATGAAAGCAGCTCTGGAGCGGCATCCCAACCTCCGTCTCTATCAGGACCTCGCCACCGACGTCATTGTTGACCGGGGCCACGTGGCCGGGGTCCTGACTCACACCGGCTTGGCCTTGAGCGCGCGGAGCGTTGTAGTATGTGCCGGCACTTTCCTCAACGGCGTGGTCCACATCGGTGAGCATACCTTGGCTGCCGGTCGAGCCGGTGAGGCGCCGGCCCGCAAGCTCACCGCCAGCCTCTCAGAGCTTGGTCTCACCTTCCGGCGCTTCAAGACCGGCACGGTTCCCCGGCTGCTCAAATCGTCGCTGGACCTCGAGGCCATGCGCATCCAGCCGAGCGATGCCCGCCCCTTGCGCTTCTCCATAGATACTGTCCAGCGGCCGCAGAAGCCGCTACTGCCCTGCTACGTGACCCACACCACTGCCGAAACCCACGCGCTGCTGCGGGAGAACCTGCAGCGTTCGGCCCTCTACGCCGGCAATATCCAAGGGGCTGGGCCGCGCTACTGCCCGTCAATTGAGACCAAGTTAGTTCGCTTCCCCGACAAGCAGACGCACCTGCTGTTTATGGAGCAGGAAGGCTGGGAGACCGAGGAGGTTTACGCCCAAGGTCTCTACAACTCCATGCCCTACGATGTGCAGCTCGCCATGATCCGGACCGTCCCCGGGCTGGCAAACGCTCACATGATGCGCCCGGGCTACGCTATTGAGTATGACTGCTGTGACCCGCGGGCGCTGGGTCCCGATCTGTCGTTTTCCAAGGTAGCGGGTCTTTATTTGGCGGGCCAGATCAACGGCACCTCCGGCTACGAAGAGGCGGCCGCTCAGGGCCTGGTTGCCGGCACTAACGCCGCGCATTATGCCCTGGGACACGATCTCACGCTCAGCTTGAGCCGCTCCGCAGCCTACATCGGGGTTCTAATTGACGATCTGCTGACCAAGGGCGCGGAGGAGCCTTACCGGATGCTGACCTCACGTGCCGAGTACCGCATACTGCTAGGCCAGCACACGGCCTATGAACGTCTTACCGAGCTCGCGCGCGCGCATGGACTGGTTGACCAAGAGCGGTACGCGGTTGTTGAAAGCATTAAACAGGCGGTTGCAGCCGAGCATCAGCGGCTCCGAGCCATAATCGTGCCGCCAGAGCACCAAATCTGGCGGGAGTTGAGTTCAGTGCGGTTGCGGAATACCGATGGTTTCACCGCTGCGAGCCTGCTGCAACAACCCCAGGTCGCTTATGACGCGATCCTGCGCTACTGGCCGCCCCCGCGGCCGCTGCCGAGCTTCGGGGCGCGACTGCTGGACGCGGAGATCAAATGCGCGGCTTACGCCGGGCGCGAGCTGAAGCGGACCGGGGAGACACAGAAACTGGCGCACGTGCGGATTCCGGGCGATATTGACTATGAGGCTTTGCCGATTCGGGCGGAGGCGCGGGAGCGGTTGGCTGCAGCCAGGCCGCGAGATTTGCAGCAGGCTTCACAGCTATATGGGGTCACGCCCGCTGATATTGCCACAATTGCCGCTGCGCTGCGCCATTCCGCGGCTGTTCGACGCGGAACCTAAGCAATTTCCCCCGGTTTTCTGCCGGATTCTCCCCTCAATCGCGGTGTCTGGCTCTCTGTGCGCACTAATTGCTGGCGGTGGGGCCAGTACACGTCCGCTGTTGGCCCTATAATGTTGTATAATGGGCGGAATGTTTCACGTGAAACATTTTACAGTCGCCTAGACTGGTTACACGTCTAAGTCGGGCGGCGGGTAATGGCAAAAGCTGGTATGCATTGCCGCCGCCGGCAGTCTTAGAGCCGCGATTGGTGTCGCGGGCTATTTCGCACCATTGTGACCTATGAGCGCTGGAATGTTTCACGTGAAACATTCCAGCAGTTACATACCCCATTTATTGCTCCATCTGCCCCTTTTTACGCAGGTCAAAGACCGCACCAGCATCAGCCTACGTGGGCCGGCTGGCCTCGAAATCGAGGCGCTGCCCCGCTGATATCATCGTAATCGTGCCATACGTATTGCGGTAGCGGCGCCTGGAATTGGCGTAGAACCTTTTGGGAACCGCGTAGCGGTGCCGCCTTCGTAAGCGGAATAGCCGCGAACTAGTAGGGGTTTCATGACTTAGTTTTCAGGTTTCGCGAACTGGTAAGGCGCTGCTCCTGGTACGCCGGAGACAGTCGTGAAGGGCTGGAACAATCTGGGCATGGATCTCCGCTGCTTCTCGTAGCCCGGGGGACGGTCTTTGAAAAGACAGCTTCTGATTGCGGGGCCTTCAAGTAGCTTCTGATAGCGTGTCCCTGAAATACCTTTAGGCGTTAGAAAACTTCGCTACCGCGCCACAGCAACTCGCAGATGCTCAGGTGGGAAGTTCGCCTCGAATGACCTCGGGCTGGAGCCTGGGAATTGATTCACAGTGCCCCCGCTTTTTCCGAGTGGGTATTTCTGGGTACCCCGCATTTCCACCTAACCTGCGCCAGGCGCAGGTCAGGCCGAGCCACGGTTTGGTGAGCTGTCTGGTTATGTGCAGTTGTCTTTGGGACACCACAGTAGGCGCTTTGGCAGAGCTATCACGATTGAGATCGCGGACAAGCAGGCCGTAGCGGATTGGTAGGCGGTGTGAGGGAAGAGGATGCGGGCCGGTTTGGGTGCAGTCGGGGGCGAGTTTTTTTCCGCAGCTATTGCCATTTTTTGCGTAGTGCGCTATAGTTCTCATAGTGTCTTAAGTGAAACATCGCGCCAGAGAGATAATCGGTCGGCTGCTCGCTGAGATCGGGGTATCTGTGGAGCCACGTCAGGTTGAGGCTTGCGCGGCACTCGCCGAGTGGCTGGCGCCGGCGGCGGCGAAACTGGGCCTGACACAATTCGATACTGCCGAGGCGCTGGCGGAGAACTTGATCGGGCCGGGTTTGTACTTGCTGCCACATATCGGTGAGGCGTCGTGTTGGCTGGGGGAGGTGGGAGCTGGCAGCGGGGCGCTGGGGCTGAGTATCGCGCTGCTACGCCCTGACGTGCGGGTGGACGTGCTCGATCGGCGGCAGCGTGCATGGAGATTTATTGGTTTAACCAATAAACGGTTTCGGATCGGGAACTGCCGGTCGATGTGTGTTGATATGCGAGAGGTGCCCGAAGGGGAGCCGAAGTACGATCTGATAGTGGCTCGGGCAGTGGCACCGGAGGAGGAGCTTTTCCAGTATCTCCCCGAGTGGATAGTCGCCGAGGGGCGGATAGCGCTGTTGCAGACCGCGAGGCGGGCCGCGGGGAATCGGCAGTTCTGCCGGTTAGTTCATCAGATGACGAATCTGGCGGGGCTTTGGCTGGACATTTATGGGAAAAGCAATGGCGATGGCATAGCTAGCCCGGAGTACTCCTGAGCAGTGGCCCCCCGCCACGCTGGCCTGCAAGGGAAACGGAGGTGACGGGATGCGTGTCATCCGGCCTTTATATCGAGAGCCAGGGAGGCCCGCCAGGGAATGGTGGATACGCACAGGGTGGGCCGGATGGGGCCCCAAACGTCCCTCACCCACTGCTACGCAGTGGTACCCGGGCCCCTTCTGACGGCAAGGCCAAGACAGTGGGCGCACGCCGTGCGCCCCTACAACGGCGGGCCTCACCCTAGCCCTCTCCCGAAGCGGGAGAGGGGACAACGGCAAAACGGCAACGGCTGTCGGGCTGGAAAGCCCGACCTACGCGCTAGAAGATAGAGGCGTTGTCTTTAGGCTCGTCCGCCGGAGACCTTG
>Ga0180431_10000415_pt1 | contig 61713 bp, 45 predicted proteins | sample SS_ome_11_FD_132459 | JGI IMG/M metagenome (GOLD analysis project Ga0180431, IMG submission 132459) | Hypersaline lake sediment archaeal communities from the Salton Sea, California, USA - SS_1_MS_1 metaG | ecosystem: Environmental > Aquatic > Non-marine Saline and Alkaline > Hypersaline >... | reverse complement strand
TCGCGCCGAGGTCCGTGCCACGCGCCAACCACCGCACCAGATCCGACAGCCCTTCCCCAAGCAGCACCCGCGCTTCCCACGCCAGCGCTTCGCGCGCCCGGCGCGTGTCGCCCTCGGAGAAGCGCACCTCGCCCGGCCGGCCGGCAGCGAAGGTCGACGCCAGACCCGTGTCCAGCACCCGGTTCAACACCTCCGCCAGTTCGCGCACGCTCGTCTGCCCCCCGCCCGCGATGTTGAAGACACCCCCCGCGGCTGCCTCCCGCTCGCACGCCAGCAGCATCGCTCGCACCACGTCCGCCACGTGTACGAAGTCGCGCGTCTGCTCCCCATCGCCGAAGATGACCGGCGCCTGACCCTGGGCCATCCGGCCGGCGAAAATGCTGATCACGCCCGAATATGGGCTCCTGGGGTCCTGGCGCGGACCGTAGACGTTGAAGAAGCGCAGCGCGACGGTCGGCAGGCCATAGCTGGCGTGGAACGCCAGGCAGGCCATCTCGCCCGCCGCCTTGTCCGCCGCGTACGGAGAGAGCGGGCGGGGCACGAGGTCCTCCCCCAGGGGAAGCGCGACGTGGTCGCCGTACACCGCCGCCGACGAGGCGTACACGACGCGGCGCGCGCCCAACCGGCGTGCGCCCTCCAGCACGTTCCACGTCCCGCCCGCGTTGACGCGATGGGTGCGTTGCGGCTCCTCGATCGAGGCCTGCACCGAGGCGACAGCCGCCAGGTGGAACACGTAGTCGCATCCCGCCAGCGCGCCCTCCGCGACAGCCGGATCGGCCACGTCCCCTTCGATCAGCTCGATCTGCGCCGCGACGCTCGCCAGATTCTCCCGCCGTCCGGCGGAGAAATCGTCCAGCACCCGCACGCGCGCGCCACGCCCTACGAGCGCCTCGACCAGGTGAGAGCCGATGAATCCCGCCCCGCCGGTGACCAGGCACAGGACATCTGCAAAGCCAGCACTGTAAGCATCATTGATCTGTATCATGTATCCCTGCCTGAAACTCCGTCGCCCGGTCGCTGGCACGACAAGGTCGCCCCACCGCGCCAGCCGGTGCGACTACCCGCCTGTGTCGACCCCCTCAGCCAGCATGCCCCGAACGCGCGCGGCGACCATCTCGATAGCGACCTCGTTGAACCCCCCCTCCGGGATAATCACGTCGGCGTAGCGCTTGCTGGGCTCGACGAACTCCAGGTGCATGAGGCGCACCGTCGACAGGTACTGCTCACACACCGACTGCACGCTGCGCTTGCGCTCCTCAATGTCGCGCTGCAGGCGGCGGATGAAGCGCACGTCGGCGTCGGTATCCACGTAGAGCTTGACGTCGAACAACCTGCGCAGTTCAGGCTCCGAGAAGACCAGGATCCCCTCCACCAGGACCACCGGCGCTGGCACCATGTGGCGCGTCTCCGGCGTGCGCGTGTGGGTGGTGAAGTCATAGACCGGTATATCGACCGCCCGCCCGGCACGCAGTTCCTTCAGATGCTCGATCAGCAGTTCCGTCTCCAACGAATCCGGGTGGTCGTAGTTGACCTGACCGCGCTTCTCCGGCGGCAGATGGCTCAGATCACGATAGTAGGCGTCGTGGGGAATATACGTGATGTGCTCGGCACCCACACGTGTGAGTATCTGACGAGCCACCGTCGTCTTGCCCGACCCGGTCCCACCCGCTACTCCTATCACAATCGGTCGCATGTCTCGTCCCTCCGTTCAGCACCAACCCCCTTCTAGCACCCAACAGCCACGACCACTACAACGAGCAACAGGGCCGCCAACGCGCTCAGCCCCGCCCGCGCCCTGGGGGAGCGACCCAGGCCGAGCCAGGCCGCGCTCCAGATAAGCCAGGCCCCGGCCAGCCCACCCTCGCCTCTGGCCCCCACCCACACCGTCCCCCGTTGCCACAGGTTCAGCACCGCCGTGACGCCCATCAGCACCGTCAGCGCAGCATACGTGACGCCCGCCACTCCCCTGGCCCCAGGCCCCTCTCCCTTGCCCGGAGCCGCCGCGCCGGCGCACGCGGACGGGTTGACTACGTCACCCAGCGCCGCGCTCAGAGCCCGCGCCCCCAGCCCGCCACAGACCGCCATCGCCAGTCCCACCCACGCGCTCGCGCGGTCACCGGTTCCAGCCCAGGCGAAGCCGGCGGGCCGCAGCGCGGCCGAGAAAAGCGCGAGCCCGGCCACCAGCAGTGCCGGCACGATAGATATCGGGCTGCCCTGGCAGTCGCGAGAGCCGCGCCGGATCTCGGGCGGCGCGGCCAACGCCGCGATCAAAGCCAGGCACATCAGAGGCGTGACGAGAGCGCGGTCGCCATACCCGGCGAGCGCCGCCACGATCAACAGCAAGCCTCCGGCCAACCAGCGGAGCACGCGAATCGCGTCGGTGAGACCGGCAACCCGACGGTAGCCACTCCAGAGCACCAATCCCGTCGCCGTCAGCAACGTGCCGCAGGCAAAGCCGGTGAAGATCACAACCGCTGACACGTCAGCCTCCCCTGGCCTGCCCCAGTGCGGGCGGTAGATCCCCCGTGCCCACTACACCCTCGCCGTCCTCCCGCAGCCAGAACCGGCGCGAGGGCCACACAATTGCGCCCAGCACCCCCACAACCAGGAGCACGAGACCGGCGATGGCGGGCCAACGACCCGGGTTGAACACCGCCGCCAAGCGGACGTACGGCGCGTCGATGAACTCCAGCCTCAACCCATCCGCCATCAACCGGCCACCGCCCTCCACGACCGATTCAGTCTCCAACCGCCCGGGCGGGCTGCGGTAGACCTGAACGAGCACGGGGGTGAGGGCATCCATCGCGCCAGAGGGCTGCGGTGCCAGGCGAATAATCCGCTGAGCCTCCGGGATGGCCAGGTACTGATCCCCCGTGAGCGCCACGGCCACCTGGGGCACCGGCTCAGCCTCGGCGGTGCGTTGGAGCCCTAGCGACCGCCCGGCGCTATCGACGGCGCTGACCCACATGCCCGGGCCGCTCTCTTCGCCAGACACCACGATGCCCGGACTGTGCATCACCCTGCGCGTTGAGCTGTCCAACGTGATCCACTTGCCCGTGCCGGGCAGGACAACCTGTTCCCCACTCTGGATAGTCAATCCGTCCAATTGCCAGCCCCACAGGCGGGCCAGCAGCAGGCCGATCAGCAGCAGCAACCCGCCGCTATAGGCCAACAGGGGAGATAGCTCCGCCCACAGCCAGCGGTCGGCCTGGAAGAGCTCGGCGTCGCCCAACGTGCGATAGCCTCGGCGCTGGAGCTCGGCCATCACGCCGGGTAGGTGCACATCCTCGAGAGCGCGCCACTTCCCCGCTGGCTCCGCCATCTCCCGGCTCCGCAGCAGCCGGTCGCCGCCCTCAACCAGCCGCAGAATCAGGCAGTCGGCGACCAACGCGAGCAGCAGGCGGAAGACGACGGAGCGGGTGATCGCGAACAGGCCCAGCGCCCGCATCGTCGAGGTGGCGTTTCCAAAGCGGGCCTGCGCCTGGGAAAGCCAACGGGCGTAGGCAATGGGGTCGGCCGAGGGCGCTTGTGGGAGCCAGAGTGTGATGATCAAGCAAGCCGCGACACCCAGGAGCAAAGCGGCCAGCAGGCCACGGCTGATCGCAAAGCGCCACGCAGAGCGCCAGGGGTCGCGTGTGGTTTGAGCAATCATTCGCTTCGCGCCAAGTAAGTCCCCAAAGACCCGTACCCTCGGGCAATCCCTGCTAACAACCCCCATCTAGACAGAAGGCCCCTTCCGAGGGGCCTGCGTTGTAAGAGCCACCCTTGGGACTTGAACCCAAAACCGACCGCTTACGAAGCGGTAGCTCTGCCGATTGAGCTAGGGTGGCACGTAGCGTATTATACCAGTACCGCAGATTGTTGGCAAATCGCCCCTGGGTAGTTCGTGCATTTGGCCTCCACCCGCATCAGTGGTATAATCTCACCCGCGTAAAGGAGGAACATGATACTCATCACCGGCGCTACAGGCTTCGTGGGCCGCGCCGTCGTACACGAGCTGTCAGCCGATAGCCACGAGGTGCGTTGCTTGCTGCGCCCCTCCCATCGCGAACAGCGGCTGGCTACGGGTATCCCCTTCTCCACAATCTCGGCCAGCATGAACGACCTGCCCGCCCTGCGCACGGCCATGCAACAGGTGAGCACGGTCGTTCACCTGACGGGCGAGGAGGACCTGGATCGAGAAGGGATGATGCGCACCCACGTCGAAGATACCATCAACCTCGTCACGGCAGCACAGGAGACCGGCGCGCGCCGCTTCATATACCTGAGCCGCCTGGGGGCCGATCGCGCCTCCGCCTACCCCATCTCGCGCGCCCGGGGAGAGGCCGAGGCCGTCGCCCGCGAAAGCGGCCTGGACGTCACCATCATCCAGGCGTGCACGCTCTATGGCCCCGAGGACATGTCCACCAACGTGCTCGTCATGTTGGCCAAGGTGATCCCCTTCGTGCTGCCCATCCCCGAAACGGGGATGGCCCGTTTCCAGCCAGTGTGGATCAACGACCTGGCCAGGTGCATCGTCGCCACGTTGGACCGGGACGACCTCATCGGGCAGACGATACCCATCGGCGGGCCAGAGCGCTTCTCATTCGAACAGATGGTGGCGGAGGTACTGGCGGCCGCGGGTATGCGCAGGCGGCTGGTGCACGTGCGCATGCCCCTGGTTCGAGGCGTGATCAGGCTACTCAGCTCGGCGCTGCCACGCACCCCCGTGCCGTCCTGGTGGCTCGATCTGCTCACCACGGGCAACACGACGGACCTGGTGACCATCCCACGGCACTTCGACTTCGAACCCTGCCGCTTCGCCGAGTGCCTCGATCACGTGCGCGAGAAGCGCCCCTGGCGGCGCGATCTGCTGCGCATCGCCCTGAATCGCGTTTGACCGGCTAGGGGCGCAGTTGACCGGGTAGGGGCGCGGTTGCCGCGCCCAGCGCACTTGTAGAGGCGCGGTCGCCGCGCCCAGGCCACTTGTAGAGGCGCGGTCGCCGCGCCCAGGCGTTGCCGGGGGCTGCTGGACAAATCCCTGGAAATCGTGTATCATTCCAGCATTCTATCCTGATTATGTGCAGTTGCTGCACACCGCGTGGCAGCCCCAGGACAGACGAGGTGACGAGAGAGCACGGCAGAAGCATCCGCCCGCCTCTACACCGGAAACCGGCGACAAGGAGACTGAATGGCAGGCAAGCAACTGGGAATTGACCTGGGTACGGTGAACGTACTGGTGTACGTGCACGGGCGGGGCGTCGTCCTGCAGGAGCCATCAGTCGTCGCCATCTCGTCTGAGGAATACAAGATCGTGGCCGTCGGTGAGGAGGCCAAGATGATGCTCGGTCGCACGCCGGACGCCATTGACGTGGTGCGTCCGCTGCGCGAAGGCGTCATCGCCGACTACCGCGTCACCCAGCGCATGCTCGAATACTTCATCCGCAAGGCCGCCGGGGGCCTGGGCATCTTCAGGCCGCGCGTGATGATCAGCGTGCCGTACGGGGTGACCAGCGTGGAGAAGCGCGCCGTGCGCGAGGCCGCGCTCGAAGCGGGAGCAGGCCGGGCGCACCTGATCCCCGAGCCTCTGGCCGGGGCGCTCGGAGCGGGCCTGCCCATCGGCAGCCCCTCCGGTAACATGGTCCTGGACATGGGCGGCGGGGCATCAGAGGCAGCCGTCATCTCGGTGAACGGCATCGTCGTCGCGCACTCGGCCCGCGTCGGCGGCCTGCGCATGGACGAGGCCATCGCCGGATACGTGCGACGCAAGTACAACCTGATGATCGGCCAGCCGACGGCCGAGGCGATCAAGATCCGCATCGGCTCCGCGCTGCCCCTCGATGAGAACCCCAAGATGGAGGTGCAGGGCCGCGATCAGGTCGCCGGACTGCCCCGCACGATCACCGTCACCAACGAGGAAGTGACCGAGGCCCTGGCGGAACCCCTCTCGGCCGTCGTCGGCGTGGTCAAGACGGTCCTGGAAAGGACGCCGCCCGAGCTGTCGTCGGACATCATCGACCGCGGCATGGTCATGGTGGGCGGCGGAGCCCTGCTGCGCAAGGTGGACGAGCTCATCATCCGCGAGACCGGCGTCCCGGCCTACGTGGCCGACGCCCCGATCGCGTGCGTGTCGATGGGGGCGGGGAAGGCATTGGAGCAGTACGAGATTCTCCGCCGCAGCGTGCCCGGTCTGTAGTCAAGAAACCAAGTTTTTGGGAAAAACCTGGTTTCTTTCGCGCCTCTCTGCACCCCTGCGTTGAAACGCCAGCACCGCGTACACGTCCACGCGCACCCTCAAAGAACGACCTTCGAGCACGCGGGTCTCCTCCACGTCCGGCGAGAGCACCCGCGCCTCCACGGGCCACGGCAGGCTGACCTCGACGTCCTGCGGCGCGCCGGCGTAGTTGACCAGGTGCAGTTGATCCATCTCGCCCTGGCGCCACCACTCGATCAGGACCGGCTCTCCGGCCTGCACGCAAGGGAGCGCGACCCCGTCCAGTTCCTCCAGCAACGCTGCCCGTTCCTCCGGCGTGGGCACGCGGAAGAGCGGGTTGTAGTCCGGCCCACCCTGCAGCAGCCGCTGAGTGGCGTGCGTACGGTCGAGCAGTTGCCGGAAAGCCGGGCGGTCGAAATAGCCCCGGTAGACCGCCATTGCCACCCGTCCCACGGCCGCCCGCAGCACCGGATGGCGCTGTAGAAACGTGCGACCGGGCCGTTCCCGCGGCCAGACCAACGGCACGCCCGGGCACGCCTCCCCCAGCGCCAGCACGCGCCCGCCCGCGGCGGCGAACTGCGACAGCCGCGCCTGCAATCCATCGCCACCCCCCGGCGGGACGAGCAGTGTGCGCACCCCGTCCCAACTGCCGGGGCCGACGATGCGGTAGGGCAATCCGGCCGCAAGTAACGCCTGGCAGGCGGCGAAGGTGAGCGGCGCGGCGTAGCGCCAGTCGAAGGGCAGCGTGTCGTAGGGGAAGTACACCGCCAGCGGCGAGATCTCGCGCCGCTCCTCGTACAGCCCCGCGTGCGCCGCCAGCCAGCCGTGAATGCGCCCCAGCGCCTCCCGCTCCTCGGCGAAGGGCGCGCCCGTCAGCAGCGTGAAGCCGCCGTCCCGGAGGTCGAAGAACTCGGTGCCCTTGACGACCGTCGCCGTGCCACACGCGGCCCCCTCGGCGACGGCACGCCGGAAGTTGCGCGCGGGATAGACCGGGTCGAAGCCGATGCCCGCCATATACGGATCCGTCGTCACCGGCATGCCGCCCGACCAGGCGCGGGCCGCCTTGCACGTGATGCTGTTCACCACGGGCGTGCCATCGGCCGCCAGGTGAGGCAGGCTGTGATCCTCGATCATGAGCGCGTCAGAGAAGCCGACCGCCCGGCGCAGGTCCACGCCGAACTCGGCGTAGTGGTTGCAGTTCACCGCGTCGTACACGTTCTCGGTCACCACCACGCCAGGGCGCAGCGAGCGCGCGTAGTCCGCCAGCTCACCGATGAAATCCCACATCACCCCGGCCCGCCAGTCCAGATAGTGGCGCGTCTGCGGATCCTCGGGATCCAGGTGCGCCGGGATCTCCCGCCCCCCGGAGGCCGCCGCGTAGGCCTCCCGGCAGCGCGGGCAGGCGCAGCCCGCGCCGGTCACCCAGGTGTCGAAGAGGGACAGCGCGTGCAGCCCCATCCAGGGATTGTCGAAGAACACCCCATCGGCCCCCGCCTCGACGATCTCGCGCGCCCGCTGGCGCAACTGCTCCCGCCATCCCGGGTGCAGCCAACACGTCATGTAGCGACCCGTGTAGTAGTGAATCAGCCGGCCCCGCCGGTCGCGCGCGTACCAATCCACCTCCCGGTGGGACCCGTCGTATACGCAGTTGGAGAGCTGCACGTAGCCAAACACACGCAGCCCGGCCGCGTGGAACACGCCCACGGCCCGGCGGAAGCTCTCCCACTGCTCGGCCTCCTGCTCCGGCGGGAAGCCCCAGTTATGCATCAGATACGCCCAGTTGAAGCCCGCCTGGGCCAGCAGCCGCGCGGCATCGGCAGCGTGGCCATCGAGATGGACGGCCTCGTTGACCGGCGCGCCCATGAACTTGAGCCGGTTCATACGGACCGTGGCCGGCCCGGCCCAGAAGTAGACCGGGCGATGACGGCCGACGGCGAACAGATCAGTCTGCATGGCCCCCCCCTGCATTGATGAGAACGGGGGAATTGTAACCTGGGGAGGGACAGAGGGCAAGTGGCGAGCGTCAAGCGTCAAACGTCATCTACCCCCGCCGGCTCCTTGACGCCCGTGCAAAAATCTGGTATACTACGAGTGAACTTTAACAATTGAGCCTTCTACCCGCTTCCGTGTTGCGAGCATCGAGGGGGGTAGGGGCACTTGTGGAGATGCTCGCAATCCCACACCAGGCAGGTGCAAGATGTGGGAGCAAGACGATTATGACGTGCCAGATGTGGGGGGCCAAGACAGGACCTATGCGAGCATGAGGCCGTTTTTTGACCATGTGGAGATGCTCGCAGATTGACATAACGCCAAGAAAAGCGCCGAAAATAGCCCAAAAGGCCCCCGCGAGGCCATTTTCCGGCCTAAAACGAGCAAACCCGCGCAAAAACGCGCGAAAAACGACAGGGGAAGAAGGGTAGAAAAGTCCCCAGAGCCCATCCGGGCGCTGAAACTGCGAATGTGTAAATGAGTGCGAAGTCGCGCTTGCCAGTAGAAAAGTCCCCAGAGCCCATCCGGGCGCTGAAACCTTATTCATACCGCTGCGGCCGCGAATCTTAGCTTGCTTGTAGAAAAGTCCCCAGAGCCCATCCGGGCGCTGAAACCGGCAGGAACCGATGCCTCGAAGTAGACTGGGACCATGCGGGTAGAAAAGTCCCCAGAGCCCATCCGGGCGCTGAAACACACTTGCTAGGTAGTCGACGGCCCTCCATCCCTGGAGAGTAGAAAAGTCCCCAGAGCCCATCCGGGCGCTGAAACACGGGCCCCATGATGTTGTTAGTAGTTTAGCAAGAGGAGAGGTAGAAAAGTCCCCAGAGCCCATCCGGGCGCTGAAACTACCAGCCGACGGGACGTGCAGATTTTCCCATTGGAGTAGAAAAGTCCCCAGAGCCCATCCGGGCGCTGAAACCGGCATCGAGTACTCCGGCCCACAGGCCGCCATCAGTGCCAGCGCCAGGTAGAAAAGTCCCCAGAGCCCATCCGGGCGCTGAAACTCTACTTCACGTCGTCGCAGATACGACCTTCAGATGTTGCAGACTGGTAGAAAAGTCCCCAGAGCCCATCCGGGCGCTGAAACCTCTATTAGTCTCCAAGGCGACGTCATGGTGGACGACGCGCGTAGAAAAGTCCCCAGAGCCCATCCGGGCGCTGAAACGTCTGTGGGCACGGTTGCGGTGACTATATCGCTGTAGTCAGTAGAAAAGTCCCCAGAGCCCATCCGGGCGCTGAAACCTCGGTATCGTAGGCATAGACCTCCTGATCACTACAATTGGTAGAAAAGTCCCCAGAGCCCATCCGGGCGCTGAAACAGGGGCCGGCCTCCGCCAGCATCGCCGCCACCGCCAGTAGAAAAGTCCCCAGAGCCCATCCGGGCGCTGAAACGGTGCCCTCACCGACTACCCAAAGTAAACTTGCCGCGGCCACCGTAGAAAAGTCCCCAGAGCCCATCCGGGCGCTGAAACACTTCAATACTACAAGCAACAAGAACCGGATGAACCCGTAGAAAAGTCCCCAGAGCCCATCCGGGCGCTGAAACTGGTCTCCTCCTCTGCCCACCAGGTTTCGTAGGCCGCATCGTACTGTAGAAAAGTCCCCAGAGCCCATCCGGGCGCTGAAACACGGAAGAAGTGGAACCCGCTATTGGGCCCCAACGACACCAGTAGAAAAGTCCCCAGAGCCCATTCGGGCGCTGGAACGGAGACCCTAAAGGTTTCGGAAAACCTTTAGGGTCTTCGCAGCCATTCGGTAGAAGAGTCCAGAGCACATGCGCGCGCTGAAACTGGGGAAATGACCGCCATCACCGCAACCAGAGGGACGTAGAAAATTCCCCAGAGCCCATCAGCATCTTCTAAACTTGTCAAGTCAGCAGGAAGCAAACAGGGGGCACCGTCCGAGGATATAGAATATCTCGGTTAACAATATAGGGTGACGGTCACGGCTGGCCCGGCGGCGGCGCGATCCAGTGGATGCTACAACCAGGCCAACGGGCTCCCGCCAGTGCAGCCCCACCAACCACGGGATGTAAGATACGGCGTCCAGCGCCCACATCTAACTGCGGTGTACAATGGGCTGCTCCGGTGTCCTGGGCGGACGAGATGGGATGAGCCTCAGCCACGCTTTAGGCACGGCGTCGGTGCGCCACGGGGCGCGCTGACGGCGTCGCTCGTGCCCGTTGCGGGAGCGTCCGGGGGAGCGCCGCAGGCCGGGCCAGGCGTGACCGTGTTTGTGCGTGTCATCGCCGCTGAAGCGTGATCCTACGCGAAGCAGGGGGATCAACGGCGACGTGTACCGCGTTTGCGGCGGCTACCCCGCCGCTTCTTCTCGGCCTTGAACTCGCGCCGGACGCACGATCAATGTCCGCAGCGACGAGCCTTTTCCCCCTCCAAGGCGGGTGTGGACCCCAGAATTCGGATTTTTCTGAAAAATCCGAATTCTTAGTCGACAAGTCCGAGCCCATCCACGCACTGAAACGGGTAGAGCATGACGGTAGGGTCGCCAGACCACCGGCCTGGAACAGCCGGGGTTGGGAAGGCGCCCTCGTCCGCTGGCCCTGCACCACCTGTTTCACGGCACCGCGGCCCCACGCACATCCTCCCCAGAGCCCATCCGGGCGCTGAAACGGAGACCCTAAAGGTTTTCCGAAACCTTTAGGGTCTTCGCAGCCATTCGGTAGAAGAGTCCAGAGCACATGCGCGCGCTGAAACTGGGGGCATGATCGCCATCACCGCAACCAGAGGGACGTAGACAAGTCCCCAGGGCCCATTCGGGTCGAGCCCAAAGAAACCAGGTTTTCAGGAAAAAACCTGGTTTCGGGAAGCGCTTTCCAGGACGTATCTACCCATCCGTGCATTTCCCCATCCGCGGTAGTCCTGCCCCCCGCCGCAAGGCACTCAATACCCTCTTGACGCAAGACGTTTGACGCATCACGTCTGGCATTGAGCCCATTCGAACCCTGAAGCACTCCACGCGCGCGGGGCCGATGCTCTTCCCACGCAACACGCAACACGTTTGACGTCGCCTATTCGGCAGGCAGAAAGAAACCAGGTTTTCAGGAAAAAACCTGGTTTCGAGGAGTCCTGACACGAAGCCGCCTGGGACATCTCCCAGGCGGCTTCACTCTTTCCTACACTTGCTTGTGTCTATGCTGTGCGGATCACCTCCTTCTTGTCCTTTCCGTTGTTACCCCCTCCATTGCCGCCGTAGGCTGTGGATGGAACCTCGTTGGGGTAGACGGGTCGTTCCCGGCGACCTGGCCGGATGGTCTTGGTCGTGTCGGCTGCCGCGCTGGGCACCCGCTCTTCCTTCCACATTGCAACTACCACCACGAGAGCCAGAGATACGACGATCAGGCCACCCAGCGACAGAACTGCCAGAGAGAAGTTCCGCAGCCTGCGCACTCTCCGTTCCTGTTCCAGCAGAGTCGCCTCTCCCGTTCGCAACTGCCTCCACTGCTCATCAAGGCGTGCGCGCTCCGCCTTGATGTCCTCCTTCACCCCGGCGAGAGTCGCCCGTTCGGCCTCCAGGCTGTCCCGCGCGTCATCTAGCTCTGCTCGCTCATCCTGGAGCGCCTTCTTACCCTCGGCCAGACTCGCCTCTTCTGCCTTCAGATTCGCCCACCCCTGGTTCAGGTCGGCCCGCTCGGCATCAAGCTCCGTCCTCTCTTGCTCAAGATCCTCCCGCTCTTCAGCAAGATTGTCTTGCTCTTCGCTCAGCTTTGCCCACTCCTGCTCTAGCCGCAGCTTCTCAGCTTCGAGGCGCTCCTGGAGAGAGGGAGCTGAATCTGCCGCAGGCGAAGGGCTGTCTTCAGTCTCTCCCGGCGTCGATGGGGGCGTCGGCTCTTCCCCCGCCGGTGCCTGCTTCCACGCGGCCTCGACCTCAGGCGGCAGGACCTGAGGGCGAAACACGGCGACGGCGAGAATAACGCCCAGAAGGACTATCGTAAGCGTGAACTTGGTCATGTTCTGTGCCATCATTTTGCCACCTCCCTGGTCTCAAGGTCCTAGTCTCAAGGTCTCAAGGTAAACAGCAGATTGATTGGCTCAGTTGATCCCATGCGATGAGACTGGCTGTCCTCTTGTCTCACCCACATCTTACACTATTCTGAATGACCCCGCATCAGGAGTAGGAATCATCTTCTATGGGTCATACGGGGGGTGGCCAGATAGCGCTTTTGGCATCCCGATTTCACCCTACACGCGGCACATAACCATCCGCTCCGCGATACACCCTCGCTCCCTCCAGCCTCGTATCCTCCTTCTTACCTATGTGATCCCGCCGGATACGTAGTTCTTTTGACCCTGTCCAGAATGGGGTGTTCTACTAATGACAGGAGCCGTGTAATGATGTACAATGTGCTTGCCAGGCGCAGGACGGCCATCGACACGGAGCAGGACCCCCGCGCCTTGTTCGACATGACGGGGCTAAGCACGCCCTCGCCGCATACAGACCCAACGTGCACGGGACGGGGAATAGTGAGAAGAGGGAAACATGGCCAATATACCCAATCCAGTAGGCGGCCGGGCCGCTTGGGAACTGATTGTGGGTGATGCCGAGACGCATCGCTGGGCCCGGACCATCGTTCGAAACTGGGGTTTCTTGCTCGTTGCCTTTGTCCTACTAGTTGTATGGCTACCTGCCAGAGGGACAAGCACAGGCACGCAGGTACTCCTCTGGAACGCCGCGTATTTCGCTTACTTGCTGGTCCTCGAGATCCTGTCCCTGCGGGCCAATAGAGGGCACGTGCAAGCCGCGCAGCTCTATGAGGCCCACCTTTTCCGCCTCTTCCGGGTTCACTTCAACCTCGCCATGATCGCCATCCTCGCGCTGGTATCGCCATTACCAGCTTCCAGCTACCTCTGGTTCTTCTTCTCGATGCCCCTGCTGGCCACCATCGGCTATTCCGGCAGCCTCTCCTCAGTGCTGTTGGTCTATCTGGAAGTCTGCGCGGCTATCTTCCTCCTGACCCTCGCCCAAGGGGGTCCCCTATCTCTGGCACTGGCTACGATGGCCGCCAAGGACGCCGTCCTGGGCCTGCTGGCCGCGATCCTATACTTCTTCGTCCGCCTATCCCCCAGGGTGAGAGAACAGAGCACGCTGCTGGAAGCGGCCAGCACCCTCATGCAGGTCCTGGATCGAGACGAGCTCAGCCGGGTGCTGGCCGATGCCGCCAAGGCCGGAACCCATCACTCAGAGGCAGCCGTCGTCCATCTCCTCGAGGGCCAGGACGACAGGACGCTCGTCCCCAGGGGGTCTTCGCACATCGACCTGAGCACGTTGGGCCGGTCACTGATGAACGTCGGGGAGGGAATCGCCGGTCACGCCATTGAGAGCCGCAAGACGATCAATGTGGCCAACGCAGACGCAGACGAACGCTACCACCGGCTTCCAGAGTCCTTCACGCGAGTCAGGTCTCTCCTTGTCGCTCCCATGTACGTGGGCGACAAAGACGTGGGCACCATCAGCGTACACAGCAGCAAGAAAGGGGCCTTCAGCAGACGGGACGCGCGGTTCCTGACCGTGCTTGCCGCCCAGGGAGCAGTGGCCATCGCCAACGCCGAGCTCTTTGGCAGCCGGACGCGGCAGCGGGAGCAGATAGCCAACGTCTTGGAAGCCAGCCTCTCCTTCCACCTGGATCAGCCGCGCCAGGCACTGCTGGAGGCCATCGCCAGCGCCGCGTGCGAGTGCTGTGGCTACGGCATGGCGCTCGTCGGCCTGCTGAAGGGGACCACCGATCGGGTCACGGTTGCGGGTGTATCAGGAGTACCTGATGACGCCGCGCGCAGGCTGATGGGCGAGGGCGTCTCACGCGAGGAACTAAAGCCCCTGCTCCAGGACGATTTCCGCATCAGCCGGTCACACTTCGTCAGGCACGATCGCCGTCCCCCATCTGTCGGTCTAGGGCCATACGGCTTCAGCCCAGACCTGGGCCAGCGTCGACCCGGAGAGTGGCACCAGGACGACAGGCTAATCGTGACTATTCAGACACAGAGGGAAGAGGTCCTGGGGTACGTCTTCGTCAACGACCCCAAGGATCGACAGTTGCCCTCCCTCGACACCATTCAAGCCCTGGAGATCCTGGCCAGCGTGGCGGCTATCGCCATCCAAAACGCCCGCCTGTTCGAGCAGGCTCAGGAAGAGATCATCGAGCGCAAGCGAATGGAAGAGATGCTGGCCAGGGAGCAGCACCTGTGGCAGACGTTCATGGACAACGTGCCCTACAACACCTACTTCAAGGATTCCGAGAGCCGTTTCATCAAGATCAACCGGTCCCTTGCCCGTTGGTTCGGTCTTGACGAACCCTCCCAGGCGATAGGCATGACGGACTTCGACTTCTTCACGCAGGAACATGCTCAGCAGGCATACGACGACGAGCAAGTGGTGATGCGAACCGGCCAGCCTCAGCTGAGCAAGGAGGAGAAAGAGACGTGGCGTGACGGTCACGTGACCTGGGTGATAACAACCAAGATGCCCCTATGCGATGAGAAAGGGCGCGTTGTCGGCACGTTTGGCATCTCCAGAGACATCACCCAGCGCAGGCACATGAGGGACGAAATCCGGCGACGTAACCAGGAACTGGCCCTACTGAACCAGGTAGGGCAGGCGCTCGGCTCGACCCTCGAACTCGATGAACTGCTGACCACGCTCTTGGATCAGTTGCGTTGTCTCATGAACGTGACCGCCACGTCGGTCTGGCTGGTCGATCAGGAGACGCAGGACATTGTCTGCCGGCATGCCACCGGCCAGAAGTGCGAGATCGTGCGTGACTGGCGACTGCGGCCAGGGGAAGGGTTCGTCGGCTGGGCGATTCGCACCGGCAGGAGCCTGGTCGTGCCGGACGCACCGCTGGACGATCGCCACTTCAGAGGCGTGGCCGACAAAACTGGAATTGGGATAAGGTCCACGCTTCTCACCCCACTGCGGGTCAAGGATGATGTGATTGGCGTGCTCCAGGTGATGGACACGGAGGCAGGTTGCTTCGAGGAAGCGGACCTGGACTTCCTGGAATCACTGGCGTCGAGTGCGGCCATTGCCATCGCGAACGCACGGCTGTACGAGGAGACCGATAGGCTACGAGCCTTCAACCAGGACATCGTGCAAAGCCTGGAGGAGGGGATCATCATCGAGGACGAAGTGGGCCAGATCACCTTCATCAATCCGAAAACCACGCAACTGCTGGGCTATTCCGCTGAGGAGCTGATCGGCCAGCCTTGTGGGATCACCGTGGCTCCAGAGGAGAGAGATAAGGTCGCGGAAGAAAACGCCAGACGACGCCGAGGTATCGCCAGCCAGTACGAAACGGTGATGCTGGCCAAGGACGGACGGCGAGTGCCTGTGCTCGTCAGTGCCAAGCCTCTGGAGGAAGACAGGGTGTTCAAGGGCGTGTTGGCCGTCTATACCGACATCACCGACGCCAAGCGGCGAGAGACGCGCCTGCACGAATACTTGTCCAGCGTGACGAACAACCTGGCGCGGCATACCAGCCTGGAAGGTCTGTACGAGTTCGTCGTCAACGCAGGTGCCAGACTCCTGTCAGCGCGAGATTGCTCCATGTTCCTGGCCGCCGAAGCGGGTGACCACGAACGCTATCTCAATCTCGTGGCTACGACCGGGCCATCGGGAGGCAGCCATAGCCTGGAGATCAGCAACACCACCGGTGCCCAGCGCGGGCCGATCGTTCGCACTGCCCAGACGTGCCGGCCGATCCGCCTGATTGGAGACGATATCTCACGGCATCCACCCTCGAACGAGGACCTCGGGAGAGAGCCGGGGTGGGATTCCGACCCCAGGGCCACTCACAGTCTGCTCACGGCGCCTATGTGTCTGCCTGACGGACGGCTCGTCGGCGTTCTGGTGGCGCGGGATACAGACGTCGCCGGTGGCTTCTCGGAATTGGACGAGGAATTGCTGTACACACTGGCTACCGACGCGGCAGCCGGGATTGAGCGCGTCACGGATGTAGACAGGGTCCGCGACGAGGCGATTCGTGCCGAGCGAAAGCGCCTCGAGGCCGACCTCCACGAGGCGATAAATATGCTCGCCACCGGCGTACGATGGGAGGCCGAGATCCTCTCCGACGAGATCAACCGCGGCAATCTGGACGAGGCGCGCCACGCTCTGACGAGGTTGCAATTGGCGCGCACGCGTACCTCCACCGATCTGCGCTACATACTCGAAGACCTGCGCGACCCCACCTTGGAGCGAGAAGGTTTACTCGCCGCACTGAAGAAACGGGCAGACCTGATCGGGCATGGCTGCATCCAGGTACACGGGGACGCGTGGGAGCCGCTACCTCCGGAAACCGAGGGTATACTCTACCGGGTTGGACAGGAGGCGATGGACAACGCGGTCAAGCATTCCGGCGTTATGGAGAACCCCGGCATCCGGATCGACGTCATGGTCGAACGAACCGATAGTCTGGCCAGGCTCTGTGTATGCGACGATGGCGTGGGGTTCGGCGTAGAGGAGGTCCTGACCCAGCGGCACAAATGGGGCCTGCGGCGGCTTCGCGACACGTTACACCAGATGGGAGGGAGGTTGGCGCTTGATTCCGCGCCAGGCAGAGGAACGACTGTCTGCGCAACGGTCAATCTTGCTAAGGCCGGCTAGTTTGCACGTGATGATAGCCAAGCAACAACCCATTCATACATATAATCAGTCCCACATCAAAGGAGGTGAAGAAGTGGCTGGAATCATCCGAGTCCTGGTGGCAGACGACACCGATATCGCTCGGGAGGGGATGAGGCGCATCCTGACAAAGGAGGAGGATATTGAAGTCATCGGCGAGGGAGCTTCCATTAGCGAAGCCGTGCAGAAAGTGCACGAACTGCACCCCGATGTCTTGCTGCTTGATCTAAAGTGGTTCACAGACGAGAAGGCAGGTATCGAGGCAATTCGCCGTCTCACCAGCGAGGTCCCTGAGACGAAGATCGTCGCCATCACCGTCTACCCGCACCTTATCGAGTTGGCAAAAGCTGCCGGTGCTTTGGCTGCTATCCCAAAGGAAATCCCCAAGCAACAACTGGTCAACGAGATCCGCGGCGTCCACAAACTGCCGCCCCCACCTGCCCCCCCAACCCCGGAAGCTCCTGTAGAGGAGCTCACCGGACGCGAGTTGGAAGTACTGGCCTTGCTGGCCAAGGGCAAGACGGACAGGGAGATCGCAGCGGCGCTGAATATCGCCGCGAGCACGGCCAAGAATCACGTCAGCCACATCCTGGCCAAACTGAATGTGTCGAATAGGGCCGGCGCAGTCGCCCTGGGTTACGAGCTTAGGCTCTTGCACACAGAGTCAGCGTAGCACCCATCCGCGCAAGAAGAAACCAGGTTTTCCGGAAAAAAACCTGGTTTCAAAGGGCAGCAGCAACACGAAAAGCCCCGGCTCATAGAGCCGGGGCCTTCGATTTGCACCCGACAAGTGTCCCTGCGCCTCTGCGCCCTTGCGTCTCTGCGTTGAAAACGCCCCTTCCACCTAATAGCCCGCTATTCGTACACCCGCCAATACGGCTTCTCCGCCTCCCATCGCTCGCCGAACTCCTCCGGCACGTTCGCCACGACGCCCTCGCACTCGGCCGTCACTGTGCCGTCCGGAAGGCGGATCTCGCCCGCCACCCGCGCGCCCATGCCGCTCATGCGTTCCACCCACCCCACCGCCGTCAACGGGGTCTCCGTCGGCGTCGGGCGGCGGTAACGCACAGTGAGCCGCAGCGTCGCCATCAACGCGTCGTCTGATCCGTGCAGCAGTACCGCCCGCCCCGAGACCTCGTCCAGGATAGCGGACACGATGCCCCCGTGGACCACGCCGGGGTAGCCTTGGTACTCGTCCGGCACGCTGATCTCGGCCCGCACCTGCTCGGCCTCGGTGTCCTCGTAGAACGCCAGCTTCAGCCCGACCGGGTTCTGGAGGCCACACACGAAACACATCCGGGAGTTGCGTTGCTTGTTCATAGCGGATGCTCCCCTTGGTCCTAGATCAACAGTTATTACTCAGGTGGGACGCACTTCTTGGCTCGAAGACAGCGTCCGTAAGTCCTGGAAGTCGAATTCTCGAACAAAAACCAAGTGCGTCCCACCTTGGCTCAGCAGTAACGATCAACACAGAATGCCTGGGCTCAGGTGATTGCCAAAGCGCGCACGGGGCAGCGCGTGACACACAGCCCGCAGCCACAGCACGCTTCCGGCGTGAGCACGGCCTTCCCGTCCACCACGTGGATCGCGTCGTAGACGCAGCTAGTCTCGCACAGGCCGCAGCCGGTGCACGCGTCCACGTCCAAATCGGGCGGCACGTGGACCGTGCGGAAGTCCCGCTCCTCCCAGCGGCGGATCGCAAGCCCCTGGACGTCCGCCACCGAGCCGTAGCCATGCCCGTCCAGCCACGCCCCAATCTGGCGGGCGATCTTGCCGAACACCGCCGGCCCCTTGAGGATGGCCGCGGTGCACACCCCCACAGCCGCCGCGCCGGCCATGAAGAACTCGATCGCGTCCGTGCCCTTACTGACACCGCCCACGCCGATAATCGGCAGGTCCACCGCCCGCGCCACGTCGAAGACGCAGCGCAGCGCCAGCGGCTTCAGCGCCGGGCCGGAGAGCCACCCATAGCCCTCCTGGCTGCCCATGAGCAGCCGCCCGCTCTCCACGTCCACCCCCAGGCACGGCCCGAAGGAGTTGACGGCCACGATGCCGTCCGCGCCCGCCTCGGCCGCCGCCTGTGCTGCCGCCCGCATATCCCGGAAGGGGCTCAGCTTGACGAAGACCGGCACGTCCACCGCGTCCTTGGCGGCGCGGATGGCCTGCATCATCGGCGTCGGGTCGTCGCCGATGTAGTGGGTGGATAGCTCCAGCGCGTCGGCGAAGGGGCGCACCCGGGGCGCTAGCGCCGCGATCTCCTCGGCCGTGTAGCCCAGGCTGATGAGCAGCGGCACGCCCGCCTCCCTGGCCACCGGGTACTCGCGCTCGATGAACTGCTCCACCGGCAGCTCCGACCACAGCTCCGTGTTCAGGAAGCCGCCGGAGACCTGGGCCATGTTCGGCGTGGGCACCACGGCAGGCCGCACCGACACCGTCTTGGAGACGATGCCCCCCGCCCCACCCTCGGCGCACGCCCGCATCGCCTCCCCGTTCCACCCCGGCGGCCCCGCAGCGGGCATCACCGGGTTAGGAAAGCGAAGCCCACACACCTCAACCGCAAGATCAGCCATCCCCCCTCCCCTCCTCGGACCGCGGGCATCCTGCCCGCATGCCTGCCCCCGCCCACCGGACCGCGGGCATCCTGCCCGCATGCTCGCCTCCACACCGGACCGCGGGCATCCCTGCCCGCATGCCCTACCCCCTACTCCTGCACAAACGGCCTGCCCAGCCCTCCTGGCGACCGCCCGCGGATGGTCCGGTCGATGCGCCGTGCCAGGCGCGTGGGCAAGAGCGCCAACAGGCGATCCACACCCTCGCTGCTCAGCAGCAGCAGCGCGAAGATCATCAGCGCGAACGGTGCGGAGGAGAAGATCTGCGTCGGCACGTTGGCGAAGGCCGGGTTGCGCTGCAGGATGCTCCCCAGCGCCTTGAGCAGGCCGAAGAGATACGACCCCGCCGCCACCCGCCACGGGTTCCACCCGCCGAATATGACGATCGCCAGCGCGATCCAGCCGATGCCGTACGTGTGACGATGGCTCCAGCCCAGCTTGATGCTCAACGAATACGAGGCCCCCGCCAGCCCCACCAGTGCACCACCGACCACCGTGTAGACGTAGCGCAGCCGGTCGACGTCCACCCCTCGGGCGAAGGCCGACTCCGGCCGCTCCCCCACACCTTGCAGCTTCAGCCCTGGCTGGGTCTTGTACATCCACCACCAGGCGACCACCACGGACACCATACTCAGGTAGACGAGCAGGTTGTGGTCGAACAGGATCGGCCCCAGAACCGGGATGTCCGAGAGATAGGGAATCGGCGCGTGGGGAACCGATGGGCCGGGCTTGCGGACGAAGGGATTGCCCAGGAAATCCGCCAGCTCCGTGCACAACATCGTCAGCACGAATCCGACAGCCACCTGTTCCTGGCGCAGCGTGATACTGGCGAAGGCGATGACAAGCGCGATCAATGCGCCCACTGCCATGCCGGCCAGGACACCCAGCGCCGCGCTGCCGGTGGTGAAGGCCACAGCGAAGCCCGCCATGGCCGAGAGTGCGATAGAGCCATCCAGCGAGAGATTGATAACCCCGCTCTTCTCCGAAACCGTCTCGCCGATGGACGCGAACACCACCGGCGTCGCGGCGGCCACAAGGGAGGAGAGAGTCTGGATCAGGAAGCCACCGTCCATCAGCTTGCCTCCCCCGCGCCCAGGCGGGCCTGTCGCCGCGCCAGGAGCGCCCGCAGGCCGCCCACGATCATCACCGCCAGCACCACCGAGGCCTCCAGCACGCCCCCCAGCGAAGAATCCAGGTGCATGTTGAGCTCCAGCCGGGGACTGCCGACGCCCACGGCGGCGAAGAACAGGGCGATAAGGGGCACCCACTGCGGTTGGTAGCTCGCCAGGAGCGCGACCAAGAGCCCCAGGTAGCCCTGCCCGCCGGAGATCTCCGGGATCATCCGCCCGTAGCGCGCCGAGCAGCGAATCGCGCCGGCCAGCCCGGCCAGCGCTCCACACACGGAGAAGGCCGTGAGCAGGCGGGGCGTGGAGGGCACGCCCAACATGAAGGCCGAGCGGAAGCTCTTCCCCAACGCTTTCAGCTCCAACCCCCAGCGCGTCCCGCGCAGCAGGAAATAGGCCATCGCCACCGCCACCAGGGCCAGGATCACCGCCAGCGGCGCGACCCGCAGGTTGCCCAGGCGCGGCATCCAGGCCGGGTCAGGGAAGGGGTCGGTGCCGCTCATCGTCGCGCCGTCAGCCGGCTTCCAGGGATTGAAGATGAGCCAAATCGCCAGCCCCTGCGCCACGTAGTTCAGGCCCAGGCCCCCGAAAATCTCGTGCACCTTGCCGTACACCTTGAGCAGGCCCGCCGCCATGCCCCAAAGCGCCCCACCCAACATCCCCGCCAGGACCATGAGCGTCAACACCGGTACCTGCGGCCAGGGCAGGCTGCGCGCCACCCAGGTGGCGAAAACCGCCCCCAGGATAATCTGCCCCTCCACGCCTACGTTCCACTGCCCCGCCGTGAACGTGATGCTCATCCCCACGCCGCACAGAATCAAGGGCACACATGCAGCGACGACGTCGGCGATCTTCTCCGGGCTCTCAAACGCTCCCGACAGGATATTGCGATACGCCTCCCACGGCGGCGCGCCGACCGCGATCAGGATCAGCGTGGTGAACAGAAGCGCCAGGAGAATAGGAGCCAGCGATAGAAGGATGTTGATCAGTCTCGATTTGCCATTCATTGCAACCTGCTCAGCTCCGGACCGCGGCCATCCTGGCCGCATGGCATATCACTGCGGCCCGCCGCGCGATACCTCTCGCGCACCCTCTTTCCCCGCGATCATATACCCCAGTTGCTCCACGGTCGTGTCGCACGCCCGCACCGGTGCGATCATACGCCCACCATAGAAAACGACGATGCGGTCCGAGCGCTCCAGGAGCTCGTCCAGATCGGCCGAGATGAACACGATGGCCGTCCCCTCCTCCCGCCGGGCCAGCAACTGCTGCCAGACCCAGTTCGCCGACTCGACGTCCAGCCCCCGCGTCGGGTGCTCCATGAGCAGCAACCTCAGCCCGTGCGGCAGCAGCGCCAACTGCACACGCTGCTGGTTGCCGCCGGACAGGGCCTCTATCATGCTCTCCGGTTGGCCGACGACGCTGAAGTGACGGACGCGCTCGTCGGCCCGCTTTCGGGCAGCCTCCCAATCGACGAAGAAGGGGCCGCGACGGTCGACCAGCGCGAAGTGCTCGGTCAACGTCAGCCCGCTCACCAACCCCTCCTCCAGCCGCCCGGCAGGGCTGTAGGCGACGCCCGCTCCCAGGAAACGGCGGTAGGCGCTGCCGGTGAAGTCCTGCCCATCCAGCAGGATGTGCCCCGACGTCACCCGCTCCAGTCCCGCGCAGGCCCGCAAGAAGAGACGCTGGCCGCTGCCCTCCAACCCGGCCAGGCCGATCACCTCGCCTGCGCGCACCTCGAAGTCCACGCCCTCCAGCGTCAGCCGGTACGAGGGAACGGCTACGCCATCGAGCCGCAGCGCCACCGGCCCCAGCTCGACAATCGGGCACTCGGTCGGCGGCAGGTTGCGCCCGAACATCATCTGCACCAGCCGGTTCACAGGATACGGCATATCCACCCCGCCGGTGACTTCGCCCCGCCGTAGGACCGTCACCCGGTGGCACAGATCCTCGACCTCCTCCAGCTTGTGGGAGACGTACACCACCGAGCGACGTTCCTCCTCGGCCAGACGGCGCAAGGTCTCGAACAGCCGCACCTTCTGCGGGGCCGAGATGCCAGTGGAGGGTTCGTCCAGGATGATCACCTGCGCGTCCAAGGCCAGCAGGCGCAGGATCTCCAACTGCTGCCGCTCCCCGATGCTCAGGCCCGTGACCTCGGCGTCGGGGTCCAGGTCGAACTGGAAGCGATTGCCGATCTCGCGCAGCATCGCCCGCCCCCGCCGCCGGTCAGGCAGCATGCGACGGTCAAACGCCAGCAGGAAGTTGTCCAGCACGCGCATCTGGGGAAAATCCAGCGGATCCTGATGCAGCATGCCGATCCCCCGCCGGATGGCTTCATCGGGAGATGCGAAAGAGACCGGCTCCCCGTCCACCCGAATCGTCCCGCCGTCGCGGATCAGGTAGCCGGAGAGGCACTTCATCAGCGTCGTCTTGCCAGCGCCGTTCTCGCCCAGCAAGCCGTGGATCACGCCGGGCTCCAGAGTCATAGAGATGCCGTCGTTGGCCCGGACGGAGCCGAAGTACTTCTTGATCTCAACAAGCTCAACTCTCATGCCAACACGCCCGATGACATCGCCTATCGGGGCGCAGGGACCGCACCCCTCCTGTAGGGGCGCGGTCCTCGCGCCCTCCCCTCAGCAATGAGGTGCCAGGCACCCCTCGGGTGCCTGGCACGCTCTATCCTCAAATCGCTTGCCTATTCGCTGGGACCTTCCATCCCCTCCAGCAGTTGCGACATATACCAGATCTGCTCGTCGCTCGCTTCCTCGCCATCGGCCAGGAACGCCGTGCCATCCTGGTAGTTCAGCGGCCCGACGAACAGGTCGATCGACCCGTCCGCAAGCCCGGCGATGAACTCACCCACGCTGGCGGACCATTCGTCGGTGAGGGCCGGCCCATCGACGTAACCGACCGGGCTGGTGTCCCGGTTGTTGATGTCGCTCCAGTCCGGGGCTTCCCAGACGAACTGCGGTTCCCACGTCCCGTCCATCACCGCCTCGATACGCTCCACGTACGCCGGGCCCCAGTTGAAGTACGGCACGCCCAGGCAGATCTCAGGAGCCTCGTCGCAGGACCCTTCGTAGTCGTACGGGACGGCGAATACCCGCTCCCCCTGTTCGGCACGCTGCCCGGCGACGACGATGGCCTCAGTGGTGTCAATGCCGGAGAGCAGGACGTCCGCCCCCTCGTTCAGCAGGTCGTTGGAGACCTCGGTGGGGTCGAGCGTGACGCCGGGGATGTTGAACCAGAAGCCGATCCAGGTGACGATGAAGCGCAGATCGTCGGGATCCTTCCCCCGGTAGTTCTCGTAGCAGTAACGCGCGCCCAGGTAGACGGACGAGGCCAGGCGGCGTGTCTCGTCGTTGATCAGCGGCCCCACGTATCCGATCGTGCCGCTCTCGGTCGCCATCGCAGCGGCGCAGCCGGCGATCATCTTGCCATACGGCATCTTGCCCATGTAATTGTCCACGTTGGGCGGGGCATCGCCGGTCAAGACGTGATCGCCGGATATATGGATGAAGGTCACGTCCGGATACTTCTCCGCCACCAGGTCGGTGTCCTCCTTGAAGTCATCGGACGTCGTGAAGACCATCTTGGCCCCTTGGGCGACCATGTCATCCACCGCCTGTTCCGTCGTGGTCTCCGGCCTATCGGCGGCGTTCAGCTTGTCCAGATAGACGAAGCGCGTGTTCGGGATCTTCTCCGTGACGTATTCAGCCGCGGTGTAGTGGGCCTCGCTCCAGCCGTGATCGTTGTACGGCCCCACCAGGATCAAGCCGAATACAAACTCCTCGGGCTCCTCAACCGGTTCCTCCGTCGGTTCCTCAGTAGGAGTCGGTGCCGGCTGGCAAGCGGCCAACACCAGGGCGGCGACGACGAGGATACCCATGATGCCCCATAGACGCTTGTGAATGCTCATGCTTCTTCTCCTTCTATGTAACAGTGGAAATACGCGACATATGCAACAGTGGAAACACACGACACGAAATTGCGCTTGGCCGCACACGCGCCAAGCTAGCTTGCACACGCATCCGCGAACGCATCACCTCCTCCCAGTGGGGTATGCCTAGATGATAGCACAAACTCGCGCTTTCGCAACCCGAAGGCCGCACTCGGAAACCTGTCAGGTCTCTTGCCCCCCAGACTATGCCGCTACAGCCCCGTGGGGATGTCCAGAAAGGTCGTCTCCAGCCCGAACGTCGCCTCCAGGTGACGGGCCAGTGCCTTCACACCCAGCGTCTCGGTGGCATAGTGGCCGCCGTAGATCACGTTGAGGCCATATTCGGCGGCTTCGTGATAGCGGCCGTGGCTCGTCTCGCCGGTGACGAACGTGTCGAAACCGGCCTTGGCGACCTGGTCTATCATGGAGGCCGCCCCACCCGAGATACAGCCCACGCGCGACGCCCGCTCCGGGCCGCCCTCCAGAACGCGCAGACAAGGCGCACCGGTGGCTCGCTCCAGCCGTTCGGCCAGCGTCCTCAACGGGACAGGCGGGTCGAGCACCCCGCCGAGGCCGATCGTGGTGCCGTGATACTCACCGAAGCTGTGGGTCCGCTCCAGTTCCAACAGGCGCGCCAGTTCGGCGTTGTTGCCCACCACCTGGTGGACGTCCAATGGCAGGTGTGCCGCGTACAGGCCACACCCGCCCGCGATCAGCGCCCGCACCCGGCGGAACCATGGCCCCACCAACCGGATGGGCTTGTCCCAGAACAGACCATGGTGCACGACGAGGAGTTGCACGCCTGCCGCGACCGCCCGCTCGAAGCTGGCCTGGCAGGCATCGACGGCGAAGGCCACATCCGATACCTCCTCCGGCCCCTCCACCTGGAGGCCGTTCTGCGAGGCGTCCTCGATCTCCCTGACGCGCAGATAATCATCGAGATACGTAATCAGTTCGTCACGTTTCATCACAGGCTCCTTAAAGACCCGCGGGGAGACCTGACGGGTTCTTGAACGAATGTCGCCGAGCCGATGCCGACCGCAGCGGTCGGGAACACTCGACTTCCGACCTATCAGGCCTTCGCAGGTCTTGATCTAGCTTTCCCCAAGGCGCTCGAAGAGGCGCAGGACGAGCCACAGCAGGCCCAAGACGCCGGCGCCGCTCAACAGGCACACCGCCCCCAACCCGGCGGCCGATGGCCCGTAGACCAGGGCAATGACGACCGCGCCGACCACGACCAGGAAGGCCGCCACGATCCAGAACAGCCGCCGCTGCTCCCGGCGGCGACGCCCGCGCCGATCCGTTGGTTTCCCAGGCTCATCGCGCATCGCGTGCCTCCCTCACATCCGCGCCAGCACGTCATCCCGCCAGGGAGCGCCCTCCATGGGTCCCTTGCGCGTCACCGCCAGCGCGCCAACGACGTTGGCGAAGCGGGCCACCTTGGACAGATCCCACCCCTCCAGCAGGCCAACCACGAACGCGCCGCCATAGCAGTCGCCAGCACCGGTCGGGTCCACCTCCGTCACCGGCATAGAGGGCACCTCAATGGCCCCGTCGCCGGTGAACACGAGCGATCCCCTCTCCCCACGCTTGAGGGCAACGAGGGGAATGCCCCGCGCCACCAGCGCGCGGCAGGCGCGCTCCTCGTCGGTGTCGCCGGTCAGCATGCTCACCTCCGGGCCGCTGGGGAGCAGGACGTCGCACCGATCAATCACCGGCTGGCAGATTTCACGCACCTTGTCGATCCCCAGCAACTCCGGGCGAATGTTAGGGTCAAAGCTGACCCGCCCGCCGGCGGCCTTGCACACCCGGACCGCCTCGTAGCAAGCCCTGCGCGCGCTCTCGCTGATGGATAGCGCCGACCCGGTCACGTGCACGAAGTCCGCCCCGGCCACGTAGTCCGCTGCCACGTCGTCGGGGCCCAGCAGCGCGGCCGCCGACTGTGGCAGGTGAAAGACGAACTTGCGGCCCCCGTCGCTGCGGTAGGAGACGAAGGCGATACCGGTCGTGTAGCCAGGGGCGACGCGAATGCGGCGCGTGTCCACGCCGTCGTCGCGCAGGCGGCCCACGACGCAGTCGCCGAAATCGTCGGCCCCGACCACGCCGATGAAGCCCGCCGATGCGCCCAGGCGCGCGACGGCGTCAATGAATATGGCCGGCGCCCCGCTCGGAAAAGGCCCCACGAACGCGCCCGGCTGCGAGAGCGGCTGATCCACATCCGTCCGCATCACCTCGACCAGCAACTCCCCCAACGCGATCACCCGTGGAGCCATCTCATTTCCGTCTTTCTCTGCGCTCTCCGCGGCTCTTGCGTCTCTGCGTTAAAGAAACGCCTTACTCAACAAACAGCGGTACGAAGTCGAACTTGTCCACGTCCACCAGCCCCTGGTCAGTCAGCTTCAACGTCGGGATCACCTCCAACGCCAGGAAGCCCAGTGTCATAAACGGGTCGTGCAGCGGCGAGCCCAGTTCCCGGGACACCCCAACCAGTGCATCCATCTGCCGGCGCACGGTCTCGACCGGCTGGTCCGACATCAGGCCCGCGATGGGCAGCGGCACGGAGCCCAGGACCTCCTCCCCGGCAGCGGCCACCAGCCCGCCGCCCAGTTCCCCCACCGCGCGCGCGGCCGTCTGCATCGACACGTCGTCGCATCCGGCCACGGTCAGGTTGTGCGCGTCGTGGCCCACGCTCCCGGCAATCGCGCCGCGCCGAAGCCCCAGCCCGCGCACGAAGCCCAGCCCTACGTTTCCCGTCCCCCGGTGGCGCTCGATCACGGCAATCTTGAGCAGGTCCCTTTCCACGTCGGCCACCGCCAACCCGTCGGCCACCGTGGCGGTCTCGACCAGGCGCTCGGTGATGACCTGGTCCGGCACGACGCCGATCACGCGTATCCGCTCTCCCTCGGCCGGGACGTCCAGGCTGAGCTGGTCCCACGCCACGTGCACCGTGTCGCGCACGTGGGCGTCGTCCACCTCCGGCACAGGCCACTCATCGACAGGCGCTCCGTCCTGCGCGACCAGCGCCCCACCCGCGAACACCATCTCGGCGTGGAAATCCTTGAGGTTGGAGAACACGACCAGGTCGGCCCGCTTGCCCGGCGCGATCGCCCCCCGGTCGCGCAGACGGAACCACTCGGCCGCGTTAAGCGTCGCCATCTGGATAGCCGTGACCGGATCCAGTCCCTCCGCCACGGCCAGCCGGATCAGGTGATCCAGGTGTCCCTCGTCCAGCAGGTCCGCCGGGTGCCGGTCGTCGGTGCAGAACGCGCAGCGCCGGCTGTTCTGGAGCGTGACGGCGGGCACGAGCGCGCGCAGGTTCTGTGCAGCCGTCGCCTCTCGAATGAACACCACCATCCCCAGCCGCAGCTTCTCCAGCATCTCGTCGGCCGTCGTGCTCTCGTGATCCGAGCCAGGCCCGGCACCCACGTACGCCTGCAGCCACTTGCCGGTGTTGCCGGGGGCATGGCCGTCGATCACCCGGCCCTGGAAGGCCGTGAGCTTGTCCAGCGCGCCGGGCAGCCCCAGCACGGCACCCGGCACGTTCATGAACTCCGCCAGCCCGGTCACGCGCGGCAGGTCGGCCAGCGCCAGGAGGTCATCGGCCTCCAGGCTCGCCCCGGCCGTCCCCATGTGCGTCGCCGGGACGCATGAGGGCAGATTGACGCACACAGTCAGCGGCAGCCCTTGCGAGACCGCCAACATGTAGCGCACGCCCGCCGCCCCGGCCACGTTGGCAATCTCGTGCGGGTCGGTGACGGCGGTCGTGGTGCCGCGCGGCACGACGGCCCGGGCAAACTGCGGTGGGGTGACCATGGAGGATTCGACGTGCACATGGGCGTCAATCAGGCCCGGGCAGACGTAACGCCCCCCCAGGTCCACCTCCTCCTCAGCCTCGTATCCGTCCCCCACCCCGACGATCGTGCCCCCGGCAATGGCGACGTCCGCCTCGATAATCTCGCCTGTGAACACGTTGACCACGCGCCCGTTGCGCAGCGCCAGCCCGGCCGGCTCGTCGCCCCGTGCGACGGGCAAGAAGCGCTTCAGATCCACACCACTAAGCTCCATCTAGTGCCCCTCCTATTCGGACACGGATTCACACCAGCCGAAACCAGGTTTTTTGGTCCTGTCCTGCGGCAGAGATCATCATGCGCGTCACACACACTGTCCGAACCAACGATCCGACAGAGAAAAACCTGGTTTCTTGGCTTCTGCCCAGACTCAGCGTAGCCATTGCGCACTCAGGCGCATAGTCGTTCGTAAACTCGGATTTTGACAACTTTCCACCAGCCCGAATCCCCCTACAATCGATTCACCAGGAATCGAAGGAGGATCGGGATGGGCTTGACAGACGAAAACCGGATCGAAACGACGTGCCAGCTGACCCACCACGCGATGTTGGTGCCGTGGGGACGATTCTCGCGTCATATGAAACTAAGTCAGCGATTGCGATCTGCGTTGACAATCCAGCGGCACAAAGATGCGATACCTGGCAGTGACCTGGTGCTAGAACTCGGGCTGGCCTCGTTGGCTGGCTACGAATACTTGCAGGACATCAACAAAGGGAGACATCCGTTGGCCAAAGACCAAGCCATTCAAGATGCCTGGGACGTCCGTTTTGGTCACTATACCAACGTGAGTCGCTTTCTGTATGAATTGGAAGAAGTAGATGTGACCCAAGTGCAAGCCGAATTAGAGGCCGTCATACAGCCATATATCCGTCACGAGGTACAAGACGCTCTCTGCCATCAGGAGTGCCTGACGTGGTGTGGGGATCTGACCGGGCGGCCTGTCAGCGCCTACAGCACGACCTATCCTCCCGACGCAACGTTCGGGTATATGGCCAACCAGTTGGAAAAAGGGCATCAGGCCGTCTTGGTCTCGATGAAAGGAACACGTCACCGCATTCATCTAGCTGCTTTTCTTCATCCCGGGAGCACAGTATCCGGCGCGTGCCTGACGGAGATAGTAGAAGCCGCAGAAACACGTACGGGTTGTCTTCCTCAGCGTCGCACAGAAAAGATGGCGCAACGGATTGCGGCGATAGAAGCCAAGATGGCACAAAAGAAGCGCTGGATCGAAAAACAGCAGACGATCATTCGTCAGCAAATCGAGCGCCAACTCCGTTTGGGCCACCAGTTGCAGACCCTCAAGCCGCAGTTGGCCGAACTGGAACAATGCTACACCGACAAGCCGGTACGTCCCCACTCGAAGCTAGCTCAGGCCCGTAACCAAGAAGCAAGTTGGAAACAACAGCTTGCCTCTGCCCTGGCGCTAGAAAGCCGAGCTCGACGCGCCCTTCGCACCCACCAGGAGCGGTTGCGGACTCTCACGACTGAACGAGATTGCCTCTTGAACCGCTTGGCGCAGTTGGAAGTTGATAACGCGACCAACCCTAACCCAGTGCGTATCCGCTGGTTGCTAGATGGTGGGTTCGGCGATTCGGCAAACGTGACGAATCTGATCGAGTCAGGCTACGATCTCTACACTATCGGTCACAACGGCAAGGTCACCAACGCATTGCTCAAGGAAGTGTCGGATGACGCGCCTTGGACTCGGGCCGGACCCCGTACTCACGCCTTGGATATGGGCCAGCGCACCTTTGGCGATTGCCCCTATCCCGTTCGCCTCACGCTACTGCGCTGGAAGGTGGGCGACTCGTTCCGGTACAGCACCCTGATCTCCTTCAGCGATGCCGAGACGTTGCCGATTGAGGAGCTGTTTCCAACCTATCACCAGCGACAGGATGTGGAAGCGGGCATCAAACAGGCCAAAGGGACCTTCAGTTTCACTAGCCTGCGGGTCCGTTCACCGGCAGGCATTCGCATCTTGACTCAATTCGCCCTCGTCTTCTGGCCCAACTTCGTCCGCTGGGCCGCTGACTGGTTGGCGGATCAAGTCTGCAACGAGGAAGACCGCTTTCTGCCCGTCTTGCAGCAAGTACGCACCCAGGTCCGCATCGCTGCCAACACGTCGGCTGTGGTTCTGACCAACGCCAGTGGGCAACTGCTGGAATTTGACGCAGACGGCCCTTTCCCCAACGTCCAGATACGGCTGGTTGGCCCTTTCGCTTACCAGTTCCCCATGCCTCTTTTCCAAAGCTGGAAGCATCTATGGCCGATTTCGTCTGAATCTGTTAAAGAGCGAGTTGCAACCTACGCGGTCGCAAGCAGTTCGCAAGGATTCGCCAGTCAGTTATTCGCCCGACTTGGCGCGGGCTTGCCTGAAAAAGTTCCGAAAATCCAAGTTGTTGAACGATTAGCTCTGTGAGTGCGCAATTGTTACGTCAAGCACAGACCGAAGCCCATAATCAGTGGTCATCCGTGGCAATCCGTGTCCAATGATCTTCTATTGCTATTGTATCACTCCAGCGTCTTGGGTCAAGGGAGATACCTGCATTCGTCAAGCTGTCTTGTAGGCAGAGGCTTGCCCCTTGGATGAACTTGCGCTATACTGTATTCAATGACCCGATTCACCCTCACCCGAAAGCCAATCGTCGTCGCCATAGCCCTGGTCGTCGGGGGGCTCCACTTCGTGACAGGCCCCGGCTACCGCGGCCCATGGCCCGTCTTCGTCAACGGCTACCTGATCGACGTCCTGCTCCCCTTCGCCATGGTCCTGGTCCTCGGCGTCGCCGACCATCCGGTCTCCCGCTCCATCATCGTCCGGGGCGTCGCCGTGTTCGGAGTGGGCGCAGTCACAGAGACCCTCCAATACTTCGGCGTTCCCATCTTCGGCCGGACCTTCGACCCCCTCGACTACCTGATGTTCGTCGCCGGCATCGCGCTGGCGGCGCTCTTCGAGCACCTGATCCTATCCAAGACCCCCATTTCTACCAACGCCCCCCACTGAGTCTCGCGTCCCCTTGTCTCCGTGTCCCCTTGTCCCCTTGTCTCCTTGTGCCCCCGTCTCCTCCCCTCCACAACCAGGTTCCCGCTATCCCGCAGGTCGAATGGCTCGCCCGCCAGGTTCCCCCAGCAGGCAAGCTCCCCGAACCCGGCCGCTTCCAGCGCAGGCATCAGTTCTGCCTGCCGCATCGGCCACAGCCGCGTGGACCTGACCCGCTGCTCCCAGCCCTGCGCACCCTGCCGTCGCAGCACCACCATGTTGAACGTCAGCCTGCCGTCGGGCTCGAAGTCATAGAAACGCAGGAAGACCCGCTCCATGTCGCCCTCGCGGTGGGCCTGGGGCGACATCCAGCGTTCACCCCCGGCCAGCACAGCGTCGAAGTTGCGGTTCTGGACCAGCAGCAGGCCCCCCGGCCGGAGACAGGCCGCGAAGTCGTCCAACGCCTCCGCTAGCGCCTCGGGCGACAGCAGGTGCGGCAGCGAATTGCCCAGGCACAGCAGTGCGTCGAACCCACCCGCGCCGAACGCCTGCGCCAACGCGCCGAAACCCGCTACCTCGAAGCGCACGCGCATCCCCTCGCCCGCCACGACGGCGGCCGCGTTGGCCCGCGCCCGCTCGATCATGCCCGCGCTCAAATCGGCCCCGGCCACGGCGTATCCCCGCCGTGCCAGCGCCAGCGCGTGCATCCCCGTGCCACAGGCGGCATCCAGCACGCGGCGGGCATCCACGGCCTGCAACTGCCGCTCGATGAACGGCAACTCCGCCGCCAGCCTGGCCTGCCAGTCCACGAAGCGGTCATAGTCCGCGTTGAAGTCTTCGTACATCAAGCGGCCGCCCACGCCTCCCGCTCCACAAACCGCCCCCGCCCCTTGCGCCCCACAAATCGGCCATCCCGGTAGATGATCTGCCCCCGCGAGATCGTCGCCTTCACCCGCCCCTGCACCGGAACACCCTCATACGGCGTGTACCCGGCCACGTAGTGCAGGGCCTCGGCCGCGACCTTGCCGACCGGCTCTGGATCGTACACGACCACGTCGGCATCCGAGCCGGGAAGCAGCGCCCCCTTGCGCGGCCACATTCCCCAGACCCGGGCCGGGTTGGTGGACAGGAGCGCGACCAGTTGGAGTAGCGTCACCTGCCCCTCGTCCACACCGTAGGTGAACATCAGCGGTAGCAGCGTCTCCATCCCCGGAAGACCACCCGGCGTCTGGGTGAAGTCGTCCTGCGCCCGCTTCTGCACCGCCGTGTAGTCGCAGTGATCCGTGATGATCATGTCCACCGCCCCGCCCGCCACCAGGGCCCACAGCCTGCCCGGCTCCTCCACATCGCGCAGCGGCGGCTGGAGTATGAAACGCCAGGGCTCCGGCCCTTCGTACGCGGCATTGTTCATCAGCAGGTATTGGGGGCACGTCTCGCAGGTGGCGCTCTGACCCGCGTCCCGCGCCTCGACCACCAGCGCGACCGAGCGGGCGGTGGAGCAGTGGCAGATATGGACGGGGCAGCCGGCGGCCTCGGCCAGGAACAGCACCCGCTGGATCGCTTCCTGCTCGGCCAACGCCGGGCGCGAGCGCCCGTGGTACCGCCAGCCGGTCTCCCCGGCACCCACCAGCGCCTCGGTCTGCGCCGTGACCAGATCGTCGTTCTCGCAATGCACCAATGGAAGCAGGCCGAGATCGGCGCAGGCCGTCATCAGCCGCAGAATCGTCGCGTCGTCGGCATAGTAGTTGGGGCGGTACGTGGTGTAGAGCTTGACGCTGGGGGTGCCCAGTTCCACCAGCTCGGCCAGTTCCCCCTCCCGGCCCGGCGGCAGGTCGGTGACCATGACGTGAAAAGCGTAGTCGATCGCCGCGTCCCGGGCCTCCTCCAGCCGCGCCGCCACCGCCTCGCGCAGCGTCTGGCCTGTGAACTGCGTGGCGAAGTCCACGACGGTCGTGACGCCCCCGCAGGCAGCCGCCCGCGTGCCGGTGAACCAGTCGTCCGGGGTCTGGTAGATGCCGGTGTCCAGTTGGACGTGCGTATGGGCGTCAATCACGCCGGGGAGGACGTAGCAGCCCTCGGCGTCCACCACGATCGTGTCCTCCGCCACAGGCAGCCCACGTCCGAGCGCCTTGATACGCTGCCCCTGAACAAGCAGGTCTCCCTCGACCATCGCCTCATCCGTGATCAGGGTGCCCCCTTTGACGAGCAAGGTAGCGCTAGTGATCTGTTTCATTGCCAGACTCCTGCTATTGGCTGCAACACGCCGTGCGTGCATTACTCCAGCCGGTTGAAACGCACCATCTCCGCCAGCGGTCTGCGCTGGCGAGGCGCGCAAGAACTCCTCCGATCCCGCTCGTTCAGCGTGAAGACGTCCCCCTCGTACCCAATCGCAATCACGACCGCCACCACGCACGTGCCGGGTATGCCGAAGGCGGCCTTCAACCGCCGCTGGGAGAACCCGGCCATCGGACGGGCCACCATGTCGAGCTCGGTCGCCTCCAGCATCAGGTTCTCCACCGCCAGTCCAAGATCGAACATGTAGAACTCCCGCCCGTCGCGAGCCCGGCAGTCCAGGTCGGATCTCGAGTACGCGACGACAAGCAGCGGGGCCGTCAAAGCCCAGCGGTTGCCCTCGGAGAGCGTCGCGCGCCCCTTGTCCAGGGCCTCCGGCTCGTCGAGGATCAGAAAGCGCCACGGCTGGTTGTTGCGGCACGAGGGTGCCAGCCGCGCTGCCTCCAGTACCGCCTCGATCTTCTCGGGCTCCACGGGCCGACCGGCGATTGCGTGGGTCGCCTTGCGCCGCCACAGCAGATCAAGGACGTGCATGTCTTCGTTCGCCATGTCTATGCGTCAGGTCCGAAGTCTAAACGCGTTCGTCAATCGCCAGATGCCAACTGGCGCGCGATGCGGTTGTGGCGCTCGATCACCGGCCCCAGGTCCACCGTCAACAGGGTCCCATCCTCGATGACGACGCGCCCGTTGATAACAGACAGATCCACCTGCTGGGGTGTGCAGAAGACCAACGCCGCCAGCGGGTCGTGGAGCGCCCCCGCGTAGGCCAGCCGGTCCAACCGCAGCCCGATGAAATCGGCGGCCTTGCCGGGGGCAAGCTGGCCGATGTCGTCACGGCCCAGCACCTGTGCCCCGCCCCGCGTCGCCAGCCACAGCGCCTCCTCCGCCGAAAGCCCCGCCGGGTTGCCCGACACCCGCTGCAGGAGCAGCGCCATGCGCGCCTCCGCCAAAAGGTGCGAGGAGTCGTTGCTGGCGGAGCCATCTACCCCCAGCCCCACCCCGACCCCCGAGTCGAGATACGCCCGCACCGGCGCGATGCCGGACGCCAGCCGCATGTTCGAACTGGGGCAGTGGCACACGCCCGTGCCCGTCTGCGCGAACAGCGCGACCTCATCCTCGTTCAGGTGTACGCAGTGGACGTGCCACACGTCGTCCCCGACCCAGCCAAGTTCCTCCGCGTAGCCCACCGGCCTGTGGCCAAACTCGCGCAGGCAGAAGCGCTCCTCGTCCAGCGTCTCCGCCAGGTGCGTGTGCAACCGCACGCCGTAGGAGCGGGCCAGCGCCGCCGCCTCCCGCATGAGATCCGGCGTGACTGAGAAGGGCGAGCACGGGGCGACGCTGATGCGCACCATCGCGCCGGGCTCCGGGTCGTGGTAGGTCTCGATCGCCCGCCGGGTGTCCCTCAGGATGAAGTCCTCATCCTCCACGACGCGGTCCGGCGGGAGCCCGCCCTGGCTCTCCCCCAGGCTCATCGAGCCCCGGCAGGCCTGGAAGCGGACGCCGATCTCCTGCGCAGCCCGGATCTCGTCGTCGATGCGGCAGCCGTTGGGATAGATGTACAGGTGGTCGGACGTGGTCGTGCATCCGGAGAGCATCAGCTCGCCCAACCCCACCAGCGCGCTGGTGTAGATCGCCTCCGGCGTCAGCCCGGCCCAGACGGTATAGAGCGTCTTCAGCCACCGGAACAACGTGGCGTCCTGCGCGTCCGGCACCGCCCGCGTCAGCGTCTGGTAGAGGTGATGGTGCGTGTTGACCAACCCCGGCAGGACGATCATCCCCCGCGCGTTGATCACACGGTCTGCATCGGCCGGCAGCTCAGCCGTCGGCCCCACCTGCTCGATGACGTTGTCGCGCACGAACAGGCCACCGTCAGGAATCCGCCTGTGGCGCTCATCCATCGCCACCAGCAAATCAGCGTACTTGACCAACATCGTGGACATACTCACACTCCTGGCAAATCTAGATGTATCCCAACACAGCAATTCACCCTGTAGCCGCGATTTCCCAATCGCGTGTGTTCTGCCGCGGCATCGGACTGGAACAGTCCGCATATGTGCCCCCAGCACAGCAATTCACCCTGTAGCCGCGATTTCCCAATCGCGCCTGTTCTGCCGCGGCATCGGACTGGAACAGTCCGCATATGTGCCCCCAGCACAGCAATTCACCCTGTAGCCGCGATTTCCCAATCGCGCGTGCCTCGCCGCGAAACACACTCTACACAACTGCATCCGACTAGAACAGTCCGCAATCGCGGCTACCCCCTCACGTTTCCCCCCATAACAGGAATTGCCCGTCCCAGCACGTTCAATCCGAGTGTAGCACAAGACCCATAGATTGGGAAATCGCAATCTTGGGATTTGGAATTTGGGATTTGGGGCTTGGCCCTTGGGCTTTGGGGTTTGGGCTTTTGCCTTCCGTGTGATAAAATAGGCAGAGGCTAGATCGCCAACACGGGAGGTCATCCGAAGCATGCGCACACGCACGTGGGCCATCGTCATCGGGGTTAACGTCGTCATCTCCGCCCTGGTTATGCTGGCGGTCCTGTTCGTCTGGGAGCGCGCCCGCACGCCAGCTCCCCCTCCCACCACCCCAACGCCCGTCCAGCCGGCCACTGCGCAGGCCGTGAGCCCTGCCACCGTGCCGCCCGTCGCGTCCCCAACACCGTCCGGCCCGTTGATGTACACCGTCCAGGCAGGGGACACACTCCTGGCCATCGCCCGCGTGTACGGTATATCCGTCGAGGAACTGATGACCGCCAACGGGCTTGTCGACCCCAACGTGCTGCAAGTCGGCCAGGCCCTCATCATCCCGTTCCCCACCCCGACCGGCAACCCACCGGCCGAATCGTCTCCACCGGCGGAGCCCCTGCCCACTCCACTGCCGACCCTGACCCCGTCAGGGCCACCGCTGGTCGAGATCGCTCAAGTGCTGGGCTCTGGAGACCTGGTGGCCGAGGTGGTGATCGTGCGCAATCGAGGCGGTGCGATCAGCCTGGACAGGTGGACACTCTCTGACGCCGAGGGCAACACCTTCACCTTTCCGGCGCTTACCCTGTTCGCCGACACGCAGGTGAACGTGCACTCGACCACGGGCGACACCGCCCCCACCGACCTGTACTGGGACCGGACCACGCCAGCGTGGAACGGCGGCGAACTGATCACGCTGCGGGATGCGTCAGGGAACGTCGTGGACACCTACATCGTGCCCTAGTCCCCCATCGGACCGCGCGGACGCACGCTCAACTGGACCGCGGCCATCCCTGGCCGCCTCCTGCATCGGACCGCGGCCATCCCTGGCCGCTCCCCCCGCCTGGACAGCCAACCCCTAGCTTGCCCGCTCGATCCGAGCGCCCAGGCCCCGCAGCTTCTCCTCCACGTGCTCGTAGCCCCGGTCAATCTGCCGCACGTTGTGGATGACGCTGCGTCCCTCCGCGCAGAGCGCCGCGATGAGTAACGCCATGCCCGCGCGGATGTCGGGGCTTTCCACCTCGTCGCCGTGCAGCGGCGACGGGCCTTGCACGACGCACCGATGGGGGTCACAGAGGATAATGCGCGCCCCCATGGCGATCAGGTTGTCCACGAAGTACATGCGACTCTCGAACATCTTCTCGTGGATCAGCGCCGTCCCTTTAGACTGGGAGGCCAGGACGATGGCGATGCTCATCAGGTCGGCCGGGAAGCCCGGCCAGGGGGCGTCCGCGATGGAGGGAATAGCCCCGCCGATGTCCTGGACGATGCTCAGGGGTTGCTCAGCCGACACGAACACGTCATCCCCTCGCGCCTCGAAGCGCACGCCCAGCCGCTCGAACACGAAACGGACCATGCGCAGGTGCTCAGGGGCCGCGTTCTTGATCAGCAGCTCGCCGCGGGTGACCGCCGCCAGCGCGATATAGCTGCCCACCTCCATGTAATCCGGCCCGATGGTGTATTCCCCACCGCTGAGCCGCTCCACGCCGTGGATCGTGAGCGTGTTCGAGCCGATGCCCTCGATCCGTGCCCCCAGCCGGCACAGCAGGCCGCACAGGTCCTGCACGTGCGGCTCGCAGGCCGCGTTGCGTACCACCGTCGTGCCGTCGGCAAGCGACGCCGCCATGATTGCGTTCTCGGTGGCCGTGACGCTGGCCTCGTCCAGCAGGATGTCGGCGCCGCGCAGACACTTGCCCCGCAGATGGAACGTGCCGTCCGCGTCCACGTCCGCACCCAGCGCGCTCAGCGCCAGGAAGTGCGTGTCCACCCGCCTGCGCCCGATGACGTCGCCGCCAGGGCGCGGCAGTTGCACCGTGCCCGTCCGGGCAAGCATCGGCCCGGCCAACGTGATCGACCCCCGGATACGACCGAAGAGCCGTGAGCTCAGCTCAGACGTGCGGATATCGTGGGCGTGCAAGCGCCAGGCGTTGGGCGACGGTCTCTCAACAGACACGCCAACGTCGGCCAGCAGCTCGCCCATAGTCACCACGTCCCCGATAGCCGGCAGATTGTAAAGCGTGACCGGTTCGTCGGTCAATAGACAGGCGGCCAAGAGTGGCAGCGCCGCGTTCTTATTCCCGCTGGGTACCACGGTGCCAGACACGGGGTACCCGCCTTCGATGATGAATCTCTCCATTCACATCACTCCGCAGACAGGTTGAGAGGTTTGGCAGGCCATTTACCAGCGCAGCACGACGGGATCACCAGGGCGCAGCCCCAACGCCTGGGCAGCGTTGCCCTCGCGCACCGCGATCTCCAGGTGTCCCTCACTGCCCACCAGGGCCAGCGCCTCCCCGCGGGCAACCTGCGCGTAGGTGCGAAACACCCCGGACAGATCCCGTTCGGGCAACGCGACCGTCGCCTCACGCGCATTGAGACACACCTCTGCCCCGTCCCCTGCCGCCCCAAAGGCTGGCGTGAACGAGAGTTCATCCCCTCTCCACACAAGCAGCCCGATGCTGGTGATGACGTTGCCGAAATGATCGGCGTGGAGCACCTCGCCCGAGATCTGGCCTGAACCGACCTCCAGGCGCGGAGGCGGAAAGACGACCGGGTCGTGCACAGGCGGGCCTAGCGCGTTAATCGAAACACCCGCCGCCAGATGCGCACCCACAGGAGAGAAGATATCGCGCCCGTGGAACGTGTGGCTGACCTGGGGCATGTGATAGCGCGGCTCGGCGAGTTCCACCACCACCTCGACCGGTTCGCACGCCATCAGGTAGCTGAACACGCCATTGTCGGGCCCGACGAACGTGCCTGCCGGCGTGCGTACGGCAATGGGCCGCCGAGCGCTGCCCACGCCAGGGTCCACCACGACGACGTGCACGGCGTGCGCGGGAAAGAAGGGAACAGCGGTGTACAATACGTAGGCAGCCTGGCGGACATTCTGAGGCGCGATCTCGTGGGAAATGTCCACCAATTGAGCGCCGGGGACGATGCTGAGGATAACGCCCTTCATCGTGCCCACATAGCCATCGGCCGTACCGAAATCGGTTGTGAGCGTGACAAGCGGTATTTGGTCCACAGGTAGCCATTCTACAGCGAAGCGCCGAAGTCGTCAAGCCAAGTGTCAGCGGACCGCGGCCATCTTGGCCGCATGCCAACGGACCGCGGCCATCCTGGCCGCATACCAGCGCCCCTCCCCAACCCGGCCGCACACCAACGGACCGCGCGGACGCACGATCAACGTCCGCCCCATCCTGCCCCCCCCTTGACAAATCCACCCACCCGATGTATAATTTTCGTAACTTTCGGAATATTCGGCAGTTTTTGACCTGTGAACACAACGACGAGACTCTCCCCCCGACAACGGGAATTCCTGAGCAAACTGCTCACCTTGTGCCGCGAGGCGAAGGCACCCGTACACTATGCCAACGTGGCCCGGGTGCTGGACGTGCAACCCGTGACGGCCTATGAGATGCTGCGCCTGCTGGAGGACAAGGGCCTGGTACGCTCGGAGACGGTGCGCCCCCAGGGACACAAAGGCCGCTCCATCGTCGTCTTCTCGCCCACCGAGACAGCAAGCGCCCTCATGGCTAACCTGGCGGGCGACAGCCTGGATAGACAGGATAGACAGGAATGGGAAGCGGCCAAGACAGGGATACTGGACGCCCTCGAACGCGACACCGACTACCGGGATCTCCTGGACGAACTGCTGCTGCGCATTCCCGAGCGCAAGTCGCCCCTCCTCTTCGCCGCCGATATGATCACGGCCACCATCCTGGTCCTGTATGAACTGCGGGACTCCGCGCAGGCGCGGAAGGCGTTCTCCTACCTGCGCCTGTTCGGACCCCCGGGGTGGGCGGTGCTGTACTCACTGGCCGGCCTGAGCCTGGCGCTTTCACTGGTCGAGAAAGCGAATCGGAGCGCCACGTCACTCATGCTCTCCTACTCACAGCAATTCCGCGAGCATCTGGACAGCATGACCGGGGGAGAGAAGGCACGCTTGTCAGATTTCGTGTACGAGGTGCTGCGGGCCTTAGGCCTTTAGCACCCTAAGAGCAGACCAACTATCTTTCTTGAGGAGGCAAAACGATGACAGGGTTCATTGAGAAGAGCTTGTTGATGGGACTGGGCGCGCTGTCCTTGACCCGCGACCGGATCGTTCAATTCGTGAATGAGATGGTCAAAGAGGGAGAAGTCAAGCCTGAGGAAGCTTCCGACATCGTCGACAGACTGGTCACCCGGGGTGAGCAGGACCGGGAAGAAATGCGCAAGCTGGTGCGCGACGAACTCGACAAGCTCAAGGTTCGGCTTCCCGTCGCTTCCCACGCGGACATAGAGGAGCTGAACCAGAAAATCGACGAACTGGCCACCAAGGTCGAGGCATTGGCAGGCGAGAAGAAGCCGGCGAGGACGAGAAAGGCGGCCGAGTAGACGCTGCCCATCGATGGACCGCGTGCCTGAGAAACCAGGTTTTCCGGAAGACCTGGTTTCTCATGGAATCGGACGCCCCACAGGTTGGAACAACCCGCTTCATCGGGATACTCGCCAGCGTGCCCCGCTCAATACCGCTCGCACCGCACTTGTGGTAGAATAGCACACGATGGCCCGCTCACCTGTCCGCAGCGTCCGGCATCTGCAGCGCTACCGCCAGATCGCCCAGGTCTTCATCCATCACGGCTTCGGCGAACTGGTCGATACGCTGGAGCTACTGCCCTACCTCTCATTGCCCCGCCGGCTGCTGCGCCGGGGACGGCCCACTTCACCTCGCCTGGGCGTCCCCCAGCGCCTGCGCCTGGCGTTAGAGACGCTCGGCCCCACCTTCATCAAGCTGGGCCAGGCCCTCAGCACCCGTCCCGACGTCCTGCCTCCGGCCTTCATCGCCGAGCTGTCCAAGCTCCAAGACACAGTGCCCCCTGTGCCGTGGAGCGAGATCCGCCCCCACATTGATGCCGAACTCGGGCGGCCGCTGGAGGAGCGCTTCAACGACTTGGCTCCCGTGCCCATCGCCGCCGCCTCTCTGTCTCAGGTCCACGCGGCCACACTGTTCGACGGCACAGAGATCGTCGTCAAGATACAACGGCCGGGCATCCAGGCGATCATCGATACCGACCTCGAGATCCTGTTCGACCTGGCCCGTTTGCTTCAGGAACGCACGCCCCTCGGGGAGTTCTACGAACTGCCAGAAATCGCCGAGGAATTCAGCGCCACCCTGCGGGCCGAGCTAGATTTCTACCACGAGGGACGGAACGCCGATCGCTTCCGCGCCAACTTCGCCACTGAGAACTACCTGCACATCCCGCACGTGTACTGGGACCACACGACGCGACGCATGCTGGTTATGGAGCGCATCACCGGCATCAAGATTGACGACATCGAAGCCCTGGACGCCGCCGGGTACGACCGCACCCGCATCGCGGAGAACGCCGCCCGCATGATCGTCAAAGAGATGCTGGAGGACGGCTTCTTCCACGCCGACCCCCACCCGGGCAACTTCGTCGTCATGCCGGGCGAGGTCATCGGCGCGATGGACTTCGGGATGGTCGGCCACCTGAGTCGCAAGGCACAGAACGAGTTGACGCGCCTCTACGTCGCCGCCGTGCAACTCGACGAGGAGAGCATCGTAGACCAGTTGATTCGCATGGGCGTGATCGGCAGCACCGTGGACCGGGCCGGGCTGCAACGGGACGTGCTGCGCCTGTTGCGCAAGTACCATGGGCTACCGTTGGGGGCTATCCGGGCGCACGAAGTCATCGAAGAGACGATGCCCATCATCTTCCGCCACAACCTGCGCTTGCCCTCGGATATGTGGCTGCTGAGCAAGACGGTGGCCATGATGGAGGGCGTCGGGTTGAAGCTCGTCCCCGATTTCGACCTGCTCGCCGTCGCCAGGCCCTACGCGCGCCGGTTCATGTGGCAGATGGCCTCCCCAAACGCGTGGGCACCATCGCTGGTCAAGGGAGCCGGGGACTGGGCAGAGTTGCTCGGCCACATCCCGCGCGTCGGCTCGCAGTTCCTGAATCGCGTCGAACGAGGTGAGGTTGAGCTCACGGTCAGCCACAAGGAGCTGGATCAGGCGCTGGTCCGGCTGGACCGCACGGCCAACCGTCTCTCGTTAAGCATGCTGCTGGCCGCGCTCATCGTCGGGCTCGCCCTGCTCATACCGGCCTTCAACCTGACCGAGCAGGTGAACCTGGCGACGATCCTGATCATCGCAGGATTCCTCTTCGTCAGCCTGCTGGGCCTGTGGCTGGTCATCTCCATCTGGCGAGCGAGGAAGTAATCGCCACCGGCGATTCCCATAGACCCTCGCCGGTTTGTCATTTCCCGCGTCTGTGCTATCATGCCCCGCATTGCCCGGTAGGTGATGATGTCCCAAGAACCTGAAGCCCCCGTCCCAACCGAGGAACCCCGTCGCTGCCCTGCCTGCGGCTCACGCGTGGCCGCCCTGGCGACGACTTGCCTTATGTGTGGGGCCTCCCTGAGCGAGGAGACAGCCCCAGCCGACACGGAGGAAAAGGGACGACGGGGATTGCCCGGCTGGCTCAGGGCGATTATCGTCGTCGCATTGGCGCTGACGATCCTGGCAGCGGGCGGTTTCGCGCTCTACGGGCTACTCCCCGAGGAACCCGAGCCCCAGACCCCGACACCCACCCTGACACCGACCCGCACGCCTACCCCCACCCCGACGCCGACGCCTACTCACACCCCCACACCGATGCCGACAGCCACGCCGATCCCTCCCGTGGCCCACGCAGTGCAAGAGGGGGAGACACTGATCGACATCGCGATTACGTACGACACCACCACCGAGGCAATCCTGGCCCTGAACCCAAACGTGGACCCAGAGTTGATCCAGGTCGGGCAGCTTCTGCTCATTCCGGTTGCGACGCCCACACCCGGACCCACCAGCACGCTGGAGCCAGGCATGCCCACGCCGACACCGCCGGACTACGTGATCCACATCGTGGCAGCGGATGACACGCTCAGCACCATCGCAGAGGAATACGGAGTCTCTATGGAGACCATCCGCGCCGCCAACGACATGGCCCCCGGTGACGACACGGTCTTCCTCAATCAATCGCTGACGATCCCACTGAGCACGCCAGTGCCCACCCTCACGCCAACGAGAAATCCCAACGCTACGGCCACTCCGCTCCCACCCTACACGGCCCCCCCGCTGCTGAAACCGGCGGATGGCGTGGTCATCAAGAGCGAAGAGCCCATTCTTCTGCAATGGGCCTCGGTGAGCATACTGCGGGACGACCAGTGGTATGAACTGACCCTGTTCCGACCCAATGGCGACGTGATATCCCCCACGGTCCGCACCCGCGCCACGGCCTGGCGTATCCCTGTTGACCTGCTGCTGGTCACAGACGCCGACGGGAGCGAAATTCGCTGGCGGGTGCGAGTCGTTCAGGAGACACAGAACACACAAGGTGAGCTGGTCTACAAGGCAGCCGGAGCCGCCAGTGAGATGCGCACCTTCGTCTGGCTGAAGCCTACCCCCACCCCCACGCCTACGCCGTTGGCCACTCCCACCCCATAGACGGAAATGCACAGCGCCGCTCCGTAGAGCGGCGCTGTAATACGCATGCTGCGCGCTGCAGACCGCGCACCAGCGCTACGCCTTGTCCCAGGCTACCTCCCCTGAGAGGACCGAGTTGATGTCAACGGCGGCCCGCTTGCCGGCCCCCATGGCGCTGACGACCGTCGCTGCGCCGGTCACCACGTCGCCGCCCGCCCACACGCGAGCCATAGTTGTCCGTCCCGTCTCCTCATCCGCGATCACGGTGCCCCACTTGCTTCGCTCCAAGCCCTCGGCACCTACGAAGACCAACGGGTTGGGACTGGTTCCGAGGGCCATGACAACCGTGTCCATCGCCATCTCAAACTCAGAACCCTCTATGGGTATCGGGCGTCGCCGGCCAGAATCGTCCGGCTCCCCCAGTTCCATCCGAATGCAGCGCATGGCGCGCACGTTGCCATTCTCATCCCCCAGGATCGCCACCGGATTGGTCAGGAAATCGAAGATCACGCCTTCCTCCTCGGCGTGGTGGAACTCCTCAGCCCGAGCCGGCACCTCATGGCGCGAACGCCGATAGACGATGTGCACCTCTCCGGGCTCCGCCCCGTCTCTCTGAGCCACGAGACGCTGCAGACGCAGGCTACACCGGGCAGAGTCCATCGCCACGTTGCCCGCGCCTATCACCGCTACTCGCTCACCTACCTTGACCGGCGTGTCGTACTCAGGGAACAGATACCCTTTCATCAGATTGACCCGGGTGAGGAACTCGTTGGCCGACATCACGCCGTTGTAGTTGATGCCGGGGATGCGCAGGAAGGAAGGCAACCCCGCGCCGGTCCCCAGGAATACGGCGTCGTATTCCTCCAGTAATTCGCCCAACGTGCGGATGCGACCGATCACGTGATCGCGGAGAATATCGATCCCCAGGCACTCCGCCGCGTATTCGATCTCACCGCGTACCACGCTCTTGGGCAGACGGAACTCAGGGATGCCGTAGACCAACACGCCGCCCGGGCTGTGCAGCGACTCGAACATGGTGACTTGGTGACCCTCGCGTGCCACGTCCACCGCGCAGGTCAACCCGGCCGGGCCAGTGCCCACGACGGCGACGCGCTTGCCGCTGGGCTCAGAGCGCTCCAGTGGGCAGGTCCGTTGGGCTAGTTCATAGTCTCCAACGAACCGTTCAAGCCGCCCAATCGCGACCGGCTCGCCTTTCTTGGCCAGGACACAGCGCACCTCACACTGAACTTCCTGGGGACAGACGCGGCCACAGATGGCCGGAAGGCCGTTCCTGACCTTCATCGCCTGGACGGCGCCAACCATATCGCCCTCGCGCAACGCGCGGATGAACTCAGGGATAAGCACCCCCACCGGGCAGCCCTCGACGCATTGAGGCCGCGCGCACTGCAGGCAGCGATCGGCTTCCTGCTGGGCTAACTCCACCGTGAAACCTAGGGCAACCTCGCTGAAGTTCCCCCCGCGGACCACAGCATCCTGCTCAGGCATGGTCTGCCGGGGAATCTGCATCCGCTCGCGGTTTGTGAGTTCCGACACCTAGGCACCTCCCTCTTCCAGCACACCCTCCAGGCGACACTTGTGCTCCCATTGCTCCACTGCCTGCTGCTCCTCCCCACGGTAGAACCGCTGGCGGGCCAGCAGATTGTCCCAATCCACCTTGTGTCCATCGAACTCCGGCCCATCCACGCAGACAAACCGAGCCCCCTCCTCCAACAACACCCGGCATCCACCGCACATGCCCGTGCCATCGATCATGATCGTGTTCAGGCTCACAATGGTCGGCACCTCGTAGGGCTGCGTCGTCAGGGCAGTGAACTTCATCATAATGGCCGGCCCAATCGCCCACACGCGCGAGATCTCCGAAGCACGCTCCTCCAGCAATTCCTTGAGCGGCACGGTCACCAGGGCCTTGCGCCCATACGAGCCATCGTCGGTGCAGACGACCAAGTCGTCGCTGACCGATCGCATCTCGTCCTCCCAGAAGAGCAACTCCTTCGTACGCGCGCCGATGATCGAAATGACCGTGTTGCCGGCCTCCTTGAGCGCCCGCGTGATCGGGTAGAGAGGCGCAATGCCCACGCCCCCGCCCACACACACGACGGTTCCGAAGTTCTCGATCTCGGTCGGGTGTCCCAACGGGCCGACGAAGGTGGCCAACTCATCGCCCACATCAAGCGTGCCGAGATGCATCGTCGTCTTGCCCACTTCCTGGAAGATGATCGTGATGGTTCCGTCTTCCCGGTTGTAGTCGGCGATGGTCAGCGGTATGCGCTCCCCGTGCTCGTCAATACGCACGATAACGAACTGCCCTGCCCGGGCCTTGCGCGCCACCTCTGGCGCAGAAACGACCATCAGTTTGTTGACATCGCTGAGCACTTCCTTATACAGGATCTTGTACACAAGCAACCTCCATGTCAGAAATAGCGGCCAGGCAACCAAAAACGTAATGCGCCACCAGCGATGCCAAAGCGCATTACGTAGTTTCAGTACACGTAGCTATGCCTTGCCTCGATAAGTGCACCGGACCGGACCACGCGACAGCTTCGATGCATCCGGCGAACGCTCCTCAACGAGGCCAAGGATACTTCAATCCTGCATTCTAGTCAAGTTGCGTTCGTCATCCAACAGTGTGACTTTCATCATTTGACTTGCTCCCGCTATGGTGCTACCATGTAAACTGAGGGTAAAGTTGAGACAGCAAATGGTCCGAGGGGTAACCGATTATCCGATGTACTGTGCCATCTTCATACTAGCCTGCATCTTAGGGTGTGGAGCTTGCCTCCAACCGCAAGTACAGCCCCCACGGCACGCCGGTGTGGGGCTGTTTTTGTTCAGTCTTATTGAGCAGGGCACACGCCGACCGCCCCCTCGACGGCGCGGCACACACGTATGCCCTGTCAAATTGTGAATCGGTGAGGGATCTACACATACCAATTGGGAGGTAGACAATGGAACCGAATCTCGATCTGGACCGCGACATACCCTTGCTAGACTGGGAGCCCCGTCTGGCCGCGCGCACAGCAGGGATGAAAAGCTCCGCCATCCGGGAACTGCTCAAGTGGACACAGCAACCCGACATGATCTCATTCGCGGGCGGCATGCCAGCGCCGGAGTCCTTTCCCCTGCGTGAGATCGAGGAAGCCTGCCGGCACATTGTCCGTTCGGACGGTGAGAAAGCCTTGCAGTACAGCGCCACCGAGGGGCACAAGCCGCTCAAGCAGTACCTGGCCACGACCATGCATAAGTATGGCGTCCCGGCCGTGCCAGGCAACGTCCTCTTGACCAACGGCTCTCAGCAAGCTCTGGATCTGGTTGGTGAGCTCTTCATCGAGCCCGGCGACTACGTGATCACCGGCCGCCCGACGTACCTGGGAGCAATCCAGGCGTGGCGTGCCTACGAGGCGCGTTTCCAGGGGGTCAATCTCGATGACGAAGGCATGATCGTGGAGGAGGTCGAGGAGGTATACGACAAGGTTGTGGCCGATTCCGGGCGTCCGCCCAAGTTCATCTACGTCCTTCCGAACTTCCACAACCCGGCGGGCACGACGCTTCCACTGGAGCGGCGCGAGCGCCTGGCTGAGATCGCCACGAAACTGGACATCCCTGTCGTGGAGGATGACCCATACGGCCAGTTGCGCTACGAAGGCGAGGACATCATCCCGATATGCTCGCTGATCCCCGAGCGCACCATCTATATGGGCACCTTCTCCAAGACCCTGTCTCCCGGCCTGCGACTGGGGTGGATCGTGTGCCCGGAGGCACTGATCCAACGCTTTGTACAGGCCAAGCAGGGGGCCGACCTGCACACGGGCACTTTTGTACAATACATAGCGACCGACATCTGCCAGCGTGGTCTGCTCAAGCCTCACGTCAAGAAGTTACGCGAGATGTACAGAGAACGCCGGGACACGATGCTGGATTCGCTGGCCGAGTTCTGGCCCGACGAGTGCAACTGGACCCGCCCCCAGGGTGGCCTGTTCCTCTGGGCACGCGTGCCAGAGCCTTTGGACACGGTGGAGCTTCTCAACACGGTATTGAAAGAGAAAGTCGCCTTCGTGCCCGGCGTCCACTTCTATCCCAACGCAGATGGAGGGCACAACGCGATGCGCCTCAATTTCTCCTACTGCCCACCCGACACGATCGTGGAAGGCATCCAGAGACTGGGGATGGCACTGAAGAAAGCACTCAAGACCCCTTAACCAGACCTCTCGCCCCCCCTCTCGAAACCAGGTTTTTTCCGAAAAACCTGGTTTCTTTCATCCTCTCCCTAATATGCACCTTCCCCAAACAGCACCTTGGGAATCGTGCGCAGCAGGATCTTGAAATCAAGCCACACCGACCAGTTCTCGATGTAGTAGATGTCAAGCAACACCATCTCGTCGAAACTGAGCGTACTGCGGCCACTCACCTGCCACAGCCCGGTCATCCCCGGGCGCACCTCCAGGCGACGCTTGTGCCACTCCATGTACCGGCTGACCTCCGCCGGGATGGGAGGACGGGGACCCACCAGGCTCATTTCGCCACGCAGGACGTTCCATAGTTGGGGCAACTCGTCCAGGCTGGTGCGGCGCAGAAAGTGACCCACCCGAGTCAGACGCGGATCGTCGCGTATCTTGAACAGCGGCCCATCGGCCTCGTTCAGTTCACGCAAATGCTCCAACTCGCCCTCGGCACCTACGCGCATCGAACGAAACTTGTATATCTCGAACAGCTTTCCATTCGTGCCCACGCGAACCTGGTGAAAAAGCACCGGACCTGGCGAGTCGAGCCGGATCGCCAGCGCGATCAGGCCCAGTAGCGGTGCCCCCACCACCATCCCGATGAGAGCCCCCACAACGTCCATCCCCCGCTTGACCCAAAGTGCCCCCCGATCGAAACCGACTTCCCGAACACTGATCAGTGGCACCCCGCCCAGGTCGTCCACGTCCACCTGACTGAGGCTCATCTGGAAGAGATCCGGCACGATGTGAGCACTCACCTGTTGCCGCTCGCACTCACGAACGATGGACATAATCTTGCGATGGTACATCCAGGGGAGAGTAATGATCACCTCGTCCACCACGACGTCCTCGATCAAGCGCGGCAGGTTACTCAGCGGACCCAGGGCTCTCAGGCGACCGATGTCCGTCTGTCCCTTCTCGGGATTATCGTCCACGAAACCGACGATGCGGTAGCCCAACTCGGGCCGGGCCACCATGGTGCGCATCACGGTGCGTCCCACCTCGCCGGCACCCACGATGATCGCGTGGGCCACGCCAACACCGCGTGCGCGCAGCCCGCCCAGGATCTGGGCCTGCACCACCCGCCCCAACGCCAGCAGGACAATCGCGATGATACCCGCCTCGACCAGCAGCAGACGTGAGTACTGGAGCGGCTGCAAGACGAAGGTGACCGCCAGCATCAGCACCACAGACTTGGCCGCGGCATTGATGATACGATATACCTGGTCGAGCCACGGCCGCCTGCCCCAGTGGACGTAGACCTGGTCGATGCGAAACATCAACAGCATCAACACGGCAAACAGAACACCAAACGGAACGTATGCCGACAGTGGGTGATGGAAACTGACTTCGAGAAACCACCGCAGCTCGAAGCGCACCCAATAAGCCAGCGCCATGCTGCCGGCAATCAGCAGGACGTCGGAGACAAGCACCCACCATGGGGCACGATGATGTGCTTTCACGCGCCCCTCCCATCGAGGGTGCCCGGGCTAGACGATCCGTCAACGCCCTGAAAAGCTCCGGCAATGGCGTGCCGGTAGACGCGCGCCGTCTGCTGCGCAGTGCGCGACCACGAGAACTGCCCTGCGTGGCCAATCCCGCGCTCTCGCAACTCCTGCCGCAGCGCCGCGTCCGTCAACAACCGGTCTAGCTCCGCCGCCAGCGCTTCCACGTCATAGGGGTCTACCATCAAAGCTGCGTTTCCGGCCGCCTCGGGCAACGACGACGCGTCTGACGTCAGCACCGGCGTGCCACATGCCTGCGCTTCCAGCACGGGCAACCCAAACCCCTCGTACACCGAAGGATAGACGAAGGCCGCGGCTGCGTTATACCACAGGGGCAATTCCTCGCTCACCACGAAGCCGGGGAAGATAACCCGCTCACGCAGGCCCAGGGCTTCCACCCTGGCGAATAGCTCATCGTATAGCCAGCCCTTCCCACCCGCCAACACCAACGCGGCCCCACCGTCCCCGACGCGCGCGAACGCGTCAACCAGGCGCACCAGGTTCTTGCGTGGTTCCAGTGTACCCACAAACAGCATGAAGCGCTCCGGCAACCCTCGACGCTGTCGGAACGACGCGACCGCCTCGGCCGGCAGCGGGCGAAACGTCGAATCTACGCCGTGATAGATCACGTCAATCCGCTGCGATGGCACGCCCAACAGCCGCGTGGTCTCGGCGGCCGCGTGGGCGGAGACCGCGATAAGCCGCCGTGCGCGGCGCGCGGAGAGCCGCGTCAGCACGCTCAGATAGAGCCGGTTCGCGGGCCGAAACATCTCGGGAAAGCGCATGAAACTCAAGTCGTGGATCGTGACGACTGCCGGACAGGGAGCGCGCACAGGGCCGATGAAGACCGGCCCGTGCACCAGGTCAGCCCTGATCCGGCGTAGGACCCACGGCTGCACCAACTGCTCCCACAGCACCCGGTTCGGAGCCTTGCCCGTCGGCCAGCGCGAACGAAGCACCGGGAGCAGAGCATCGGGGGGGAGGGATCCGTCCCCCAGCAAGACGGTGTAACGCAGCCCATCGTCGGCCTGCCCCAGGTGGCGCACCAGGTGGTAGATGTATTGATGCACACCCGCGCTGCGGTAGGATGCCCGCCCTGAGAGAAGATGCGCGTTGATGGCAACGTGGAGACCGCTCTCTGCGGTAGATGCCATAGCAAAACGATTATATCACATGGCGTTCCATCAAGCCAATCATGGTGTAGAGGCAGGTCCCGGCGACCGAAAGCCGCTTCAGTCGCTGGGACCGCGTGTCAGTACGACCGATGCTCCGTGCGGGAGATGATCTCATCCTGCAACGTCTCGCTCAGATCGCAGAAATAGTCGCTGTAGCCTGCCACACGGACGATCAGGTCACGGTACTGCTCAGGGTTGGCTTGCGCGGCGCGCAGCGTGGCCGCGTCCACGACGTTGAACTGGACGTGATGGCCATCCAGTCTGAAATACGTCCGAATCAGTTGGACCAGTTTGTTCAAACCCTCGTCGTCCGCAAGCAACTGAGGCGTGAACTTCTGGTTGAGCAGCGTGCCCCCCGTGCGCACGTGGTCCATCTTGGCCACCGACCGGCAGACCGCCGTCGGGCCGTGCCGGTCTGCCCCCTGCACAGGCGAGATGCCTTCAGAGAGGGGCTTTTCCGCCTTCCGCCCGTCCGGTGTAGCGCTGACCACCGATCCGAAGTACACGTGGACCGTCGTAGGCAGCAGGTTGACGTGATACGTGCCGCCCTTGGTGTTCGGCCGGCCATCCACCGCATTGAAGTACGCATCGAACACCGCGACCATCACGTCGTCAGCGTAGTCGTCGTCGTTGCCGTACTTGGGTGTCCGGTTCACAAGCATCTGGCGCACCCGCTCGTGGCCGTCGAAATCGCTCCCCAGTGCAGCCAGCAGCGCCTCCATGGTCAGGGTTCGCTCATCGAAGACGTGATACTTGATGGCAGTCAGCGCATCGGCCATGGTTCCCAGGCCCACACCCTGGATGTACGTCGTGTCGTACCGGGCACCACCGTCGTGATAATCCCTGCCCGTGGCGATGCAATCATCGATCACCAGCGAGAGAAACGGCGCGGGTATGTAGTGCGCGTACAGCCGCTCGATGACGTTGTTGCCCCTCACCTTGACGTCCACGAAGTAGGCCAACTGCCGCCTGTACGCCTCAAACATCTCCTCGAAGCTCGCAAACTGCGCCGGGTCCCCTGTCTCCGGCCCGATCTGCCTGCCCGTCCGAGGGTCCACACCGTTGTGCAGCGCGATCTCCAGCACCTTCGGCATGTTGAAGTAGCCCGTCAGGTTGTAATTCTCCTTCCCGAAGGCACCGACCTCCACGCAGCCGCTGGAACCACCGTTCCGCGCGTCAACGACCGACTTGCCCTGTCGCACCAACTCCTGGACGATCAGGTCCGTGTTGAACACAGACGGTTGCCCGAACCCTGTGCGAATGATCCGGGCGGCGCGCTTGATGAACCGATCGGGCCCCTTCTTGCTGACCTGGATCGAAGAGCTGGGTTGCAGCAACCGCATCTCCTCGATCACGTCCAGGATCAGATACGTGACCTCGTTGACCGCGTCGGATCCATCCTCCTTCACGCCCCCCAGGTTGATCTGGGCGAAATCCGTGTACGTGCTGCTCTCAGCCGCCGTGACGCCGACCTTGGGCGGCGCGGGCTGGTTGTTGAACTTGATCCACAGGCACTGCAACAGCTCCCACGCTCCCTCGGCGGTCAGCATCCCCTCGTCCAGCCCCTTCACGTAGAAAGGATACACGTGCTGATCCAGTTTGCCCGGGTTGAACGCGTCCCACGGATTCAGCTCCGTCGTCACGCCAAGATGGACGAACCAGTAGTACTGCAACGCCTCCCAGAAATCTCGAGGCGCGTGAGCCGGTACCGAGGAGCAGGTTTCGGCGATGCGCTCCAGTTCCCGCTTCCTCTGGGGATCCGTCTCCTCCAGGGCCAGTTCCCGTGCCCGTTCCGCGTGTCTCTCCGCGAAGCAGATCAAGGCATCGGCACAGATGGACATCGCCTTCAGTTGCTCCTGCTTGGCGTAGGCCTGGGGATCGTTCAGGTAGTCCAGGCTCTGCAGACTGCGTTCGATGTCCTGCTTGAAGCCGAGAAAGCCCTTGTGGTAGATCTTGTCGTCCAGGACCGTGTGACCCGGAGACCGCTGTTCCATGAACTCGGTGAACACACCCGCCTCATAAGCGGCCCGCCAGGCATCCGTCATCTCCTGGAAGATCAGATCGCGCATAGATCTGCCCCGCCAGAAGGGGATAATCGTCTCCTCGTACACCCGGCGCGCCTGTGGACTTACCGCGAAGGGTATCTTCTCCCGCGAATTGAGAATGTCCAGGTCTTCCAGGCTGTGGCAGCACAGCTCTGGATACGTAGGCGCTGCCTTGGGGACCGGCCCCTTCTCCCCGACGATCAACTCCCCCTCGTTGATGCAGATAGTCTTGTGCGCCATCAGGTACTCAAAGGCCCGCGCACGGCGCACGGGGGCAGACGTCAGCCCTAAATCCTGCCGGTAGAACTCGGTCAGTAGCTCCGCTCGCTCGGTCGAGATGGTGGGCCTGGCATCCAGGCTCTGCTGTCTCAGACGGGCAACCCGTTCGCTCATAGACATGCGTCAACCTCCTCTCACTTGCAGGCCAAATTCCCTCAGAACGTGTGCAACCCGGGCCATCCGCTCACCCGACGGCGGGTGGGTCCGAGGCAACCGGTACACCCGGCTCAGCCGCTCATACTTGTCAACGCCAGCGTGATGATAGGGCAATAGGTCTACCCCATCCAGGTGGGGTAGAGCAGCCGCGAATGCGCCGATCCGCTGGACGCTGGCGTCGTCGTCGTTGACTCCAGGGATGATAGGCACGCGCAGGACGATGCGGTGTCCCTCCCGCGACAGTGCATGCAGATTGCTCAGGATCGATGCGTTCGATACACCCGTGAACTTGCGGTGCCTGGCGTCATCCACCAACTTGAGGTCGTAGAGGAACAGGTCCACGTGTTCCCGCACCCGATCCAGCGCCTCCCACGGCGAGAAACCGCACGTATCCAAAGCCGTGTGGATCTCGCGCTCCTGACACGCCTGGAGGAGACCGAGCAAGAAACGCCACTGCATCAGCGGCTCGCCACCCGAAAAGGTCACACCCCCGCCGGATCCATCGAAGAAGGGCACATCCCGCTCCACCTCCGCCACCACCTGGGCCACACTCATCTCCCGGCCCACGAGTTCGCGTGCTTCCGCGTAACACACCTCGACACAGGCCCCGCAGCGTGTGCACATCTCCATGTCAGTGGACACGCCATCGGAGTCCATCGAGATCGCGTCCTCGGGACAGGCCGTGAGACACGCCCCACACCGAATACACCGGTTAGCGCGGAAGACCAGTTCCGGCTCCGCGGCCTGGCTTTCGGGGTTGTGGCACCACCAGCAACTCAGCGGACAGCCCTTGAAGAAGACAGTCGTGCGAATTCCCGGCCCATCGTGAATAGAGAACCTCTTGATGTCGAAAACCGTCCCCTGCGTCACCGCCTATCCTTTATGACCGGCTGCACAAGCGGGCAAGAACGCAAAAACGCCCCCTTTTGGAGGGCGTTGTCCCCAGGATAGCGTCTTTGCCTCATTCTGGAACGTCAGGCTGGGGGCGGAGGATTCGAACCCCCACATACGGATTCAGAGTCCGCTGTCCTACCATTAGACGAGCCCCCAAAGATGCGAACGTAGTTTCAGCTAACACTTATTATTCTACCATAAATCTCCTACTTGACAAATCTCAGCATGTCCCGCGCCTCTTCTTGCCGACCCTCCCTCTCCCATTCTGTGGGCAACCACCGGGACGAAAGTACTATTGCCCCCCCCATACTACTGGACTAGAATATACTCTCGGACCACCGCTACACAATGAGAATGTACCTTCTCAATAATCTGGGGTAATGTGGAAATGAAACACACATGGATTGCGTGGGTGATAGTAATAACGCTGGCGGTGACAATAGTCCCGCTGATGGAAGCACGCGGAGCAGAAGCCGAAGGACAGGTCCCACCTGGTGAATGGCAAACGTACATTGATCTCGCCTTTGGCTATCGCGTGAGCTATCCACCGGGATGGGAAGGGCAGTGGATGTTTGACAAGACAGGGGACAAGGAATACGTCATTCGACGCCGGGTGGCTTTCTTTAGCCCCCAGGGAGCGAAAGTTGACGTTGACGTATGGGAGAATCGCGACGCAGTCACCCTCACGAGTTGGCTGGAGAGGTACCGAGAGTTCCTGGTTGTGGACATCGCGGATGATCCTATTGTGCTCAATCGCCTGGTAGATGGACTGCCCGCCGCGCAATTTGATCGAGACAAAGGAGAACACTATCCAGCGATCACATCTGTTTACCTCACAGATGGAGAATTCGTGTTCCGTATTGCTTACTCTGCCTTTGATGGTGGAGCAGCCGCTGACTCGTATGATAGGATTCTGTCAAGCTTCAGTTTCACCGAGACAAGCCTGCAGACCGAAACGACTCCACACCTACCTAGATCTGGGGAGTCGGTGTTACAACCCTTGGGAGATATCTCTTGTTATGGCTATGAGAATTTCAGAGCTGACAGTTGGAAGTCCAATCTATGGGCTTGCCAATACTCGGGGTCAGCAGGCAACTGCACCTGGTGGGCCGCGTACAAGCGGCCGGATGTGGGCGGGTGTATAGAAGGAAATGCAGGCGATTGGGCTGACAACGCGCATCTGTGTGGATACGAGCTGTCAAGCGACCCTGAGATAGGCGCAATTGCCGTCTTCACTTCCATCGGCCACGTTGCCTATGTGGAAGCCGTCTCCGAGGATAACAACAGTTTTGAGGTATCCCACATGAACTGGGCTGGTGAGTGGATGTCTCATACGCCGTTCGACAACTCGGCGAGCATAAGCTTCATCCCTGTGGACGATTCGCTGCCAGCGCTGGGGCCGTTCGACTTTGAGAGCGAAAAGGAGCACGGGGCCTGGCACGTACTCGATAGCGAGTCCGAAGTCTCGAAACGGGATGGTGAAATCGTCCAGAGCGGTATATCGGGAGTCTCCGGCAAAGTCAAGGGGGACTCTACCGAGGAGTGGAACGAGGGATTGCACTACCACTGGGCTGACTTTGAGGCCGGTAAATCGTACCGTGTTACTTTCGACGTGAAGTCATTAGGAGAAGCCGACCAGTATTCACCTTACGTCCTTCTCAAAAGCCTCTCAGGTTGCCAGGAAAAAGGTTCATACGATCTGGATGTGGGCACAGGAGCCACTGCGAATCGCTCAATATACGTCACGCTTGACAACTGCAACGACTACTACCTCGTCTTTGGCGAACGGTACGCCGGTGAGTACCTGGTAGATAACGTGGAGTGCACAGAGATCAGCAACGTGGATGTAGCCCTCATCATTGATGCTACAGGAAGCATGGATGATAACGACCCTCAAGAGATGCGCAAGGATGCAGCCAAGGTATTCATTGCTGCCGCCAGATCTGGCGACCGGATTGCCGTCATCTCATTTGATCAGCAAGCTCACCTCTTGGCCCCGTTGCACACTATCCAATCCCAGACCGATAGAGACGAACTGAGCGCGGCTGTTGATCAAGTCGACAGTTATGGCTGGACGGATCTCAACGTTGGCCTCAATGCGGGCTTTGATCAGCTTCTTTCTGATACTACCAGTAGCAACAACAAGGCCGCTGTCTTTTTGACTGATGGGAATCAAGAAGGTAGTGGACCCTATGACCCACAAAGCCACCTCCAATACAAGAGTCAGGGATGGCCGGTATATGCTGTCGGGCTGGGAGGCGACACGAATCCGGCACTCCTCAGGCAAATCGCAACAGACACGGGGGGACAGTACATCGCACTGACTGATCCCAATCAGCTACAAGCAGTGTACTTTGAGATCTCTCAACAGTTAGCCAACGGTAACATTGTCCTGAATACGAGTGTCATGATGACCCAGGGGAGCAGTCAACGACTATCTATTGGCTTATCGACTGACCAATCCTCCGCCACATTCTTCATTGGCTGGCCAGGAAGCGAAGTCAGCTTAAGCTTGACCAGTCCCAACGGTAGAGAGATCGGGCCAGCGACCATAGCTCCAGACGTTTACCATGCCAAAGGCCGCACTTACGAACTCTACTCCATCCAGGATCCCGAGGATGGACAATGGCTGCTTGATCTTCTTGGAACTTCTCTACCGCCTGGAGGGGAACAAGTCGATATTCGAGTGGCCGTCCGAGGCCCAAGGTTCGTCTACCTGCCAGTCGTTGTCAAGAGCTTCACCCCTGGCCCTGGGCAGACCAACCGCCCACCCAACAGCGCCGCCAACCCCTCGCCTTCTGACGGCGCAATCAACCGGAGCGTGAACGTAGTCTTGAGTTGGACCGGCGGCGATCCCGACAGAGACAATGTGACCTACGACGTTTACCTCGAGGCTGGCGACAGCACACCAGATGCGTTGATCTGCAATGACATGACTATCGCCTCCTGCTACCCCGGCACGTTGAGCTACGGTGCTCGCTACTACTGGCAAATCGTCGCCACTGATGAACATGGAACGACGACCACCGGGCCGCTGTGGAGCTTTGATACCACATCTCCTCCTGCCAATACGCCGACTCCAACTTCCACACCAACGCGCACCCCGATCCCGACGCCCCTCCCTACCGCGACGCCGGGTGCTGGCTGGGAAGATGAAATCATTGCTATGACCAATCAGGAACGGGCCAATCACGGCTTGCCGCCCTTGTTCAAAGATGAGCGCTTGATGACCGCCGCCGAAGGACACAGCCTGGACATGGCGCTGAACGACTTCTATAGCTTTACTGGCTCCGACGGCTCGCTCCCAAGGGAGCGGGGCAGTCGGCAGGGGTACAATTGGTGGACCTATGGGGAAAACCTGGCTGCCGGGGAAGGATTATGCAGAGAACAGGACCAGACCTATGTCATGCAGGCCTGGATGAACAGCCCCAGCACTCGTGACACTATCCTCAGCCCTGACTATGAGGACATCGGTGTGGGCTTTGTCTACGATCCACAGAGCACCTACATCTGCTACTGGACGGTAGATTTCGGCGCTGAATCGAATTGACCTTCCCTCACCTTCCAGCGCCGCCTTCGCGCGCCCCATCCTGTGCCTGCGGCTCACCCGCGACGCGCAGCGCCAGCGAGAAGGTGCTTCCCTCGCCCGGCCCCGCGCTCTCCACGCGCGTCCAGCCGCTGTGCATCTCCGCGACGTAGCGCACAAACGCCCAGCCGACTCCCAGCCCTTCCCGCCCGCGCCGCAGTGCATCGGCGCCCTGCTCGAAGGGCTGTCCCAGTACCGATAGCTGCTCCGGCGTCAGCCCCACGCCCGTGTCCTTCACCTCGACGACGACCCAGCCCTTGTATTCGAAGCCGCGCACCTGGGCGTGTCCCCCCGGGAGGTTGAACTTGACCGCGTTGTGCCCCATCTGATAGATGGCTTCGCTGAGCAGTTGAGGGTCGGCGTGCACCTTCGGCAGATCGGAGGGGATGAGAAGGCGAAAGTCCACCTGCCGCGCCTGGGCCAGCACCGCCACCGGCTGCAGAGCCGACGGAAGCACCTGCGCCAGAGAGATATAGCCCGGCCGGGGCTCACGTCGCTTGTTCACCAACTCGGCGAATTTGACCACGCCATTGACCAGCCGATGCAGGTCCGCGATCTCGGTCATCAGATCGTCCAGCGCCTTCCGATGCTCGGCGTCGAGGCCCTCGCCCTGACGCTGCATCACCTGCAGGGCCAGGCCGATAGACGAGAAGGGGGTCAGGAGCTCGTGCGTCACCGCGCTGAGAAACGCCGCTTTCAGCCGGTCCAGCTCATCCAGACGCCGCCGGGCGTCCTCCAGTGCCTGCCGTTCGACACGCTCGCGCTCGTACAGATCGGTCCATTCCCGCGCGTAGACCACCAATTGGTCGGCGGGCATCTGAGACAGGTCCCGATGCCGCGGACGCGGCGCGACCGGACGCCCGGCGAGCACCTCGTCTATTAGCGTGATGAGTTCAGTGGGGCTGAATGGCTTGGTCAGGTATTCGTCGGCGCCGGCCGCCATCCCGACCATGCGGTCGGTCTTCTCCGACTTCGCCGTCAAGAGGATCACCGGTATGGAGTCCGTGCCGGGATCGGTCTTCAGTGTGGCGCACACCTCGATGCCGGAGCGGCCGGGCATCATCACGTCCAGGATGATCAGGTCGGGCTCCAGCGCACGGGCCAGCACGAGCGCCTCATCGCCGTCGTGCGCTACGACCGGTCGCAGGCCCTGCATGTCCAACGTCGCGGCAACGGCCTCAGCCAAAGCTGCCTCGTCGTCCACGACCAGCACCGTTTGGCCCGTGTGTCGGCTCCTTGATCCTTGTTCAGCCATATCCGAGTCCTTATTCTGCCGATATGTACCAGTCAGACCTGGCGACTATTATAGAGCACAAGGGGTGAGAAGACAAGCACACCCACCTACGATCCATCCGGCCCGAAGATGGGCAACGGCTCGCCCAGGACAGGCACCGGATGCCGCACGTTAACGTCCCACCATGCCAGGGCCAGCGACAGGTACTCCCGCGTTTCCCACGTGACGCGGTCAATCGCGTATTCCCGCCGGTCCGCGATGACGGCCACCGCGTCCAGGCCCAGTGCATCGCACAGGTAGAGCGCGCGAGCGACGTGAAAGCGCTGGGTGACGACCACCGCCCGCTCGACGCCGAAGATCGCCCGCGCACGGTAGCACGTGTCGTAGGTGCGCCGGCCCGCGTAGTCCAGCACGATGGCGTCCTCCGGCACGCCCAGACCCGCAGCGTACTCCAGCATGCGCTGGGGCTCGTTGTAGTCCACGAACCGGTTGTCGCCGCTGAAGAGGAGCTTCTGAACGACGCCGGCGTCGTAGAGATCGGCTGCCGTCGCGACGCGGTCGGCCAGGACAGGCGTCGGCGAGCCATCGGGCCACAGACCCGCACCCAGGACAACGGCCACAGGACGCGGCGGCACGTCCCCTGGGTCGGTGTAGATGCGGCCTCGATACGTCCACTCGGTCCACAGGCGCAGGCCCACCAGCAGCCCGACGAGGCCAACCCCACAGCCGACGGCAAGGACGACCCCATGTCTCAACATGCGCCTCACCCGCTCTCCCCTCAGGGCAATACCTCCGTGACGTTCATCAAGGTGTTGGGATCCGGTGCCTCGACGAAGACCACGTAGCGCGCCGCCCGGGACACGCTCACCGCCCCTGTCCCGGTCTCCCACCACCTGCCCGGCAGTCCCTCCGGCGGATCCAACGGCCAGGCAGGCAGGTAGCGCTGGATGACGAACTCGACGAGGGTCTGTTCAAACTCAACCGCCTCCGCGTTGCCGTCCCAGATCGTGCGCCACACGAGCAGCCGGCGCCCGTCCTCGTGTTCCCACACGACGAAAGTATCGCCATCCCAGCCGGCGGCGGCCTGCCAGGCGTGCTCCGACGGGAGCTCCGTATCGAGATACAGGCCGACGGTGAACTCGCCCAACGTGTCCTCCACGAGCACGTCCCAGCCCTCATCGAGGACCGCCCGCACGTCGGGCACGACGACGCGGGTGGGACCATCCGCTTCCTCCAGGAAGCGCTCCGGGTGAAGCACTTGCTCAGTCGAGCGCGGGGGATTCGTGTAGGCCTGATTGACCGCATCCCATCCGCCGGCGCGGAAGACCTCACTCACGAACTGGCGGCCCTGCCAGTATGGAAACCGTTGTACCCGCACCCAGGCCTCGTTGCGGTCCAACTCTGCGCCGTAACTCGGCTGATCGGCGTCGGCGGCCAGGTCGGCCAGGCGGTCCCAATCCGCCTCCGCCGGGTTTTCGTAGCGATAGAGCGCGGTCATGAGCACCGCGTCCCCGGCCACCAGCGCCCGGACCGCGAGCGCGGCGTCGGTCGTCGCGGCGCGCGCGTCCATCGCCTCCAGGTCGAAATGCTGATCCTGGAGAGAGCGCGCGTAGGCGTGAGCCAGCAGCGCCTGATCGTCCGCATCGCTCGGCGGCCGCCCCGTGGCGACGTAGAGCTGCTCCTGCTCGGGCACGTAGACGCCTGCTACCGCCTGCGCACGGACAGAGACCGGGGTGTCCGGCAACATCCCCAACGCAGCGTAGGGCAGCAACTGCGACTCGGGATCGCGATCCTGATGAAACTGCCTGAGGAGCGCGGTCATCTCACGCTCGTCGAGGAAGCTGAGCGGCACCTCGGCGCGGGGCGAGAGGCCCCGCAGCATCTCCACCTGATGCGCGATCTGGTCAAAGAGGCGGGCGGCCTGCACCTGGTAGAGAATGCCCTCGTCGGACATGGGGGACGGGACAGGCGTCGAGGTTGGACGGGGCGTATCAAGCACAGAAACCGCGGGCTCCACCGGGACGGGGGACAGGGACTCCCACCTCTCTAGAGACGTGACGATGAAGCCGGTCAGCATGCCGAAGACGACCACGACGGCGATGACCAGCATGATGACGGTCCGGCGCTGGCCCGGGGTGAAGCCAGAGACGCTCACGCCAACGCCTCGCGTTGCCGCCGAACGAGGTGCGCGATACCCCCGGCCGCCAGGTCCAGCATGTGGTTGAGCGTCTCGCGCGAGAACGGCGCGCGCTCCGCCGTGCCCTGCACCTCAACCAGGCGACCGTCTGCCACCGTGACGACGTTGAGGTCCACCTCGGCATCGCGATCCTCGGCATAGCACAGGTCCAGCCGCACCTCGCCATCCACCACGCCCACACTGACCGCCGCCACCGGCGGCCTGAGCACCTCCGGCGGCACCACGCCCTGCCCGGCTAAGCGCCGCAGCGCCACTGCCACGGCTACGTAGCCCCCGGTGACGGCCGCAGTGCGCGTGCCCCCATCGGCCTGGAGCACGTCGCAATCCACGACCAGCGTGCGTTCGCCCAGCAGCTTGAGATCGACGCAAGTGCGCAGGGAACGCCCGATGAGGCGGCGTATCTCCTGGGTCCGCCCGCGCGGGCCCCGGTGCTCGCGGGGGGTGCGGGTGTGCGTGGAGCGGGGAAGCAGCGCGTACTCAGCGGTCAACCACCCGCCCCCGCCCGGCGAGCCGCCTCGTGCCATCCAGGCCGGCACGCTCTCCTCGACGCTCACGTTGCACAGTACGCGCGTGCGGCCCAGCTCAATCAGCACCGAGCCTTCAGGGTAGTCGACGTAGCCGACTGTGAAACTGACAGGGCGCAGTTCGTCGGGCCGGCGACCGTCAGGACGCGCTGAACGATGGGTCATGACAGGTAAGATTATACCACGCGGGCACAGACGGGCAAGAGAGGAGAATGGCGACCGTCACACATTGGGGACAAGCTCCTGAAAAGCCAAGCTGGGCCACTGGAGGGCCAGCCCGCGGAATAGCTGGGTCATTGGCAACTTACGCACGTCGTAGCCAGCCAGTTCGAGTGGAC
>Ga0180431_10000411_pt1 | contig 61926 bp, 50 predicted proteins | sample SS_ome_11_FD_132459 | JGI IMG/M metagenome (GOLD analysis project Ga0180431, IMG submission 132459) | Hypersaline lake sediment archaeal communities from the Salton Sea, California, USA - SS_1_MS_1 metaG | ecosystem: Environmental > Aquatic > Non-marine Saline and Alkaline > Hypersaline >... | reverse complement strand
CTGGCCGAACGGCGAATCCTCAGCGGCGACGGTGAAAGGCCCAAAACGGCAGCACCGTCCGGGCCGGCATCGCAACGGGGCGAAACGGCCCCGGCTGCCGGGCCGACCATTCGGCGCCGAATCCTCACGCCGCGCAACTTCGTCTACGCCGCCGCAACGGTTGCCGCCGCCGTGCTGGTGGTCGTCTTGACACAAAACGTCGACCGGTCGGAGTTCGACAAACTTGCGGTTGCGCCAACCGAGTCGACCACCGGTGAGGAGTGGAAGGAGGATATTGCCGCAGCACCCCCGGCGGCGCCCGGGTCGGCGGTCGACGGCGTGGAAACCGTAGACGAAATGCTGGAAACGCCGGAAGAACCGGCGATGGGAGAGAAACCGGCGGGCCGCGAAATCGCGACCAGGAGCGGCGAAGCGACCGCCGGGGACGAGCCGGGTGCGGTTGACGAGGGTATTGCGACCGAGGAACGCCTTCGGGCAGATCGCACCGTTGAGAAAGAAGCTACAAAGAAACACAAGGAAAACGTTGTCGCCGGCACGGTTGCCCGTGGACTCGAGGAGCCTGCCATACCGCCGACGACACCGCCGGCGATAGCGAAGGTCGGGCAAGCGCCGGACACATGGAAACCTGTTACGGCACCTTCCGTCACGGAGAAGCCGGCCTCCGCCGGGCCGGAGAGTCGAGCATTTGCCCACAAAAAATTGGCCGACCGGAGACCGGCCGACGAGGAACAGGCGGTAAAACTCCCGGCGCCGGAGCCGCCGCCGCTGGAACGGCTCGCCGGCGATCAGGCCGCGAAGGCCGCTCAAGCGTCCACGGCTGCTCCGGCGGGCACCATGGAGCCGCGCCGGTCGGTCCCACCTGAGAAAGCACCCAGGAAAGGCGCCGCTCCGTCGCCCGAAGTCATGGTTGCTACCCCCGGACCTCCTGCTCCCGCAGCCACCCAACCTGCTCCGGCGCCTGGTCGTCCGGGCTCCGGACCGGGTTTGAGCCGCCTCGCCATGAAGAGCCAAGATGCGGCCGGTGCCGGCGAAGCACTTCGCGGGCACGGCTACAAAATGGGTGGACGTCAAGCCGGCCAAGGACAAGAAGCCCCGGCCGCCATCTCCGAGAGGGTGGTGGTCGACATCAACGTTGGTGGCCTCGGTTCGTTCCGCGACGTTCTGGCAAAGAACGGCGTTACCATAGCGGCCAGCGGCCGCCAAGCAAATGTCGCAGAGTATTTCGCTTACAATCGGGCGAAGGCAAAGCAGGGTGGTGCTCAAACAGAAGTGAAGCAAGACCTTGACGGACAGGCGCCCGGCGGCATGGTGCTGGCCGATGCGGACGAGGCCGTCGGCCGGGAGTTGCTCGTGCTGGTCGAGGGGACGCAGGCCCAACTCGATGCGGCCCTTGCCCAGATGCGGAGGGATCCGGAGTTTCGGGTCATCGAACAAGCGATCCCGGCCGAAGAAGACGCGGCAGAGGCGGCGTTGGCCGCAAAGCGGCATACGCAGCGCAAGGTGACCGGCAAGAGCGGTCCCGCAATGCCCGGGAAGGCTGAACCGTTGCAGACTGCCCGGGATGGCGCCTTATTCGGAGCGCAGCGACTCGACGAGAACGCATCCGGCCGGATCCGCCCGTTCGGTGGCGGCGCCGGCGGCGGAATGGGCCAGGCGTTTCGAGCCCGAGACAACGGGAAACCGGCCGAACCGGCTCGGCTGGAAAAGGCCGCGAAGACCACGGTGGACAAACTTGCGGAAGAGGCCGTTCCCAACAATGCACCGGCCGACCGAACCGAACCGGCCGACCGAACCGAACCAGCCGGAGAACAATCCGTGGCGGCCAACGAACTCGACCGCGCAACCGGGGTCGAGAAGGACCGGGCCGACGGCAGCCGCGAGTCGGCCGAAAGCGGGAAAGCGGAGGAGAAGAAGAAAAGCGAAGATGCCAAGGGGAAGCATCGCGAGAAACGGTCCAAGCGGCCGGCGCCGAGGTATCGCACACTGTTCGTCATTCGCCTGATTCCCCTACAGAATGTTCCCGCCGACGCCTCGATCGTGGGGAAGGACGCCGCGAAGGACGCAGCGAAGGCCGCCCGAATGCTCGAGGTCGAAGCGGCCCAGGAACCCGCCGCTGATGCCTTTGCTGCTCCCGCGGAAGCGGCCCCCGCCGCTGCCGGAGCCCCCGCGGCCAAATAATCCCGCCGGGCATCGACAGGTTTTCCCCCGCCACGGCCGATTTTCGGGAGGATTCCTTCACCGCCGGAACGCTCGTTTCGTGCAGTGATTTGGCCGGATGCAGGCATCTTGTCCCCGTTTGTGGTCGGCCCCGCTGGATGATCTTGCGAAAGCTGCGGTAGAATGGCCCGGTCAAGAGGGTGCTCCAACGCAAGTTCGGCAATTTACGACCTCCATAAAGCCGCGACCGTTGGTCGCGCCGAACACGGATCGCAGCGGTTTTCAACAGCGCTTGGCGCGACCAACGGTCGCGGCTTTGTGGGAACCGCGCACATCCCGGTGATTTTCATCTCATCAAAGACAGGAACTCGACCCATGGACGAACACGCCCCCGAGAGCATGACAGCGGAGGAGCTGCCGGTCGTCGAAGAGACCTCGACCGAATATCTGGGCCGCTGGAACCGGCTGATTAGCACGACCAACTGGGAAAAAGGCCGGATCATCTCCGGGTGGCGCAAGGCCCTGATCGCGGCCGATGTCCCGGCGGAAAGCCACACCGATGAGGCGTGGAGCCGGCGCGTCGGGAACATCTCCCCGCAACACGTCGGCCGGCTGCGGCGGGTGTATCAGAGGTTTGGCGACGTCTACGACGGGTACAAAGGGCTCTATTGGAGCCATTTTCAGGCCGCGCTCGATTGGCCCGACCCCGAACTATGGCTCGAGGGGGCCGTGCAAAACGGCTGGTCGGTGAACCAGATGCGGAACCAGCGCTGGGAGGCAATCGGCGCACCGCCCGACAAAAAGCCGAGGCCGGAAGACATCATCGCGACCGAACTCGATGAAGACGTGTTCGCCGGGATCGACGGCGACGTGCCGGAGACGATCAGCGGCAGCGTCAGCGAGGTGCAACCGGACGACGGGTTCGACGAATCGCCCCTCAGCGAAGCGAATTCCCTGGCGGCGTCGGCGGAAGTCGATCCGCTCCGCCCGTTCGAGGATATCCCCTCCTTGCCGTCCGACTTGAACGAGGCGTTCGAGGCGTTCAAGCTGGCGATCCTCGCCCACAAGGTGGCCGGCTGGCGCGACATTTCTTGCGACGACGTCCTGGTAGTGCTCAATGCCCTGAAGCAACTCGCCCTGGCCCCGGCGGAAAGCTAAACCAAAGGCCGTCGCCAATGGGATAGCTTAAGGTTCGAGAGGGGTACCCGCCGGTTGACAGCAGATCAAGCCGCCGATAGACTAATAGCGTTGGAGAATGGACCAATCAATATGTTAAGGCTCAAGAAATGCCCACTCCACAAGAAAAGAAACAGCAGTCACTCAAGCACGACTGCCGGAATTGCTACGGCGAGAATGATAAATCGTCGCGCAAGTCGATCCGCCGCCGCAAGGCGATGGTGAATCGCTCGTTCCGTCGCAAAGTAAGACAAAGCCTTTTGGATTCCATCGACGATCCAGACTCCCTTAACGGCAACGTCAATTCGGTGGGCCGAACGGATTGGAAGAAGGCCCCCGACAAACCCCTTGGCGAACATCTCCGCAACGAATTAGTCTCCGAAATCATTGATCGTGTTCGGGTCGCCTCACGGTCCAACGAACGGTTCCTCGATGTTCTCGAAGCGCAACTAACGGACACCAACATGCCGCCGCAAGCACTTCAGGTCATCATGCGACAACTTCGCGGTATTGTTCTTGCGAGATGGTCAACGTCGGTGGACATCGATTATGATACGGCTAGAGTAATCGCTGACACGCTGAATCGTATTGAGCCCTAACCAAGAGATCCGACCGATGAGCACTATACCTGAGCTGCATCCTCAATTTGTCATCGATTCAGAAGGCCATAAGAAGGCCGTGATCTTGAGCGTGGAGGAATACGAGGAACTCCTTGAGGACCTGTCTGATCTTGCAGTTGTCGCAGAACGACAAGGCGAGAAAACCGTTTCTCACGAGGATCTCATGAAAGAGCTGAAGCAAGATGGATCCATTTGAGATTCAGTGGAGAAACTCGGCTACTAGAGAGTTGAGACGACTCGACAGGCAACTGATCCCAAGAGTGCTTGAAGTAATCGGGCAACTGTCAGAGAATCCGTTCCCTGCTGGCGCGAGAAAACTACAGGGCTCAGAGCGTACCTACCGCATTCGAATTGGCGATTATCGGGTAATCTATGAAGTCCGCGAAGAAACTCGGGTTATCATTATTGCCCGTGTTCGTCATCGAAAAGATGCTTACAGGCAATAGCGATTGAACGATCCGGCAAATCGGAACGAACACGCTGGGGTGATGCTTGCCAACTGCGTGGAAGCATCCTGCGGGCTTGCCCGGCCGGTTACCCTTGCCGTCAACTCTTTGCCGCGTACAGTTCCGCGTATTCGAGCGACCAGATGTCGATCATCTGCGTAAACGAGGTCAGGTCGACCTCGATGAGGCGTTGGTAGTGATTGCGGCGGAACAGCTCCTTGTTGCGGACGGTGGCCTTGGCCGCCAGGTCGAGGACCTTGTACTCGGACATGGGGCGGACGACCATCTCCAGCCGGCTGAAGTAGTTGGTACGGCCTTCGGAGCGTGTAATATCGACGTCGTCGCGGCTGATGGCCGCCCCCCACCCCTTGTCGCTGACGATCGTCTCGAAGCGGAAGCCGGGGAGGTTCTCGGCGACTTGCCGCAGGCAACGCTCGATTTGCTCGGAGAGTTCGAGGCGGTATTGGGAGTGGAGCCTTTGGAGTTCCTGTTCGTTGATGGCTTTTTCGGCCTCGGCGCGGGCGCGGGCGTCGCCTCTCCTTTGGCCCCGTTCAATCGCTTTTTGGAGTCGTTCGTTGAAGTCCATGGCACACACGGCACTAATCGTTTTTGGTATCGTCCGGTTTGACTTCGCCGGCTGCTTCGTCCGGTTTGGTTTCGCTCTTGGTTTCGTCCGGTTTGGTTTCGTTCTTGGGTTTGTCCGGTTTGGTTTCGCTTTTGGTTTCGTCTTGTTTGATTTCGCTCTTGGTTTCGTCTTGTTTCTCTTCGGCGTTTTGCTCCTTTTCTTGATAGAATTGCATGAGGTGGCCGAAGGTTCGCATGGGTTCGTCGCCGGTCTTCATGGCGTCGCTGATGGGAGTGACCGGTTTTGCCCGGTGCCGGGTTTGATATCCCTTCGGCGGTCCTTTTCGTCCGGCGGCTGTTTTTCCCCTTGCCGGCCGGTCCCGGCGTTCTTTTGCTCGCTGTTTGGGGCGTTGCCGGCGGCCCTTGTCTTGTTGTTTTGCCTTTTCGGTGTCGGCTGTTTTGCCTTCCGTTTTTCCGCGGCGCCCGCGCCGGGGGCGCTCGGACCCGGGCTTGATCATGGTTAGCGACACCCGGCGCCGCTGCCGGTCGACGTCGACCACCCAGACCTTGACGATGTCGCCCACCGCAACCACCTCGTGCGGATCGCGGACGAACTTGTCGGCCAGTTGGCTTACGTGGACCAGGCCGCTGTCGTGCATGCCGATATCGACGAAGCAGCCGGAGTCGACCACGTTGAGCACGGTTCCGGTCAGTTCCATGCCGGAATTGAGGTCTTCGAGTTTCAGGACGCCCTGTTTGAAGACGGGGGCGGGGAGGCCCTCGCGCGGATCGCGTCCCGGCCGGGCCAACTGCCCCAGGATGTCGCCGAGCAACAGGGTGCCGACCTGCAATTCCACAGCCAACTTCTCCGCGTCGACTTTGCCGGCCTGTTCAGCCAGGCCGGCCGACTTTTCCTTGTTGGCCAGGTCGGCCGGCGCGAAGCCCAGCTTTTCGAGCACGCGCGTTGTCGTCTCGTAGCTTTCCGGGTGGATCCAGGTGGCATCGAGCGGCATATCCCCGTTCTTGATCTTCAGGAACCCGGCCGCCTGGACGAACGTCGCTTCGCCGAAGCCGGGCACCTCGCGCAACTGCTGGCGATTGCGGAAGGGGCCGTGCTCGCGCCGGTGTTCATGGACGCGCCGGGCGGTCAACTGATTCAGGCCCGACACGTAGCGCAGCAGCGCCGGGCTGGCCGTGTTCACGTCGACCCCTACGTAGTTGACGCACGATTCGACCACGTCGTCGAGCGAGGATCGCAGGTGCTTGGCCTTGACGTCATGTTGGTAGAGCCCGACGCCGATGTTGGCCGGGTCGATCTTGACCAGCTCGCTCAGCGGGTCCTGCAACCTGCGCCCGATGGAAATGGCTCCTCGCAGGGTGGCGTCGTAGTGGGGGAATTCCTCGCGGCCGGTGCGGCTGGTCGAGTAGACGCTTGCGCCTGCCTCGTTGACGATCACGTAGGCAACATCCCGGCCTTTCAGCTCCCCGGCGAGCAGCTCGGCGAAAAAGTCTTCCGTCTCCCGGCATGCCGTGCCGTTGCCGATGACGACCACCGTAAGCTGGAAACCGTCGACCAGCTCGACGACCTTCTGCCGGGCGCTCTCACGGCGTTCCGTCTTGCCGACGAGATAGATGACGTCGTGGGCCAGCACATTGCCGAACTGGTCCAGCGCGGCCAGCTTGCAGCCGCTCTTGAAGCCGGGATCGACGGCCAGGACCCGGCGGTCGTGAATCGGGGGTTGCAGGAGGAGATTGCGGAGATTTCGGGCGAATACTTCTACCGCGTGGACTTCGGCCCGGTCGGTCAGCTCGCGGCGGATCTCGCGTTCCAGGCTGGGTAAGATCAGCCGGGTGAGGGCATCTCGGGCACAACCGCGCAGGTATTCGGCATGGGGGTGTTCCTCGGGGATCACTTCGTCAAGCGCCGCGTACATGGCCTCGAGATCGGCTTCAGTCCTTACGCGCAGCACTTTCGCCCGCTCCCCGCGGTTGATCGCCAGGACGCGATGGTGCGGGATCTTCTTGATTTCTTCGGTGTAGTCGAAGTAATCCTGGAAGGCCTTGATCTTCTTCTCTTCCGTCTTTTTCTTTTTCAGCTCGCGTTTGGTGAGTTTGGGTCGGCGGGGCGGTTTCGGCTTAGTCGCCGCTGCAGGTCTTACCTCGGCCGCCGCCGCCGGCTCGGCTTCGATCTCAACAGGTTTCTTGTCGGGCACAGCGGCTGCTTCGGCCGGCTTCTCCGAACTCGCGGTCAACTCCTCAGAAGACTCGGCCGAGGACCCCGCTGGAGGATCGGCATGAGACTCATTGTCCGGGCATGAGGGGTTCTCGTCGTCTGGATTTGTGGAGTCGTCATTACCCGGACTTGCGGGATTCTCTGTACCCGGGTTTCCGGGGTTCTCGTTGCCCGGATTTGCGGGATTCTCGTTGTTCGGTTCTTTTTTACTTGCTTCGGAGCGGTCTTCGGACGTCTCCGTTTGCCGGGCCGGCGGCGATTCGTCCTGTGAGGTGTTCTGTGATTCTTCCGGGGGCTCTTTCGCAGGTGTTTTCGCAGCTTCGGCGGGTTTTTCCGCCTTCTCGGAGTCTTTCGTGCTCTTGGCCTCTTTGGCTTTGTCGACCGGTTTTCCGATTTCGCCGATTCCGGTGCAGACGAATTTTCCGGTGCGTTGGAAGACATCGCGGAGCTTTTGGCGGAGGTCGGCCCGTTCGCTGAACTGCTCGGCGAGTATGTGGCCGGCCCCGAGCAGGGCGTCGGCGGCCGTGGGGATTTGTCGGTCGGTGCTGACAAAATCGGCCGCCCGGGCGTCCAAATCGGAACAAGCCGGATCGGCTTCGAGGATTTCGCGGGCCAGCGGCTCGAGCCCTCGAGATCGTGCCATTGTGGCCAGCGTCTGTTTCTTCGGCTTGTAGGGCAGGTAGAGGTCTTCGAGTCGCTTTGTCGTTGAGGCCGAACGGATATGTTTGGTCAGTTCGTCGGTCAGTTTGCCCTGCGACTCGATGGAACGGAGAATCGTCTCCTTCCGGTCGGCCAGTTGGCGGACTTTGGCAAGCCGGGCTTGGATCTGGCGGATTTGCTCCTCGTCGAGCCCGCCCGTCCCGTCTTTGCGGTAGCGAGTGATGAAGGGGACTGTGTTCCCGTCATCCAGTAACTCAACCACGGCTTGGACTTGTTGCAGCGGGACATTCAGGCCACGGGCCACGTGCCTCAAGTCAATCGTTACCGTACCAGCCATACTTTGCCTAAACTGCCAGATAAACCGCTACTTTGCGGAAGACCGGTGTGTCTGTTGCCATCGCGCCAGCAATGCCAGCGGGAAAAAACCTTATTCTCCACCAAATAGATCAAACCCGCAAGATGCCTCAAGCCGATAGACGAAACATCCGACAGGGTGGGCACAAGATCGAGCAGTTTGGCCCTAATCTCGGGGGGTACGTAGAAGCAAGGCCGAAGATAGGCAAACCAACCAAGGAATTTGTGCCATGAACGCAAGCCATCTCCGTGTATATCACGGCCCCGAGACCGATCCCGTCGGCATTGCCCCTGCGCAAACCCGCCAAGACAACGTGACGGTTCCCTTGGCGGAGGTCCTGCCGCTGCTGGCCGACGCCGTCGAGTCGCAGCGGACATGGCTACGGGATTTCGACGACGACGAGGTCACGATCTCGATGGACCTCTACGACGTGCTTTTGGCGTACCGGCATTTCCGCCGCCCGGTTGCCTGAACAGAAATCACCCGACACACCATCCAGCCCGGCCCGCGCCGCCCGGGCTGTTCTCGTGCGCTCGTCTTGAGAATCTCCAAGGCTTAGTCTAAAACACTCTCTTAGAAGGCGCTCGACATCGACTACCCGTAGGTAGTAGAGCGAGCGTAGGGTGCGTAAAATGCACCCACTCTGCTCGCACCTTAACGAATCCCCCATCCCCGTACGAAAGTCCTCTCATGGCAATTGAAGGTTTGAAAATTATCGGGGAGTCGATCAACGACTCGGTTCCCTCCACGAAGAAGCTGTTCGACGCGGGTGACGTCGACGGTTTGTTGGCGCTTGCCCGCATGCAAGACGAAAAGGGCGCCGCGTATATCGACGTGAACATCGGCCCGCGCGAGCCCGAATTCATGGCCGACCTGGTCCGGCAGATTCAGGGCGTTACGTCCAAGCCGCTTACGATCGACACCCCCGACCCGGAGATCGCCAAGGCGGGACTGGCGGCCTATGACCCGGGGCGAGCCGGCGGCGAGAAACCGGTGCTCAATTCGATTACCTTGCTGCGGGCCGATATGTTCGACCTCTATGCCCTGCAACCCTTTAAGGTGATCCTGTTGGTATCCGAACACGTGGTCGACGGCCAGTCGAGACCCTGCCGCTCGGCCGAAGAGACCTACGAAGCGGCCAAGCACCTCGTTCTGGCGTTCGAGGAACGATGCGCGGACGGGACCAACGACGATTGCATCATCGATCCCGGCATCGCCCCGATCGGCTCCGATACCGAGGGGAACATCCACCGGTTGATCGCGGCCCTCGGGATGATCCACGACGACGAGGGCTTCGGCGGCGTACACGCGTCGGTGGGTCTGAGCAATTTCACGGTGATGCTCCCGCCGAAGCGCCCCGACGGCATGAGCGTCAAGAGCGCGCTCGAAAGCGCGTTTCTGACCAAGGCCGTGCCGCTCGGGCTCGACATGGTGATCGGCTCGGTCAAGCGGAAGTACGAGACCCTCGCCCCCGACCACCCGGCGATGGTCTGTCTCGAAGAATGCCTGAAGCTCGAAGGCTTCGACGTCCTGATGCGGGTGCGGGAATTCTACGCTTAAAGGGTACCGGCAATCACTCAACCCCTGCGCCGGGCGCACACTCGCGTTCGGGCCGGACGAGGACGACATTGTCGCCGTCGGCGACGGCCAGGAGCATGCCTCTCGATTCCTCGCCGCGGAGCACGGCCTCGGCGAGATTGACGACGACGATGAGTTGCGTGCCGACAAGGTCTTCCGGCTCGTAGTGGCCGCGGATTCCGGCGACGATCTGTCGCTCTTCGTCGCCGATGTTGATCTGCAACAGGAGCAATTTGTCGGCGTTGGGGTGGTCGCGGGCGGCAACCACGGTTGCCACCCGGATGTCGAGCTTCGAGAACTCTTTGAAGGAAATTTCGGGTTTCATGATCGGTCTTCCGGGCTGAGTGAATAATGGGAGCTTCGAGGAAAGAAGAAACGTAAGGGTATGGGATGCGATGTTTAGCCGCCGACGGTACGTCGGCGAAACCCGCGTACTCCGCTCGCCGACGTACCGTCGGCGACTAAACGACAGCGGCCAAACGCTTACCCATTATGGTCGCCCGGACGCAACTGGCAAAGGGGGCGGGTGGGTTGATGAAACGCGGGTGGCGGGATAACGTAAGGGTAACCATGAACCCTGCCGGTATCATCTTGGTTCTCTCCGCGCTGGCTGCCCCGGCCGCTGCGCCCGAAACGTCGGGGAACGTTGCCGTCTTGTCCAAGGCCCGTGGGCTACTGATGGGGGGGAAGTATGCCGAGGCGGCAGCGATTTACAAGTCTCTGGCAGCGACGGGCCCGGCTGCTCCGTTGGGGCTCGCACGATGTTACGCCGCCGAAGGAAAGTTGTCGGAAGCGCGGGAAATCCTCACCAGGGCGCTCGAGAGTCTGCCGAAGCCGTCGCCGATCTATGCCCCGCTTCATTCGGAGCTGGCCCGGCTGGCGTTCGAGCGGGGGGATTACGACGAGGCAAAGACCCAAGCCGACAAGGCCGTCAAGCTCGACGACGGCCAACTCCCGGCCCGCTACGTCCTTGCCGAGTTGCACCGGGTGGCCGGCCGGCTCGACGAGGCCGAGCAGGGCTACGCCGCCTTGATCCGGTACTACAACGAGCAGGACGTCGAAGACGCCGAGTCGCTTCGCTGGATTGGTCTGGCCGCTGCCCGCTATGCCGGGTGGAACCGCCTGCACAACCAGTTCAAGTTCCTGGTCAACGAGCTCTACCCGGATGCACTGAAGCTGGACCCTGCGTTTTGGCCCGCCCATTACGACGCCGGCAACCTGTTCCTGGAAAAGCACAACCGTGCCGATGCGGCCCGCGAGATTCAGGCCGGCCTGGAATTGAATCCCGGCGCGGCGGAGTTGCACGTCGCCAAGGCCGAGTTGGCGGCGGCGGCCCGCGACTTCGAGCAGGCGGCGTCCTCGATCGACCGGGCGATTGAAATCAATCCCAAGTTGCTGGACGCCCGGCTCGCGAAGGCCGATCTTGCCCTGGCCAACTTCGATGTGCCCGGCTCGCTGAAGCTGCTCGAGGAGACGGCCTTGCCGCTGAATCCCCTCAGCGAGGAGACGCTTGGCCGCGTCGCCGCCTGTTATGTCCTGCTCGACGGGCCGCCGAAGCCCGGCCAGCAGACGCGGTTCTCGAAGCTTGTCAAGAGCGTGACGGATCGCAACCCGCACGCCGGCGATTTTTTCTCCACGCTGGCCTCCGCCCTCGAATCCCGCAACAAGTTCCTTCTGGCGAAGCGGTTCTTCGCCAAGGCAATTGAGGTCATGCCGCGCGAGGTCGGCCCGCGATCATCCCTCGGATTGCTCGCGATGCGGACTGCCGAAGAAGACGACGCCAAACGATGGCTCGACAAGGCGTTCACGATTGATCCGTTCAACGTCCGCGTGAAGAACACGCTCGAGGTTCTGGACGTGTTGGACTCGATGAAGACGCTCGAGACGGAACATGCCGTCATCAAATACGACGGGAAGCGCGACGAGCTGCTGGCCCGCTACGTCGCGAAGCACATTGACGCGATCTATCCGGAGATGTGCGGGCAATTCGGCTACAAACCGCCGGGCAAGCCGCTGTTGGAGATCTTCAGCAGCGCGAAGGGGCACGGGGGCCACCAGTGGTTCAGTGTCCGGCTGGTCGGACTGCCTTACGTCGGGACGGTCGCCGCCTGCACGGGGTGCATGGTGGCGATGGCCTCGCCCAACGAGATGGAAGGCCCGATGCGGTTTAACTGGGCCCGCGTCGTCAAACACGAATTGGTTCACGTCATCACCTTGCAGCAGACGCATTTCAACATCCCGCACTGGTACACCGAAGGGCTGGCCGTGCTGAGCGAAGGGGGGCCGCGCCCGCCGAGCTGGAACGAGATGCTGCTCGAGCGCGTGCCTGCCGGAAAAATCTTCAACCTGGGAACGATCAATTTCGGCTTTATTCGCCCGAAAAAATGCGACGACCGGCAGATGGCCTACTGCCAGGCGGAGCTTTATGTGGAGTTCATGCTTTCGCGGTGGGGGCCGGGCAAGCAGCGCAAGCTGTTGGCCGCGTACGCCGACGGCATGGACACACCCGAGGCGATCAAGCACGCCTTGGGAATCACGATCGAGGAGTTCGAGCGGCGGTATCTCGCCTACCTCGGGAAACTCGTGGACGGCATGTCGGCTCTGAAGCATCCGAGCAAGGCGAGCCTCGCAGAGCTGTCGAAGGCCCACCGGGATCAGCCGGAAAACGCCGGCGCGGCCGCCGAGCTGGCATACGCGTATCTGCGGCGCGGGGCAAAGAAGGAAGCCGGCGAGACGGCCGAAAAGGCGATCCGCCTGAAGCCCAAAGAGCAGTTGGCGACCTACGTGATTGCCCGGCTCCGACTCGAGGAAGGAAAAGCCCAAGAGGCGGTCGAACTGCTCGAAGGGTCGCTCGACCGCGAGGCGCCGCAACCGAACGCCCTGAATCTCCTGGCCGGATTAAAGCTCAAGGCGGAGCAGTACGACGAGGCTGCCCGGCTCTATGCCCTGGGTGAGCGGCTCGATCCGATCAACCGCAAGTGGACAAAGGCCCTGGGCCGGGCGTACCTGCTGGCCGACAATCAGGAGAAGCTGGCCGAGACGCTCAGCCGGCTGGCGGCGTTCGACCCCGATCATATTACGGTCCGCAAGAAACTGGCGGAAATGGCTTTGAAGGGGCGCGACTACGCCGCGGCGGCCAAGTGGGCACGCCAGGCGGTCGAGATCGACGTGATGGATGCCGGCCTGCACCGTATGCTTGCCGAAGCGCTTGCCGGCGAGCACAATTACGAGGCCGCCATCGAGGAACTCGATGTTGCCATCGAGCTGGACCCCCGGGAACCCTACCTCCGCTACGCCCTGGCAGATGCCTACATCCAGACAAATCGGCCGGCCGAGGCACGTAAAGTGCTCGAGGAGTTGCTCGAGCTGAAACCCGATTATCCCGGCGCCGAGTTGATGCTGGAAGAGGTGAAGGATCAGCCCAAGAATTAGTTCTAGATCTGATAAGAAGAGTATGTAGCACGAACAATAGAGAGGGGGCACCTGCCCCCGGCCTAGCTGAGTATCCTGACGGTCCGGGGGCGGGTGCCCCCTCCTATGTTGTTCTTCGTTCAATCCTGACTTTAAGGAGACCGACAGACGATGAGCGACGAACGCACGCCTACGCCGGCCGACCCGGGAGGGAACGTCACTTTCGCCGAGTTTCAACGGCTCATTCGCGACATGTACCTGAGGAAGGACGTTGCGCGGGGGGTCGAGGGGACGTTCATGTGGTTGATGGAGGAGATGGGGGAGTTGGCCGCCGCGTTGCGCGAGGGAACGCACGAGGAGAAGGCCGCCGAATTCGCCGATGTCCTGGCATGGCTGACTACGATTGCCAACGTGACCGGTGTTGATCTGACCGCGGCAATTGTGCAAAAATACGGTTCCGGCTGCCCCGGTTGCGGGCGGTTTGTTTGTATTTGTCCGGATGCGGGAAAACCATGATTCAGCGCACCCTGGTATTCGTCTTCTTGCTCTTTGCGGTTCTCGCAGTTTCGGCGTATGCCATTGACACCGGGCCCGATTGGCCGTCACTGTTGAGCGACGCCGATGTTCGGGTCGGATTCGGCGGGCACTACAAGGTGGGCGTGTGGACACCGGTCGAGATCTCGCTCGGCCGTGGAGCAACGGGAAACGGTGAACGGCTAATCGTCACGGTTCCGGATGGTGACGGCGTGCCGAGCCGTGTCTCGATGCGTATTCCGGATACAAGGGAGCCGGTTTCCGTTTGGCTCTACGTCCGGTTCGGCCGGATCGGCAGCAAAATGAACATCCGGTGCCAAGAGGATTCCGTGGTGGTCGCGGAAAGGATATTCCAACCCCCGCCGGCCGCCGGCGCCGGCCGCCCGATGATCGTTACCGTCGGCGCCGATTCGCTGGGCGCCAACCGCATTGTGGAATCGCTCCGGCAAGAGGCCGAGGATCAGATCGTCGTCGCCGGCCTGAAGGACTGCTGTCAACTGCCGGCGAAATGGTACGGCTACGAGGGCGTGGATGCCCTGATGATTTCCGCGGGGCCCGGAACCGGCAAGTTGAGCGAGGCGCAGGCCGCTGCCCTGGAAGAGTGGATTGCGATGGGGGGGCGGCTCGTGTTGTGTGTCGGCTCGGAGGCCGAGGAGGTTCTGCGGGAAGATTCGCTGCTGGGGCAATTCGCCCCGGGGCGGTTGGATTCCATGGTCTCGCTTCGACAGACGGGTGAGCTGGAAACGTATGCCGACAGCTCGATTCCGATCTTCCAACCCGAGGACCGCCGTCGAGGATCGGTCCTCGACGTACCGCGGCTGACGGGGATCGAAGGCACGATCGAGGCCCGCGAAGTCGATCTGCCGCTGGTGGTGCGCACCCCCCGGGCATTCGGCCAGATCGTCTTCCTGGCCGCCGATCTCGACGGGGCGCTCTTGGCGAAGTGGGGGGACCGCGGCCGCCTGGCCGCGCGGTTGCTCGACCTCCCAACCGAGCGGACCGACGAATCGCACGACACGGCCGCGGCCATGCACTTCGGGTTTGACGACATGGCCGGACAGTTGCGAAGCGCCTTGGATCGGTTCGAGGGGGTGCGCCGCGTGCCGTTTTGGTGGGTGGCTGTTCTGATCGTTGTCTATCTGCTGATGATCGGGCCGGTCGATTACTTCTTTCTTCGCCACCTTACGCGGCGGATGCAATGGACCTGGATCACCTTCCCCGCCATCGTGGTCGCGTTTTGCGTGATGGCCTGCGTGTTGGCCTTTCGGCTGAAGGGCGACGAGACTCGCATACACCAAGCGGTTCTGGTCGATGTCGATACGGCGTCGGGGCGCCTGCGCGGGACGAGCTGGGCCAATGTGTTCAGCCCGCGCACCGACGGTTTCAATCTCTCGCTACGACCGGAATTCGCCGGGCGGGAGGATCCCCGGCAGCCCGGTCCCTTGGTTTCGTGGCTGGGGCTGCCCGGCCGCGGAATTGGGGCAATGAATCCCAGGGCCTCGAACCCCATCAGCCGGTCCGACCACTACGACTTTTCCCCCGACCTGGAGACCATGGAAGGGATGCCGATCCTGGTCTGGTCGACGAAAAGTCTGACGGCCCGGTGGACCGCCCTGGACGCCAAGTGCCCGAAAGCCGAGCTGGAGGGCGACGGCTACTTGCTCACCGGTCGCGTCGAGAACCGGTTTGACTTTCCACTGAAGAACTGTATCTTGGCCTATCAACGCTGGGCCTACGTTCTGGAGACGCTCGAGCCGGCCGGTTCGGTTCGGATCGACTCCATGACGAAGCGGAGCGAGCTGAGAACATTGCTGACCGGCCGCAAGATCGTCTTCACCGAAAAGCGAGACCACTATCACCAGGAGTCGACGCCCTACGACCGGGCGAGCATCGACCCGGCATACGTGCTTCGAGCGATGATGTTCTACAGCGCCGCGGGCGGGGAGCAATACACCCGGTTGTCCAACGGATATCAGAACTTTGTCGATTTCAGCGACTTGTTGAAGACCGGCCGGGCGGTCCTCGTCGCCGAGGCGCCCCCGGAGTGCCCCGGCGCAACCTGGATGTGCGACGGAAAACCGTTTGATTCCGAAGAGTGCAAACGCGTGACGGTGCTTCGTTTTGTGTTTCCTGTCGAGCAGACGGAGGAGTAGCGGGTCCGGGCGGTTCCCAGCCGACACGATCAACGGCTTACCGAACCCGGGTGGACTGCTGGCATAACACCATGACGGACGACAAACACCACGTAGTCATTATCGGCGGCGGCTTTGGCGGGCTCTACGCGGCCCAGAAGCTGAAGCGCGCGCCGGTCCGGGTGACGTTGATCGATCGGCGCAACTTCCACCTGTTCCAGCCGCTGTTGTATCAGGTGGCTACCGGAACCCTCTCTCCCGCCAACATCGCGGCGCCCCTGCGGTCGACCATGAAACGGCATCCCAACACGAATACCCTGCTGGCCGAAGCGAGCGATTTCGATCTTGCCGGTCGGCGCGTTTTGCTCACCGACGGCCGGATCGAGTACGACTCGCTGATCGTCGCCGCGGGCGCAACCCACAACTACTTCGGCAACGACCATTGGGAGCCGCTGGCCCCGGGGCTGAAAACGCTTGAAGATGCAAACGAAATGCGCCGCCGCATCTTGTTGGCCTTCGAGGCCGCCGAACGGGAACCCGACCCGCAGAAGGTTTCCGCCTGGCTCACCTTCATCGTTGTCGGGGGCGGGCCGACGGGGGTCGAGCTGGCCGGGGCACTGGCGGAACTCGCACGCGACACCTTCCGGCACAACTTCCGTGCGATCCATCCGGAGGACAGCGAGATTATTCTGGTCGAGGGACGCGAACGTGTCCTGCCGACCTATCCCCCGAGACTCTCCGCCAAGGCACGACAGGCGCTTGCGAAACTAGGTATCACCGTGCGGTGTGGCGTTCGCATTACCGACATCCAAGCGGACTGCGTGACACTGACGTCCGGCGAGCAGACGGAGGCGATCCCCACGCGGACGGTCCTCTGGGGAGCCGGCGTTGCGGCCTCGCCCTTGGGTAAGAAACTCGCGGATGCGGCCGGAATCGAAACCGACCGTGACGGACGCGTGCCGGTCGAGCCCGACTTGACGCTGGCCGGCCACCCGGAGATCTTTGTCGTCGGCGATCTGGCCCGTTGTCCCGACGGCCAGGGCGGTACGCTGCCCGGCGTGGCCCAAGTTGCCATGCAGCAAGGGCACTACGCCGCCCGCACGATCCGGCGCCGCCTGGGCGGCAAGACGCTCGGCCCGTTCCGGTATCACGACCGCGGGTCGATGGCCACGATCGGGCGGATGCGTGCCGTGGCGGACCTGGGAAAATCGACGTTCTCCGGATCGTTCGCATGGTTTCTCTGGCTGTTTGTCCATTTGATGTACATTGTGACGTTCCAGAACCGGCTCCTGATTCTCGTCCAGTGGGCCGCAAGCTACTTGAGCTGGAACCGGGCTGCCCGTCTAATCATGGGCAAGAGCCCGCTGCCGTTGTGGCAAACGACGGACATTGCTCACCAACCGCCAACAGAAAAATGATCAAAACCCAAGACCTCACCAAAGTCTACGGCGAACTGCACGCCATCAACGAGTTGACGCTGGATCTCGACGAGGGCGACCTGTTCGGCTTCATCGGCCCGAACGGCTCCGGCAAGACGACCACCATGCGGATCCTCGCCACGCTGTTGCAGCCGACCTGGGGCGAGGCGTACGTCTGCGACTACTCGATCTACACCCACCCGAAGGAAATCCGGCGGCTGATCGGCTTCATGCCCGACTTCTTCGGTGTTTATGACGACATGAAGGTGATCGAGTACCTCGAGTTCTTCGCTGCCTCGTACCGGATCAAGGGCCCTGCGCGGCGGAAAATCTGCGAGGACACGCTCGATCTGGTCGAACTCGGCTACAAGCGCGAGGCCCTGGTCACCAGCCTTTCCCGCGGCATGACCCAGCGGCTCGGCTTGGCTCGCGTCCTGCTGCACGACCCGCAGGTGTTGATTCTCGACGAGCCGGCCAGCGGGCTGGACCCCCGGGCACGGATCGAAATCCGCGGGCTCTTGAAACGGCTCCGCGGCATGGGTAAGACCATCATGGTCTCCAGCCACATCCTGCCCGAACTGGCCGACATCTGCAACAAGGTCGGCATTATCGAACGCGGCGAGCTGCTGATCTCCGCCAATGTCGCCGACGTCATGAAGCAGGTCCGCCAGCGGACGCTCTTGAGCATCGTGGTGGCCGACGACCTGGAGGCCGCCGCTAAACGGTTGGAATCGCACGACGTCGTCGAGAGCATCGATATCCGCGACGGCCGCATCTTCACCACGCTGAACGAAGGCGTCGAGGACTACAGCCCGCTGGCCGCCATGCTCGTCCAAGCCGGCCACAAGCTGACCGAATTCAAAGAGGACGAGATCAACCTGGAAACCGCGTTCATGGCCCTGACGAAGGGCATCACGGCGTAAATGCTCCGGGGCAAAGCGCGCCCCCGTAGCGAGAACTGCCCCTCAGGGCCGATTGTTGTCCTGTCGGGATGGTGCTATAATCGGCGGAAGTCCGGTGACCTAAGTAGCCCACATCCTTCCGTAGGAGAATTGACGTGGACGAAGTGCAACCGACCTACCCACAACCGGAGCCGCCGTACGCAGAAGTCGTGCGCGAACGAAATTCCGCCCCGATCTTTCTTTGGATCGGGCTGGGCGTGCTCGGGTTCATATTCCTGATCGGTTTTGCGTTGATTGTCCCGCTCCTTCTTGCGGCGAGGGAAGCGGCAAGAAGGGCTCAATGCCAGAACAACATGAAGCAGATCGGCCTCTCCTTTCAGAACATGGATTCATGCAAGAAGAGATTTCCGCCGGCTTGCCGTGTGACGACCGGATCGGACAGAGGAGAGACCAGTTTCACGGATCCGGGGTGTGGGTGGAGTTGGGCCGTTTACATTCTTCCCTTTATGGAGGGCAAGTCACTGTACGATGCGCTTGACCTGAGGAATGAGACGCCTTTTACCGGTTACGGAACGCCGGGTGCTTCCAGCTACATGGCGTTGGCAGTGCCCGTTCGGCAGTACGCGTGCCCGAGTTTCTCAGGTTCGAGATTTGTTGACCCGGATACGAAAGCCGAATGCATCAATAATTACAAAGTCTCCGGGGCCACCCACGCGGCGAGTCTTGCCCGGGCAACCATGATCGACCCCAAGCCGGAGCCCGGTTACCCCGCGATCCATCCCGACGGCGCCTGCTACCCGGGTTCGAGGCACGGGAGCGACGGCTTCTCAAAAGATGGAACGGCTCACACGATCCTGGTGGTCGAAACGACGGAGCCCTACTTCGCCCGCTGGACGGTCGGCCAGGAAGCCGTCCTGGTGGGGTTGCCGGATGCCGTGAAGTTCACGGCCGCCAGCAGGCGCGGGCCGTTCTACGCCGCCCCCGTAGGTTATAGCCAAGGCCGGTTCTGGGACCGCTCGACGATACCGCCGGAGAATGATCTGACATACCTCGACTGGGACTACGACACGTCGCCCTACGACGACCAGGGCGTCCTTTCTGCACCGGGCGGGTTGGTCGCGGAGATCCCGCCTGCGATACCCAAGTCGCTGCGCAATCCGCCGAAGAGCGTCACGTTCGGCCCGAGCAGTCATCACGCGCGAGTTACCAACCACGGTCTTGCCGACGGCAGCGTACTGTCCATTTCCGATGACATCGACGCCGCCGCCTACATGTTTCTCATCACCCGCAACGGCGGCGATCCAAAACCGCTGCGTGACCCGGACGTACATCGCCACTTGGGAATGAACCCTCGCCCCAAGTGATTGTCAGCCAAACACATCAATCGATCACCCTGACATTTCACCTGCTTTCTAGAGCACAATCTTCTCCCCCGGGGCGATTACGACCGGCTTGGCGTCGGTCTCGACGTGGACGCGGTCGGCCCAGGCGTCGGGGTCTTGCTCGATGATCGGCCAGGTGTTGTTGTGGACCGGCACAACCCGCTCCGGCCGCAAGAGCTTCACCGCTTCGAGTGCGTCGTCGGGGCCCATCGTGAAGTTGTCGCCGATCGGCACCGCGGCCAGCTCGATGCCCGCGTCGCCGATCAGCCGCATGTCGTAGAACAACCCCGTGTCACACGCGAAGTAAACGTTCCCTTCCGGCAGCGAAACGAGAAACCCGCACGGGCAGCCGCCGTTCGCCCCGTCGGGCAGCATCGACGAATGGTGGGCAATCGTCATCTTCACCCGGCCGAACGGATGGTCGTAGCCGCCGCCGATGTTCATCGGATGCGTCTTGGCGATACCCTGGACCGCAAGCCACTCGCAGATCTCGAAATTGGCGATCACCACCGCCCCGGTCCGCCTGGCGATCGCGGCCGCATCGGCAATGTGGTCGCTGTGGCCGTGCGAGACGAGAATGAAATCGGCCGCCACGTCCGCCGCCTTGACCGGCGCCGTCGGGTTGTCGTCCAAGAAAGGGTCCAGAAGCACGGTGTACCCGCCCGTCGCGATCGACCACGTGCCGTGCCCCAGCCAGGTCAGTTCCGTTGCCATGGTGCTTGCTCCAGGTTCATGTGGAACCCTGGCACGCAGTGCCAAGGCTTTTGACTATCCACCATCCACTATTCACCCTCGACTCTTGACTCTCCACTCTCGACTCGCTACCAATAGAGGATTCCGAGACGAAAATCAAGCCATCCGAGGAGCCAAAAGATGGATATTCAAGATCTGGTCCGCGATCTGAAAACCGCGAACGACTCGAAAATCGTCATGCTGGTGGCCGACGGGCTTGGCGGGCTGCCGCGGGAGCCGGGCGGGCCGACCGAGCTGGAAGCCGCCAATACGCCCAACCTCGACGCAGTCGCCAAGGCGGGCGTCTCGGGGTTGATGTTCCCCATCATGCGGGGGATCACGCCCGGCAGCGGACCCGGGCATCTCGGCCTCTTCGGATACGACCCGGTCAAGCACCTCATCGGACGCGGGGCACTGGAGGCCACCGGCATCGGCTTCAAGCTCGAAAATAGCGACGTGGCCATCCGCTGCAACTTCTGCTCGCTCGACGCGGACGGCAACATCACCGACCGCCGCGCCGGCCGGATCCCGACCGAGCAGTCCGCCCCGCTGGCCGTCAAGCTCCGCGACGTGAAAATCCCCGGCGTCGAGGTCTTCGTCGAGCCGGTCAAGGAGCACCGCTTTGCGGTCATCTTCCGCGGCGAAGGGCTCGGCGGAAACGTCGAGGACACCGACCCACAGAAGACGGGCGTCCCGCCGCTTCAGCCGGTCGCACACGATGACGCGAGCCGCAAGACCGCCGAGATCGCCAAGCAATTCTACGCCCGGGCCGTCGAAATCCTCAAGGATCAGGAGAAGGCCAACGGCGTGACCATGCGGGGATTTTCCCGCAAGCCCGACATCCTGACGTACGAAGAGGTCTACGGGCTGCGACCGGCGGCGATCGCCGTCTACCCGATGTACAAGGGCCTTGCCCAGTTGGTCGGCATGACGATCGAGGGTCAACCGGGCACGCTGGCCGAGGAGATCGATGTCCTGGAAAAAGCTTGGGGCGATTACGATTTCTTTTTCGTCCACTACAAGTACACCGACAGCCGCGGCGAGGACGGCGATTTCGACGCCAAGGTCAAGGCGACCGAGGAGTTCGATTCGATCGTGCCCCGGGTCGAGGCCCTCGGGCCGGACGTCTTGATCGTCACCGGCGACCACAGCACGCCGTCGCGCTTGGCCAGCCACAGTTGGCACCCGGTCCCGACGATGATCAAGGCGGCCGACGCCCGGCGCGACGAGTGCCAGACATTCGGCGAGACCGAGGCGCTGAAAGGCGAGTTGGGCCATTTCGACGCCATCTATCTCATGCCCCTAGCCCTGGCCCACGCCGGCCGGCTCGGCAAGTTCGGGGCGTGAGTGAGTGCTGCGTACTGAGTACTGAGTACGGAGTTAACAGCCCGTTGAAAAAGTGGAAGGAGGGGGTCGGGTCCAAGTTTTCGGCCAACGATTCACGTGAAAAACACGCTGTCTTGCCGAAAATTTGGACCAGCCCCCGACTTTTTCAACGGGCTGTTAGGGCTCCTTCGAGATCATCAGCTCGAGCAGCTTCCCCAAAAGAAACAGCGCCACCGAGCAGAAAATGCCCTTCGCCAGGAAGTAGGTGGGGATAAATCCCTGGAACAACCCCTCGTAGGAACCGTCCCCGCAGGTTGCCGCAACTACGCAGATCGCCAGGACAACAACCGCAATCAATGGATTGATGTACCTGAGGAAGAACCCCAGCGGATGTTCGTGGCTGAAAATGAGTATGCATCCGGACATCACCAGCGCTACCGCAACGGCTTCCATCCAGAGCCGGGGAAAGTAAGTAACGAACCCGGCGGCCAGCGCCGCGACAACGAATATCAGCAGGATCGTGCGGATCGAGTATTGGAAGCGAATGTCTTTCACCGAACTCACCCTCTCACTTCGGAACTTTGCCGGGCCGTGCCCTACCCGTGTGTGCGGCGTTGGCGCCCCACATGAGCCAACCGTCGTCTTTGGCATCGCCTGAAGTGGGCCGCTGTTTCTCATGTCCCCGACAAGGCGGAGACGAGAACCGACCGATAGAAGTCCAAGACGAATGATTTGCCCGCAACCGCTGCTATCGTCGCCCGCGACGCCCGCCGCCGCCACCACCTCGACGTGGGCGGTCTGATTTCGGGCGGGCTTCGTTGACGGTAACGCGGCGGCCGGCGATTTCTGCAAGGTTGACGTTTTCTATCGCCGCTTTCGCCTGATCGGCATCAGGCATCTCGACAAATCCGAAACCGCGGGAGCGGCCGGTCTCGCGGTCCTGAATGATGTTGACGGCTGATACTTCGCCGTATTCGGCAAACGCCTGCCGAATGTCGTCTTCGGTGGCTTCGTACGACAAGTTACCCACATAGATATTCGTCACAACGGATCCTTTCCACAAATGCTAAGGACAGACAATGGAACTGGGAGGTCTTCAGCCGCAGTTGCGGAAAGGAACTGTTCCCGTAGCAGAAGCGCTGCAAACGTCCCAGATGAGCTGCATGGTTGAGGGGATGGTCTCCCGGCAATTGTCGGGGGGTGAGCTACAATCGTCATTAGTATACACATTTCCGAGGTTATGGCAAGGGGGGGTGATGGGAATCGCCGCCCGGCAACGGCAGGCAGCGATTCGCCATGGCAGTCGGAAACGGCCTATCCTTCCCGGAAAACTCATCCGAGGGAAACGAAGGTAGGCCAATAGACGGGTACGAACCTGCGGAATCGCAACGGCGAGTTGCGGTCCACAATGCGCGTGGGTCCCTCCCGCGGCAGCCGGGAATCCCACGCTCTGGCGAGCGTGGCTACCTCGATTCTTGGGTTTGACAAGGCACACATCAACCGGCTCCATTATCGTATTGCGTATTTCACGCCCCGCGTTCTATACTGTCCGCATGAAACGGCGACTTGCCCAACTTCCGCTGCACTCCGGCAAGGCCCCACCCTGGCTGTTCCGGCGAATGACGAAGCTGGCCGGGGCGGTGACGATGGCCATCGTTGAGGAGTTCGGCCCGGCCGAGATGTTGCAGCGTCTGTCGGACCCTTGGTGGTTTCAGGCGTTCGGCTGCGTGCTCGGCTTCGACTGGCACAGCAGCGGCGTGACGACGGTCACCTGCGGCGCGCTCAAGGAAGCGGCCAAAACGTGCGGCGACGATCTGGGTGTTCTGGTTGCCGGCGGCAAGGGCGCGACCAGCCGCAAAACGCCGCAGGAAATTGCCGAGCAGGCCGATCGCCACGCCGTTACGACGGGCGAGCGATTGGTCTACGCCTCGCGCATGAGCGCCAAAGTCGATTCCGCCGCCGTCCAGGACGGTTTTGGAATCTACCATCACACGTTCGTCTTCACACCGGACGGGCAGTGGTGCGTGGTCCAGCAGGGCATGGACGGGCAAAGCGGCTGGGCCCGCCGATACCACTGGCTGGCCGAGAGCGTCGATGATTTCGTCTGCGAGCCCCATGAAGCGGTACACGACCTCGGCGAATCTACCGCGGAGGCAGCCCGCACAGAGAGCGAAGGCGGCCGGCGGCAGTTGATGTTGTTGAACATGGTCGCCGAGGAGGCGGGCGAAAATCGCCAAGCCAGCACCGCGCTGGTAAAGGAGAACCCCGACTGGCTGTTGGGGGAAATCGAGCGGTACACCGAGGGCCCCACGCTCTTTGCGCCGGCCCGCCATCCGGTCTTGAAGCTGGACGTCAATCGGAAGCGGCTGAAAAACATCATCGCGGATGCCCACGAACACGATCCCGACGATTTCGAGACCCTGTTGGGGCTTCGAGGCGTCGGGCCGGCAACGGTCCGCAGCCTGTCGCTGCTGGCAGAGATCATTTTCCGGGCGCCGCCATCGCGGTGCGACCCCGTGGCTCGCAGAAGGCCGGCGGACGGCGCCGGTGACGAAGCCTCCCGGGATGCCGGCGACCCGCGCCGGTGGGCGGATTATTCCTACGCCCACGGCGGCAAGGACGGAACGCCGTTTCCGGTGGACCGGGACACTTACGACCGCAACATCGCCGTGTTGACCGACGCCGTGCGGAAAGCCCGGCTCGGGGAGAATGAAAAGTTCAACGCGCTGCGGCGCCTCTCGAGGCTGGGGCGGATCTGAAACGCCGCGGGCTCCGGAGAGGGAAGTCCTGTTACGAGGGCAACTCGGGGCGGGGCCTGGGTTTCGGAGGAGTGTATCCCTTGTCCCCGGCAGTGCCCATCTGCCTGGCCTTTTCGTCCAGCTTGTCCAGCAACACGCTGGACATTTCTACGATGTAGGTCATATCCTTTTCGGTGGGCACTCTGTGAGCAGCAACGCCACCAGAAATTGCACTTGCGATCCGGACCAAACGATCAAGGCGTTGTTGGATTGGGTTGGGTTCTGCCATTTCCGGGCTCCTGTATTCTGAGAAAGAGACACCAAGGGCGGAGGCAACGCGCCGTGACGCGCCGTGCGCCGACCACCCTGCCGCAAGATATCACGGCAGTCGGGCGCCGGCAAGGGGGGGAGCTTGCCCTGTGTGGACGTACCGTTGCACTTTGTCGCGAAACCGGCAATAATGGATGATCGGACGCGGGTTCGAATCAGCGGCGGCTCACGCTGGCAGTTTTGTGACGGGGGAACCGATGGCTCCACAAGAAAAACTTCCCCGGACCCAAGCGGTTTGCACCGCTGCGGCGTCGGGCGTGGTCGTCTTCGCCGTGTTGACTGTGGCGTTGCTGGTCATCCGTGCGGCGCTGGGCCCCTCAGGGCAGGGAACTCCGGTGGCCGGAGTGCCGACGAAGCCGGAAGCCCCAGTGCCCCTCTGGGAATCGGCCCCGCCAACACCGCCGGGCGATTCGGCCGCGTCGCCCCGGCGACGACCGCGGGCAAAACCCCACCCCAAGCGCCTGCGGCCAAAACGGCCGAAACCCGGTCATCCCCCGCCGACGTCTTCGGACTCGGCCCCCTCGCGCCGCGTGGTTCCCAGCAGCAAGTTCATCGACGGGGAGATTGTGCCGTTTGACCCGAAGCTGCTGGAGCCGACCGAGGAGGATCTCCGGGCGCACGCGGCGGCCGAAGCGGCGCAACGGGCAGCGGCCGAAGCGGCAGCAGCGGGCGAAACAAGCGAACGTCCGCACCACCGTCCGCCGAAACACCACCCGGAAAGCGTCGGCCGTTTCAAAATCCTCAGCAAGTCCGGGGGAACCGCGCGGAACCAAAGCATGTCCGGCTTCCGCGACGGTGCGTGGCACAACGGCGATCAGCTCTGGTGGACCGGCGCCAAGGTCGGCGACCGCCTCGAAATCGCTCTCCCCGTCGAGAAAAGCGGCCGGTACAAGGTCGGCGTCGTCCTGACCAAGGCGCCCGACTACGGAATCGTCCTGCTTCGACTCGACGGCAAAAAGACGGGCCCGCCGATCGACCTCTATCACACCACGGTGACCAACAGCCCACCGATCCCGCTCGGCAAGCATCAACTCTCTCAAGGCAAGCACACGCTCGGCGTCGAGATCGTCGGGGCGAATGAGAAGAGCCGCAAGCGTTATTATTTCGGGCTCGACCGCGTCCTCTTGAAACCGGCGGAGTAGCCACGACGGGAGTGGCGGCGGACATTTTTCAGACGGTGGTCTGCGGATTCTTGACAAATGGATTGCCGGACGCTATGGTCGCAGGTACGCCATTCCTCACCCCCCGGAACCTGCTACAAAAGGAGCTTTCACGATGAGAAGTCTTGCCGCGTGTATGATCATAGCGATCTTGTGCTGTGCGGCGGCCGCCGCGGCCGAGCCGGATATCTTGATCGCCGATTTTGAAGGCAAAGACTATGGCGACTGGAAGGCGACCGGCGACGCGTTCGGTCGCGGGCCCGCGCGCGGGACGCTGACCAGTCAGATGGAAGTCAGCGGATTCCAGGGCAAAGGACTTGTGAATTCGTACTTCAAGGGCGACGGTTCCACCGGCACGCTCACCTCGCCCGAGTTCAAGATCGAACGGAAGTATATCAACTTCCTGATCGGCGGCGGCAACCATCCCGGCCAGACCTGCATCAACCTCCTGGTCGACGGCAAGCCGGCCCTGACGGCCACCGGCCCGAATAAACAGCCCGGCGGAACCGAACGACTCGACCCGTGCTCCTGGGACGTCACCAAGCTGAAGGGCAAGATGGCCAAGATTCAGATCGTCGACAAGGCCCGCGGCAGTTGGGGGCACATCAACATCGACCAGATCGCACAGAGCGACACCAAGAAGGGCAAGACCCCGAAGCAGGAAAAGCCCGTCGTCATAAAAACCGACACGCTCTACGACGAAACGTACCGTCCCCAGTTCCACTTCTCGCCCAAGAAAAACTGGACGAACGACCCGAACGGACTGGTCTATTACGACGGCGAGTACCACCTGTTCTTCCAGCACAACCCGACCGGGATCAACTGGGGAAACATGACGTGGGGCCATGCCGTGAGCCCCGATCTGTTTCATTGGGAGCAGCTCGAACACGCGATCCATCCCGACAAGCTCGGCACGATCTTCTCCGGCTCGGCCGTGGTCGACCGCGACAACACGGCCGGGTTCCAGACCGGCGACGAGAAGGTGATCGTCTGCATCTACACCTCGGCCGGCGGTTGCGTGAAACCCAAAGTCCCCTTCACCCAGAGCATCGCCTACAGCAACGACCGCGGGCGGACTTGGAAGAAATACGAGAAGAACCCCGTGCTCGGGCACATCGTCGGCAGCAACCGCGACCCGAAAGTGTTCTGGCACAAGCCGACCAAGCAATGGGTCATGGCGCTGTTCCTCGACCGGGGCAAGTACGCCTTGTTCACCTCGCCGAACCTGAAGGAGTGGAAGCGGCTCTGCGACATTCCCCCGCTTGGCGGCAGCGAGTGCCCCGACATGTTCGAGCTGGCCGTCGACGGCGACGAAAAGAACAAGAAATGGGTTTTCTGGGCCGGCAACGGAAACTACCTGATCGGCTCGTTCGACGGCGAGAAGTTCGTCAAGGAAGCGGGGCCCTTTGTTTCCAAGCGGGGAGCAAACGACTACGCCGCCCAGACCTACAGCGACATCCCGGCCAAGGACGGCCGCCGCATCCTGATCTCCTGGATGGCCGGCGGAAAGTACCCCGGCATGCCGTTCAACCAGCAGATGAGCGTCCCGCGGGTGCTTACCCTGCGGACCACGCCCGAGGGAATTCGGCTCTACATGAAGCCGGTCAAGGAGATCGAAAACCTCCATGAGAAAGAGCATAGCTTCAGCAACGTGACCCTCAAGCCGGGCGAGAACCTCCTGAAGGACATCACCGGCGAACTGTTCGACATCCGCGCGGTGATCGAACCGGGCAAGGCGACCGCATTCGGGTTCGACATCCGCGGCCACAAGGTCGAATATTCTGTCGAAAAGAAGGAAATTTCCGCGCTGGGCCGCAAGGCTCCGCTGCCGATCGAGGACGGCAAGATCACGCTGCAAATCCTCGCCGACCGGTCGTCGCTCGAAGTGTTCGGCAACGACGGGCTCGTGTCGATGTGTACTTGTTTCCTCCCGCGCCCGGAGAACAAGAAGATCGGCATCTACGCCACCGGCGGCGACGCGAAGATCGTTTCGCTAAAGGTGTTTGAGCTGCGCTCGGCGTGGAAGAAGAAGCAGTAGTGGCGGGTGGTGAATGACGGGTAATGGGTGATGGGTAATGGGTGGTGGGTGATGGGTGTTGGGTGTTGGGTGTTGGTGGGTTGGGTAATTGCGTACTCAGTACTCAGTACTCAGTACTTGGTACTCCGTGTGTCGTTAAAGCACTCGCGAGCAAGAAAAAGGAAACCGTTATGAATCGCTACGTGTATCCACTGTTTTTGCTGCTTGTTCTTTCGGCGACCGCCGTTGCCCAGGAGACACTTACTTACCCCGACCTGGTCGACCGCATGACCGATCTGGAACATTTGGCCGTGCTGCCGCCGGTGGGCGAGACGTGCCGGCAGTAGTCGAGCTACGACCGCGGCAGCCGCTACGACGAAGCGACCGGTCAATACGTCAACTGGGCCGCCAACAACGACGGGCCCATGTTCATCCGCCAGGAAGGAAGGACCTGGGTCATGGCCGAGATGGACGGTCCGGGCTGCCTCTGGCGCATCTGGTCGGCACGGACCGCCAAGGGCCATGTGAAAATCTTCCTTGACGGCCAGGAGCAACCGGCCGTCGACCTGCCGTTCGAGGAATACTTCACCGGCAAGTCGGCGCCGTTGGACTACCCGACGCTCTCCTATGCGTTGGAAGCCCAGGGCTGCAAGGGAAAGAACATGTATCTGCCGATCCCATACCAGAAGTCGTGCAAGATCGTTGCCGAAGAGGGTTGGGGCCGGTACTATCACTTCACCTACACCACCTTCCCCAAGGGTACGAAGGTGCCGACGTTCAAGTCGAAGCTTCCGAAGGAAAACGTCGCGGCACTGAAGAAGCTCGATGCCTTCTTCCAAAACAATCTCGGCACCGACCCGGCGGGCAAGCGAGAGGGCCAAGAGACGGTCGACAAGAAAGTTAACGCCCCGGCCGGGAAGACGACCGAGGTCGCAAAACTCACGGGCCCCAGGGCGATCACCGCCTTGAAGGTCAAAACGAACTTCGCCGACCGCGACGACCAGATGGCCACGCTGCGGCAGCTTGCCTTGCAGATCACGTTCGACGGCTGTGAAGAACCGGCCGTCTGGTGCCCGTTGGGCGATTTCTTCGGCACTGCACCCGGCGAGAACCACTACAAGTCGCTTACGACCGGCATGACCGGCGACGGGTTCTACTCGTACTGGTACATGCCGTTTGCCAAAGAAGCGGTGGTCGAGGTGGTCAACGGCGGCGAGTCCGCGCGCGACGTCGAGTTCGAGATCGTCCATGCCCCGCTGTTGGGCTCGTTCGACGGCATGGGTCATTTCCACTGCAAATGGCACCGCGACATCTTCCCGGTTACGAAGGACCGTTGGCCCGACTGGACGATGCTGAGGACGGAAGGCAGCGGCCGTTTCTGCGGCGTGATGCTACACGTCTGGAACCCCAAAGGCGGTTGGTGGGGCGAAGGCGACGAGAAATTCTTCGTCGACGGCGAAAAATTCCCCTCGACCATCGGCACCGGCTCCGAAGACTATTTCGGCTACGCCTGGGGCAACGCGCACCTGTTCCAGACCCCGTACCACTGCCAGACGATGACCGAAAACAACCGCGGCCATCAGTCGCTGCTTCGGTGGCACATCGCCGACAACGTGCCGTTCCAGAAATCGTTCGAGGGGTGCATCGAAAAGTATTTTGGCAACGACCGCGGAACGCTCTTCGCTTGTGTGGCATGCTGGTATCTCGATCCGGAGGGCACCGACCCAATCGAGCCGGCGCCGGCCGACCAGCGATGGGGTTATTGTGCGGCAATTCCTCCCGGCGGCGGCGGATACAAAGTCCTTGGGCAACCCAAAGGAAACGTCGAGACACAAGGCATGGGCAACTTTAAAGCCGGCAAGTGGGACAACGACGACCACCTATGGTGGACCCGCGGCAAGCCGGGTGACAAACTCGACATAGCAGTCCCGGTCAAGGCCGACGGCAAGTACGACGTAAGCGTCATCCTCACGAAGGCTCGCGACTACGGCATCGTCCAGCTTTATCTCGACGCCCAAAAGGTCGCCGGCGAGATCGACCTCTACAATCCCGAGGTCGTCAACACCGAGCCGATACCGCTCGGCACCCATGAGCTTTCCAAAGGCGAGCACAAGCTCACCGTCGAGATCACCGGCGCCAACGAAAAGGCCGTGAAGGCCTACATGTTCGGGCTCGATGTAATCGACCTCAAACCGGAGAAGTAGCAAAGAAAACAGCAGACAAACTCCGTGTGCCGTCCGCTGCGGAGCACCAAGAGCGGGAGAGCTATTCTCTTGCGGCAGCCAATAGCCGGGGCGCAACGCGTCGCGGAGAAACCATGTTCGATTTGCCCGTGAGAAAAGTCGATCGCTGCGCCCCGCAGGGCGTTGCTCCTCGGCTATTGACCCGCTATCATGAATAACCCTGCCGGATCACGGACCAAGAAAGGACGTTCCCCATGCCCAAGCATATTTTCCTCGTCGCCGTGTTGCTCGCCGCCATAACCACAACCGCCCGGGCCGCCGAGACGGAAGAGGGCTTCCAATCGATGTTCAACGGCAAGGACCTCGCCGGCTGGGAGGGCAAGCAGGGCTGGTGGCGGGTCGAAGACGGGGCCATCACCTCCGAAAGCACCAAGGAAAAACCGTGCCGGAAGTGTAATTACCTTTTGTGGCGCGGCGGACAGCCGGGTGACTTCGAGATGCGGCTCTCCTACAAAATCATCGGCGGAAATTCCGGCATCCAGTTCCGCAGCCGCGAGGTCGGCGACTTCGACACCAACGGTTACCAGGCCGACCTCGAAGCCGGTAACAAGTGGTCCGGGGCCCTGTTCCAGCACGGACGGGGCGGCGTCGCACTCCGCGGCAACAAAGTCGCCATCGACGCCGACGGCCGGCGCCACGAAGAGAAATTCGCCGAATCGGCCGAGCTGCAAAAGAAGATCAAGAAAGAAGACTGGAACGACTACCGCATCGTCGCCAAGGGCAACCACGTCCTCCTGGAGATCAACGGCGTCCGCATGGCCGAGGTAACCGACAACGATGCCAAGAAAGCCTGCAAGAAGGGCGTCATCGGGCTGCAAGTCCACCCCGGCCCGCCAATGAAAGTCCAGTTCAAGAACCTGCGGATTAAGATCATGGATTGAGGTTGTGTGAGGAAAAAGAAAAGGGAAAAGGGGAAGCGGATCATTGAACACCCTCGTCTTTTTATTCGTCCCTCCGGATCAGGCCGGAATGGTGTCCAGCGCCTGCTCCAAATCGGCAATAAGGTCCTCTGCATCCTCCAGCCCCACGCTGAGGCGCAAGAATCCTTCGCCGATGTCTTCGGGGTAGTTCAGGACGCCCAGTTCAGGATGGTCCCCTTCCTGCGGATAGAATTGGACCAGGGTTTCCGCATGGCCGAGACACACGGCGTGCGTGATGATCTTAAAGGCTTCCAGGAACTTGAAATAGTCGCTTTTGGGGCCTTTCAGCGCGAAGTTGATCATCCCGCCAAAACCGCTCATCTGCTTCTTGGCAATCGGGTGTTGTGGATGGCTCTGAAGCCCCGGATAGCGAACAAACTTGACCTTGGAATGTGATTCCAGGAAACGGGCAACTTGCATCCCGTTCTCGCAGTGTTTCTCCATCCGCAGCGGCAGGGTCACCGCGCTGCGCATGATCAGCCAGGCGTTGAACGGGCTGATCGCGGCGCCCAAATGGATGCCGGCCGCATCGCGCATCTGCGTGGTCAGGTCTTTTCTGCCGATCACGGCGCCGCCCATACCGTCGCCGTGACCGTTGACATACTTCGTCAGGCTGTGGGTGACCAGGTCCGCGCCCAAGCTCAGCGGCTTCTGCGTCACCAGGCCGGAAAAGGTGCTGTCGACGGATAGGATCGCGCCCGCTTTTTTGGCAATGTCGGCAATGGCCTCAATATCACTGATGTACGTCGTCGGGTTCGCGGGCGTTTCCACGTGAATCAGCTTCGTGTTCGGTCGGACGGCAACGGCGTGATCAGGGGGCATCCACAACCGCCGCTCCTTCGGTTGCCCGGCAGATGTAGACGGCCGGGTCGTTGCCGGTTTTTTGCTTGTAGGCGGCAGTTGTGGCTTCGACGAAGTCGTCGGCCTTTTCGGCCTCGATCACGGCGACGGCACAGCCGCCGAAGCCGGCCCCGGTCATCCGGGCGCCGAAGCAGGCTTCATGGCTCTGGGCGGCTTCGACCATGGCGTTCAGGGCGTCGCTCGAGACCTCGTAGTCGTCGCGGAGGCTCTCGTGGCTCTTTTTCATCAGGACGCCCAGGGCACAGACCTCGCCGCGACCCATCGCTTCGACCGCCTGCAAGGTCCGCTCGTCTTCGGTAATCACGTGCTGAGCCCGGCGCCGCGTGGTCTCTTCCAGATCGGTGGCAAGTTGCTGGAACATCTCGGGCGTTACGTCGCGCAGTGCGGGGGCCTGGAAGTACCTCGCGGCCTCCTCGCACTGGCTGCGGCGTTCGTTGTAGGCCGAATCGACCAGCCCGCGACGCGTGCCCGTGTCGAGCACCACGATCGCCGTGCCGGGCGGAAACGGCACAGGCCGGGTCTGAAGCGAGCGGCAGTCGATCAGCAGGGCGTGGTCCGCCCGGCCGGCGGCGGAGATCAATTGGTCCATGATCCCGCAGTTGACGCCGATCCACTTGTTCTCGGCCTTCTGGCCCAGCAGGGCCATTGTGGCGGGGTCCCACGGCAGGTCACTCACGACGGCGAATGCCCTGGCGGTGGCCATTTCCAACGCGGCGGAGGACGACAACCCGGCCCCCAACGGCACGTCGCCGACCAGCACCCCCTCCCAGCCGGTGAGCTTGTGCCCGGCGTCCTGGAGGACCCAGGCAACACCCTTGAGATACTCGATCCAGCCGGCCTCATCGTTGGTCAGGTTTTCGAGATCGAACTCGCGGGTCTCGTCGTAGTCGATCGAATGGACGATCACGCGGGCGTCGTCGCGCCGGCGCAGGGCGATCCATATCGCCCGGTCGATGGCCAGCGGCAGCACGAAGCCGTCGTTGTAGTCGGTGTGCTCGCCGATGAGGTTGACCCGCCCCGGGGCGCGGATGATCGCCTGCGGCGGCTCGTCGAATCGCCGGGCAAAATGCTCGGCTACGTCACGCGGCTGAATGGGCATGGCAGATCCGGAACGTTGAGGTGGATGATGCGGAATCCCCGCCACTCCGGGGGACCACCCCATGGTGACCGTTTTGGCCGTGTTGGTCAAGCAGGCGGGCGAAAGTAGAGTATCGAGAGTTGAGGGTTCAGTGGGGGGGTGACGGTTCCCCCTCAATCCCAGTAGCGCACCTGTTATGTATTGCACAAGCAGATCTTTGGGTATTGCGTCTGAGGAAAGCGAATAGCGAAATGCTCTCTGGCCTAAGGCGGCTTGAGGCCGCAACCAAAGAGATTGCAAATTGAAAATTGCAGACTGCAAATTGGTTCGAGCTTGCGTCCGGTCGGTGGTTGTGCCGCATTTGGCTGCGGATCGACCCCACGGGAAGCCGATTTCCAGCCAGGATTTCGCCGCTCTGCAATTTACAATTTGCAATTTGCAGTTTTCAATTTGCAATATCCCCGCGAGAAAACATGCGCGCACGGCGCGCAGAAGTTACGACGTAAGACTCTAACAGGTAGCTCTGTCCTACAGCATCGCTTTCCTCTTGCGTATCTCGACTCCCGGCTCTCAACTCTCGACTCTGGACCCTCGACTCAACAAGAAACAGCCCCGGGCGGAAGCGAGGGATGCTCTCCCCCTGCTTCCACCAGGGGCTGTCGTTTCAAAAAACGCAATGTCTTTGCGTCGGTCCCGGGACTCTCTGGAGGTTTAGTCCATCGAATCCATGAACAAATCGTCGGAAAGGCGTCGTTCCGCGGCCACGCCCAGATCATCGCGACGGCGACGATGGCCGATGGCGTGCCAGGAGGTAACGTTTTGCAGCTCCGGCATCATATCGACCAATTGACTGACCAGCGTCTGAGCCATCCGACGGATAGGCTCCTGCTCAGCCTCTTCCAGGATCGACAACACCGTCTTCATCACGCGCACGAGTTGAGCACGTTCCAAGACGGGGGGCGAAAGGGGATCGCCCGGCTCGACCAACAGTTCCGTCAGTGGAACTTCCAACGCACGTTGCCACTCGTAAAGCCGGCTCAGGAGCATGTCCGAAGTGGGTTGCTCCTGATACTTGAGTTGGGCAACTTCCAAATTTAATCTTCGCGCCACGGTGCGACGCGAAATCCCCTGCAACCGACGGACGGTGCCGATTCGGTGCAGAGGCTGCCCAGCAAGTGAGACAGCCGCTTGATGCGAACAATCTACCGTTGGGGCACTGTAACTAAGAGTACTCATGTGACGGACCTCCCCTTTCACGATCGCCCTATAAATCGTGAAAGGCCAATAGGGGGAAAAAATATGGATGAAGCCAAATGAGAATTGGGAGGCCCCCGTCCCTACAAACGCTTAAGCCCTCCTAAAGTTCCGTTTGTTCCGAAAATTGACAAGTGACCGAAAGCTGCTAAGACAAGTCAGGCACGCAACTCTCGCGACGCCCGATATATTAACATATTCGATCTCAGTTGACAAGTACCGAATCCTGATGATTTGGGTGTAACCCGATAGGGTTATGCCCCTTGGGAACCGACGGCGGGAATTCCGCCCAGCGGTTCGGCCGGCGCGGCCGTCAGGAGGTGGGGGAGGTCGGCGGGGCTGGCCGGTTGGCCAACCGGATAAAGCTGCTCCATCGTTTTCCGGTTGACCATGTGATGGGCGGCCTTTTTCTCAGCGCCGGCCCCCTCGCGGAGGAAAATCAACTCGCCGGTGCTGTACTTCAGGCCCGATCGAATCGCCTCGTCCCGGCCGCGGTGCTCCCCGTGTCGAAGCGACCAGACCTGGGGATAGGAACGGGTCAGATCATCAATGACTTCGCTCGTGGCATCGGCCGAACCGTCGTCGATGATGACCAACTCGAACCGCTCGGCGAGATCGGAGACGGCATCGAGGATGTCCGTCACGTCGGCGGCAAGCGTCGATTCGACGTTGTGTACGGGCAGAAGGACTGTCAGTGAGCGTTGCAAGGAGTGTTCCTCTCGGGAAAAATGCGCAAAGGAAGCGCCTCGTAGGTAGTGTCGGATGCCCGTCCGAAGCGACTGTAAAGAACTCCCGATCGGCCTTGTTGCACCGCTCGTACCGGCCGGACGGGTCGTTCCAGATGCGTGGCGTCCGGCAGAAGGGATGTAGCGGTCAACGGGGTTGTTTTCAGGAGCCGTCGGGGCCGATCAGGGTCGAAAAGCCGGCCTGCCCCCCTGGAAACGGCACGCCCGGCCGATTATCCTAATAGAGTTCCCATGAAGCATCACCCGGCAAGCCGTCCGACAGGATTCCCGATATGAGCCAGGCGTCCCACTCACGCCCCGACTTTGCCAAAGGGGGCGGCCTTCTGCCGGCCATTGCCCAGGACGCCGAAACCGGCCAGGTCCTGATGATGGCCTACATGAACGAAGAAAGCTACGACGAGACCTTGGCCACCGGCCGGGCCGTCTACTTCAGCCGAAGCCGCAACAAGCTGTGGCGAAAGGGCGAGCAAAGCGGCAATGTCCAGGAAATCAAGGCCATTTACCTCGACTGCGATCGCGATACCATCCTGCTTTCCGTGAACCAGATCGGCGGTGCGGCGTGTCATGAAGGATACGAAAGTTGTTTTTACCGCAAGGTCACGCCCGATGGGATCGAGATCGTCGGCCAACGGGTCTTCGATCCGGACGATGTGTATAAGAGTTGAGGATTCAGGGTTGAGGTTGAGAGCGGGAATCGTACCCCACATTCTCACCCTTGGGTCAAAACCCTAAATCCTAGACTCTGAACCCTGAACCCTGAACCCTAAACCATGTCCAACATTCTCAAACTCGGAATTCCCGCCGGAAGTCTCCAGGAGGCCACGGCCGAGCTGTTTCGCCGGGCGGGATACAAGATTACGTTCGGCTCGCGGAGCTACTATCCGACGATCGACGACGACGAGATCGAATGCCTGTTGATCCGCGCCCAGGAGATGTCTCGCTATGTCGAAGACGGCGCGCTGGATGCCGGGCTGACCGGCCACGACTGGATCATCGAAAACGAATCGGACGTCCACGAGGTGGCCGAGTTGGTTTTTTCGAAGGTCAGCCGCCGCCCGGTCCGCTGGGTGTTGTGCGTGCCTGAGGACTCGCCCGTTCAATCGGTCCGGGACCTCGAAGGCAAGCGGATCGCCACGGAAGCGGTCGGCCTGACGACCGGCTATCTGAAGCAACACGGCGTCAGCGCCAAGGTGGAATTCAGTTGGGGGGCCACCGAAGTCAAACCGCCCAAGCTGGCCGACGCCATTGTCGAGGTGACCGAGACCGGGAGTTCGCTGAGGGCAAACGACCTGCGAATTGTCGACGAAGTCCTGCAGAGCACCACCCGACTGATCGCCAACCATGATTCCTACGCCGATCCGTGGAAGAAGCAGAAAATCGAGGACCTGGTCCTGATGCTCCAAGGTGCCATGGCGGCCGAGGGAAAAGTCGGGTTGATGATGAACGTGCCGCGCGAGAACCTCAAGCAGGTGCTCAGCCTGTTGCCGGCCCTGCAACAGCCGACCGTCTCGAGCCTGGCCGACGAGGCGTGGGTCGACGTAAACACCGTGCTCGACGAATCGGTGGTTCGCCAGATCATCCCACGCCTGAAATCGGCCGGCGCCCGCGGAATTGTCGAGTATCCGCTGAACAAGATCATCGACTGACAGTTTTCACCACTCGGACATATCCATGAAAGCACTCACCTGTACACACGGCACGTCCTTTTCCATGGTTGTCTTGTTTGCCGTCGTCGCCCTGCCGGCGATCACTCCGGCGCGGGAGCCCGGCGAGAAACCGAACATCATCTTCATCATGGTCGACGACCTCGGCAAGGAATGGGTCTCCTGCTGCGGGGCCGACGACATCGAAACGCCGGCGCTCGATCATCTGGCTGCCGGGGGAATGCGGTTTACGAACGCCTACTCCATGCCCCAGTGTACGCCGACCCGGGTGACGCTCTTGACCGGGCGGTATCCGTGGCGGACCGGCTGGTGCAACCACTGGGACGTGCCGCGGTGGGGCGCGGGGTGCCACTTCGATTGGCGCCACAACGTCACTTTCGCGCGGTTGCTCAAAGAGGCCGGCTATGCGACGGCCGCCGCCGGCAAGTGGCAGATCAACGATTTTCGTGTCACACCCGACGCCATGAAAAAACACGGCTTCGACGAGTGGTGCATGTGGACCGGCTTCGAGAGCGGCAACCCGCCCAGTGGCCGACGGTACTGGGACCCCTACATCAACACGCCCGAGGGGAGCAAGACCTACGAAGGCCGATTCGGCTGCGACGTGTTCACCGATTTCCTGATCGATTTCATGAAGCGGCACAAGGACAAGCCGATGATGCTCTACTTCCCGATGGCCCTGACCCACGGCCCGCTGACGAACACGCCGGCCGAGAAGGACGTCGCCGACAAGCTCGACAAGCACAAGGCGATGGTCCGCTACGTCGATCTGTCGGTGAAGCGGATCGTCGACGCGCTCGACGAGCTCGGCATCCGCGACAACACGATCCTCATCTTCTCGACCGACAACGGCACGTCCGGCAGCATTTCCGGCCACCTCGGCGGGCGGCTGGTCCGCGGCGGCAAAGCGAAACTCAGCGAAAACGGCGTCTGCGAGCCGTTCATCGTCAACGGCCCCGGTTTGGTCCCCAAAGGCGTGGTCACCGGCGCCCTGACCGATTTCACGGACCTGCTGCCGACGTTTTGCGAACTGGGCGGCGCGAAGCTGCCCGAGGGCGTTGAGATCGACGGCAAGTCGATCGCCGGCGTGATCCTCGGCCGCGACAAGGACGGCCCCCGCGAGTGGATCATGGCCCTGGGTCACGGCGCGGCCGCACTCGACCAGCGGGGCGTCCGCCCCAAGCAGGTCTTCACCGACCGGGTGGTCCGCGACAAGCAGTACAAGCTCTGGGTCCTCGACGGCCGGAGTGCAAAGCTGTTCGACCTGAAGGCCGACCCCTTCGAGGAAGACAACCTTATCGACAGCGACGACCCGAAGATCGTCGCCGCCCGCAAAAAGCTCGAAGCGGTCATCGCATCCTGTCTCGAAGAAGATGCCCGCCCCCAATACACCCCCACGCCGCCGCAGCCATGGGACAAAAAGCCAGGCGGCGTGAAGGAAGGGAAGGAGAAACGGAAGCGGAAGAAGTAACCCGCATGGTTTTGTGCTTGTCCTTTGTCGCCAACCCTGAATCCGCCACCGTGAAAGTAGATAACCACGGCAGTGGAATTCTCACTTGTAGCCCGATAAAGGTACAGTACCTGGCGTGGGTGTTCACCCACTCTTCGGCGTTGAATTTCTGCGGGTTGAACTGCCGCGCGAACTGCTTGTACTCGGCCACCGGTATCTTGGCGTTGTGCATGATCCATTAGGGCGGGCAACCCTTTGACTTGGCGGCAACATACACCCCCTATGGCGGGCGGTGGCGCCGGCAACACTTGGATCTCATCAATGGTTGAGGATCTCGGGCGAACTGGTCCCCGCCCGGGAGAGCAACACGCCTATTTCACCGGCCGGAAGACGATCGACTGGACGTTCATGACGCCTTCCTTCGCGAGATTCTTGGCCTTGACGCTCACGTTTGGCCGCCCCTGGTCAAGTTTCACGGTGCCGAGCTTCTTGGTTTGGAAACCGGTCCAGTCGCCGGTGCCCTCTACCTTGCCTTCCAGCTTTGCGCCGGCAACCTCGACGACGTATTCGCTGCCGGCGGAGGCGTCCGGACAGGCGTAGGTGATTTCGACGTCGAAGGCGCCGGGCTTGTCGACCCGCAACTCCCACGTGACGTAGTCTTTTGGGTCCGTCCAGAAGCCGATATTGTCCTTACCGCCGCCCTGCTCGTATTGGATGTTCTGGCCGTGCAACACGGCGTCGCGCGCGTGCAAGGTGACCGTGCCGTCTTTGGCTTGCGACGTGCTGGGCGCGGCCACCTGCGGCTCGCCCTCGATTTCGAGGACCACGACGGTGTCGATCGGATCGGGGGCCTTTGGGGGCACCTTGATCTCGACTTTTCCATCGGATGCGGAGACTTCGAGCGGTTTGCGGTTCTTGTCGGCCAGCAGATAGGCCCCCTTGGTCTTGTTTTCCAGCCCCGGCGCCACCAGCGTGCCGTCGCCGGGCCAGTTGAAGACGTGCAGGTACAGTTTGCCGGGTTTTTTCGTACACCGGCCCCACGGCAGCCGCTTGAAGGGGCTGGCAGTCGTGCCGTAGATGCTCTCGCCGTTGACGTCGAGCCACTTGCCGATCGCTTCGAGCCGCTCGACGCTCGGCTCGGGGATGACGCCCTCGGCGGTCGGTCCGACGTTCAGCAGGAAGTTTCCGCCCTTGCTGACGATATCCACGAGCTTGTGGGTGATGTCGGCCGTCGACTTCCAGTGATGGTCGTCTTTCTTGAATCCCCAGGTGTTGTTCATGGTCATGCAGGTTTCCCAGTCCCAGCCGGGCATGCCGGTTGCGGGGATGTGTTGTTCGGGCGTGCCGAAGTCGCCGGGCGAGCGTTTGCGCTTGCCGACGCGGTTGTTCACGATCAGGTCCGGCTGGAGCCCGCGGATGTACTTCTCCAGCTCAATGCCTTGCTTTTCGTTCCATTCGCCGATCCATTCGCCGTCGAACCAGAGGACGCCGATCTTGCCGTAGTTGGTCAGCAGCTCTTTGAGTTGCCCCTTCATGTGTTCGGCGTACTTGGGAAAGTTCTTTCCCTTGGCGTCGGGGTGGTACCAATCCATGATCGAGTGGTACCAGCACATTTCGATCCCCTGCTTGTGGCACTCGTCGGCCAACTGCTTGAGGATGTCTTTCTCGTAGGGCGTGCCCATGATGTCGTAGTCGGTCAGTTTCGAGTCGAACAGGCAGAAGCCGTCGTGGTGTTTGCTGGTGATGACGATATACTTCATGCCGGCCCGCTTGGCGAGCGAGACCCACTCTTTCGCGTCGAACTTCACGGGGTTGAATTGCTTTTGCAGCGGGGCATATTCCTCCTTGGGAATATGGGCCTTGTGCATGATCCACTCGCCGATGCCGCCGATCTTCTTGCCCTTCCACTCACCGGCCGGGATCGCGTACAATCCCCAGTGGATGAACATCCCGAATTTGCCGTCACGCCACCACTGCATCCGTTTATCCATCTCTTCCTTTGTCTCGCCGGGCAGTGCGGCTTCGGCGTTTTGAGCCGTTGTGGTTGCCATCACACCAAAGGCAATAACGGCCAACAGCACCGTACAAATCGTCCGAGCCGAATCCAATATCTGGAACATGGAACACTCCTTGGTGCAAAAGACTCGCGGATGAAGAAGGCCCGCGGCCCGAGAGCCGCAAGTCCTTGTGTCGAAATCGCGTTTCGAGAGCATTGTAGCAGAATTGCCGATATGTTGCCAGTACTGCCCCCCAAATGCCCCCAAATCAAGCTGTGGCTGCCAAAACGGCTAAAGATGACCTCTTCTTCCGAGCCGTCTTTGAAAACGGGAAACGGCGGTGAGCTTCGCCGCGACGGTGATCCGTGGCAGCGTGTCGGGGAGGCCGTGGACGGCGACGTGCCGACGGCCAGCTCGACGTGGATGCCGCGGCAATAGCTGTTCAGATCGATGGCTTCGTTGCCGTGACGGCGGCAGTCGACTCGTCGAATACCGAGCCTAAGGCGGGTGCTCGAGAGCAGGGCGGACTGACATCCTAGTCGAACGGGACTCCCATGGCGTATTCGAGCCGGGCTATTGCGGAGCGCAGGTCATAGACCGTCTCGACGTAGTGTTGTTCGGCGACGGTCATGGCGGTTTGGGCGTCGACGACGTCGGTGGGGCTGTCCTCGCCCTCGGCGAACTTGTTCATGACGATTCGGAGCCGTTCGGCGGCAAGCCGGACGGCCGAGCGGGCCAGCTCGATCCGCTGCCGGGCGTCTTCGACCTTCTGGTAGGCGTAGTTGACCTCGAAGGCGATCCGGTCGCAGACCCGGCGGCCGTGCGAGACGGCCCGGGCGACGTCTGCCCGCTCTGCCATGAGTTTTCCGACGCGTTTTCCGCCGCTGTAGATGTCCCAGACGAAGTCGATAGTTCCGACCTTGATATCGGTTTCCAATCCGCCGGTGGGTAGGTGGTAACTGAAACACCTCGGCAGTCCACGACTCAGAACTTGATCGCGCCGCGCTGGCGCAGTGCGGCCGCCTGCTGGAGGATCTCGAGCATCTCGGGCGTGAAGCGGACGCCCAGTTGGCCGCCGTCGGACGCCTTATTCAGGCAGGGGCTGACCGGCAGCAGCCGATAGTCGTACTGCTTCGCGTTGCTGAACTTGGGGTCCGCTTTGAAGCAGTTCTTGCCCGGCTGGGCCAGCGCGTGGTAGCCCTTGAACACGTCGCAGTGCTCGATCCGCGTGTTCGCCCGGTCCGAGCGGATCTCCCCGATTATCGAATCGACGATCACGTTGGGTTCGTTTCTCAAGCCCACCTCGCCCGGAATGGTGCAGTGGCGAATGTTGCAGTCGCATCGCCTATAGCTCGAAGTACTTAGGCTAGCTATTACCCCGTTGTCAAATGAACCAGCAGAACCGACACCTACTGAACCTTTGAGGACTACAGAGTTTCTGAAATCTAATTTATCGCAACTAATACCATGAGTGCAAAAACAGTTCTCTATGTGCAGTAGGCTCGAACCAAACTTTCTAATTTCACCGGCAAGGACGACGGAATTCATCTGCATGGAGCCATTTGACACCATAACATCTCCTTTGAGAATGGCCGAACGAACCTGCACGGAGCAGGATAGGACAAGCAGACAGCATTTATTCTCTGCCCTTGGTGCCTCCAGGGTAACCCGCTCGATCACCAGATCCTTAGCGGAGGCAGTCACCGCCGTGTTATGGAATTTGATCAAGGGGGAGCATCCCTTTTTGCCCCGGATGGTGAGCCCGATTTTCTCCTTGGGTATGCGGACTTCCTCGATGTAGGGCCCGTTGTCGTGTATCTCGATGACGGTTTTGGGCGGTGCGGCGGACACGGCCTCCTGGACACTCTTGAAGTCCCCCTTGCCGTCGAGCCGGACGACGAGCCGCTTGGCCACTTTCTGCACGGCCTCTTTCATCCGGGCAAAGGAGGGGTCACGGTCGACGTCGGTCACCGGGCTGGAGTTCGGGTAGTCGGCCTCGAGCTTCTCGACCAGCGGCTTCAGCTCGAACAGGTCGTTGTCGGCGAAGAGTTTGGCCGCGCTGGTGTACAGTTGCTCGGCCCCGGCCTCGGCGGCGCCGGTCTCGATCTGCCGGCGGGCGGTCTCGACGGCCCCTTTGTGCGACATCAACCAGGGCGTCCTGGCGTAGGTCTCTTCGATCTCCGCCAGGGCGGCCTCCGCCTCGGCAAACTTGTTCTGCCGGATCAATTCCTCGGCACGGGCGAAGGCGGTCCTCGCCAGAGAGTCGAGATACGGATCGACGTTGGCCCCCACGGCGCCGGCCTCGTGAAAGAGATTCATGGCCAGCGGGGCGTCGTTTCCGGCCAATGCCAGCAGGCCGGCGGCCAGCCAGTCGTCGCCGCTTTTGCGGTCGATCGCCAGTTGCATCAGCCGCGCCCTGGCCTTTGGGCTCAGCGTTGTCCAGGGATGGCGTTCGATTTTTCCGCGGGCGGGCCGGGCGGAGATGGCGTTCTCGTCGGCGCCGACCACGTCTCCATGGGTGCCGCGAAGCATCAGCTTGCTTTTGGTCAGCGGCGGATCGGCGGCGTTGATCTTGGCGATCATCCGGATCTTCAATCGCCCCATGCGGCGGACCTCGTCGCGGCGGCGCGCCAGGCGGCCGGCCAGGTCTTTGTCGTCGAACGCGATTTTTTCCAGTTCGGTCCAGGCCCCGCGAAAGTCCCAGGCGGCGACCAATTTCTCGGCCGGCGCGAGGGCCTTGGCGTAGCGCTCGTCACGTTGCCGCTCGGCCGTCGCGAGTTCGGCCTCGTCATGGGCTTTTTCCCCGGCCGCCCGGGCTTCCGCTGTTTTTGATTCGAGCCTGGCGAATTCGTCGAGGGCGTCTTGCTTGATTTTCTCCGCGTCGACCTCGAATCGCTCGCCGATCGCCCCGGCCGCGGCCAGCATCACGTCCTTATCGCCACCGTCGAGGGCAAGCTCCATCGCCCGCTGCAACAAGACGAACTGCTCGCCGGGCCGGTCTTCTTGCTGTTTGCCCAACTCAAGCAGCTTTCCGGCAAGCTCGACTTTCGCGGCGCCGGTCTCGGCGGCGGCCAGGCCGTGGGCCTGGTCGATTCTCCGGGCAATCTCTTGCCGCGTTTCGGGCGGAGGGGGGGATTTCTTCTTAGGTCCGGGAGGCTTCGGCTGTTCGGCAAGTTCGCCCGGTTTTTCCGGCGCCGCCTGACCGACGGACTTCTCCCACGCCGGCTTGACCGTCAGGCTCTCCGCCTCGTCGATCATCACGGAGGTCTCGAACGGTACGAATCCCCGGCGGGCAATCCGCAGGTTGTGCTTCCCCGGCTCGATCGGCATCTTGATCCGCTCCTCGCTGGTTTGCACGGACGGCAGCGAGAGGTCGGGGGCCCGGCCGTCGATTTCCAGCCTCGCGTCTTGGCGTTGATCAACGGGCCACTGGAGAACCAGGTGCGACTGCCTCACCCAGGACGGCCGCGCTACTTCTTTACGCTGCCCGGGCTCCACGATGACGACTTCCTCGTAGGGCAAGAATCCTTTGCGCTCGGCGCGAATGCGCCACTCGCCCGGTTTGCACGGCAATTCCAAGGGCCCGGAATCGGGCAACCGGACCGGGTTCATGTTGATCGAAAGGGCCGTCTCTTCCCGCTCGCTTGCCGGCCAATTGAATACGAGCGCGGGCCCCTCGGGCGCGCCGCCGCGGCTGAGGGCCCAAACAACCAGGGCAACCAACACCAGGCAGGCGGCCGCGGCGCCGAAGATGATCGCCCACTTTATCCGAGAGCCGTTGTCAGGGTCGCGAGCCTTGGCCGGCTGCTTGGGTGTTTTTCGCCCCCCGCCGGGAAGCTGCTGCAAAAACGCCGTGAGGTTTGAAGACTGAGACGCTTGGGTGTCCTGAAGAGATTGGCCCGGTGCAGTCGCCGGCGACTTGCCCTCAGCGGTGGCCCACAACTTGGCCAGGTTGCTGTCGGCGGCCATCGGTCGCACCGCCTCGGCCACTTTCCTTGGCGTGGCAAACCGGTCTTCCGGATCTTTGGCCAACATCCGGTTGATTACCGCGACAAGTTCATCCGGCGTGTCCGCACGGACTCGCTCGATCGGCGGCGGCGTGTGCTCCATGTGGCCGCTCTGCTTGTCAAAAGCGCTTTTGTAGTTAGGGCCGCTAAACGGCGGCCGCCCGGCCAACAGTTTGTACAACGTACACCCCAACGCATAAATGTCCGCCCGGATGTCGACGGTGTGCGTATCGGCAATCTGCTCCGGCGCCATGTAGTCGGGCGTGCCCACGGCCTGCCCTGCTGCCGTCACTTCCCTGCCCGACGTGTCGCCGATTTGGAACCGGGCCAACCCGAGATCGAGCAGCTTGACCTGGCCGCGCCGGGTGATCATCAAGTTCGACGGCTTGACGTCGCGGTGGACCAGCCCGTGCTCGTGGGCGTATTGCAGCCCGACCGCCGCCTGGCGGATTAGTTTACAGGCATCGGCCACCGAAAGGGGACCTGTGCGGCGAAGGAGTTCGTTCAGGTCCATGCCGTCGACGTATTCCGTGACCAACACCAACGTGCCGTCGATTTCCCGCGCGTCGTGTGCCTGGACGATGTTTGGGTGGTCCAGGCGGCCGAGGGCCTTCATTTCCCGTTCGAATCGTGCAATCGCTTCTTCGTCCTCCATGCGACCACTTGTGAGGATTTTCAAGGCGACTATCTTGTCGAGCCTTGTTTGCACTGCTTTGTAGACGGTGCCCATGCCTCCTTCGCCGAGCTTTTCCAGGAGTTGGTACTCGCCCAGTTCCCCCAACTCGCCTTGCTCCCGTGCTGATACCCTGGTCTCCTGACGGGTCGCCACGGCGCCGACCATCTTCCCGTGTTGGGGCGCTTCTCGGCTGACCGGGGGTTTGGCGATAGGCCCTTTGAGTGTCCGGTCGTAGTCGGTTTTCTTTTCCGAGTTCAGGAGGCAGATTCTTGCCTTGGCCACCTCGTTGAGCAGCTTCTGCGTCAGTGCGGCGCGCGCCCCTCCCTGCAAGCTCCGCAGATGGGCCATACGCTGATTCGCGGCGTGCTCTATCACGTCCAGCTTGCTCTCGAACTTCGGAATTGCCAGCAGCCGGTAGTAATCCGGGGGCTGCTCCTCGGGCGGAATTCCCAGCCAGTCGTGATAGGGATCAAACTCTTGCTTGGACTGTTGGTCGCGCTTAAATTGCGGTTTCTCTTCCACCTGTTGAGGGTTCTGGATCGCATACTCGACGAGATACTTCTGCGTGCCGAAGCCAACAACGTCGCCTGGCTCGAGTTGCTTCTCTGGAACACGCTCGCCGTTAACCCACACGCCGTTACTGCTGTTGTTGTCAAACACATGCCAACAGCCTTCGATCAACTTCATCTCGGCGTGGCGGTTGGAAACGTCCGTGCCAGGAAGGACGATATCGGAAGAGGTATGCCGCCCGATGCGCAAGACCGGCTTCCGCAAGGGAATCCTATCGCCGCCATCGCAAGCTACCAGTTCACCATACACGACGGTTGTATTCCTACCGCTTTTATGAACGTATAGGATCGCAGAAATGGGGTATGGGGTTGCCCATACCAAGAGCCACAAGCCGCCACATTCGCTGTCCTGCTCAGAAGTTTACCTATTATGGTCGCATTATAAGGAAATTGCAAGGAGTAGCCGGAGTGGGTAAAGATAGGCAATCCGGCCCCCCCCACCAGCGATGCGGAAATCCACCAGCACGGTCCTTCAGCATCTTATCACCTCGCAAGTTTCCTATTGGTTGTGATCCAGACGCCGCAACGCGGCGGGCGGCATGCTTTCGTCAACCCTGTTGAGTCTGATCGTCGTGCCGGTGCTCTACGTGCTCATCCAGCGATTGCGGGAACGTTGCACCCGAGCGGCCTCGAGCAAACCGCCCCCGTAGCGGGTCGCTCCACCAGGGTCAACGGTTCGTCTCGCCGGCGGACACCAGCGAGGTTTTACGGTTGGTGAATCGTGTTCGGGAAACCGGCCGGGCCCGATCTCGACGGCCCCGATGCCTGCTCCATCGACCCGTGCTGCATTCCAGCACAGACGTGGCGACTGTTCTTCCTTGTACCAGTGTATCTTGCCGTCTTGGCTTCGGCGGTTTGTTTCGTGTATGAAGTATGGTCGTTTGTGCGGAAGAAGAAAGCCGATGCCTGATCCCGACCCGCAAAACGCCAAGGAGCTGCCCGATGATGTGAGTCGGGATCGTGCCATGAAGGACGAGAAAGGAAGCTCGATTACGTGCCAACCGTTACTCCACACTGCCGGACTGGCCCAAGCCGTTCGACACCCCAGCATGCCCATGCAAGCGTGGGCATGGCACTCTTCTGGCGGCGAGTTTCAGGAATCGCGACCGCCAGTGCTGGGGATCGGCGCGGATCTCGTCCATGAAGCGGCAGGCGATCCGGCTGGGTGACGTCTTGCCGCCCTCCCATGCGCGGACCGTGTCGCGCGACACGCCCAGAAACGATGCAAAAAGGGCCTGGCTCACCTCCAGAAGCGACCGGACCTCCCGAACGCGCTGCGGGGGATAGTCGCTCGGCGGGATCTCCAACGCGACCTTCCGACTGGTGAACCCCTCCCGCATCGCCTGGTGCCGACTCAGCGGATCCATCGTTTCCCGCAGCTCTCTGAAGAAGGCGCTGGCATCCGCCCAGGTTGCGGGGCGGTCGTCGCTGATCATGGGTTGTCCTCCGTGCGGGGGGTTCTGGGGGATTGGATACCATAGATGGTGTATCCAATACACCACATGGCGTAGTGGATACCACAATTGGTGGATTGAATCCCGCAGAACAGGGCCGCGAATCGGGATCCCCTAATATTATGAACATTAGTATACCATATCCGGCGGCGTTTGTCAAGGCCCAAACGAAAAGTCGCAACGCAAGTGTTTGTGGCCAGACGAGTTACGTCGCCGAAAAAGTCTGGCCCGCCGCCGGGGCCTTTTGCCAACCGTCGCCAGAGGCAACCCCGCCAACGAAAAAGGGGCGGTTCCGGCGCGAGGGAACCGCCCCAAAGGCAGCCACAGTGCAATACCGCGGCGGGAGGTCATTTTGTATGGGGTTCTTTCTCCGGCGCCGCCAGGCCGGGATCGCGTTCCCCGGTTTGCTCCATCGACTTCAGCAGCCGGTCGAGCTTCCGGTGTACGTCTTCAAAATGCTTCTCCATGCGTTTTTTTTGGTCCTCGATGTGTTCTTTCAGGCGATCGGGGCCCAAGACCGGGAGTCCCTCGAGTCGCGGGGCCCAATCGGGTGCAATGTCGAATTGCTGGAGATCCGCCGGGGCGGCCGTCTTGCCGATCCATGCCCCGGGCATTCGGCCCAGCATCCGTTCGACGTAAGGGCGGACCTTTTCGGGCAGCTTGTCCAGCTCCTTTTCGGTCACTTCCCAGCTCTGGTTGCCTTGCTTGACGACGATTCTGGCCGGCTCGGCGCCGCTCTTGGTGATGATCACCGTCATGTTTTCGGGCAAAGGGTGGCGGGCGGAAGCACCGGGTGGGATGATCGTGCCCGGCTGGATGAAACGAAACCGCATCGGGCCGTGGTCGACGCCCGGCCGGAGCTGCTCGAACCACTCGCTGAGCTTCGCCCAATTGGGATCCTGGGGAAACACGGCCTTCGGCTGCCGCATTTCCTTCGGCCGCTTGACCGCCGTGAGCTTCACGTTTTTCTTCTCGCCCTTGCGGAGCAACTCGATCGACAACTGCTTGCCGCCGGCCTCTTCGACGGCGTCGACGAGGTCCTGGATTTCGGCGAGCGGTTTGTTGCCCACCTTCATGAGCACGTCGTGGGGCCGGATCCCCGCCTTGTGGGCCGGGCCGTCGGGAACGATCGCGGCGATCACCAGACCGCGGTCTTTCGGAAGCCCCAGTTCCGCGTGGGCCGCATCTTGCAGGGCGTAGCATTGTACGCCGATCCAGTACTCGCCCAGCGTCACCTCCTGCAATTCGGTATCGTCCGCAACGTCCGGCCACCCGGCCGGATCGACAGCCGGCGGCACGGCCGGATCAATGGCCGGCTGTTCGGCCCCGTTGGGAACGGCTTCCTTGCCCGCACCGGATACGGCATCCTGGGAGAAGACGGCTGCCCCGACGATAATCAGGAGCAGAACCCCTGCGCTGGTAATCCACCATATCCTGGACATTGCAAGATTCTCCTACAAACTTGGGTTGCCTACGTAATGAACGTCGACCTGGTCGACCGGTACGACGAGTTGCCGGCCGTCTTCCATCCGGACCGGGTGCAGCTCGCGGTGTTGCTGTACGTGGTGGCCGGTCCGCTCCAGTGCCCGGCGGACGTCGTCGGGCATCGCCTTGGGCAGGTTCGTCAGCCAGTCCGGGTCGAGCCTATCGCGCTGTCTGGCGGGAAGCCGGATCGAATCGTGCGATCCCTCGGGTGTGGAAAGGCTCACCATCTGCCAGGGGCTCGAAGGAACGTCGCTCGGCGGCACGACTCCCGGCGGCACGGGCGAGTCGGGATGCTCCACGATCGGCTGTTGGGGCGTGTCGTCTTGGACGATCAAGTTGCTCGGCGGTTGCGGTTCACCCGACCGCCACGCCTCTTTCAACCGCAAACCGAGCCACAGCGCGGCCAAAAAGCTGGCGGCCATCGCCGCGATCATCACGGAGTTTTGAGCGGATCGCAACCAGCCGCCCGGCCGTCCTGGCGACACCGTGACGGCTGGTTCCTGCTCCGGCGATCCTTGCCCGACTGGTTGTTTCCGGCTTGCTTCTCGTCCGGCCGGCTCGCGGACGATGGCCCCGAACTCCTTTCTCCAGCTCTGGGCTTCGAGGAACGCCAGGGCGCAGGCCCGCCAGCCGCCCGGACGCTCGTCGAGGCCCGAAAGCAGCTCACGCCGGTCCTCCTCGTTCAGTTCATCGTCAACCAGCAGGTCGAATTGCGGGTCGTCTTCCGGCTTGTTCTCTTTCTTGCTCATGGTCATGCCTCAATAACTTCCATGGCGATTAGCTCTTCACGCAGCCGCCGGCGTGCGCGGTGCAATCGGGCCTCGACGGCGCTGTGGCTGATGCCAAGGTGCTCGGCCAGATCGCGATAACTCCAGTCTTCGGTGTATTTCAACATCAACATCTCGGCGTCGCGCCGCGGCAGCCGGGCAACCGCCTTGCGGATCTGCGCCCGCCGCTCCTCGGCCAACAGCCATTCGAGTGGATCGACCTCGCGGGTGTCTTGCTCGGTCGGCTGGTTGCGCTCCGCATAACGATCGGTCAACTTCCGTTGCCGGCCCTGTTTGCGGCGATACAAGAGCGATTGTGTCACCGCGAGCCGGTACAGCCACGGGGCCACTTTGCCGGCGTCGGCGATCGGCGCCTTTTGGGCAACGGCCGCCAAGGAGACCTCCTGCATCACCTCGTCGATCGCCTGGGGTTCGCCCAGCCGGGCACAGACCACCGTCCGCAGCCACCGATCGTGCTTGACCAGTTCGGCCTGCCAATCGATGGCGTCGGCATCGGCCTGTTTCCCCCCCGCTGAGGCGGGACTTTCAGGCTCTTTGTCAGGTGAAGACGGCTTCGTGGCCATAGAAATAGTTTCCACAGGCGGGGAAATCTTGCCCGGTCCAATGAAAAACCGTTTCGGCCTCCATGCCGCACATCGCCCACATGCTAAAGCGTAGCCCGCAGGGTTGGATTAGGGGAGGTGATCGCCTTTAACCACCCCGCAGGGGGGCGGCACCGGTCCAAGCCCGACTGCCGAAGTTCATTATCTGCGATCGGACCCGCCGGACAAGGCCTCGACTGCTAGTACGCACCATCCGGACGAATGGGTCGCCCGGCTCGCCGGGAAAGCGGGATGTTTGACAGCCCCATACCCCAACGATAGAATCGCGTCTGATTTGGGTAGACGCGGAGCCGGTCGCGTGCGGCCGACAACAGAGGAAACGCCGACGTGGTTGTCCTGAAGGATTTTTCTTGGGAGAGGATGGTCCGCGCCGTGGAAGACGTCCGAGAGCGAGCGTGTCGGGCGGCAGTCGTCCTGCGGGAGGCGGGCCTCCAATTTGTGGTCGTCGGCGGCCACGCGGTTGCATCCTGGGTCGCGCGCGTCGACAAGGAGGCCGTGCGCAATACCAAGGATGTCGATCTGCTGGTCCGCCGGCAGGACTTCGCGCGTGTTGCGGAGGCGCTGCAATCCGTCGGTTTCATCCACCAGAACGTCTCGGGTGTCGACCTGTTCCTGGACGGACCGCAAGGTTCGGTGCGCAGCGCGATTCACATCGTCTTCGCGGGCGAAAAGGTGCATCCCGATTACACGTTGCCCGCCCCTGAAGTAACGGAGTGCGAGCCGGGGCCCGACTTCCCGGTACCTACGTTGGACGCCTTGGTCCGCATGAAGCTGACCTCGTTTCGGCTGAAAGACCAGGTTCATCTTCTGGACATGCTCGAGGTCGGGTTGATCGACGAGAGTTGGTTCTCGCGCCTGTCCGCGGAACTCGGCGCAAGACTGCAAGAAATCATCGATAGGCGGGAGCGGGAAGCGTGAAACTGACGCCGTGAATTGTCTTCTCTAACCCACGCCCGCTTGCTCTGCGGATGGGCAATGCCAATGCTACCTCTCGACTCAGAACGTTGGAAAAAGCTGAAAACGTTTGGTGGTTCGGCGGAGAATCTCCCACCACTGATCGAGAAACTCAGAAAGACGCCTTCTGCGGAGCTTTGGGACGCGATCTGGTCACAGGTGGTGGGCGGCGGAATCGTGGAAGACGCTGCGTACGCCGTGGTGCCGCACCTTCTGGAGATCGCTAAAGAGCACGACACGGCCGGCGACCTTCTTTTCTTGGGCTATGCTGCAAATGTAGCAGACGCATATGACGGCGGGGCGGGCGCGCCCAAGGGCCTCAAGAGGGATTGTGGCTCGGCTTTATCTGAGGCCGCGAAAACCGCCCTTGAGGTCATCAGCAACCAACCGCTTGACGAGTCCGATTTCGTTCTCCTTCTCAGTATCGTTGCAGGTCTGCACGGCCGGAGTGCGCTGGATTGGCCTATTTCCGATCTCCTTGACGGATATTGTGTCAGTTGTCTCAACTGCGGACAGGAACTGGAAACCTCGGTCCGAGAAGACGAGATTGTCGTTGGTGAGATAGGAAAGGGTCGCGAGCTGGCGCCAGAGCAGCCTATCCCTGAGCCACAACCGGAGCCGGAAGAGCCCTGGGACGGGCAGGTGACCCCCAACGACGAGGGCTGGATGGTGCCGTTGTGCATACACGTAGGCCAGCATCGCGTAGCCAGTGTGTTGCGACATCTTTACGGACAGGTTGCTTGTCCTGCTTGCGGGGATCGATTTGCGCTGATGGAGACGATTGAAGAGGAATATCCGGGCGAGGAAGAAGAAAGAGAACCATTCGTTCCACCCGATGACGGACCTCCATGCCCCGAATGCGGAAAACCCCTTCGTACGGGATATGCGAAGCAGTGTTTTCATTGTGGAGCCGATTGGCACTCCAACCGCATCAGGGCATTTCGGCAGTGGATCTGGACAAACTCGATAATTATCTTGCTGGTCATCGTACCTCTTGTGGCGTTCATTGCAAACATCCCCATAGCGGAGTTTGTAAAACAGCGTGAATGGCTTCAGGCCTTGCATACCATCGGTTTCCTCGTGTTCCTATTGGGATATCTTGGGGTTCTCCTGCGGCTTGTGGAAAGGGGAAACCGGTAATGTAGAAGGAGACACGAGTACCCTCAGCAAAACATGCTTGCACGGAGAGAAAACAGAACCGGCACCGCCTGGCAACATCACGTTCGCACGGAGACCACCAAGATGCACTGTCGAAAATACTTTTTGCTCCTGATCGTCGTTTTAGGCGCTGCGGCAGGCGCCGTTGCCCGCGAGGCCCCGCGGTCGGCTCGCAAGACGCTTGACGACGGACGGGTCGAGGACACCGGCGTCATTACGCCCTTGGACGATAACTCGTTCTACGTCCGCCGAAGCAGTGGCATTACTCTTGACCGAAGACCGTTACAGGATACGCAGAGATTGATTCATCAACGGTGGCAATCGTCAAGTCGTGCTCGAGTGCTTGTGCGACAAGCATGCGATCAAACGGATCTCGGTGAATCGACGGAAGCGTGGCAAGCCGAGATACACTGGGCTCGTCGATCGGCAACACGGAGATCGAGTGGCGTTTGCGTTGTTCGGGAAGATAGGTCTCCGGCGGTTCCGCAAGCGGGAGCTTTCCTAATTGGTGCTTGACGATCGCTTCCCACACGGACACCACGCTCAAATACACCTCGTTCGATCGTTCACGAATCGCGTCGCGCAACGCTGCCGGCAAACGCTGATCGTCGGTGATGAACCAGAGAAATATGTGGGTGTCCAAGAGAATTCTCATTTTCCCTCGAACTCGTTCAGAAAGTCACCGGGCAACGGTTCGTCGAAATCATCCGGCACGACGAAATCACCCTTGCACAACCCGCAAGGGCGCGGCTGCTGAGTGTCTTGCTGGAGTGGCTTTATTTCCGCTAATGGCGTATTGCCCAACACGATCACCAGCGTCTCGCCCGGCGCCACGCGCTGGAGGCACCCCATGAAATCCCGTTGAATCTCGTCGAGACTGATCTGCACCATTAGAAAATCCTTCGCAAACAGAAATGAAAACCCTCCCATTATGATACATCCCTGCGCTTCGCAAGAGAAGGAAGTTGGTGTAGGATTGTGGGAAGATTCCCGGATTACCCCCCCTGCAAGTAGGGATCGCTTTACCAAACTCATCGATGGAACCCTCTCAGCATCCATCGCTCGACTGGATCGACTGCGAACTGGCCTCGCTCGATGAAGCGGGGTTGCGCCGCCGGTTGCGAACGCGCGGTGGGGCACAGGCTGCGCAGATTGTTGTCGATGGTCAGGAGTTGATCAACTTCGGATCGAATGACTATCTCGGCCTGGCCGCCGATCCGCGATTGGCCGATGCGGTGATCGACGTCTTGTGGAGCAAGGGCTGGGGTAGCGGCGCTAGCCCGTTGATCACCGGACATACTGAACTCCATCGGCAACTGGAAGAACAGTTGGCTGCGTTCGAAGGGACGGAAGCGGCGTTGGTCTTCTCGACCGGGTTCGCCGCCAACGCCGGAACAATTGCGGCGCTGGTCGGCACCGGCGATGTGGTCTTCTGCGACCGCAAGAACCATGCAAGCCTGTTCGACGGCTGCCGGCTCTCCAGGGCGGACGTCCGCACGTACCCGCATTGCGATTGGCGGAAGCTCGACGGGCTTCTGGCTAAGGCAAAGCGCCACGGCCGGCGGCTGATTGTGACCGACGGCCTTTTCAGCATGGACGGGGACGCGGCCCCGCTTGTGGAGTTGGCCGGCGTGGCCGACCGGCACGGTGCGATGCTGCTGGTCGACGAGGCCCATGCGACCGGCGTCTTTGGGCAACATGGCCGCGGCATTGTCGAACTGCTCGGCGTCGAAGACCGCGTGGCCGTGCGGATCGGCACGCTGAGCAAGGCGCTGGGCTGTATCGGCGGATTCGTTGCCGGCAGCCAGTCGCTGATCGAGTGGCTGGTCAATCGTGCCCGGCCGTACATCTTCTCGACCGCAGGCCCTGCTGCCGCCGCCGCAGCGGTGCTGGCCGCCCTTGAAATCGTCCGCAACGAACCCGAGCGCCGCGGGGATCTGCTTGCCCGGGCGGAACAACTCCGCGGGGACCTCACCACCGCTGGTTGGAACACCGGTAACTCGACCAGCCAGATCATCCCGATCATCGTGGGCAAGCCGGCTCGGGCCGTCGCCCTTTCGAACACCTTGCGCGATCACGGCATCTTTGTCCCGGCGATCCGCCCGCCGACCGTTCCCGAAGGCGAGTCGTGCCTGCGGATCAGTCTGACGGCTTCCCACACGGGTGAGATGCTCGGCCGCCTGGTCGCAGTCCTTACGAAAGCGCTAGGTTGACCTTTCGACACATTCTTTACGGAGAAGCAGAGCCATGAACGTGACGAAATTGCGACTTCCCAAGCGAATCCGGTTGACGCCCTGGTTTCTGCGCCGGACAGCCCCCGGCGCCACGCCGGGGACGGTGGCCGTCGATCCGGCGGCATCGCGTCCGGTGGTTCGCGTCATCAGTTTCGGCCCGGGGGATGTCGTCGAGGAGGAATTTGACGATCTCGGCTCGCTGGCCGATCTGGTGGGACGAAGGGCCGTGACGTGGGTCGACGTGCAAGGACTCGGCGACGCCGAGACGATCAAGGGGCTCGGCGAGATATTTCAACTGCACCCGCTCGCTCTGGAGGACGTGGTGAACACCCACCAGCGTCCCAAGCTGGAAGACTACGGCCATCACCTTTTCCTCGTTGCCCGGATGCTCCAGTCGGAAGGGCGGGCGGATACGGAGCAGGTGAGCCTGTTTCTCGGCAAGAACTTCGTTCTGACGTTTCAGGAGAAGCCGGGGGATTGCCTGGAACCCATCCGCAAGCGGATTCGGAACGGGAAGGGGCGGGTCCGCGACTCCGGGGCCGACTACCTGGCCTACGCGCTGCTCGACGCCGTGGTCGATGCGTACTTCCCGATACTGGAGCAATACGGCGAGTGGCTGGACACGGTCGACGACGAGGTGTCCGCGCACGCCACCCGCGAGACGGTCGGCCAGATCCATATTCTCCGGGGCGACTTGCTGCTGTTGCGGCGTGCCATCTGGCCGCTCCGGGACGTGGTGGGCGAGCTGAGGCGGGAATCGCACCCGCTCATCTCCGAAGAAACGCGAGTCTACTTGCGGGATTGCCACGATCATACCATCCAGGTCATCGAGCTTCTGGGAACCTACCGGGAAATGTGCTCGGACCTGCGGGAGTACTACCTGTCGACGGTCAGCAACCGGATGAACGAAGTGATGAAGGTCCTGACGGTGATCGCGACGATCTTCATTCCGTTGAGTTTCATAGCGGGGGTGTACGGGATGAATTTCGATCCGTCGGTTTCCCCTTGGAACATGCCGGAGCTGCGCTGGCACTACGGCTACCCGTTCGCCCTGGGGCTGATGGCCGCGGTGACCCTGGGCCTGCTCTACTTCTTCTGGCGACGAGGGTGGCTGAGGTCGTAGCACCGCTGCCTGCACTCGGCCGTGGCGCCCGTTTGAAATTCCGGTTCCCGAACACCACGTTGCGAAGCCCTTGCGAAATTCCGTCATTGGGGGTAACATAAGGGTGCAGCAACGACTCTTCTTCTCGCAAGTTTATTTTTTCGGGGAAGCGTGATGTCCGCAACAGGGCGCGACACGTCCGGTTCCAAACCCGGCCGAGACTCACTTTGGTCCACGGTTTGGCCGTTGCTCGTGATGCTGATGATACCTGCCGGGGTGGGAATGCTGTTTCTGGCAATCCGCTTCTACGGACAATTCGGGATGATCATGGCGGCACTCGTAGTAGGTGGAGTACTCGCAGCTTTGAAGTCACTTTCACCGGGAATACGCATCTCAATTAGAGAACGGGTTTACTGGGCGGCCCTGGCGATTTTTCTTATAGTCTGCCTAACCGTATCCGTCAGGAATCCTCACTACCGCTCGATGCCGGCAATACAGGAAGGCCACCGGTTCACCAAGCAGATTGAATTGGTCGTCGGCCCCGACGATCGGTTTTCAGACATCACTTTCTTGGTATGCGAGGCGAAAGGGGGGTGGATTGAAGTGTGCGGCACCGTACCCACCGAAGATGCACTCGCAGAACTCCGGGCCGGGATTGAATCGAGACATCCGCCCCTACACGTGTGGTGGAATGTTGATGTCAGTCAATAATCGTAGTGCGGTGCTCCGGTCTAGCAGAACGCGAATTCACGGGCATCAAGCGGCACGTTCTTCGTGCGGCGTCCCATCTCTTCGTATTCTTCTCTGTGCTCCGGGTCACCCACTGCCAGTCCGCCTAGAAAGAGCAGGCCAAGGGTCAGCGTTTGCTCGTGCTGCTCAACCGCCAAGCCGACGGCGCCGAATTCTCCCAGCGTGGAGAGGATTCGCCGAACTCCCTTGATCTTGCAGCCGACGAGTTCCTCACCCTCTTCCGAGAAATAGAGAGTCAAGAGATCGTCAACGCGGCGTCCGTGGAAATCGACGTCTTTGAAGAAGTACGTCAGAAAATCGCCATCGCGGCTGTAAATAGGGCGAGGCTCAAATCCCTGGCACTCGCGTCCCTTGAGATACTCAATCAGGTCGGCCATATATCTGCCTCGAAAAATCTTCACCCCATTGTTCCGGATAGCCTAGGTGATTCTGGTCCTCCGGCCGTTTTTCCCAATCAAGAACGAAGAAACCGCTTTCTCTTTCTTCTACGAATATCAGAAAAACTCTGTTCGGCGGAAAGGGAACCTCAATGGATGCACTTTGATATCGCTTCGCGGGCTTACTGCAATAACAATAAGCGTTTTCCTCATAGCCCTCGCGTTCCAAACCCTGGAATACCGCCGTCGGCTTACTCAGTCCCTCTGGCAGCAGCAACGAGTCGTAGAATCTCGTTCGTGGTCCAGATCTTTCCAGGTCTTGGAGCTTCTTGATGCTTACATAGAACTCAGCGGGTCCACCTCCACGAGGTAATACTCCGTTGACGGTGTGGTACCCAGATGGTACGGCCATGGTCGCTTACCGTCCGAAACGACGCACCATTCTTTCCTCCATTATGAATGACACGCCGGCACGTGCAAGGAAATCGTTCACGCGGAAGACGCCGGATTTAGTTGGGGGTTTATCACGTTTTTGCCCTTGTGTCAAGCGAGCCTGCGTTACCCCGCCGCCGAGGGGCATTGAACAAGAAGGAGATTTTGTCGTTCTACTCGTGCCGCAGCGATTCGATCGGGTCCATGGCGGCGGCGCGCATGGCGGGGTAGAGGCCGAAAACCACGCCGATCGTAACCGAAATCCCGAACGCCAGCGGGATCGACCAGGGAACGATCACCGGTGCAACCGTTTTGATGACTTCGGGGAGCTGGCCCATCACATCGGGAAAGGCCGTGGTGAGCAGTTCGCGGGCCTCCGTGACCACGGGGCCGCAAAACAGCCCGCCGAGGATGCCGGTAAGCCCGCCGACGATCGAAAGCGAGATCGTTTCGATGAGGAACTGGCGAATGATGTCGCGGCGTTTGGCCCCCAGCGCGCGGCGGATGCCGATCTCGCGGGTCCGCTCGGTCACGGTGGCGAGCATGATGTTCATGATCCCGATCCCGCCGACCAAAAGCGAGATCGCCGCGATCAGGCCCATGAAGATCATAAACATCAGTCGGGTTGTCTTTGCCTGTTCGATCAATTCGAGCGGCACGGTGACACCGGTGTCCTTCTTGGGGTGGTGCGGGGCAAGGGTCGCCTTGACCAGGTCGGCCGTCTGGATCACGTCGTCGACGTTGCGGACGCGGATCGTCAGTTGGCTCAGCTCGATTTGCTGGAGATCGAACGAACCGCTTCGGAAGGTAAAGACCGTATCGCCGATGCGCGCCCAAACGGTGCTGATAGGGACGTAGACGTCCTGGGAGAAATCCTGGGCGGCGAAGGAACCGCCGATGGCGGCGGTCGGGCCGCGATCCTTCATCACGCCGACGACCACGTAATAATCCTTCTCGATGTGGATCGACTTGCCGATCGGGTCTTCGATGGGAAAGAGCCGCTCGGCCACGTCGGCGGCCAACGCGCAGACGTTTCGCCTGTCCTTCTGATCGCTATCGGTGATGAACCGCCCGCGGGCGACCTCCAGCCGGGTCACCTCGGCGTACTCGGGGGTGCAGCCGACGAGCCGGCCGTCGGGCACCTCGCGGCTTCCGTAGCGGAACTGGCGGGGCAGCTCCCGGATTGGCAGGATTTTTTCGATCGTCGGGATCGTGTTCTGCAAGCGATGGAAATCCTCCCGCAGCAGCCCGTACTGGAGGATACGGGCCTTCTCCTGCTCCTCGCCGCTGGGCGGCTTGATCGACCGGACGATGATGTTGTCGGCCCCGAGCCCCTCGATCTGCTCCTGGGCCTTTTGGCTGATTCCCTCGCCGATCGCCAACAGCCAGATTACGCTGGCCACGCCGATAAAGATCCCCAGCACCGTCAGCAATGACCGCAACGGGTGCAGCAGAAGGCTCTTGATGCCGAGTTGCCAGGTTCGCAGCCAGAAGTAGAGCATGGTTGGGGATTAGGGAAGAGGGGCTGGGGGTTGGGGTTTTGGGGTTCAGGTTGGGAGATGTTTTGGAAACGCCCCCGCACTGCGTGCGGGGGTTCCGCGTTTGTTCTTCGCTGACTCGTCGTTCATGCTTTGTTCACTCTCCGCTCCTCATTTCCATTCCCGTTGGGGCGCTGGTCGAAGACGACCTTGCCGTCTTTGAGCTGGACGAGGCGCTTGCAGCGTCGGCCGATGTCGGCTTCGTGGGTGACCATGATGATGGTTTTTCCATCTTGGTTGAGCTTATCGAGCAGCACGAGGATTTCTTCGGTCGTCACCGAATCGAGGTTTCCGGTCGGCTCGTCGGCGAGGATGAAGTAAGGATCGTTTGCGAGGCTCCGTGCGATGGCGACACGTTGTTGCTGCCCCCCGGAGAGTTGTGTGGGGCGATGCTTTAGCCGGTCGCCGAGCCCGACCATTTCGGCCAGATCGTAGCACCGCTCGCGGTCTTTCGCCGCCAGACGTCCTTGATAATAGAGCGGGACTTGGATGTTCTCGATGACGGTCAGTTGCGGGATCAAGTTATAGGATTGGAAGATGAAGCCGATTCGAGACGCCCTGATTTCGCTGAGCCGGTCGTCGCTCGCCCGCGTGACATCCTCGTCGCCGAGCATGATGCGTCCGCCCGTCGGTCGGTCGAGGCATCCCAGCAGATTCAAGAGCGTGCTTTTTCCGGAGCCGGACGGCCCCATAATGGCGACGTAATCGCCCAGCGGCACGTCGAAGCTGACGCCGCGCAACGCGCGGACCGTCTCGCTGTCCATGGCGTATTCTTTGGTGACGTGTTCGATAAGAGCGGCGGAGTTCATGGCTGGGCCCCCGGCTTGGCGCCGTAACCGCCGCCGGGCGGGCCTTGCCCGGCACCTGGTGGGCCTTGCCCGCCGCCGGCCTGGCGCATTTTGCTGATCGCGGCGTTCATTTCGGCGCGGTCGATGGCGGCGTCGCCGTCTTTGTCGGCCGTCTTCAACATCGACCAGAACCTGGCGGGGACCTCGCTTTCTTCGAGCTTGCCGTTTCCGTTCTTGTCGAAGCGGGCGAAGGGATCACCGCCGGGGCCGCCCGGTTTTGGGCGTCCGGGCGTTTTCTCGGCAGGTCCGCCGGGCGCCGCCCCGCCGTGGGGCGGCTTGCCTTCTTTCCCCGGAGGCCGGCCGGGCGGCTTTGGCGGCACGCCTTGTTGGGGCCGCGACTCCGGCTTCGGCGAGCCCTGCTTCGGCGTCTCCTCTTCTTCGGCCACTTCGGGCAGCCCTTCGGCCTCGTCGCGGTAAGCGGCCGAGTGGAGGACAATTTTCTGGCCTTCCTTCAGCCCTTCCTTGATCACCACGAACGAATCGTTGGTTGATCCGATCGTCACTTCGTGGGCCTGGAACTTTCCCCGCTTCTCCGTCAGGCAGTAGTACTTCCCGCCGTGTTCGAAAATCGCCTGGGCCTGTACCAGCAGCACATCGTGCAGCTCTTCGACGAGGATGTTCACTTTGGCGGTCAAGCCGGGCCGCAGTCCCTGCGGCGGACTGTCGACGCGGACAAGCGTCTTGTATTCCTTGGCGCCGGAACTGAAGAAGCCGGTGGGCTCCGGCAATTCGTTGACCATCTCCACCTCGCCTTCGAGTTTCATCTCGGGGAAGGCGTCGAGCTGGATGGTCACCGGCATTCCCGCTTCGACCAGTGTGACCTTGGCTTCGCTGATCTTGCAGTCGACCTGCATCTCTTTGGGATCGGGCAATTTGATGATCACCTGATTCTCGCGGACTTGCTCGCCCTCGGCGATGACGATGTCGCTGCCGTGGCGCCGGGAGACGTTTGCGTAGACCACCTGGCCGTCCCGCGGCGTCCGGATGATGCACTTTTCGACTTGTTGCTCGGCACGTCTGAGTTCTTTGAGGTCGAGTTCATGGCTGGCCTTTTCGGCCTTTAGTTTGGCTTCGGCCGTTTTTATGTTGGCATCGAGCTCACCCGCCGTTTTCTTTTTGGTGAATTCCTGGAGCGACGCGAGTCTGGCCTTCGCCGATGCGAGGGTATTGCCGGCCTTCTTGACGGCGAACTTGTCCGCCCGGAGTTCCAGCGCGGTAACATATCCTTTCGATTCCAACCTCGTGCTGTACTGGAAGTAGTCTTCCGCGCGGTCCAACCCCTCCCGGGCATCGATAATCTCGTGCTCGATAGCCTGCTCGTCGACGTCGTACTTGCCCGGGACCAGCTTACCCAAGAGAGTTCCCGGCTCGACTTGCTGTTGCTCTTTGGCGTGGAGAATGGCTCCGGCCGGAAGTTCGTGTTTCTCCAACTCGCGGCCTCCGGGGCCGAGCACGAGAATTTCGGCGTCCGGGGTGACGACTTCTTCCAGGCCTTCGTCGCTTCGATCGAGTTGCACTCGGACCAATTTGACGGTGCCGGCGTACTTGGCCTTGATTTCGCCTTCACCGAGGTATTCCTTCTTGGCCAGTACGGCCGTGTCATAGACGTTTTGTGCCTGGATCACGTTCGCTTTGCTCTGGTTACAGATGATTTCCTGGTTGATCATGTCCTTTTCGAGCGCGGAGGAATCCAACTCGACGACGATATCGCCCGGCGTGACCTCCAGCTTCATCTCGTTGTCGGCTACCATGCGGTAGACGAGCGTTTCGTTTTCAGTCACTTGGCGGATGCCGGTGAGATCGGCCTTGGCGTACTTCTCGTTCAACTGCTCCCGCACGGCATCGCGGATGGCCTTTGGCAGTTCGGGTTCTCGTACGGCGCGGGCCACCCTCACGTTCTTGCCGTCGGCGGTGATGAGGAACTCGCGATGCGGGTCGTCCAACTGCCAACGGTAGGTCGGCTGACCGTCACCATTGTCCACCTTGTGGACGAATCGCTGCGCGCGGTCCCCCTCGACCCGCCCGATCTCGGAGGGCTTGAGGTGCCTCTTGGCGGCAGCCTCGACGGCCGGCGGCAGGTCGGTAACGGCCACGATCACTCCGACCTGGCTACCGTCCCGATCCCCGTCGGGATTGATGTTGCCCTTCTCGCTAACGACGGGCCCTTTGACCTTGTCCCCTTCGGCCACGATCCACAAGATCGTGGAACCTCCTCCCCCTTTGGCTTCCACTTCGCAGCGGATTTCGACGTTGTTGCCGCTTTCGACATTGCCGCTTTCGGTGATTTCATGGACGAAGTCACCCCGCTTGACCTTACAGGGCATCGGCCCCGGACCTTCGCCCGAGAACGAGAAGGTTGAGAATAGGATCCAGGCGACGATGGGTACGGCCGTCACGATCACCAGCGCGACAATGAGCCTGCGCAGAGCGAACCCGCCGCGCCGCTTCGCAGCAGGCGGGTTTGCGGTAGTTGATTGAGACGGAGGCATCAAAGAAAACCTCGACGGAACCAGGGTGGGGATATCGACCTAAGCGAGCGATTGCGGTGGGGCCACCGCAGATTCACCCTATGGTCCATTGTAGTTCCCAGGCACCCGATTGTCACCCGGAAAACCCTCCTGTAGCGGGGGGGTTGCGATGAAAACGGCCGGGGCTTGGCACATTGCGGAGACATTGGGACCGGGTTGATCCGCCCCATGTTGCGGGCCGGCTATTGGAGACCTCGTTCCCAAGCAGGGTTCGTGTTAGCAGCCCGTTGAAAAAATCCCCGCAGCAGGCCGAAATGTAGCCAAATCGATTGTACGCTTGCCGATGGTCATCACGCGCGGGATCGCTTGAGATTGGCGGGTGAGGCCAAGCCGAAGCGAT
>Ga0180431_10000408_pt1 | contig 62116 bp, 58 predicted proteins | sample SS_ome_11_FD_132459 | JGI IMG/M metagenome (GOLD analysis project Ga0180431, IMG submission 132459) | Hypersaline lake sediment archaeal communities from the Salton Sea, California, USA - SS_1_MS_1 metaG | ecosystem: Environmental > Aquatic > Non-marine Saline and Alkaline > Hypersaline >... | reverse complement strand
ATGATACACGCAGTGAGGAAGATGCGTATATTCCATCCATCACAGTATACCCCTCAAAAAGATGCAGGGAAAACTTCATCCCTCGACCTTACGGTCGGGGATTTAAGTTTTGTACATTAAAACTATAATAATAATTCTGCTATTCATCATATATAATTGCCTTTCTATTTATCTTCAAATTGACCCAATACTGGCACCCAATTAATGCTCGCTAGCAATTTTATTGACAATCCGCCCCGACAAATGATATGTTAGGATTGGGTGGAAAGAAATCTCCTTTGTAATTCTGGAGGAAAACAGCATGAAAGAGAAAGTGGAAGCCGTCCTCGCTTTAATAAGGCCTCAGCTGCAGGCAGATGGAGGCAACGTCGAACTGGTGGATGTCAGCGATGGCACAGTGACAGTCAGGCTGACAGGTGCCTGTAGCGGATGCCCCATGGCATCGATAACACTCAAGGAAGGAGTAGAACGGATACTGAAAGAACAGGTACCCGAGGTCGTTGAAGTAGTCGCTGTCCAGTAATCTGTTCGAAGGTCGTCACGCCTGGGAAAAGACCGGTTTTATCTGTGTAGTAGCGATTTGCACGCCAGTCAATAAGAAGCGCCTATAGGCGCAAGTTCACTAGCCCTTTTCCATTTCAAAGGCTCTGTGCAGGGCTCGCATGGCATCTTCCACCCTGGCCTCATCAATAATACAGGTTATCCTTATTTCCGAGGTACTTATCAGCTCTATATTGATGCCTTCCTCATAAAGAGCGTTAAACATCCTCGCCGCGTATCCAGGTGCAGTCTGTATCCCGGACCCCACGATGCTGATCTTAGCTAACTTAGTGTCGCTAATACACTCGCGGGCACCTATAGATTCCATCACCGGCTTAATTACCTTCATCACCTTGCCCAGGTCGGTCTTGGCAACAGTGAAAGTCACATCAGTAACCTTGTTTATGCTCGCATTCTGGACTATCGTATCCACACAGATATTAGCCTTAGCCAATGGTTGAAAGATAGAGCTGGCAATCCCCGGCCTATCAGGAACACCAACTACTGTTACCTTTGCCACGCTCTCATCATGGGCAATTCCCCGCACCTTGTTCTTTGCTTCCATAGAAGCACCTCCATGGATAATAGTGCCTGGCCTGTCGCCAAAACTGGAAGCCACCAGGATGGGCATTCTATATAACTCACCCAGTTCAACAGCCCGGGAGTGCATCACTTTGGCACCGGAAGAAGCCAGTTCCAGCATTTCTTCATAACCTATCTCATCCAGCTTTCTGGCTTCAGGAACAAGCCGGGGGTCAGCGGTATAGACGCCATCGACATCGGTATAGATTTCACATCTATCCGCCTGAAGGCTCACCGCCAGTGCCACCGCTGTGGTATCGGAGCCACCACGTCCCAGAGTGGTGACATCCATCTCATCAGTTATCCCCTGAAAACCGGCAACTACTACGATCTTGTTCTTCTCAAGCTCCTTCTCGATACGATCAGGCTTGATGCCATGGATCCGGGCACTGCTGTAAACGGCATCCGTCTTAATACCCGCCTGGGCACCACTGAGGCTGACCGCCTTTGCCCCCATAGACTTCAAGGACATCGCAAGTAGAGTGCTGGACACTATCTCACCGGTTGAGAGGAGGACATCGAGCTCCCTGTCATCGGGATGATCTGTAACCTGATTGGCGAGCTTGATCAACCCGTCTGTGGTCTTTCCCATGGCCGAGACCACCACCACCACATGGTTGCCCTTCTCTTGAACTGCAACGGCCCTTCGGGCGACGTTCTTGATCTTTTCAGCGTCAGCCACCGAACTGCCGCCGTACTTCTGCACAACTACTGCCATCGTCCTCTTCCCCTAGTCAGCCAGTATCAACTTTCTCATAATAGTATAGCCATCATTCACGAAAATGCCAGTTTCGCCTGCCTGCGTCTCACTGAATGCCTTTGCGCCCGTGGTCTGAAAACCCGGACCCCAGAGAACGAACGGAACCGGGTCCGGAACATGGGTCCGGACTTCAATAGGCGTGGGATGGTCAGGCATGGCCAGTATGCGGATACTATCCCCTGCGACAGCGATAATCTGGCCTATTACCTCCCGGTCTACCCGCTCGATAGCCTCGATCTTTTCATCTATGCTGCCGGCATGGCCGGCCTCATCAGGTGCCTCAACATGAATGAACACCATGTCATGCTCCTGCAACGCTTCAAGAGCGCCAGATGCCTGCCCGGCATAGTCATTGTCCGGACCGGCTGTCACGCCGGCAATGTCCAGATTCATTATCCCGGTCATTTTAGCCAGCCCCCTCAGAAGGTCGACGCCCGAGGTAAGGGCAGCATCCAGCCCATAGACCTGTTTAAACGACGGCAGTTCAGGGGCTTTTCTACTCCCCCAGAAGAGCCATATCATGTTAGCGGAGACCGCTCCCCGGGACTCCCGGGCCTTGTTCACCGGATGGTCTCGAATCACGTCCACAGAGCGCGCCATGAGATCCCGTAACAGGTCGCTTCCCTGACCCCGGGGCAGGAATTCATCAATGGGCTTCCCCGGAATATCATGAGGCGGAGTGCAGGTCGCAAGCAGCGTATCGTCCTGCCCCTTTATCTTGCATATGTGTCTGTAGCTCACGCCGGGGTAGAAATGTATCGCCTCACTGCCCAGCCTCTCCTCCAGCGCAGCCACCAGAGCATGGGCCTCGCTATCACTGATATGGCCCGCGCTGTAGTCTTTCATTTTCCCTTCTTGAACAGACACCAGATTACAGCGAAATCCAACCTCCCCTTCACTGATGGGGATGCCCATGCTTATGGCCTCGATTGCGCTCCTGCCCTGGTAGTAGACCTTTGGATCGTAGCCAATTATGGACATGCAGGCGCATGCGCTGGAGGGCTCCATCCCGCTGGGCACCGTCCTCACCAGGCCGAGGGTGCCCTCCTTTGTTAATCGGTCTAAATTCGGGGCACGCGCCAGTTCCAGGCAGGTCTTCCCCCCCCGCTCAGGGAGCGGCCAGTCCGAGGCACCATCGATTATCACAACGCAGTATTTCACAGTCATTAAAGTATAGCGGCGGACGAGAGGCAATTCAAGAAGGACTTCGGTCGCAGCAGATAAGGTAGCTAAAGTGTAACGAACCCACCACTAGCGGGGAGCTAGATGTTTCACCCGTAGGGGCGTTTCTAGTTTCTACTGCCATACAGAGCGAAACGAAAATGGGCAGGTCAGGTTCTGAAGTAATATGGATACCTGCTTCCACAGGAATCTGTTACGATCATTTGCAGTACTTACCACGAAGGATGAAAATGCTGTTTCTGGAATAACCGACATTCAAGACACCGTTCGTGGTGAGCCCTTCGACAAGCTCAGGGCGAACGGTTTAGATCATATTTTCAAAGCAATGACATGATAGGACTTTTCAAGAAGAAACATTTTCCCGGAAAGTGTTCCTTACAGATAGAACCGTATCGCCAGGAAGCAAGTTCACGCAAGCTTGTGTAATACAACTCACATATCCGCAGTACTATTTTCACTTTAATAAAACCCTAAAGAGCTATTGAGTGGCAAGTGCAGGCATGCTAGCGTCGTAGTAGATATTTTAATGCTTGAGCAAGATATATATGCTTCCTACGATGAGACAATAAAGCCCGATGACAGGAAGGATAATTAACCTTCAGGATAACCGTACGTGATACCAGGATTGAGTAGAGTCGGTGATTCGGCAAGCAGCCAGCACCCGGATACTAACATTTCAATCTTGGATGAAGGAGCAGAGACATGAGAGCAAGTAAGACCATCCGAGAGATTCTTCGCCCGACAGCCAACGGCATAGCTGAGGGCAAGCTGGTACAAGGTGCTGTCCGCAACCAGACAAGCGAACTTGAGGAGAGGATCAAGGAACAGAATTGCATGTATGGAGTCTCCAGTCTTACAAGCAAGCAAGACATCTCATTGGAAGAAGTACTTAACGGGGTAGTTGCTATTATCCCCCCCGCATGGCAGCATCCGGAAATCGTCTGCGCACATGTGATACTAAGAGGGCAGGAGGTCAGAACGGATAACTTCGTTGAGACGAAGTGGAAGCAGGCTAGCGACATCGTAGTAAATGGCGAACACGCAGGTAGGGTGGAGGTATTCTATCTAAAAGAAAAACCGGAATCCGACGAGGGCCCTTTCCTCAGTGAAAAGAGAGAGTTGCTCGATGCTGTTGCCGAACAATTGGGCAGGGTCGCAGAGCGCAAACAGGCAGGGGAAGCGCTTCAGCAGCGTGAGCGAGAATATAAACTGTTGTTGGATTGTACAATCGATGGTTTGACTGTTATCGATATCGAATCGGCGAAGCTGGTCTTCTGCAACCAGCGTGCTGCAACTTTATTTGGCTTCAACTCTCCCGGGGAAACAATCGGGGTAAATCCCCTTAGTTTGATTCATCCTGAGGATATAGACCGTATTATTAAGATTATTGCGGAAGAACTGTCTGGAAAGAGACTGCATGACGTCCATGAATTTCGAACGATGACCAGAGACGGTAGATGTATTTGGATGAAAGCAGCCTTCCGGATAACGGATTATCAGGGGAAATCGGCACTCGTAGTTTCACTCAGGCCCCGCCCTGAGCGAAATGTTGCGGGAAACGAAATCGGTATGCTTGACGAAGAGCTTGAGCAGAGAGTTACAGAGCGGACCTGGCAACTCCAGGCCGTCAATAAGGAATTAGAAGCATTTGCCTATTCCGTATCACACGACCTGCGCGCTCCCTTACGCAGCATTGAAGGCTTCAGCCAGGTGCTGTTAGAAGACTATGCCCACTGGTTAGATACACAGGGCAGGGATTACCTCCAGCGTATCTGTTCAGCCAGCCGGCGTATGGCACAACTTATTGACGACCTCTTAAACTTCTCGCGCGTCACCCGAGTCGAGATGCAGCGTGACAGGGTCGATCTCAGTGCACTGGCTCACAAAATCGTAGCAGAACTACAGCAAAGTCAACCTGAACGCCAGGCAGATTTCATCATCATGCCGGGTTTGGTCGCTAAAGGTGACTCGCACCTCCTGCGAGTGGCGCTGGAGAACCTTCTCGGCAATGCGTAGAAGTTCACGAGGAAACGACCGCAGACCAAGATAGAATTCGGCTACACGGAAGGAGACGGGCAAACCATTTATTTCGTGCGCGATAATGGTGTCGGCTTCGACATGGCCTATGCCGATAAACTATTCGGAGGTTTCCAGCGTTTGCACTCGCCGGCTGATTACGAAGGCACCGGAATTGGCCTAACCACGGTTAAGCGCGTCATTGAGCGCCATGGCGGCAGTATCTGGGCCGAAAGCGAAGTGGAACACGGCGCCACGTTCTACTTCACATTACAACCGGCTTAGGAAAGACAGATGGATAAGAAGACAATACTGTTGGTGGAAGATAATCCCGATGATGAAGCGCTGGCCTTACTCGCGCTCAATAAAAACAACATCCCCAGCGAAGTCGTGGTGGCACATGACGGCATTGAAGCGCTGGACTACTTGTTCGGCGAGGGTAGCTATACAGGCCGCGACACAAGGATTATGCCAGAGCTTATTTTACTGGACCTGAAGTTGCCCAAGGTCTATGGCCTGGAGATACTACGTCGTATCCGTAGCGACAAGCGCACTCAATGCCTCCCCGTGGTTATCCTCACCACCTCTAAAGAGGAGCGTGATGTAATTGAGGGCTACGCCCTGGGGGCTAACAGCTTCATTTGTAAACCCGTGGGCTTCGCCCAATTCAGTCAGGCGGTAGAGCGACTGGGATACTACTGGCTTATTCTGAATGTTGCCCCGCCGATAGGAAGAATGGCAGAAGGTTAGGGACATTTCCGATGACCACACCACTTCGTGTACTGATAATCGAGGATTCGGAAGACGACGCCATATTAATACTTCGAGCCTTAAAACGCGGCGGCTATGACCCAACCTTTGCACGTGTTGACATGCCCGAAGCTACGAATGACGCACTCGAAACGCAGATGTGGGATATCATCCTCGCCGACTATGCCATGCCACGATTCAGCGTGCCCGCCGCACTGAGTATGGTCAAGGAAAAGAGTCTGGACCTTCCGTTCATAATCGTTTCCGGTGCTATCGGCGAGGAGGCTGCGGTGGAAGCTATGAGAGCCGGTGCCCACGACTATGTGATGAAAGGCCATATGGCACGACTTGTCCCAGTAATTGAACGGGAGCTACGCGAAGCAGAGATACGCCGCAAGAATAAGCAGATGGAAGAGGATATACGAAAATCAGAGGAGAAGTTAAGACGCTATTTAGAAAGTAGCCCCGACGCTATTTTCACAATTGATTCCCAGGGAACTTTCTTATACGGAAACAGGGCAGCAGAGAAAATTACAGCATACACAAGGGAAGAGTTAGTGGGTAAGAGTTTGCGGGAACTCAATCTCCTTGCTCAGGAATATTTATTAAAAGCGGACCAGATATTAGAGCTCAGTGTAGCGGGAGAATCCACCAAGCCGGACGAGTTTCAAATGGTAAGGAAAGACGGGACTCGTGTATTTGTTGAAATATCCACTTATCCGATAGGACATGGAAGCGAAGTTGAAATTATCGGAATCGCCCGCGACATCACCTACCGCAAGAGAATGGAGCAACAGCTTCAGCTTGCAGGGCGATTGGCTACAGTCGGCGAGTTGGCAGCAGGTGTCGCCCACGAGTTGAACAACCCGCTAGCAGCAGTACTAATGTATTCGCAGCTTCTAAGTTCTAGAGACGATCTGGATGAAACCATAAAAAGCGATGTGGAAACAGTCCTCAGGGAGGCGCAGCGCGCAACCAGAATCACCGGAAGCCTGCTCTCCTTCGCGCGCAGGCAAAAACCTCAGAAAAGCCTCATCTCGATCAACGAAGTTATCGAGAAAAGCCTGGAACTGAGCACCTACCGAATTAAGGCCAATAACATACAATTATCAAAAGAACTGGCCCCCGACCTTCCAACGACAATGGCAGACTTCTTCCAACTACAGGAGGTCTTTGTAAACCTCATCAATAATGCGGAACAGGCTATGACGGAAGACCACGGCAGAGGAAACCTCAGTGTTAAAACACAAAAACTGGGCGAAACGATCCGAATATCCTTTACCGACGATGGGCCTGGCATAGCCGAAGGTATTTTCAAGAGAATATTCGATCCTTTCTTCACCACAAAAGACGTGGGAAAGGGAACAGGTCTAGGTCTCAGCATTTGCTATGGTGTAGTCCAGGAGCATGGCGGTCATATATATGCTGAAAGCAAGTCTGGCAGGGGCGCAACTTTCGTGGTAGAGCTACCTGTCGTGTCCGAAGACCAGCCCCCTGCTCACGGAAGCAACCCCACCCAGCTTCAGGACATCTGAGGCAGACGACGCAGCAACGTTGTATGCCTTAAGAGGTAATCCACCCGTGAACGGGCGCTGGATAGAATCAGCATCGCCCATCCCAAGTTCAGCGACGGGTTATTCAAAGAAGCAGAGTATATGTATTTGATCTGAGTGTAAATTGATATGTCAGAGTTCAATTTAAACAGTACAGTCAAGATTGACAGACAGTATCCGCCAGCATATCATCAGGCAGGCAGAGACGGGACGCAGGGGCTATCCGATTCCCGGTTGAGATTATAGACCAAAGTCCGAGAGGAACGTGACAAATGATTGTCGAGAAGCTGGAAGAGATCGTTGGAAGCGGCTGGGTGATTACGGAAGAGGAGCGGATGTTGGACTACCTGACGGATGAAACGGGCCCGGCAGTAAGACCCCAGTCAGCCAGCGAGTTAATACTCGTGAAACCTGCCAACTCACAAGAGGTAAGCCGAATCCTCAAGCTGGCAAATGATGAGCGTATCTACGTGTTTCCCAGAGGCGGTGGCACCGGATTATGTGGCGGCGCCATCCCAACAGAGAACGGGCTAATTCTGTCACTGGAAAGAATGAACGGGATTTACATCGACAAGGACAATCTGATGGCAGCCGCAGAAGCTGGCGCTACACTCGGGGAGCTGCTGGAAGAGGTCGAAGCAGAGGGCTTGTTTTTCCCACCGCACCCGGGTGACGAAAGCGCTCAGGTGGGTGGTCTTACCGCCTGCAACGCAGGTGGGTCACGGGCAGTAAAATACGGCGTTATGAGAAACTATATTAAAGGCATCGAAGCAGTACTGCCTACCGGCGAAATTTTAAATATGGGCGGGAAACTGCTTAAGGACAACACCGGCTATGCCCTGATGCACTTAATAATTGGCAGCGAGGGGACTCTGGCCGTGATAACAAAGGCCGTCTTGCGGTTGTTTCCGCCAGTGGCCGCCAGCGCAACCATGATAATACCCTATGACAACCGCCACGACGCAATCAATACGGTTCCCGGAATATTACAGGGGGGGATTATACCGCTGGCTATAGAGTTCATGGACCGCAGTACGGTTGAGATTTCAGCCGAGCAACTTGGCATGGAATGGCCGTGTAAGATCGGGACATCCTACCTGATGATAATAGTGGAAGGCGGCAGCGAGGAAGACCTGCGTTCACAATGTGAGAGAATCTCCAGGATTTGTAACAGGTACAACGGATTAGAACCTGTGATAGGGCAGACCAAGAAAGAGCAGGAGACGATTCTCAGAATAAGAAGCAACATATATCTGGCCCTGAAGCGCGACCTGGCAGATGCCTTAGACATAGCCGTACCTCCGGCCAGTATGGGTAGACTCATGGACGCAATAGATGAGATCGCAGTGGCTCATGGCACCGTTATTCCTACAGTCGGCCACGCAGGAGATGGTAATCTTCACCCGACTATGATGAAAGACCTGCTGGAAGGAGATGAGTATAACCTCAAAGAAGTGAAGCGGGCGATCTACTGGGCGACCGTTGATCTGGGGGGCATCATGACCGCAGAGCACGGCGTAGGCAGGGTTAGAATCCCGGACCTCGATATTTTCGTGGATGAAAAGAAAATGGAGCTAATGAAAGGCATCAAGAAAGTTTTCGATCCCAACGGCATATTGAACCCGGGATGTGTCCTAAAAAGGGAATAGATTGATATATGAAAGCTAATGGGGCAGCCGGTTTTTAACACTCCTTCAATGAACCGTTACTTTCCAAGAAGTGACTCGTACAGCTTCTCTATCTCCGGCGTAACCGCATCGGTAGTGAATAACTGTTTCCATCGTTCATAACCTCTTTGCCCCATATGCTCGGCAACCTGAGGGTTCTGCAACAAGTATGACATTGCCTCCGAAAGAGCCTCCGCATCCTTCGGAGGTACAAGAATACCCGTATCCCCATCCACTATAAGCTCGGAGAGCCCCCCGATCCTTGAACCTACCACCGCCTTCTCGCCGGCCATCGCCTCCAGCATAACTGTGGAGCTGGACTCAGGCCACACCGAGGGGAATACAGCGAAGCGGCAACTGTCAAACGCCTGTAACACGAGGCTGCGAGGAGCATTCTCAATAAGAACAACGCCATTGCCACCACTATAGCTGTAGCGGGGATGCTTTAACCCGATCACGACCAGTTTGGTTTCCGTATTCAGCCTGCGGTATGCTTTTATCAATACACCAACACCCTTGGCTGGTAGCAGCGCCCCAACAAACAGTATGAAGTCCTCAGGAAGTTTTCCGGAGTGCCCAATCCCCGTATCCGGTTCCCGGTCATAGAAATTGGGAATCACCGCAAAACGGTGTTCCTCAAGACCCAGATGCGTCATGTGAAGCTGCTTTGCATAAGAGCTGAGTACAATAAATGTATCCACACTCCCGAGCTTTTTCTTGTTCGTTCTCGTTGCGAGATATGTACCCAAAGACTTGGCTGAGCCCAGAGGGCCGGAGCCATAGAGCCCACGGCCACAGGCCACACATCTAAGGCTCAAATGCATATCGCAACTAGCTGCTTCCGGAAGCATCCCCGCGGCAGGACATATGGCCCTCAAGTCAAGCAAGCTCATAACCAGGGGAGCCCCAAGCCCGTTCAGGGCAGGCAAGAGTGAATAAAACATCCAGCCCACTGCGTGAACTATATCCGGATTCTCTTCTTTAATTATCTTCCGTAATTGCTTCGTCAGCAGCCAGTCTTTTAATGGCGGAGGGAACCTGCCTACCCTATCCTGATAGAGGAACGGGATTCGGGAGAAAAAGCCTTGCAGGCGATATACTACTACGCCTTCATCCTCCGTTGTACACCTTGATAAACCGGGGAAAGCAGTAGTACAGACAACCACCCGGTGGCCACGCTGGCTCAGGTGTTCAGCCAGCACCCGGGTATGTTTAGCGCCACCCCTGGGTTCGGGAGGATAAACATCGGAGACAATTAAAATTTTCAAGATTAGGGCCCCAAAGTCTACGGTTTTTTAACAGTTTTCCGTACTCTCGATAACCTTGTTAGCTATATATGCCATATCGTCTTCGTCCAAACCTTGGTGGCACGGTATTGAGATAAGCCTGCTGTATATGTCCTCGCAGACAGGGCAATGTCCCTCACTCAAGCCCAGCATATTCCCGTGCGCCCGGAATAGGTAGATAGGACGGTAGTGAACGGCAGCCATTATGCCGCTTTTTCGTAAAAGGGCTAAAATGGTATCCCTGCTTACGCCCTTCGTCACAATGGGATAGAAGTAGCAAGCGCTCTTTACGTCCGGAGGCACAAATTGAGTACCTACCTGAACTCTGCCCCCCAACCTATCGGATAGAATACCGGCATTCCTGTTTCTTCTCTCAATTATATAACCGAGCTTGGACATCTGCGCTATTCCGATTGCTGCTTCGATCTCGCTCATCCGGTAGTTGTAACCTATGCCGCTTATCTCGTAATCCCACTGATAATCTCTATCTCGCTGAAATGCCGAAGTTGTCATTCCATGAGACCTCAGTCCCCGCAATTCTCCCGCTTTATCCTCATCATCGAGCGTTATCATGCCTCCTTCACCAGTGGTGATATTCTTGTTGGCATAGAAACTAAAGCATACATAGTCACCCAAGCTGCCCACCATCTTCCCTCGATATTGCGCGCCTACTGCATGAGCAGCATCCTCTACAACGACCAGGTTATGCTTTTCAGCGATTTCATTTATCTGCTCCATATCAGCAGGCAAGCCAGCGTAGTGAACGGGGATAATCGCCCTGGTCCTCGCAGTGACTTTCTTCCGGATACTATCACAGTCTATGTTGAAGGTACGTGGATCTATGTCCGCAAATACAGGCCTCGCTCTCCGATAGAGAATGCTGTTGATAGTAGCGACAAACGTTAAAGGAGTAGTAATAACCTCATCACCGTCAGATACCCCGGCCGCTACCAGAGCCAGATGCAGGGCAGCAGTGCAGGAATTCACCGCTACCGCATATTCAGCGCCCACATATTCAGAAAAGCGCTGTTCAAATTCGGCAACCTTTGGCCCTTGCGATAACCATCCGGATTTAATTACCTCGTCTGCTGCCGCGGCTTCCGTTTCATCGAGAAATGTATCAAATAGCGGTATATTTTTTCTCATCGCTCCCACTGCCATCTTCCGGCCTGCCTGTACCAACCAATCGTTCTATCTATTCCCTCCTCCAGAGTAGTCTCGGGTTCCCAACCAAGCAGCTCGCGAGCCATAGTCCCATCTCCCAGGAAGCGATTCACATCTGACGGTCGCAGCCTTGCCGTATCAACTGCGATATTATAGCCATTAATCCTGATCGACCTCGCTACCAGGGCTGCCAGCTCTTGAACGGAAATCTCCTTACCCGAGCACAGATTGATGGTCTTCCCCACAGCTTCGGGGGTATTTGCTGCCAGCAGAATGCCCCTGGCGATATCTTCAACATAGCTGAAATCGCGCCGTGCATCCAGATTGCCCAACCTCAGCTCGATGCCCTTATGAAGTTGTGTTATCAACTCGGGTATTATGCGCGGGAATGAATCCCGGGGCCCGTATGTATTAAAAGGTCTTAATATCACAACGGGGAGGTTGTGCTCCTGACACAACGCATACGCTACCTTCTCCGCCGCCAGCTTGGCGGCCGCGTACACGCTCACGGGATTCGTTGCGTGTGTTTCATCAATAGGAAACGTCTGAGCAGCGCCATACACCTCGCATGTTGACACATAAACAACCAGCCCGACTCTAGCCTCCAGGGCACCTAAGAACAATCCCACTGAGCCGCCAGCGTTCACCCCGAAATATAAGCCCGGGTCTTTGTAGGAATCTGGTATAAAGGGCAGAGCTGCCAGATGGAATACAACGTCAACGTTATCGAGAGCCCTTTGCGACTTCTCGACATCCAGAATATCACCTTCGATAAACTCAGCACCAAGTCCTTCTATATTCTCATGGATACCGTTGCAGAGGTTATCTATTACCCTTATTCGGATGTTATCATGGTGCGCTTTCGCCTCCCTCAGCAGCGCGGAACCAATGAAGCCACAACCTCCTGTCACCAGTATCCTGTCCCCATTTTTTAGCTTCACAATGTCACTCCACTAATCAACACTTTAGTTCGATGAATATGGCCGGCCGTATCGCCCGTTACCATCCTCAAGATTCAACAGCTTTATCAGCTTGCTTGGAGTCATAATTCTTCTTGCGTTGTAGGGGCAGAACTGATTATGAGATCCATGAATGGCCTACTTTGAAATGGAGGTCAACGCAGTATCTCACCGGCTTTCGAGCGAAGCTATGCGTGCTCATCAATGGCAGAAGGTTCGTGCATTAAAAGAACGTCCGAGCCAACCAACAGTGAAAATATGCTCAGGAGAGTGCAAAGGTGTTCAATTCACTCAGTGGGTGGAGCACACCCCATTTCGATTTTAAGGTTCCACTTGCCCAGGGGGCACTCTAATAATTCCCCATCCCTTACCTTCAAAATCCACTCTCCGTCCGGTAAGTAGCAATGTTCGATAAGGTGCTCATTGCTTTCGGCATGAAAGTATTCGCAGGCCCTGGGGCAAAGGTTAGTAATACCCAAAACCAAAATCAATGTCTCCTCCCTTCTTCATAACCCGAGACAACCAGGGTTGAAGGTACCGTTAGTCACTTCTCAGAATTTCCGGAACGATATATACTCAAACAGGTCTATATAAATCCCGGCGGCAACCCCTATCCTATTTTGGTACGAATGCCTCGCACGCGCGCGAATCCGCTCTTACCTGCATCCCGTATCCAAGTCCGGCATGTTTCGCCTCAGTGCAGTTAAAGAACTTATCATCTGGCTTCGGCTTGAAGTTCCGGCAACCGCCACATATGTCCTGTTGCTCTTGGGTCATCTGTCACCCTCCCCGGTGGTAGAAAATCTGTCTCTCTGCCTATAGAGGGAAAATCACTCGGTGGTCATTATAACACCAATCTCCCGTGCAGAACAGAATATGAAACACACCGTTACTGCTTTAGCTGTTCAAGGATGCTTGACACTGCCCCGGCAACAGAACATAATCGAACTGCGAGAACCGCTACTATTTCCTAAGTGCTCAAATGAACGGAGCACCTTTCATCCCTGGTGTTTCAGCAACACCAAACCTTACACCTTCCGTGGAGGTGCCAAATGAGCAACAGCCAGAGAACGCTAAGCAGTCTGCTTAAGGTTGCTGCCATCGCACTCGTCGCCGCCGCCGTCTACCAGGAGCTAAAAAAGCCACCCGGCGAACGTGAGTGGCACGGCAAAGTCGCCAACTTTTTCCCTTACGAATTCCGCCTGCCGACGTGGGAACGGCTCCGCGAGCGTTTATGGAACCCGGAAGACCCACGCATCTTCACCGAGCATGTCTTTGGTGTCGGCTGGGCTATCAATTTCTACACTGTACTCCAAAAGCTGCAAACGTCTAAGGATAAGCCCGGCACACCGACTTCCCCAGATTCCTAACAGGTTCCCGGCAAACTAGCAGATTAAGATGGCATCTAAAGCAGTTATCTGGGACATGGACGGCGTTATCGCCGATACTGCGCCATTCCACTTTCTTGCCTGGCAAAAAGTAGCACAAGACAGGGGAATAGCCTTTAACGAAGACGACTTCAGAGACACATTTGGTAAGAGAAACCCCGAAATCATCGCCGAGAAATTCGGTAAGGATTTCCCGCCTCAGGAGATCGATAACCTCGCCCAGAAGAAAGAGGAGCTTTTCCGCAGGATTGCGGCACAAAGTATCAAGCCATTCCCAGGAGTGCTAAACCTGATGCTCTCCTTAAAGTCATCGGGGTGGAATATGGCTCTAGTATCATCAACGCCAGCAGAGAACATTAAGCTAATTGTACATTCCCTCGAGATAACCGGCCTTTTCGACACCACAGTATCTGATAGAGATGTGATGCAGGGAAAACCTGATCCCGAAGGCTTCCTGCTCGCTGCCGAGCGGCTCGCAGCTGCTCCCGGTAATTGCGTGGTAATAGAAGATGCGGTTGCCGGTGTCAGGGCCGCTAAAAACGCCGGTATGAAGTGTATCGCTGTTACCAACACTCACCCGGCTGACAGGCTAAGGGAAGCCGACAAGGTAGTGGGCAGCCTGGAGAAGGTCACGGTTAATACTGTGGAATCACTGTTACAATAAGGCCTCTCACTTCCTGAAAAACCTGAGGAATCTGTCCTCGTACTCCTCAAACAAACTCCACCTATCCAATTCCGTCTTCAGTGCCGAGGGATCGAGCTCACCTGTCTTAACCAGGGCAAAAAGGTGCTCAATCGACCTCCTTGCATCCAGTGGAATACCGCTACGGTCAACATCGAGGAGACCTCTCCTGCCTAACTCAGACACATTGCTCCCCAAAGAATACCCGGTCATATCGGAGATGAACTTCAGCAACGAGACATCCCACAGCTCGTCCACACCCTTTATAATAGTGGTAAGCGGGTTGCCCTCTTTATCTAATTCTTCCTCAATTCTACGTATAACCGAACCCATGTCAGATGACACGATATTCATTTCCTTAGGCTCATTCCTATAGCCATAGAAAAGGCCGGGCGTATGTGGTCCATGCTCATGGATCAGCATTTCGAGATACCTTCTGGCATGCTCACTGAAACCTTCCACGTTCACCAGATATGACGGTGTCACAACCCTGGGCCTTTCCGCAAGCACCCTCCCCTCCCTCACCACAGTTTCATCTTCTTCCTTAACAAGCTCTCCATAGGAAGGTTCCGTAACCAGATAGTAATAGATGTTGGTAGTGCCGAAGGTCGCTAACGTCTGCCTGGGAGAACGTAAAACCTCGGTATTATTTATCGCATATGTAATTCTTTCGTCGTCAGAGTTCATCTCATTAAATCTCGCTTTTTACTTCTATCCATATTTTATTCCAATCTCGCATCTTATACCAGTACTACAAGTGCTGCGACGCCTTTGTCAGCAGACAGCGAATTGAAACTAGCACAGCCTAAGCATGCAGTTCCACTATATCGCCATCTTCAAGAACGTGTCCCCGTTTGACCCTCTGCCCGTTGAACTTTCCCGAGCCCCAAACCTGAGCATACTTGAACCTGTTCCGAAAGTCCTTATGCACATCCTCGGCTGCATCTTCAACCGTACTACCCTTCCTGAGTATCATCGGATCTTCGGAATCAGCCTTCTTACCGGGTGACTTGGTATATACTCTAATAATGTCCAGCTTCTCGTATATCACCTGCCTCATCTCATCCAGCCCGGTGTTCTCTCTGGCGGAGACAGCGATCACCGGAAAGCTGCCGCCATATTGCGACTCCAGAATGGCGCGTCGATCTTCAGCGCCTTCCGCGTCGCTCTTGTTCCCCACAATTAGCGCCCTCTTTCGGGCTATTCCCGGTACCAGCTCCTCTTCCCCCTCCCCCGCAGTCAGCCTTATCTTCGTGCCCTCCAACTCAACGATTATTGCGTCCAACTGCATCAAGGGGTCTTCGGCCAAATCGACCACAATCAGCAGTATATCGGCATTCCGCAGCAGATGGGAGAACCAGGGTTTAGCATCATGATCAGTTATCGGTGGCATATCCAGGAGCTGGATTTGGATGTTTTCGAACTTCATCATACCGGGAAGAGGCGCTTTCGTGGCAAACGGATAATCGGCTACTTCGGGGAATGCATCCGTAAGCACAGACACAAGTTGCGATTTACCCACATTAGGAAGGCCCACCAGCACAACCTGGCCCGCCCCTTCCTTTCTTATGTTATATGCACTTCCTTTTCTAGTGCCGGAAGGCCTTCTCTCCGCCTCCTCTGTAAATTTGGCTATCTTTCTTCTCAGGTCAGCGCGTAGCTTATCAGTCCCTTTATGCTTGGGCATAATAGCCAGCATGGTTTCCAGCGCCTCAACCTTTTCCTCCGGGGTCTTCGCCTGCCTGTAAACTTTTTCAGCTTCAAAATACTGTGGCGGTAAGTTTGCCGGCATTTCACCACCCCTTGTTCAAGAAAACCCGTACAGTCCAATAAAAAAACATACTGGAACCCTTATCGGATTCGTGCCTGGACTAGGCGATGCTCAATATCTCCTGCCTGTATTCGCCGAGCAGTGCAAGGTATTGCGAGTCCAGTTGAGCGAGAGTCTGCCGCAACTGCTGTTGAAACTGCGGCTGAGATTCAACATCGATCCTCGCCGGCGCCGATGTTCCGAGCTGTTGCTGCAGCGCCTGCCTCATTTTCGCTTCGACATCCCTTTTCACAGCTTCATAGGCCTGTTTCCTCTGCTGCTCACCCTCCTGCTCATAGTGATTAAAAATACGCCTCAGCTTGGTATATACATTTTCGAGGCTGACCTTATCGCGTTTCAGTTCCTTGAGCACTTCCATGACCTTCCTGTTAATTTTCTTTGCAGGCTCATTCCTTGGAAGGTCTATGTTCTTCACAAGTATTCCTTGAGCACCTTCACTGACAAGCTGCCGCATATCTTCATCATACTTGCCGATCTCAGCCGTAAGATTGCACTCATCTCTCAGGTACCTGGCAGCCAGCTTCTCCCCTTCAGGAAGGTATTTCCACCTCCTCAGGTCTTCCTCCGATGCCTTGCCCAGGCTCTCAGCCCTCTCCATCGCCCTTTCAAAGGCGCTCTTCATCTCATCCATGTTGACCTCCATCCCTTCGCTGTGTCTCGCGAAATGTCAGCTTCTCTCTTTAGAGGCTATTTTATCACCTACTCCACAGACAAACAACGTACGCAGGCCGTAGACAATAGAACCTGCGGTAAGTTGACAGTAAATCAGCACCATGTTAGGCTAGGACAGTGAGGAAACTGCATGTGTGATGTCCGTCCATTCTGCGGCCTGCGTTACAACATGCAGCGGATAGACGACCCCTCCACAATAATCACCCCGCCATACGACGTAATCTCATCCGAAGAGCGTTCCCTGTACTACCACCTAAGCCCTTTCAACGTCATCAGGCTCGAATTCGGAGAGGAACTGCCCGGTGATTTCCCCGGGAACAACAGGTACACACGCGCCGCCGCCGCATTGCATGATTGGTTGCGAGAAGAAGTGTTAATAAGGGAGAAAAAGCCCGCCCTCTACATCCTGGAGCACCGTTTTCCCTATCGGGAAACCGAGAAGAGCCGCTGGGGTGTTATTGCCCGCGTAAGGCTCGAAGATTTTGAGAAAGGCGGCATTCACCCTCACGAGAGAACCTACAGGCAGCCGGCAGCAGACCGGCTGAACTTGCTGAGATCGTGCCGTGCAAATATAAGCCCGATCATGGGCCTGTTTCGCACTGAGAAGGGCGAAATGTGTTCACTGATGCAAACGCTCAGCGAGAGAGCGCCTGATATGAGCGCCGCTGACAACTACGGTGTGAGGTATCATCTCAGGATAGTGACCGACGAAGCTATGATAGACAAGGTCTCCGCTTTCTTCGCCTACAGAGATATATACATCGCGGATGGACACCATAGATACGAGACAGCCTTTCGATATCGGAATGAGCAGCAGTCTGCCAATCCTTCTCACGACAGAGACGAACCCTTTAATTTCGTTATGATGAGCTTGATGGACACGCAGGACCCGGGTCTCACCATGCTGGCAACTCACCGTCTGGTGCGCGGGCTGGAACCGCACAGGCTAAAACGCCTCGAGGAAGCAATATCACCCTTCTTCGATGTGGAAGAGTCACTGCCGTCACTCGCAACCTTCTATGATACTATCCAGAGCTGGCTGCACGCGCTTGAAATGCGCCAACGAGGTGATGCCGTTCTGGGACTCTATGGCCTGCACGGGCAGGAATTCTGCCTGCTGAAGCTGCGTCGAGATGCCAACCTCGGTAGCCTGATGAGCGAGGAGGAGCTAAAGGTGTGGAAAGACCTGGATGTGGCCCTGTTGCAGAGGATTATCCTGCAAACAGCGCTGGGGATAGATACGCCGGAAAAGGAGGTCCAAAATCTGGGATACACCCGGGATGGACTGGAGGCAAAAACTCAGGTCGATGCGGGGTTATTCCAGCTCGCTTTCTTTCTCAACCCCGCCTCCGTATACAGTATCCTTGACAGTGCCGACGCAGGCATGAGGCTGCCCCAGAAGTCTACCCATTTCTATCCCAAAACCCCCGCCGGCCTGGTAATGAACCCTCTCTGGGATTAGAACCGCCTGCATCCTACTCCGGTGCAAGTACGTATAATCGAGTCACCCTAATATTTACCCGCAATAGCCAGCAGATGGTCTGAAAACACACTCTCTTAAGTTTGTGGCCCATTACGCGCGTCAGCCGACAGTCCCTTACCCGAACCAAGCGCTCACGGCTATGTTATACTGGAGGTGGATGCCAGGTATGACAAGCTACAAAGTCCTAATCGTTGAAGACGATCAGACCCTGCAGGGAGTTCTTAGTTACAATCTCTCTAAAGAAGGATATGAGGTAATTACTGCCTCCGACGGCATGGAGGCTCTGGAAGCGGCTAGAAGTCTAAATCCGGATTTGATCGTCCTCGATATCATGCTTCCCGAACTCGATGGCCTTGAAGTCTGCCGCATCCTGCGCCAGGAGATGAACGTGCCAATACTCATGCTCACCGCCAAGACAGAGGAGATCGACAAGGTCGTTGGCCTCGAATTAGGTGCCGATGACTACGTTACCAAGCCATTCAACATGAGAGAGTTACTTGCTCGCGTGAAAGCAGTGCTTCGCCGGTCAGGGACGGTTCAGGAGGCTAAGCCCACTATTCCCAAAGCTATTACTCCCACAATAACGGCAGGTGATCTCCAGGTGGACTACGATCATCATCAGGTCCGTCTTGGCACAACTGTCCTCGAGCTAAGTCCAAAGGAGTTCGACCTGCTGGCTTTCCTGGTTGCAAACAAAGGTCGAGTATTTAGTCGCGATCTACTCCTGGAGAAAATATGGGGCTATGACTATGTAGGCGGTACCCGCACCGTAGATGTCCATATCAGATGGCTGAGACGCAAGATCGAGTCAGATCCGGCAAATCCTAAGCACCTCCTGACAGTACGCAGCGTGGGCTACAAGTTCGAGGAATAGCCATGTTTCACAGCATACGCTGGCGGATAGCTATAACCTTTGTTGCGCTAATCCTGGTGTGCATTATCGGGTTCAGCTTATATCTATCGCACTTTTTTGAGCAGAGCTATCTCGAAAATCTGGAGACGCAACTCGCCGATCAGGCATATTTGATCGCAGACAGCACTGAGCAGTACATCTCAAGCGATAATGCGGAATCCATCGACCTCTTAGCGAAGAGGTTAGGGGAGCAAATAGACACGCGGATAACCATCATCGCTCATGATGGGCTGGTCCTGGGTGACTCGGAAGAGAACCCGGCTGCGATGGAGAACCATGCCGACAGGCCGGAGATTATCGAAGCCCTCTCTCAAGGAACAGGCAGCGCTATCCGCTACAGTACAACACTGGGATTCGACATGATGTACGTGGCCGTCCCATTAATGGAAGATGGAGATGTACTGGGGACTGCACGTGTCTCACTCCCACTGACCGAGATACATAATTCATTGGGCCATATCAATATAACAATCGCCTGGGTGGGTGTGGTCGCTGCTCTTATTACTATACTTCTGGCGCTTCAAATTTCTAAAGTTATAACGAACCCCGTTAAAAAGTTAACTCGAGCGGCCAGACGGATGGCTGACGGCGAGCTTGAACAGGAGATTGGCGTAACTTCCCCAGACGAGGTCGGCGAGTTAGCAAGATCACTCAACTCGATGGCCGCGAAGATTAAAGGGACGATAACCCTCATCACCACCGAGCGCGACAAGATGGCTGCAGCTTTGTCGCATATGGGCGACGGTATCCTCGTCGTCGACGACAACAGTGTAGTGACCCTGATGAATACGGCGGCGGAGACAATGCTCCAGGTATCAGAGGAAAAGGCTATCGGGCGTACCTTTATCAATGTGGTACAGGACTATGAACTCGATGAAATACTACAGCGTTGCATGCGCACGCAGGAGCAGCAAACAGGGACAGTCGAGTTCAGTCCTGAGCGACGCTTTCTCGGGGTGGTAGCAACTCCTCTGGAAAGTGATTCCGGTTGCTTGCTGCTCCTGCGCGATCTTACCGAGCTCCGACGCCTGGAAACGGTGCGCCGTGATTTCGTCTCCAACATATCCCACGAGCTGCGCACACCAATCACTTCGCTCAAAGCGCTGGCCGAGACCCTGGGGGAGGGAGCCATTGGTGACCCCTCGGTAGCTAAGGGTTTCCTCAGCCAGATGAATACTGAATTAGACAGACTGGCACAGATGGTCGAGGAACTCGGTGAGCTGTCGCGAATTGAGAGCGGCGAAGCTCATATCCACAGCGAGCCTTTTGACATCGCTGATGCGATTAAACAGGCCACGACAAGGCTAAGTGCACAGGCTGACAGAGCAGGACTTACCCTGGATATCAGCGTCCCTTCAGACCTGCCTCAAGCCCTGGGGGACCGTAACAGGATAGAGCAGGTGCTGGTCAACCTCATCCACAACGCCATCAAGTTCACCGGAGCGGGAGGCAGTATACACGTCTCCGCCGATTACGATGCCGATAAGCTGCAAGTCTCCGTATCTGATAACGGCATTGGGATTCCCGCTGATGATCTGCCGCGGATATTCGAGCGATTTTACAAGGCGGACAAGGCTCGAAGCAGCAAAGGCACCGGCCTCGGCCTGGCAATCGTCAAGCATATCATCGAAACCCACGGCGGCGAGTTCCGGGCGGAAAGCACCGAGGGAAAAGGCTCTAAATTCAGTTTCACCCTTAACACAGCCCCTGATTCTTAAACAAACCCTGAGCAAAATTTAACATTTTCTTAACAAAGCCTTAAACAGACCTTAAATATCCAGTGCTACCCTGAAACCGGGATTAAGGGTCTGTTTAAGGTTTTTACATGGTTGTGCTATTAGAAAAGGTGAATAGAAGCGAAAACCGTAGATTACCAGGCGACTTCGAACTTAAGAGAAGCCAATATATTTTAGGAGGCAGGAGAAAGAATGCGTAAAAAATTTAAGGCTATATACTTCGTGGCCTTGTTAGGGGTGTTGTTACTCGCGTTGGTGCCCTTATTAGCGGGCTGCGCTGGTGAGGAGGAGGGTACTCCCGGGACAACTGCAACGCCCTTTGTGCTTTCAGGGACTATAGATGAGGCTGGTTCGACCAGCGTACAGCCCCTGGCGGAGATGCTGGCCTATGAGTTCGAGAGAATTCATCCCGAGGTCACTATCAATATCTCCGGCGGCGGTTCCAGTGCAGGGGTTAAGTCATGCACATCCGGCGTCGTGGATATAGGTGCAGCCTCCAGAGACCTGAAAATAACCGAGACCGATCTCATCCCATACGCCATAGCCCGCGACGCAGTGGCAATCGCCGTCCACTCCGGCAACCCGATATCCGAGTTGACAGTGGGGCAGGTGGCGGCAATATACGAAGGCACTATCACCAATTGGAGTGAGGTAGGTGGCAACGACGCAGAGATAGTCGTGATATCCAGAGAGGAAGGCTCCGGAACAAGGGATACCTTCGAGTCACAGGTGACCAAGGATATCAAGGAGGATGCCCTCTTCTATGACTCCAACGGCAGTGTGAGGGCCAAGGTTACGGCCACACCCAATGCAATCGGCTACCTCTCCCTGGGCTATGTGCAGGACATCAAAGCTCTCGTGCTCGACGGCGTGGAATGCACCGTGGAGAACTGCGTTAGCGGCGACTATCCGGTGCTGAGACGCCTGTACTTCCTCACAAGAGAGACGCCCACCGGCACCATACAGGCATTCCTGGACTTCTGCCGCAGCGAGGACGGGCAGCAGATCGTGGAGGAACAGGGGTATATACCCCTGAACTTGTAGCAGGGTTTTTGAGACAGTTACCCCCCCTTTCTAATATATTGCAGAGCCGCGCCCCGGCAAGCATTACAAAGCTCGCCGGGGTATGCTCGCATCAAATGTAATCAGGCGGTCACAATGTTATCCAGCCTGCCGCGGATCGTGAAATTACGCCAGTTCACAGATACGACGTGGAAATATGCCATCTTTATCTGCGGCGCCAGTTCCATTCTGATACTACTCCTTCTGCTTATCTTCATCGTCAGAGAAGGTTTGCCCGCATTAACCGAGATAGGCTTCTTTAAATTCATCAGCGGCAGCACATGGAGTGTATCCGGCGATGAATTCGGCGTACGTAATTTCATCGTGGGGTCGTTATATGTAGTTGCACTTGCTCTAGTCATGGCCGTCCCTCTGGGAATACTCTGCGCTGTCTTCCTTGCCGAAGTCGCTCCCGACTGGGTCAGGCGCATTGTCAGGCCGGCAGTGGAGCTTTTAGTTGGTATACCTTCTGTGATCTATGGGCTTGTCGGTCTGTTTCTATTAGTTCCGCAGATCGCCAAACTTGGCGGATATGGGGACAGCATCCTTGCCGGTGCCATAGTCCTGACTGTAATGATACTGCCCACCATTATCAGTATTAGTGAGGACAGCATTCGAGCTGTTCCCAGCGTCTATAAGGAAGGAGCTTTAGCTCTCGGAGCAACGCGATGGCAGATGATATGGCACGTAGTTCTACCCGCCTCGTGGTCGGGAATTCTCGCCGGTATAGTGCTGGGACTGGGGAGGGGTATCGGTGAGACTATGGCCATGATCATGGTGCTCGGTAATTCGCTATCGCTGCCAGTATTGCCCACGGACTCGGGGAGCACGCTGACGACAAGGATCGCCATGGAGACCAAGTACGCCGCGGGCCTGCACTGGGAAGCTCTTTTCGCTACCGGGATCGTGCTCATGCTTTTTATACTGGCAATTAACAGCACTGCCATGATACTGCGGCGGAGGCAGGAGCGGTGAGATTATCTTCTAAACATACGCAGATAATGGCCTGGGCAGCATGCTGGCTGTCAGCTTCCATTGCCGTTGGCGCCCTGCTTATAATAATCATCTATGTTTTCATCAAAGGAGCAGGCATCATAGATTGGGGATTTCTAAGCACAGACCCCATAGGAGGTATACACGCCGAAGGAGGGATAAGGAGTTCTATTGTAGGCACGCTGTGGATAATCGCCCTTACTCTGGCCGTGGCCGGTCCAATCGGGATAGGCGCAGGAATTTATCTGGCTGAATACGCTAAAGACAATTGGCTCACTAGAATCATTCGCTGGGTGATCGAGACCCTAGCCGGGGTACCATCAATCGTGTACGGCCTTTTTGGCTTCGCTCTTTTCGTTATCGCTTTAAGTTTGGGGTTCTCTATTCTTGCTGGCGCTCTGACTCTGTCATGTCTTGTTCTACCCACAATAATTCGTACAGTCGAAGAGGCAATCAGGGCGGTACCACCGGGCCACCGCGAGGGCAGCCTCGCACTTGGAGCGACCAGATGGCAGACGATACGGCATGTAGTACTCCCAGCGGCCATGCCTGGTATAGTCACCGCCATAATTCTGGCAATGGGTCGGGCTGTGGAAGAGACTGCCTGTCTCTACGTCACGATGGGTGGAGCCGCCAGGATGCCCTCGTCCCCACTGGACCCGGCGCGTACTCTTTCACTGGATGTCTTCTACCGCGCAATGGAATCCATCGAGCCGGAGAAAGCCTTCGGAACTGCCCTGGTCCTCATCCTGATTATATTTATTATCAACGCACTGACACGCTGGTTCTCAGGCCGCTGGATAGAGAAAACACAAGGACGTTTATGCGGGGGTTGATATGGGATATAAGATGGAAGCCAAAAATGTCAATTTCTATTACGATAAAGTACAGGCTTTGAAAGGCGTCAGCATCGGCATGGAAGAAAACCAGATTACGGCTTTAATCGGGCCGTCGGGCTGCGGTAAATCTACATTTCTACGTTGCCTTAACCGTATGAACGATATCATTCCCATGAGCCGGATTGAAGGCGAGGTACTGCTGGATAATGAGGACATTTATCAGCCCAAGGTCGATGTGGTAGAACTACGGAAAAAAGTGGGCATGGTCTTCCAGCAGCCCAATCCTTTTCCGAAATCCATCTTCGAAAACGTGGCCTTCGGCCCCCGGCGGCTGGGAATTAACAATCGCATGAGGCTTGAAGAGATAGTTGAAAGAAGTCTACAATCCGCTGCATTGTGGGACGAAATAAAAGACGACCTCAACAAATCAGGACTGGCAATATCGGGAGGACAGCAGCAAAGGTTATGCATTGCCCGCGTACTCGCGGTAGAGCCGGAGGTCATCCTGATGGACGAACCCTGCTCAGCACTTGACCCTATAGCAACCTTGAAGATAGAAGAACTGATGCAGGACTTGAAAAAGAACTACTCCATCGTTATAGTGACTCACAATATGCAGCAGGCGGCCCGTGTCTCCTACTGGACGGGTTTCTTCCTGATGGGAGAGCTAATCGAGTTCGGCAGAACAAATAATATCTTCAGCTTCCCGAAGGACAAGAGAACCGAGGACTATATTACCGGTCGATTTGGATAGATATTCAGGGGGTGTGACTATGGATATCAGGAAGACATTTCATGAGAGTCTGAGGGAAATTCAAAACGAAATGCTTTATATGGGCAGCATGGTGGAGAAAGCCATCGCCCGTTCCATCGAGGCACTTAAGGAAAGAGACCTGGCCCTGGCTCACCAGATAATCGCCGATGACCTCAAAATCAATGAAAAAAGGTTTAGTATAGAGGAAAAATGTATTCAGCTTATTGCCACTCAACAACCGATGGCTAGCGATTTGCGAATAATCGTCAGTGTACTCAACGTTATATCCGAGTTGGAGCGAATAGGTGACCATGCGGAGGGCATAGCTAAAATCGTGGTGATGATAGGGGATGAGCCGCCCCTGAAGCCACTGATCGACCTGCCCCGTATGGCAGAAAATACCATTGATATGCTGCGCCAGAGCCTTAATGCCTTTGTAAACCGCGACGTTGAAGCTGCTGTGAGGATTGCCGCTGAGGATGACGAAGTAGACAACCTGTACGACCAGGTCTTCCGAGAGTTGCTCACCTTCATGGTAGAAGACCCGAGGACCATCACCAGGGCTACCCGGCTCATGTGGGTGGGTCACAACCTGGAGCGCAGCGCCGACAGGGTGACCAATATCTGCGAGCGCGTGGTCTTCGTTGTAACCGGCAAGATGGTAGAAATCGAGGCTTCAAAGTACTAGGAAAAATTGAGAATGACTCATTGAGGGCATCCGTTTCTCTCAGACAGAGCATACAATGGGACTATAATCTGCAACCTTCTGCTTGCCATTATATGGTTATGTCAAATAGATTAATGGCATTATCTGTCGTCCGCTCGGCGACTATGCCCTCGTCCAGCCCTTTTATCCGGGCAACGGCCTTGAGGGACCTGACGATATCAGAGGGCCGGGACTCGTATCTCGTCTCTCTCCCGTAGCTGACCGGTGAGTCCGTTTCCAGCAGCAGGCTCTCAAGCGGCGTCTCCTTTATTGCCCTTCTGTGCTCATCGTGGTACTCCCCGGCCGGGGTAGCGGAGATGAAATAGCCCCCGGCAATTATCTCCCGCAGCACGCTGGAAAATCCGGTGTACCAGTGAAAGACGGCCTTGCGCACGCCGGATTCCTTTACGATATCGAAGCAGTCTCTCCATGAGTACCTGGAGTGAACGCTGACCGGCTTATCATACCGCGCCGCGAGAGCCAGGACGGACTTGAACGCCCCTATCTGCCGCTCCTTACCGGCCACCGCTTTCACCTTCTTGTGGTAGTCCATCCCCACCTCACCTACTGCAACGGCTTTCCCGATATTCTCCTCGATAAAGCTCAGATTGAGAGCCAGCCCGGCGGCATCCATCTCGCCAAGATTCCAGGGATGCAGGCCCAGCGCCGGATAGACCAATCCACTGTATCTACCCGACAGCTCAAGCACCTTAAGATTGGACTTATAGTCCTGGCCTACAGCGACTATTGCCATAACCCCGACCTGCTTCGCGTCTTCTATAGCCCTATCAATACCCTCTATCTCGTCGAGATGGGCATGGCTGTCAACGAGCCTGTATACTTCCGTGTTCATCTCAGTTATCAGCTACTGGACGCCGTACGCAATGCAAAACGCCGGGCTGGCCTCTGTGCTCAACCCGGCGAACGTCAGCGTACCTGAGCGTTAAATTTAGCCCGGCCAGATTTTCAACCTCTATCTCACTATCAGCCCGTACTTCTCAATGTTCTCGTCAGCGACCCGCTGTATCTCCGCAATCTCCTGGCTTCGGTCCTCTTTACCGAACAGGTGCCTGAACCTTACCTGATCCTTCAAATACTCCTCTACCGGCAATTTCTTCGGGATTCTCTGCGCCCTCAACTCCCCGTACTCCACCTCGTACAAGGGGTAAAGCCCCGTAAGCACCGCCAGCCTGGCAAAATCGATAGTGCGCGCAGGGTCAGTCCCCCAGCCCAGGGGACAGGGAACATGAATCTGGAGATACTTGGGCCCGCGTATCGAAAGAGCCTTCCTCACCTTTCTATCAAGGTCCTTGGCATAGCCCACCGAGGCCGTCGCCACATAGGGGATGCCATGCGCAAGCGCAATCTGCGGCACGTCCTTCTTCGGCCTCCAGTTCCCCAGAGAGACCCTGCCCGGAGGGCTGGTAGTCGTCCGGGCATAATGTGGAGTAAGTCCGCTCCGCTGAATGCCTGTGTTCATGTATGCCTCATTGTCATAGCAGATGTAGAGGAGGTCGTGGCCCCGCTCCAACACGCCCGAGATAGCGCCAAGCCCGATATCGGCGGTAGAGCCATCACCTCCCTGCGCGATTACCCTTACCCTGTCCAACTGGCCGGTAATCTTGAGGGCGGCTTCAATCCCCGAGGCAACCGCCGCCGTATTCTCGAACAGCGAATGAAGCCACGGCACCTCCCACGCCGATTCCAGATATTTGGAGCTGAACACCTCGAGGCATCCTGTGGAGTTTACCACCATCACATTGCGCCCCGCCGCCCTGAGTACCAGACGTGCCGCCAGAGACTGGCCACAGCCGGGACAGGCAGTATGCCCCGAAGCCAGAAGATGATCGTTGAATTTATCCCGTTCTTCTACCTTAAGCATTTATCCCCTCCAGTTCCAGATCCTCTTTCAAACCAACAAAATCGGCATCCACTGTCTGCTTCTGCGCTTTACTTATTGAACTTTCTATGTCTTCCACAGTAATATCTCTGCCACCCAGGCCAAGGACGAACCCGCTGATCGTAGGACGAGCATCACGACCCTGGAAAATTGCTCTCAGGTCAGTGGCAACCGCTCCGCTGCCACCCAGTGAAATATCCTTCTCCATAACGACAATGTTTTCAGCGTGGCGCAGCGTATTATAGAGAGCATCTTTGGGGAAAGGTCGATAGCATATGAGCCTGAGTATGCCTACCTTCTCTCCCTTTTTGCGCAGATCGTCTATCACATCCTTGATCGTACCCGCCATGGAGCCTAACGCTATCACAACAGTAGAGGCATCATCGACATGATATTTCTCAAAGAGGCCGGGGGAAGAGCGGCCGAATGAACGCTCAAAATCGCGGGCTACCTCCTCTATTACGGGGAAAGACTTTTCCATGGTCTCCTGAATCATATACCGTGTCTCCATATACTTCTCCGGGTCAGCATAGGCACCCATTGTTGTGGGATTGTCGATATCGAGCTTGTATATGGGATCGTAGGGAGGCAAAAAAGCATCCACCTCCGCTTGGCTGGGTAAATCCACTATTTCAAAGGCGTGAGGCAAAACATACCCATCACAACAGACCATCACCGGCAGCATTACCCGGTGGTCTTCGGCAATTTTATGGGCCTGAAGCAGCAAATCACAGGTCTCCTGATTGTTCTCAGCATAGAGCTGAATCCAGCCGCTGTCCCTCATTATCATTGAGTCCTGCTGATCATTCCAGATATTGAGCGGCGCCGATACCGAGCGATTGACGCATATCATCACCACAGGGAGGCGCATCCCCGCGATATTGAAAATCACTTCACTCATCAGCAGGAGCCCCTGAGAGGAGCTACAGGTGAAGACTCTGACACCCACGGCGACAGCTCCCAAGACTACTGATGCCGCGGAATGTTCGCCTTCAACATTGATGAATTCCGCCTCCAGATCGCCATCAGCCACTATCTGGGATAACTCCTCAACGATAAGGGTCTGAGGTGTTATCGGGTAGGCTGAAATTACCTTCGGACGGCACAAAGCAGACATTTCAGCCATTGCACGGGCGCCCTGTAACATTCTTCCTTTAACCATCTTCACCTACCTCCGGTATCATTTCAATGTCTTGGACGGGGCAGACCTGGGCACATATGCCGCAGCCTTTACAGAAGTCTTCGTTAGCGTAGTAGGTGTTCTGACCCGTGCCAAAGATACAGCCTTCGGGGCAGCTCAAAGCACACACATCACAGGCCACGCAGGCCTGATGTTTAAAGCGCGGCTTGTTCGCCGTGCGCCAGCTTCCGGTCTTGTTAACACGGCTGCCCCCGGGATGGGTCACCGTTCCCAGTGTAATCTTCATAAACCATTCCCCCTGTTCTTGACCTCTTCGTAGGCCTCGATGAGCGCTTTCCAGTTACTCTCCGCCGCCTTTCCCGAGAAACGAATGAAGATAGCCTTCTCAAGAGCCTCCATGGTCAGCTCCCCGGTCGCGGCGACGAACGCACCGATGAGAGCGGTGTTGACGCGATCAGCACGACCCATGATCTCCTTAGCAATCCGCGACGCCGGCGTTGTTAATACCCTGGCCTGGGTCTTAAGGCTAAGCTCGGAAGGCTTCTTCTTACTGTTGATCACAGCGAGACCGTTGGGCTTCAATCCTGCGACCACATCGTATCCCCTGAGTAATGAAGGGTCCTGCACCAGTACATAGTCCGGCTTGTAAATCTGGCTGCGCACGCGAATCGGGGCGTCGCCTATGCGGACGAATGCATTCATCGGCGCCCCCATACGTGCCGCTCCGAAAGTAGGGAACGACAATGCGTACTTTCCATCCTCGAACGCAGCGTTAGCTAAAATCGTAGCAGTCGTAATCGCACCCTGTCCCGCTCTGGCATGAACACGAATCTCTTTCATCATAGTGCCATCTCCAAATTTACTATATCAACGAGAGTTACTTCTATGCTCTACTTACTCACCACCACGTTCACCAATCGCCCCGGCACGTATATAATATCTTTGATCTCCTTGCCGTCGATGTGCGCCCGCACCCGCTCACGCCCCAGCGCCAGCTCGCGGGCTTCAAACTCCGTGATGGAAACTGGAACGATCACCCGGTCACGAAGCCTGCCATTTACCTGTATCACCAGGGTGACCTGCTCCTCCACAACCAGCTCCTTGTCCCACGAAGGGAAAGGCTGATTATGAACGCTGTAGGTATAACCTGCCCGTTCCCATAGTTCCTCCGCCATGTGAGGCGCAGTCGGAGCTATGAGAAGAAGCAAAGTGCCGATCGCCTCCCGCCAGGGGTCTTGACTTACCGACCGCTCCTCCTTTAACCTGGTCAAATAGTTGGTAAACTCCATGAGGGCAGCCAGCATGGTATTGAAACGGAACTTCTCCAGGTCTTCGGTAACCCTCTTTATTATCTTATGAGTCTGACGGCGAAGCTCGTTCTCCGCCGACTGGTCCGCCCGGGTTAAATCACCGGCCACCTGTTCATCCAGGACCAGATTCCAAACACGATTGAGCCAGCGCCATATGCCACTTATACCACTGTCGTCCCAACCACCACCCTGGTCCCAGGGGCCAACGAACATCAGATAGCCGCGCACCGTGTCCGCGCCCAGCTTCGCCACGTAGTCGTCGGGGTTCACTACATTGCCCCGCGATTTGCTCATCTTCTGCCGCTCCATCACGATGGTTCCCTGATTGAACAAACGGGTAAAGGGCTCGTCGAAACCTACCAGGCCCAGGTCCCGAATCGCCTTGTTGAAGAAGCGAGCATAGAGCAGATGCATGGTGGCATGCTCGGCCCCTCCCGTATACTGGTCCACAGGCATCCAGTAGGCCAGCTTCTCAGGATCGAAGGGGCCTTTATCATATCCGGGGCTTGTATAGCGCAAGAAATACCAGTTGGAGCACATGAAGGTGTCCATGGTGTCGGTCTCCCGCTGCGCGGAGCCGCCGCACAGCGGGCACGTGGTATTCACAAATGCCTCACAGTATTTGAGCGGCGATTCACCGGTAGGTTTGAACTCGGCATCCTCGGGAAGCAGCACAGGCAAGTCACTCTCAGGGACAGGGACCGTGCCGCACCTGGAGCAGTAGACGATAGGAATCGGTGCCCCCCAATACCTCTGTCGGGAGATAAGCCAGTCGCGAATCCGGTAGCTTACGGTCCGCCCGCCAATTCCTTCGGCCTCCATGAAATCAGCAATGGCCTCTTTACCTTGCTCACTGGGCATACCATCGAACTGTCCCGAGTTAACCATTATGCCCGACTCAATATAAGCCTCCTTCAACGCTTCCCCCGACCATTCCTCAGGGGCGATGACCACCCTTATGGGTAAGCCGAAATCCAGGGCGAACTCAAAGTCGCGCTGATCATGGGCGGGGACCCCCATCACTGCCCCGGTCCCATAGCCAACAAGCACATAGTCAGCTATCCAGATCGGCACCTTCTCTCCGTTCAGTTTGTTCACGGCGTAGGCACCGATGAAAACACCTGTCTTCTCCTTCTCCGTAGACAGCCTTTCGATCTCCGTCTGACCAAGCGCTCTCTCAATATAGCCCCGGACCTCCTCTTTGCACTCAGGCCTGGTCATCTTGGCTACAAGGGGATGCTCCGGCGCAAGGACAAGGAAAGTAACCCCGAAGGTGGTGTCGGGACGGGTGGTGAATACCCTTATTTCCTGCTCCTCTACCCCCTCATGCTCGATTCCGAAGGATATCTCCACCCCAACGCTCTTGCCGATCCAGTTGCGCTGCATAACCTTCACCCGCTCCGGCCACTCAGCGCCCGGGTATTCAAGGAGCTCATCAGCATACTTAGTTATCCTGAAGAACCACTGCTCCAGGTCTCGCCTGACGACGGGGGTCTTACAACGCTCACAGAGGCCTTCGCCTACAACCTGCTCATTAGCCAGCACCGTCTGGCACTGCGAGCACCAGTTGGCCGGTGCCCTGCCCCGGTAAGCCAGACCCGCCCGGTATAACTTGAGGAAGAACCACTGCGTCCATCTGTAGTAGTCCGGGGCGCACGTAATCACTTCCCTGCTCCAGTCATACATGGAGCCCATTGTCTTGAGCTGGCGGCGCATGTTTTCAACGTTCCGCATCGTCCATGTGTAGGGGTGGGTGCCTTCTGCAATAGCAGCGTTTTCCGCGGGAAGGCCGAAGGCATCGAAACCTATGGGATGCAACACGTTATAGCCCTGCATCCGCTTAAAACGGGCGTGGACATCCGAGGGAGCCATGGCATACCAGTGCCCGATGTGAAGGTCACCCGAGGTATAGGGAAACATTGTTAGCGCGTACCACTTGGTGCGCTCCGGGGTCTCATGCACTTGATAAAGACGGTCGGCTTCCCATCTAGCCTGCCATTTCCGCTCGATCTCCTGGTGGCTATACTTGGGAATCATGGTTCTACTTATCCAGCTATGATGATAACACAAAAACCCCCGGCTTGCTACTGCCACAACGAGGAATCTCTTGACAAAGCGCTGCGAATCGTGTTCCAATGAGGCACCGGGGTAGTTATTGGAGGAGATCTTCCGAGCCAGCCATCTATAAGACCGGAGGAATTCCGCCCGGCCGGCTAAGGAGGAGACCACGATGAAACGTTACACTCGCATGATCGCGCCCTACGTCGCGTATGCTTTCGTCTATTTGCCCTTTCCTGATGCAGCAGATGCCTGTATCGATCAGGGGACCGGCAGCGCCGTCCTCAAGGTGCTTGCGGCTGTCCTGGTGGGAGGGGTATTCATGTATAACCACTTCCGCAACAGAATCAACATTTTCATCAACAAACTGTTCTCCCGAGAAGAAAAGCGTGAGGGCGCTGAAGACGAGGGGTAGACACCGCGCAGTACTGGTTCCCACTATTTTACAGACAAAAGGTCGCAGGTTCGAATCCTAAAAACGCCGACTTTCGTTTTTCAAATTGGCCGGGCACAAATTGGTGGCATAAGGCAAGTAAGGGTGAAAATGCTTTTTAGGAACAGCCGATATTGAATTCGCCAGATGTTTCACCAGTAGGGGCGTTTCGCGAAACGCCCCTACCATGGTTCTACAGGCCTGTCCTGAGTTTACCGAAGGACTAAGTGCAAACGGGTTTTATGGTCACCCTGACCCTCTCCCGTCGACGGAGAGGGGATAACGAAGGGCTCCCTTCGACAAGCTCAGGGCAAACGGTTTAGCTCCTGCTTTCGGTACAGTAAAAGGAAACGCTTTCCCTGAACCCGTCTTCGGTTAGGCGCTTCGATTTACCCTCTTTGACCTGCCTTACTGCCTGAGCACAGATTTTCGCTCGAGATAGTAATGTTGCACCACTGGTGCGACCTTCAAACCCGAGCTTACCGCCTGATGGGTGCCGATGAATGCCCCGCCGCCTGCATCATGGCCCACGAAAAAGAGCCCCGGCAGCGGTGATTTCGCTTTTGGCTTGTTCTTGCCGCAGTAGCCTACGGTCACCGCCAGTCCCACAGCCTCGCCACCGAGGCCGGGCAGGACGGAATCCCTGCTCAACTTCGATACCTGTGCCGGGCCAACATATCCTTCCTTCGATTCAATGTAGGGTACTGCTTCGGGGAACATCTCTTCGAACTGCTCATCCACCTTCTTCTGCAACGCCCTTATCTCTTTGGCCTCCGGGTCCGGCGAGCACCAGGTGCCGACAAGCAACAACTGCTTGCCCTTTGGAGCCATATCAGGGTCAAAGGCAGCCGGACATACCCCATATACGGACAGAACGTCGGGTATCTTTCCTTTTTTCATTTCGGCAAGGCGCTCCATATCCAGGTAACTGTTTTCGGACGTCCCCAGGAACATACCATGCTTCATGACCGGCTTCTTAAAGATGTAACGCTGGTTACAGAATCCAAGGCTGGGAACGATGTCTTTCACATAGCCTACGTAGCCCTTGTCAAAATACTCTTCGCCGACCAGCTTAAGCACCGTAGGCTGAATGCCTGCATTGCTCACGACGATGTGTGACTTATATACCCTGTCCTTGGTAACAACACCGGCAACTCTGCCATTTTCGACAAGAACTCTTTCCACCGTCGTCCTCAGCCTAAGAGTGCCCCCATTGGATTTGAAAACATCCAGTATATCGTCGACCACTCGCGCATAGCCACCCCGAGGGAAACCTGTTGTACTGGCGCCGAAGATCTGCATAATCCTCGATATCTCAGACATGGCAACGAGCTCATAGAGGCCGGTGGCCATGAGATTGGAGTGTACGGCAAAGAAACCGAATAGAGGCTTTGGCATATCCCCTCTCTGAGCTACCCATTCTTTAACACTAACGTCGTCGAGAGCATCCAGCTGCTCAGGGGTTAATAATGCGGCTTCACCCAGCACCTGAAGGGCGACCTCACGCTCTTTAGCGCTCAACTGCCATGAACTAAACATGTTTTCTGTAGGGTCCGTCTCTTGATGCCCTCCGGTAACAGAGGTCACCCACTTCCCATTGGCACGTCGATACATCAGCGCATTCATCTTCGGTATAACGTCCAGTTTAGATTCTATCCCAAGCTCTCTAAATGCCTCCACGAAAGGCCCTACCTCTATGGGAATACCGTAGGTAGGCCACATCTCGAACTTGAAACCATTTTTCGAGACGCCCATCTGCTTCCCGCCGGGGCGGGTATTCTTGTCAAGGATCAGGACATTGAGTCCCTGTTTGGCCAAGAGAGCGCCACACACCACTCCACCCAGACCCGCACCTACTATTACCACATCGTATTTATCTGTCATTGCCTACCCCTTTCTGTAAATATTTCATTTACCTATTTCACGCAACTTCCAACTGTATCGACTCGATAATCGATGAATTGCAAAGCCACGAAACCTCCAGAGGGTGAATTCACGCAGTGGTATATGCAGTTATGTAAATTAACGCTGCTCGCTTTACTGTGCAGCCTGCATCTTACGGAAAAGCTGAGACGCCATCCGGGCTACATTAATGCCCGAGAGCGCCGCCTGATGTGTCCCCATCCCTGCAGCTCCTGCGTCGCAGCCTACATAGAAGAGCCCGTTAACCGGGGCCCTCGGAGAAGGCTTGTGCTTGCCGCACTGGCCCACTATCTGCCCCAGTCCAACGCACTCGCCGCCCTGTCCCGGCAGTACATGATCACGCGTCGAGGCCGATATCTCCGCTGGCCCTTCATATTCCTTGTGGTCTGTGGCATCCAGCACTCCGGGAAATACCCTGTCCAGCACATCATCCATCTTCCCGTACAGCATCTGTATCTCAGTAGCCTCCGGATTGGGCGAACAGATAGTGCCTGCGATAATACACTGCTTGCCGGGCGGGGACATGGTTGGATCGTAGTTGGAGGGGATAATGCCGAAGAGTATTACCTCCTCAGGCACATGGCCCTCCTTAATCTTAAGGAAGTTATCCATCTTCACGTAGCTGTCATCAGAATATATCATGAACATGGGGTATTCCAGAACAGCCTTATTGAGGAAGTATTTCACAGCCGTGAACGACCAGCCCGGGATAAGGCCTTTGACATAGTTCACATAGCTTTTATCGAAATAATCTTCACCTACCAGCTTGAGCACCGTAGGCTGTATACCGGCATCGCTGATAACGATAGGGGCTCTGAATTCGCCCTCACCCGTTAACACCCCTGTGACCCGGCCGTCCTCAACATTAATTTTCTCTACCCGGGTCTGCGTCTTCACCTCGCCGCCGTTAGATGTAAATGCGTCCTTCAAGTCATCGAGCATACGCCCGAAGCCACCGACATAGTACCCTCCACCGCCTTGAAGCATTATCTGTTGTAAAATCGTTGCCTGTTCCGAGGCGGAGACAAGGTCGATAGGCTCCGCCAGCGAGGCATTGGAGTGCATGGCAAGGTAGCTATAGACGGCTCTGGGTACATCGAACTGCGCCAGATATTCCTCAAAGGTCATGTCATCCAGGGCCGACATCTGGTCAGGAGACATCAGAGCTATACCCCCCAGGATACCAAGTCCACGCTCACGTTCCCCGTCGTCCAGCTCCCACAGATCAAACAGGGGTGTGGGGTCCTGCCCCGTCTGAGACATGTAAGCAATGTTATACCGATCAGACGACCGACTCCGATATGCTATGCATGCATTTTCCAGAGGAATAGACTTCAGTTTAGGGCTGATCCCGAGCAGCTCAAAGGCCTGCTCAAACGCGGAGCCCTGCATCGGACACTGCAGTTTCGGCGCCAGTTCGTACCTGAAACCGTCTCTTTCAACGGTTACAGCTTTACCACCAGTTGTCTTGTTCTGGTCCAGAAGTAGAGGTCTCAGTCCCCATTTGGCTAAAAGGGCAGCGCAGGTAAGGCCTCCCGGGCCTGCCCCCACAACAATAACATCGTATTCCTTCGCCATTTCGCACCCCCACAAGGGTTATTTACTCCTGCCCTCCTGGGCATATGTACCGCGCTACAACGCGCGGTGAGTTGCGAAATAATCCCGAACCATCTTAGCTACGTTGACGCCAGATTCCACTGCCAGATGATTGCCAAAACCTGAACTGCCGGCGTCAGCACCGGCATAGAAAAGCCCGCTTATGGGAGCTCTCGCAGACGGCTTGTGCTTCCCGCACTGTCCCACAATCTGCCCCAGGCCTATGCATTCTCCACCGGCACCGGGAACCACCGAGTCCCTGGACAGCTTAGATATATGTGCCGAGCCATAGTATTCTCTTTCCTCTATGTTCTCCATTACCTCGGGCCATATCCTGGCAATCTCCGCCTCCACTTTGTCCAGCCACGGCTTAGTTTTTGTCCTGGGGTCAGCAGGACATGATATGCCAGTGTAGACCAGTTGTTTGCCCGCAGGAGCCATGCCCGGGTAGAACGAGTTAGTAGACATGAAGACGTAGATTTCCTCCGAGATTTCCCCGGAATCACCTCTTATGAAGTCATCCGTAGTCGATACGGAATTATCTGTGAAATATACATAGAGAGGGCACTTCAGCACCGGCTTACTCAGAATATAGCGCGCTCCGGCGAATCCAAGGCTTGGGACCAGGTTCCTGACATAGTTCACGTAACTTTTATCAAAATACGGCTCTCCAACCAGCTTGAGGACTGTCGGCTGTATACCAGCGTTGCTCACGACTATGTTTGCGTTGAAGTCCCCCATGTCTGTAAAAACACCGCGCACCCGGCCGTCCCGAACCGTGATCTGCCCGACCCGGGTTTGCATGAGAACATCAGCGCCGTTCGCTTTCGCTGCTTCGGCCATTGCCTCATACATCCTGCCAAAACCACCTGAAGGGTAGACCCCACCGCCGCGAGTATTATTCTGCTGGAAGACCTTTACAAACTCCGACGCACAGGCAATATCGCTGGGTACTTCCAGCGTGCCTTCGCTCTGAAGTGTGACAAGAAATGAGTATAAAGACCTCGGTACCTGGTAGCGGGCAAGGAATTCCGCAACACTGACATCGTCCAGCAGCCCCTGATCATGGACATTCATGCCCAGAATATCGGTAAACAGTCGGAGAACTTCCCCCATATCCTCGTCGGTTATGCTCAGGAATTTAAATACATCCTGGGGATCCACCGGTTGACCGGCTCCGGGCATCTCCAACTTCAGTATTTCACCGGACGGCGTCTTATAGTGCATCAGTCCCATCGGGTCCGGCCGAATGAGCTCTATCTCATTTTCAAGCCCCAATATTTTCAGCACGTTTTCGAACTGCGTGCCGGTGGCCGGGCAGGCCATGATGGGATAGTATTCATACCGGAATCCCTTTCGGGACACGGTCATGGCCTTTCCCCCGATATGGTCGTTCTTATCGACGATCAGGACCTTAAGACCAGCCCTGGCTAGAAGCGCTCCACAGGTCACGCCTCCGGGGCCGGCGCCTACCACTATTACATCGTAGCTTTTTACCATTATGTACCTCCGTCTAAAAGAAAACCGTTATGTTGTCTCAGGCAATCCACTTAGCAGAGAAAACAAGCGGGTAACTTAACATATCGTATCGAACCCTGAACGTATATAGTGCCAGTCCCCAATTACAGATGATGTACACATGATAAAAACGGTAATACTATCTCTAACAGCAGGGGGAAACGACTATGAGCAGGGCAACTTACTGTCAGGAAGAACCCGGAACTAAGCGGTTTGGGCCTACTCGCATCAGAGAGTGGCGACCTCCCTTTCTTCCCGACAGCACCCGGTTACGAAATAGCCCGGTCGTGCCGCGTGTAAACGGGGAGAGCTAACCGGGGCTTATGCCTTGAACGGCCTTATCATCCCGGTATTCCCTTCAGTGAATCTCCTCTCTGAGGATATTATAGAATCTTTCTCTAACGCTCCGCTCAATCCAGGGACAGTGACCGCATTTTTCTAACAGGATGAATCGAAAGTCTTTTAGAATGCGGGAAAGCGGGTCTTTTACACCTTCGTAAGGATGGGGGTCGTAGTCTCCGTGGATCGCTACTACAGGACATCGGACTCTCTTCCCGAGGTCTAAAAGCTTCCCTCTGGTTCTCATTTCTCTGGCTTGTTCCCACACACTGTGATAGACGTCATACTGGCATTCCAGTATCTCGCTGTCATGGGGCAATAGGTCATATGAGTCAGCCTTGGATATCAACTCACCCAGTCGGGCCATTGGCGTGTTTTTATCCTCGACAGCGGAGTCATTCAGGGTTTCTATCAGGGAAATTGCCTCCACCTTTTCCTCTTCATTGAGACGACCTAACCGGGTTATCATGATGTTTACGGCATATTTTTCTTCGTAGACGCCGCTCCCAACGAGTATGAGCTTTTTAACGAATGAAGGATATCGGGCGGCTAAAATAAAACCGAGCATCGCACCCCATGAGAAACCGATCAGCGTAACAGGAAGGTCTCCGTTCTTTTCCAAAACGGTCTTCAGTTCCCGGACCTGCCCTTCAAGTGTTGCTGCTGTTTGAAGCGGCTCCAGAATACCCCCGATTGAGGCAAGTTCCCGCGCAACAGGCGCCATCTCTCCGGGTGTACCCGGCCCGCCGTGAATAACAGCCACATTAAAAGGCATGCTTCCGTATCTTCTCAGATTTTTCACGTTTACGCTAAGTTCAACCTTTTTTAAAAATTTCCTATACAAATTATTCTCTGGCTCCACACGAAAAACGTCCGCGTAAAATCAAGGATAGTTCCCAGCCTGCTGCGATCATGCGATTGACCTTCTCAGCGCCCCCTATTAACAACATCTTATGCTTTGCCTTATTCTGGCTTTAACTCAATATCACGTATCTGAAACAGCGTAATTTGGGGCTTACTGCAGCCATGCCATCCGGCTTCGGGACCAGAAAGGCTCTTTTTACGCGGCCGCTTGCCTGTAGATACTACGTACGTATAAAAGATAATTGACACCTGTACCAAAGCCCACAATGAAGAAAATAATAAGAAGCACCCAGGCAAACTGCCAGCCAATGATATACGTCATGACCGTAGGATAGAAGCTGGCTGCGAGAAGATTGGTGTCCAGGTGAATTATTGTTAACTTGCCCCTTCTTCTTGAGATGTATGTGACAACAGGTACTGCCCATACCAGGAATGCAAATGTAACGACACCGAGCCAGAAAGCCTCACCCCTGACAAACAGCGCAATTATTGTTCCGTACACAAGCAACAAGTCAGCCAGGCCGTCAAAGACCTCTCCGTATGTGGCTATCTTCCTGCTTCTCCTCGCAAAATACCCGTCAAGGTAATCGGTTATTGCGGCAGCGGCGAAAAGGTAGTATGCGGCCAGCGCTTCATCTGAGAATATGAGCCATATGACTATCGGGGCGGAAACGACCCTTAAGGCCGTAAGGACATCTGCTAGTCTCATTGATATTACTTGTTGAAATGCAGTCCTTGAACAGGATGTGATATGATAACTGGCATAACTCCAGGAAAACCCGCGGTTTTTCGTGCCGGAACGATTGCCATAATATAATAGCGGGATTCGCATCTTGTCAAGTAATTCAATTATCAGGAGCATCAACTGCCATGTCATGTAGAAGCTGGTAAACACGGGAGGATAACATGAAAGAGGGGAAACCAAGCTTCACAGCAGAAGGAACCGTTGCCCTGAGGTTTGCCGAATGGCTTGCGCCTGAGGATAAACGAATGTGTAACGACCCCCTGGCGAAGGATTTCGTGCCCGCCAAATTCAAGATCATCGGCAAGAGCCGGCTGCTGACGAAGATTGTTCTCCGGGTCATTGAACGACTGGTCCCGGGCATGCTCGGTTATATAGTGGGCCGCACGAAATATATCGACGACTATCTGAAGGCGCGCATTGATGATGGGATTGAGCAGCTGGTCATGCTTGGGGCCGGCTACGATTCCAGACCCTACAGGTTTGACGGCCTGAAGGGGAAGGTCAGGGTCTTTGAAGTGGATTTCCCTGCAACTCAAAAGATGAAGATGGGGAAAGTCAGGAGGATATTCGGGTCTCTTCCTGATCATGTCGTCTATGTCCCCGTTGATTTCGACGAGATAAAGCTCGGTGAAGGGCTTTCTGCGGGTGGCTATGACAAGAATCTTAAAACACTGTTCATCTGGGAAGGTGTGACCCCGTATATAGCAGCGGAGGCGATGGATGAGACCCTGGCTTTTGTGGCAAAGAACTCGGGTGAAGGAAGCTCCATCATATTCGACTACGTCCTGCGCTCGGCTCTGGACGGGACCTACGGTAGAGAACAGGTGCACAGGATTCGGAAAGCCTGGGAACGATTCGCTCAGCCTGTTACCTCCGAGCGTTTTAGCTTCGGGCTGGACGAGGGTACTATCGAGGATTTCCTTACCCGGAGGGGGTTTTGCCACGTAGTGAACGTCACCGGCGAGCACTTCGAGAGCGCTTATTTCAGGGGGCCAAACGAGAACCTGAAGGTGTGGTGCGTTGTCTACGCCTCAGTTGCGCCTTGTAAACAGACCTAATTGATAACCCCGACTCCATTCAGGAGCGTGAGTTTTCGATTAACTATCAGTCCGGTAATCACATCCCCTATGTTGTATAAGTCGGGGATGGGACTATCTATGTCTTTATGTAAAGGCGGATATATGATATAATTATAAGGCTAAGCGAAAATACCAGGAGCATTTGCTTTATCCCGCTTTTGCTTCTGCCGAATCGACCCCGTTTCTCTCCGAGGACTGCCCAGCCGACACCAGCGACATTCCTCCAAAGGAAAACGCAGGTCATTCGCTATTAGGAGGTACAAGTGAGCAACTGGAAGTCCGAAAAGGCTGAAGTGCTCAAGGCCGCACAGCAGATGGATGAGAAGGGCCTGGTAGCAGGCACATCCGGCAACGTGAGCATGCGCCTCAGAGAGCCCGGCGGAAGGGAATTGGTGGCCATCACGCCTAACGACCGCCACTACGATACTATGAACGTAGATGACATAGGCATAGTAGATTTCGACGGGCAGCTTGTTGAAGGTGAGCTTACCACGTCAATAGAGACCATGCTGCACATAGGCATTTACAAAGCACGTAAAAAGGTGAACGCTGTCATACACACGCACCCCATCTTCAGCAGCGTCTTTTCGATCGCCGGCCAAGCGATACCCGCCATCCTCGACGACCAGATTACCTACCTCGGCGGAGAGATAAAGGTAGCTGATTATTCCCTACCCGGCAGCCAGGAACTGGTACAAAACGCTGTGCCCGCCCTCGGGCAGATGAATGCGGTTATTCTGGCAAATCACGGCGCCGTCACCGTGGGCAGAGATATGAGGGAAGCCTTTACTAACATGGAGATGCTGGAGAAGACAGCCAGAATATACATCTACGCACTCAGCGTGGGTAAAATTAACCCCGTGCCCGCAGCGGCTCTGGAGATGGAGCAGGCTTATTTCAACTATCTACATGGTGATAGCTGACAGGCAGCTTATCATTAATATCAGGCAGTCATATCTATTGACCAAGAGCAAGAGGGCCAGATGGCAGAACAAAACAAGCTGTACATGGGGATAGACGTAGGTTCTGTCAGCCTCAACATCGCCATAATTGACGAACAGGCAAACCTCCTTGAGAGCATCTACCAGCGAACTAAGGGACAACCCGTCCCGGCCTTGCTTGATACCTTTAAAAACCTCGTCAAAGCTTACCCCCGAATGAACGGAGTTTTATCCACCGGAAGCGGACGGGAACTGGTGTCCAGTATCCTGGGTGTAGATAAAGAGAACGAGATCCTGACCCAGGCAGCAGCTACTACCCATTTTCATCCCGAGGTCAGAACAATCATCGAAATCGGGGGGCAAGATTCAAAGCTGATTTTCCTGGAGCCAGACGAAAAGAAGGGGAAATCAATAATAATTGACCACGCCCTTAACGAGATATGCGCTGCCGGCACAGGGTCCTTCCTCGATCAACAGGCGTATCGCCTGGGAATCTCGATAGACAAAGAGTTTGGCGATCTGGCACTTAAATCCAATCGGCCAGCGACTATTGCAGGACGGTGCAGCGTCTTTGCCAAATCCGATATGGTCCACCTGCAACAAGAGGGAACACTGAAAGAAGATATCGTGGCAGGGCTCTGCTACGCTTTGGCCAGGAATTACATAAGCAACCTGGGCAAGGGAAGGACATTTAATAAGCCGGTAGCATTCCAGGGCGGAGTTGCCGCCAACAAAGGCGTGGTTAAAGCATTCGAAGAGATACTGGAGCTTGGACAGGGTGAACTTCTTATCCCCGAACACTTTTTCATCATGGGCGCTTTTGGTTCTGCTATCACAGCCGGTAAAAAGGAGAACGGTACACCCCTCGAGCTTGGTCAGGCTATAGAGGACTTGGAACAGTACCTTATCAAGACGGCTAACGAGGAAAAACACAGCTATCTAAAGAGGCTGGTCTTCAAAGATGGCGTGACTGCCGACACCGAAGATTACTTCGGGCAGCGGAGGCAGAAGGAGAGGGTATACCTGGGAATAGATGTAGGTGCAGCAAGCACAAACATCGTTATCCTGGACGAGAACAAGAACCTTCTTCGCAAAAGATATCTGATGACCGAAGGCGATCCCGTCGAGTCAGTCAAGAAAGGTCTGGCAGATATCATTCTCGGCATAGAAGACACCCTGGAAGTTCAAGGGGCAGGAGTCACCGGCAGCGGACGCTATTTCGTGGGCGATTTCGTTGGCGCCGACGTTGTGATCAATGAGATTACAGCACAGGCGAAAGCGACTGTCGAGATCGACAATACTGTGGACACCATCTTTGAGATCGGTGGTCAGGACTCGAAATATATCTTTCTCAAAAATGGCTCCGTAGTTGATTTTGAGATGAACAAAGTCTGTGCCGCAGGAACAGGCTCATTTCTTCAGGAGCAGGCGACCAGGCTAGATGTAGAAATAGACAACTTCAGCAAACTCGCACTGGCCTCCGAAACACCCGCTGACCTGGGCACGCGGTGCACCGTTTTTATGGAATCCGACCTGATACACCACCAGCAGGTAGGCTCACCCAAAGTTGACCTCATCGCCGGCCTTTCATACTCAGTAGCATACAATTACATAGAAAAGGTTGTGGAAAACAAGAGGATCGGCAACAGGATATATTTTCAGGGCGGAGTAGCCACAAACAGAAGTGTGGCTGCCGCCTTTGAAAACATTCTGGATAGACAAGTCATTGTGCCCGATAACCACCATGTAACCGGCGCAATAGGCGCCGCTCTGATCGCAAGGGAGAGACGTCTGGATAGCCAGCAAAAAAGCAACTTCGTCGGCTTCAATCTCTGGGACAGAGAATATGAGGTTACAACCTTCGAGTGTAAGCATTGTCCCAACCACTGTGAGATAAAAAAGGTGACCATCAGCGGCGAACTGGAATCGTTCTACGGCGGTATATGCGATAGATATGAAATCAAGCGCGGAGAGGGCACGAGTACAGATTTGCCTGACCTGTTTCGGGAGAGAGAGGATCTGCTGCTAAGTTACCACAATGAAGACGAAGCGCCCACTGACTCCGTTACAATCGGTATCCCTAGAATGCTGATGTTCTACGAGCAGTTCCCGCTGTGGGGGACTTTCTTTCAAGAACTGGGCCTAAAGGTTGTGCTCTCGGACAAGACAAACAGAGCGCTCATCAACAAGGGGCTCCAGCGAATTCTGGCCGAGATATGCTATCCGGTAAAAGTAGCCTATGGACACGTGGAGAACCTGGTCGAGAAGAACGTAGACTATGTTTTTATGCCCAATATCATCGATCTTGAGAGGACAGCGGACGACGCAGACAGAAGCTATAACTGCCCCTATATTCAGGGTATTCCCTTCATGATCGGGCCTGCTTTTGAAGACAGGGTGAAGATTCTGAAGCCGACTATATACATGGCGGATGAGAACTACAACCTCCGGGAGCAGATGCTTAAATTGGGCAAAATGTTCGGCAAATCCAAGAAGAAAGCCTCCTATGCTGCAGACGCCGCCATCAACGCTCAGCGAGAGTTCCAGGAGAAATGTCAGCAGAGAGGCCGCGAGGCACTCGATAGCCTGAGCCGGGACAACGAAGCGGTAGTAGTTATAGGCAAACCTTACAACGCCCACGATATAGGACTAAACCTGAACATTCCTAAAAAATTGCGGAAATTAGGCGTGCTGGCAATTCCGTTCGACCTGCTGCCTTTGGATCATGTCCGGCTACCTGCTCACTACTCCAACCTGGTCTGGAAGAACGAGCAGAACCTTCTCAGAGCAATCATATTCGCCAGGGACCACAGGAGCCTGAATCCCGTATTGATCACAAACTACGGCTGCGGCCCGGACGCCTTCTTCATGAAATATCTCGATGACACCATGGGAGAAAACCCCTATCTGGTGCTGGAGGTAGACGAGCATAGCGCTGACGCTGGAATAGCAACCAGGGTCGAGGCTTTCGTAGACACCGCCAACAGACCCAAGGCGGCTGTAAAAATTGACGAACAGCCGGAGCTGATGGTTGTAAGGCCTGGAAGCGAGATTGGAATACTCAGGCCATCAAGAAAAATGAGGGAGTTCGACAGGACAATTTACATTCCCTATCTAAGCGGTCACTCCGATGTTTTCGCTGCTTCGCTCCAGTCTGTAGGCCTGGATGCCCGGGTCTTGCCCAGACCCGACGAAAGATCTGACGAACTGGGGAGAAGATATGCCTCTTCAAAGGAGTGCCACCCCTATCAGCTTCTAACCGGAGACCTGGTACGTATGACCGAACTGGAAGGCTTCGACCCCGACCGCTCAGCATTCTTCACGCTCAACTTCGATGGCTCCTGCCGCATGAGCCAGTACGCCCTGTCGTTTAAACTGGCCCTTAAGAGATTGGGGCTCTCCCACATTCCCGTGGTTGCCCCTTCAACATCGATTCGCCTTGATGAGGCTACCAGATTATTCGGGCACAACTGGGCCAAGGCGATCTGGAAAGGCTGGCTGGCAACGGACGTCCTGATATCCAAGTTACTCCATATTCGACCTTATGAGATAAACGAAGGCGAAACCGAAAGGGTATATGAATGGGCAGTGCAGCACCTATGTTCAGGGCTTTTGGCGGGTAACTTCTCCGGATACTTCGCACGCGCTGTCGATGCCATGGACCGTATACCGATAAGGAAAGAAAATAGGCCCATCATCGGAATCGTAGGTGAGTTCTACACCTGCATGAACTCCTGGTCGAATAGTGATATAGTCAAAGAGTTTGAGGCACAGGGCGCTGAAGTGAAGTTCGGGCCGACTACCACAGACTACATGGTGTATTTTGAGCACGTATACCCCAAAATGAGCTCGGCCCGGGGTAAATATATGGCCGCACTCTATTATTATTTACGGCGAGCGTGGAACGAAAGGTGGCAGGGTAAAATCGAGAGCGCGCTGGGGAATGAGCTGGCAGAATGGAAGCTACCATCAGTCGAGCGAAGGATCGAGATGGCTTCGCCTTATGTCAGCTCCGCCATAGACCCGGTTGTAACTGTAAATATTGCCAAGGCAGAAGGGTATGCGACTCAGGGCTGTAGCGGCATAGCCAACCTCATCGTCCTTAACTGCGTTTTCGGTACTCTGGCTACCGCCATCTACAAGAAGGTGCAGAGGGAGAATAACCGTATTCCCTTGCTTACAATGATATACGACGGACTGAAACAAACAAACGCAAAGACGAGGATCGAGGCTTTTTCGCACCAGGTGAAGTCGTACCAGGAGAGATACGGCGAAGGCAACTAAACAGCCTGCCGCTTCAAATCCCGGCTTCTTTAGCAGCCTTGATCTGAGTAGCTGCAAAATCTTCCTGTGCTCATTAATTATCCTTATATTCATTGAACGCGTATAATCAAGCATCCGTTAGTACTCTTTTAGTGGCAGCTCGCGGTAGACATGCAGAAATGGGAGGAAAAGTAAATTGGAGGACAAGCTGATGCTGTTGACAGATTCACCAAAAAGTGCCATATTAATTTACTACCATTAGTACTATAACCTGCGGATTACAATTGTATAAACAGTCAGACACGCTCCCGGGAGGAGGTAAAAATGTTGCTGAAGTCTATCCTGGAACCGCCAACCAAGTTCGTCTCAAAAAAGGTCATTACGCTTGAAGTCAAGATGGTGGACAGGTTTATACCTGATAAACTGCTGCTCTTTTACTTAAATACGCTGGATAAGCATGTCCCATCCAGAGCAATAGATGGGATTATTGAAGGTCTGGATAAGCTCCCTCCAAGGGTGCGTTCCTCGCTTATCACCGCAGCAGATGAGTATGTCCCGGACACAGTAGCGAGTTCGCGAAAGGTTTCCGCCGTAATCTCCGGAGTTTATAAGTATATACCCGATAGGATTATTCCCCCGGAGTCCGCTGAGAACTGGTCAAACGTCAAAACTAAGTTCCATATCCCGACGCTACTGTCCAGAGATAAGAGCCAGGGCAGAGCTCGCAGAGCCCAATACTAAGTACAGCTTAGATATATAGTAGCAAGTTCGCTGAGGATGGGTTGAAATGCGGTATAAGAAGGTCTGCATCGAATCCATAGGGTACGAACTCCCTGATATAGTTGTCACATCCGTTAGCCTCGAAGAGAAGCTCGCCTCCATCTACAAGAAACTGAACCGCTCCTTCGGACGCCTGGAGATGATGACCGGAATTCGCGAGCGTCGGTTCTGGGATGAGAATACACCGCCAAGCACCTTCAGCACCATGGCAGCAAGAAAGGCCATCGCCAGTTCAGGAATCGATAAATCGGACATCGAATGTCTACTCCACACATCTGTAAGCCGTGATTTCCTTGAACCCGCGACAGCTTTTGTGGTTCATGATTCCCTGGGGCTCCCTCCTTCAGCCCTGATCTTCGACATCTCAAATGCATGTATTGGTTTCATTAACGGCATGGTAACCCTGGCAAACATGATCGAGTTGGGCCAGGTGAAAGCAGGAATTGTGGTTGGCGGGGAGAGCAGCAGACGCCTTATCGATGCAACGATTAATGAACTCTTGAACGACCCTGAAGTAGACAGAGGTAAACTTAAAGACGGCTTCGCCTCTATGACTCTGGGATCTGGAGCGGTGGCAGCGGTGCTCACTCACAGGTCACTTTCGAAATCCAACCACCGCATAGTAGGTGGTGCAGTACGCACAGCTTCACAGCACAATGGCCTCTGCCGAGTAGATGCTGACACTTGCTTCTACGATACCGCTTCCTACCCCAATATGCACGCAGACTTCCAGGGAATCCTTAAGAACGGCTTGGGGCTGGTAAGCGAAACATGGGAAGCCTTCGAGCAAGAGGTGAACTGGAAGAAATCAAATGTCGATAAAATTTTCAACCACCAGGTGAGCGCGGTACATCAGGAACTACTTTTCCGTACACTCGAGATGGATCCAGCTATCGGCTTCTCCACCGTTGAATACCTGGGAAACATCGGTTCTTGTTCCCTCCCTATTTCTCTCGCTATCGGAATCGAGCAGGGGCGTATTAATGTTGGCGATAAGGTAGTGCTGATGGCCGCCGGTAGCGGATTGTCCTCCATTATGCTGGGGCTAGTTTGGTAGCACCAGCAGACTAGACAAGCATACATTAATACGGTTACCAGCATGCCAGATAAAGCAAGAATTGTAATAACTGGAATCGGTCTAACGGCGCCCATTGGAAACAACCTCGAGGAATTTCGGCGGAACTTGCTGGCCGGCAAATCCGGGGTTGGCACAATCCAGACCCACTACATGGGTGAAGTTATAGCCGGCATGTGCGATTTCGACCCGCTTAGGTACCAAAGAAAAAAGGAACTGCGCCGCGGAACACGAGCAGGGTCAATTGCGATATACTGTGCCCACGAGGCAGTCGCTGACGCGGAATTAGACCTCGATTCCGCTGACAAGTCGAGAATTGGCATCTACCTCGGAATTACCGAGCACGGCAACGTAGAGACCGAGAATGAGATTTACAATATCAAGCAATACGACTACAATGTAGACGTCTGGTCCCACCACCATAACCCGAGAACCGTCGCAAACAGTCCCGCTGGCGAAATAACCCTAAATATGGGGATTACCGGGCCACACTACACTCTGGGAGGTGCCTGCGCCGCAGGCAACCTTGGCCTTATACAAGGTCTACAAATGCTACGTCTGGATGAAGTGGATTTGGCCCTGGCCGGTGGGGTTTCAGAGACACCTCATACTTTCGGTGTTTTTGCAGCCTTCAAGAACGAGGGGGCTTTGGCAAGCCATCCGGACCCACAGAAGGCATCACGTCCGTTTGACAGAGACAGAAACGGCATCGTCGTTTCAGAAGGTGGCTGCATCTGCGTGCTGGAAAGACTGAGTGATGCTCTCAAAAGAGGCGCCAGGATCTATGGCGAAATCGTTGGATACTCCGTCAACTCAGATGCATTTGATTATATCCTTCCCAGCCCACAAAGACAGGTCGAGTGTATGAACCTGGCCCTTAAGAAAGCAGGCATATCGGTGGCCGATATCGATATTATCAACGCTCATGCCACTGCAACTCGTGAAGGTGACAAGGCGGAATGTCAGGCAATTAGGGAAGTCTTCGGAAGTAATTCAAACACATATATAAACAACACCAAGAGTTATATCGGACATACAATGGGTGCTGCAGGCGTTCTGGAACTGGTGGGTAACTTACCCTCTTTCGAAGACCACATTGTGCATCAGACGATCAACCTGGACAATCTGGACCCTGAGTGCGCCCTGCTCAATCTTGTTATCAATGAACCCAGAAAAATCGATAAGGTAGACTATATCTTGAATAACTCATTCGGAATGTTGGGCATAAATTCTGCCCTCATCGTTAAAAGATTCGCGGGATGATACCGAAGGGTCTATCCTAGCTGTATTAGAAGGGAAGGAGTTTATGAAAGCAGAGGAAATTAGGTCCATGATAATAGAGGTCATCCACGAAATAGTACCGGATGAAGACCTGAGTAATCTCAAGCCTGATATCCGTATAAGAGACCAAATTGAAATGGACTCTATGGATTTCCTAGACATCGTCATGGAATTGCGCAAACGCTATGGTATCACCGTGCCAGAAGACGATTATATGGAATTGTCTACATTAGATAGTTCGGTGGCCTATTTAGAGCCGCTGATGAAAGACATTTAATCGATTGGTGCCGATGGATCAAACAATGCTTCTCTAATACGTTTCACAGGCAATCTCTATGCCCTCAACAATTTCTACCATAGTAAGACATGGTAGAAATCTTAAAATGGAGCGTGGCCAGTTTTGGCCTGTACTCCTGACGGTCACAGGAGCGCAGGTGTGCCAACACGAAATCCAGCAAGCACAACTAAATAAGATATATCGCCTCAAGCCATTATGGGTTGGTCCGCTACTATAATCCGAAATCCGCTATTTAGCGATAATGTATGTAGGATAATTAAATTAAAGTTAATTTCACATTGTTGACAGATATGCCTTGAAGTGCAATAGTACTAAACTAGGTGCCCCTAGTGGTACTATTGATTGTAAAAGATTTACGGTGGTGGGAGACATCGGTGAGTAAATCACAGGCACGCGAGCGTTTTTTCAAAGGTAACTAGTAATGCGATACGAAAAGGTTTGCGTCGAATCCTTCGCCTACGTACTACCAGACATAATTATCACTTCACTAAGCCTGGAAGAGAAATTGGCGCCCGTATATGAGAAACTGGATCTCTCCTCCGGACGATTCGAGATGATGACGGGGATTCGCGAGCGGCGATTCTGGAACGAAGGTACAAGGCCAAGCCAGGTGAGTGCGAAAGCGGCGGAGAAGGCCATAGCTGATTCGGGGATTGATAAGGATGATATTGAGTGTCTTCTTCATACATCCGTTTGTCGTGATTACCTGGAGACAGCAACAGCTCTAATCATTCATGACTATTTAAATCTTCCCAGCTCATCAACCACCTTCGACATATCGAATGCGTGTATCGGTTTCGTCAATGGCATGGTAACGCTGGCAAATATGATCGAATTAGGCCAGGTAAAGGCAGGGATTGTAGTCGGCAGCGAGAGCAGCAGGCGTATGACCGAAGCAACAATACATGATATCCTTAATGATCCATACGTCACAAGAGATAAGCTTAAACCTTCGTTTGCTTCTCTAACCCTGGGGTCGGGAGCAGTAGCAGCGGTATTGGTTCATTCCGATCTGTCGAAATCCAGACATAAATTACTGGGCGGTGCTGTCAGAACCGCCTCACAGCACAAGGACCTTTGCCGTATACCAAACGATACTTGTTTCTTCGACTCGGCATATTATCCCAACATGCAGGCGGACTTCTCGGGAATCCTGGTAAATGGCCTTGGACTTGCAGCCGATACATGGAAGGCATTCAAGAATGAGCTCGCGTGGGATAACCAAGATATAAACAAGGTCTTTACCCATCAGGTCAGCGCAATTCATCAAGACATGGTGTTTCGTACACTGGACCTGGAAAAATCAAAGGGATTTGCCACCGTGCATTATCTGGGGAATATAGGTGCGTGCTCATTGCCTATTTCAACGGCAATCGGAATTGATGAGGGGCTTCTCAAGGCCGGTGATAAAGTCACAATGCTGGGAATCGGTAGCGGCCTGTCCTGCATAATGCTCGGTCTGGAATGGTAATATTAGAGGATAGCCATAGAATCGGATAGTTATCAAAGATGAATAACCAGGCAAGAATAGTTGTCACCGGGATCGGTTTATCGGCGCCAAACGGGAACAGCCTCCAGGAGTTCCGGCAGAACCTGCTGGCTGGCGAATCAGGGATAGGGACAATCAATGCTCACTATATGGGTGAGGTCATAGCAGGCGCTTGCGATTTCGACACTTCAAAGTACCAGACAAAGAAGGAACTGCGCCGGGGAACGAGAGCGGGGGCTTTTGCTATTTACTGTTCACACGAAGCATTAGCTGACGCAGAATTGGACATTGACGCGATGGATAAATCAAGAGTCAGCGTTTATCTTGGCATCACCGAGCATGGCAATGTGCAGACCGAAAAAGAAATCTACAACATAAAGCAATTCAATTACGACATCGATGTCTGGTCTCACCACCATAGTCCGAGAAGTGTGGCTAACGAACCCGCCGGTGAGGTCACTATTAATATGGGTATTACCGGGCCACATTACACCCTGGGTGGTGCTTGCGCCGCAGGCAACCTCGGACTCATACACGGTGCACAGATGCTGCTCCTGGATGAAGTGGATTTGGCCCTGGCTGGTGGGGTTTCAGAGGTTATTCATGCCTTTGGCATTTTTGCCAGCTTTAAAAACGAACGCGCATTGGCCAGCCATCCAGACCCCAAGAAAGCATCACGCCCCTTTGACAGAGACAGAAACGGTGTCGTCGCCTCGGAAGGCGGCTGCGTCTGCGTACTGGAAAGATTGAGTGATGCTCTCAAAAGAGGCGCCAGGATTTATGGCGAAATCGTCGGATATGCTATCAACTCAGATGCGTATGATTACGTTCTTCCAAATGCCCAAAGACAAGCTGAGTGTATGGGCCTCGCCCTCAAGAAAGCGGGCATTTCCCCAGGCGACATCGACATTATCAATACACACGCTACCGCAACACCTGAAGGCGATAAGGCAGAATGTAAGGCAATCAAAGAAGTCTTTGGTAACAATTCAAACACGTATATCAACAACACCAAGAGTTATATCGGACATACAATGGGTGCTGCCGGTGCCCTGGAACTGGTGGGCAATTTACCCTCTTTCGAGGACCATATCGTTCATCAGACCATAAATATAGATAATCTGGACCCTGAATGTGACCTCAAGAACCTAATAATCAACGAACCCCGAAAAGTCGATAAGGTCGACTATATCTTAAACAATTCCTTTGGAATGGTCGGTATCAACTCCGTTACTATCGTTAAAAGATTTGTGCAGTAGTTGGCAGCGAATAGAAGCATATCGTTTTGTCTCATATCACTACAGAATTGAATGGTCACTCAGCTTTCCCCCTGTAAAACAGGGGGAAAGCTCTCAATAGAAGCTGGTTATGAGATATGACGTTCTCATCATAGGCGCAGGGATGTCCGGTCTGGCCGCGGGCATTAGACTAGCATACTACGATAAGAAGGTATGCATCCTCGAAAAGCATTACCGCGTCGGGGGCCTGAACTCATTTTACAACCGTGACGGCTACAAGTTCGATGTGGGCCTCCATGCAATGACAAATTACGTCCCTAAAGGCACCAAATCAACGCCTTTGCCAAAACTGCTGCGGCAGCTCAAGCTAAAAGCCGAGGATTTTGGTCTACGCCAACAAAACATGTCAGTGGTAAAGTTCCCCGGTAAAATCCTCAGATTCAATAACGACTTGAACTTCTTTGTCCAGGAGGTGGCAGAGACCTTCCCGGCGCAGGCCGACAATTTCCAAAAGCTGCTTAAAGCCATCGCTGAATATGACGCTCTGGCGCTGGACACAGAACCAATCTCATCTCGCGAAGTTGTCAGTTCGATTATCTCCGACCCGCTCCTAATCGACATGATCTTTTGTCCTCTCATGTACTATGGCAATGCCAGGGAAAACGACATGGAATTCGGGCAGTTCGTCATCATGTTCAATAGTATCTTCTGCGAAGGATTCGCCAGGCCCCAGGCTGGGGTACGACAGATCCTCGATGTACTGGTCAAGAAGTATAAAGAATGTGGTGGCGAATTAAGGCTAAGGTGTGGAGTGCAGAGTATTCAAGCCGCTAATGGTAAGGTCGAGTCGGTATTGCTCGATTCGGGCGAAACGCTGACCGCCGACAAAGTAATATCATCTGCCGGTTATATAGAAACGATGAAGCTTCTATCCGATCACGAGTCCGGGAGATTTGATAATGACATCGGTCAACTTTCGTTCGTAGAGTTTATAATGATCTTGGACAGAGAACTTTCCGAAACGGGTTACGACACGACAATCACATTCTTTAATAACTCGGATAGATTCGATTACCGAAAACCGGAAGACATGGTTGATGTTTCAAGCGGCGTTATATGCTGCCCTAATAATTTCCAGTTCGAAAGCCCGTTACCCGAAGCAATGATCAGGATAACTAACATGGCCAATTTCGACCTCTGGAGCGGGTTAGGGCAAGAGGAATATACAGCGCAAAAGGCTGCCTGGCTTGAAACCACGCTAAAAGAGGTGGTAAAATTCGTCCCAGATTTTCGCGATTCCATCGTCTACTCGGATGTGTTCACTCCCATAACAATTCACAGATTCACGGGGCATTTAAACGGTGCCGTTTACGGGACTCCTAATAAAATCAAGACCGGGAGAACCCACCTGGGCAATCTGTTCATTTGCGGCACAGACCAGGGATTTCTGGGAATAGTGGGGGCAATGCTTAGCGGTATATCCATGGCGAATCTCCATGTTCTACAGAAGGGATAGGTAAAGGAGAGATCTACGGATGAGCGATTTGCTTAAAGACCTGAAGCCGGAATATGATGTTGCGGTCATTGGCAGCGGATTAGCCGGGCTGACCTGCGCCAATATGCTGGCGAAAAGCGGACATTCAGTTCTACTGCTGGAGCAGCACTACCAGCTCGGCGGCCTGGCTGCCTGGTTTAAGAGGAGGGGAGGACACATATTCGATGTCTCCCTGCACGGATTTCCAGTCGGCATGGTCAAGACCTGTCGTAAGTACTGGAGTCCTGAGATTGCAGGCATGATAGTCCAACTAAAAGGGATAAGGTTCGATAATCCCCAGTTCTCGCTCACAACAACCTTCGACAGGGAGGACTTTACCCGTATCCTCAAGGAGCAATTTAAAATCCCGCCAGAGAACATCGAGGGGTTCTTCAACACAGCCAGAGATATGAATTACTACGATGACCAGACCATGACCACAAGAGAGCTGTTCCAAAAGTACTTCCCCGGCCGCGATGATGTCGTCCGCATGCTAATGGAGCCGATCACCTATGCCAACGGGTCAACCCTGGATGACCCGGCGATAAGCTACGGCATCGTATTTTCCAACTTCATGAGTAAAGGCGTTTATACCGTTCAGGGAGGAACGGACAAGTTTATTGAAAAAATGCGTGATGAGCTGGTACGAAATGGCGTTGATATTCGAACCAGATGTCTGGTAGAAAAGATCATCGTCGAAGGTAAAAAGGTGTCGGGCGTAATCACAAACGGACAGACGGTTAAGTGTAAAGCAGCCGTCTCGAACGGTAACCTGTTGTCTACTATTCACAAACTAGTCGGAGACAATAACTTCTCTGAAACATTCATGGAGCAAGCAAACAATGTGCGGCTTAACAATAGCAGTTGCCAGGTCTATATGGGATTTAGAAAGGGTGAGAAAATCGACTATATAGGCGATTTGCTTTTTACGTCAGTCGCAGATAAGTTCGATTCCACAATGCTTTGCAGCCGGAATATAACCAGCCGGACATTCTCCATATATTACCCGGAAACCCGACCTGGCTCCGATATGTACTCGATTGTCTCTTCTACCAACGCAAACTACGAGGACTGGGCTTATCTGTCCGATGAAGAATACCACGCTTCCAAAAAGGACCTGATCGAGACAACAATTAACGCCCTGGACAAGTATATCCCAGGTGTAAGAGAGAAGATCGATTACACAGAAGCAGCTACCCCCAGGACATTTAAAAGATACACCCTTCATGAACAAGGAGCTTCCTTCGGCACCAAATTCGAGGGATTGAAAATCAGTATGGGGCTGCACGACGACATACCCGGGCTTTTCCATACCGGCTCCGTGGGAATTATCATGTCCGGCTGGTTGGGTGCAGCCAATTACGGAGTGATTACTTCCAATGACGTCGATAAATATCTACGTTCTTAACATCGTTCTACAGGAGGCAGAAGATGTATGAATTTGCGGGGCAGACCGTTATCATCACCGGCGGTACCAAGGGGATAGGCCGAAGTACTGCTGAGAGTTTCCTGAGAGCGGACGCCCGCGTAATTGTCACTTACTCCTCGGACGAAGCCGCTGCTGCACAATTCAAGCAAGACAATAACGAGTTCGCCGACAACATTGATATCCAGAAATACAACGTCTCTAAATATGAAGAGGTTGAAAAATTCTTCCAATATCTGGAGAAGGAATACGGTGGCTTCGAGGTTCTTGTTAACAACGCCGGTATTCGGAAAGACGCCGTCCTCGCCATGATGAAAGAAGCAGAGTGGCATGATGTGCTGGACGTCAATCTCAGCGGAATCTTCTATATGTGCAAGTTCTCCGTTATGAGCATGATGCAGAAACGGTATGGACGGATCATTAATATCACCTCTCCATCCGGGAAATATGGTTTCGAAGGGCAGGCAAACTACGCCGCCGCCAAGGCGGGTTTAGTGGCACTGACCAAATCGCTGTCCAAGGAAGTCGCCCGCCGAGGTATCACGGTCAACTGCGTCTCGCCTGGATTCATCGCGACAGAGCTAATCCGTGATCTCCCCGAAGAACTGCGAAACTCGTATATTACACAGGTCCCCTTAAAGAGATTCGGCAAGCCCGAGGAGGTCGCAGCTTGCATTCTCTTCCTGGCATCGAAGGAAGCATCATATGTCACCGGCTCCACCCTTGAAGTGACTGGAGGGCTTTGAAATGGAAGAGGTCCTAAGAGCTATACCACACCGCCCGCCGTTTTTGTTCGTCGACAGGGTCACCGAGAAAACGGAAACGAAGATCAAGGCGGAAAAAGCGATAAGTCCGGAGGAGTCTTTCTTTAAAGGGCATTACCCCGGGAATCCAGTCATGCCCGGTGTACTGATATGCGAATCCATATTTCAAACGGGTGCGATTCTGCTCTCCGGCATTATCGGCGATATCGGCGAGGGGACCCCTGTGCTGACCCGAATCAGCAATGCCAAGTTCAAGAACATAGTCAGACCAGGCGCTCTCCTGGAACTGGAAGCTGAGCTGGTTGAGAAAGTGAGCAACGCTTTCTTTATGAAGGGCAAAGCCTCTTCCGAGGGAAAGACAGCTGTAACGGTCGAATTTGCTGTTAGCCTGGCCTGACCGCCCGGCTAAACCTGATATCTTAACTTTAAATACAGAGGTAACCAAATGGACTTTTTAAATGTCAGTGACAAAACGTTTCTCGTATTCGGGGTAGCTAATAAGAAAAGCGTCGCTTATTTCATCAGCCAGGTTCTCACCGAGGGAGGAGCAGAGGTCGTCTTCGTGGTTCAGTCCGCGGGACATAAAGAAAGCGTCTCCAAGCTTTTCCCCGGTGCGGATATCTATACATGCGACGTAGAGCACGAAGATGAGATTACACAACTGGCGAAAGATGTCTCTAAAAAGCATCCCAAACTTCATGGCATCGTTCATTCCATCGCCTTCGCCAATTACGAGGAAGGACTCAAACCATTCCACGAAACGAGAAGGAAGGACTTTTTGCAATCCGTCGATATATCCTGTTTCTCATTGATAAGCATCGCAAATGCATTCAAGGACATCCTCGACGAAAAGGCATCCGTAGTCACTATATCGATCTCAGCCACGAGAATAGCAGCCGTGCCCTACGGCTGGATGGCACCGGTAAAGGCCGCCCTGGATTCAACCCTTTGCTTTCTGGCAAAATCCTTCAGTGAATTTTCACAGGTCAGATTCAACTCGGTCAACGCTGGTTTGCTGAGGACATCTGCGTCCGCGGGGATACCGGGATACATCGACTATTATCTCTACGCGGAGCAGCTGACGCTACGGAAGAAAGCCATAGAGACCCGCGAGGTCGCCAATGCAGCGGCATTCCTCCTGAGCGATCGCGCCAGCGGCATTAACGCCCAGGGCATCATAGTCGATTGCGGGATGTCGTCCAACTATTTTGATAAAGATGTTATCGACAGGGCAATGAGGCCTTAGTTAGACCGATGACACTGTTTCCGGTAGTCCTGCCAGTTGCCGAAGCTGACCCCAACCTCTCGGGAGCAGAGAAAGTGGCCAGGTTAAGCAGGATTGCGAGGGAAGCACTGATGCTGAGCGCTCAGAGGAGCGGTGTTACTCTCGGTGAGCTGCTTAAGGACGATAACGACGTTCCACGCCCATCCAATGGCAACTACTGGTCTCTATCCCATAAGCCCAAGTGTGTCGCCGCAGTTGTCAGTAACAGGGAGATTGGGATCGATATCGAGGAAGTAAGGCCCAGGCAGGGATCTGCCTTCGATCTTGTGGCAAGCGACGACGAATGGGAACTGGGCGGGGACAGGTCCTGGGAGACCTTCTTTCGCTATTGGACCGCAAAAGAAGCGGCTCTAAAGGCCGCCGGACCTGGCATGAGCGGGCTGAAAAAGTGCCGTGTGATCTCGATCCCCGACAAGAATCACATTCTGCTGCATTATAAAGACCGTATCTTTCGAATTGAGCAATTGTATTACCAGAATCATATCGTATCCATACTTAACGACGACGATGAAATCCAGTGGATTATTTCTACAGATTTCAGTCAGCACTGAATAACAGGGGCAGCTTATGTCCGAGCAAGATACAACTCCAACGCCCAAAATTGCCTACGTCTTCCCCGGTCAAGGGTCACAGACAGTCGGGATGGGTTACGAACTCTACCGGACTTCGCCCCGGGCCAGGGAAGCCTTCGAGGAGGCTGACGAAGCGCTCCGGTTCCCAATATCAAAACTGTGTTTCGAGGGGCCCGAGGAAGAACTCAGAGAGACCATCAACTCGCAGCCAGCGATATTAGCAGTCAGCATAGCATGCCTAAGAGCCTCAGGAATAAACGGAACGGTAAAGCCTGTCTTCGTCGCCGGTCACAGCCTCGGTGAATATACCGCGCTGGTAGCTGCAAATGCACTCGGGTTTGAAGACGCAGTTCGCCTCGTCAGAGAACGCGGGCGCTTGATGCATGAGGTGGGTAAAGTAAAACCCGGGGGCATGGCAGCAATAATCGGGCTCGATGAGGAATCGGTGGAGGAGGTTTGCATGGAGACCGGTGCTCAGATGGCCAACTTCAACTGCTCCGGGCAGGTCGTTATCAGCGGTACCAGGGAAGCATTGGCTCGCTCTATGGACCTGGCAAAATCAAGAGGAGCCGCTGGCGTGGTCCCTCTTGAGGTCAGCGGGGCTTTCCATTCCCCTCTGATGCAGCCTACAGTCGAGGGCATGACGCAGGCCATTTCACAGATTGAGTTCAGCCCACCTGAAGTCCCCATTATCGCCAACTGCACCGCGCAACCATTGACCACGGTAGATGAAATCAAAGAGGAACTGCTGCATCAGCTATGCCACTGCATTCAGTGGCAGCCATCGGTGGAATACATGGTCGAGACCGGCGTCTCTACCTTCATCGAGATTGGCCCCGGCATAGTCCTCTCCAAGCTGATCAAGCGGATAAGCAGAGATGTACAGGTCATCCACATGGACAACCCGGAGTCAATCAGAGCAGCAAGCGAAAGCCTCTAAGCGCCTGCCGCATGTCACCTATTCATTCAATAGAGACGTGTGTCCCATAACTGTAGCGTTGCCTCTCCCGTGGCAACGTTCCTATCCGTCGTGACAGGAGTCACGACGCTACATAAAATGTATCCCCCACAACATACGAAATCAGGTCGTTTTCTCGAATCCGTTTGCGGCGATGACCTGCCTGTACCATTGCGCGCTGTCTTTAAGAATGCGCCTCTGGGTATCATAGTCCACCCATATAATACCGAAGCGCTGTGCATAGCCGAAGCTCCACTCGAAATTGTCCATTAGCGACCAGACGAAATAGCCCGCTAAAGGCACACCGCACTCCATAGCGCCGTAGGCGGCGGCGAAATGGTCACGTAGAAAGTTCAACCGACGCAGGTCACTTATTCGTCCATCCGCATCAGGCCCGTCGGAATAGCTGGCCCCGTTCTCGGTGATGTACATCTTTTCAGGGTGGTACTCGAAATGCAACCGGTTAAGCAAGTGATAGAGACCACCGGGATAGACCATCATGCCGATATCCGTGTACTCGTACTCGGGCCCATGATAGAGGAGAGCCAGAGGCTCGGTCTCGCTGTCCGGTGGAACTTCGCTGCGCAGTATCACAGGGGAATAGTAGTTAACCCCCAGGAAATCAGTAGGGGCAGCGATTGCATCGAGGTCGCCCGGTTCCACAAAGGTCATACCTTCCGGCGAGAGATGACCGGCAGTGACATGGTCGGCAACAACATCGGCAGGGTAGTGACGTCCATACAGGGGATCGAGAAACCAGCGGTTGAAGTAACCATCGAACCTGCGAAATACAGGGAGGGCCGAAGTATCCGAGGAGCCCGGCACAAGAGGAAACAGGACGAGTGTAATGCCTACTTCAGCGGCAGGGCTGTTGCGGCGCAACGCCGGCACAGCCCAACCGTGGGAGAGCAGCAAATGGTGACTGACTCTGAGCGAAGTCGGGTAGTCTCTCAGGCCGGGCGCATGACTGCCATTCTGATATCCCATAATTGAGGCCGCCCAGGGCTCATTGTGCGTAATCCAGTGCTTTACCCTGTCTCCGAGATGCCTGCTCACTATATCGGCGTACTCAACGAAGGCCTCGGCTGTTGAACGCGCAGCCCAACCACCTTCGTCCTGCAGACCCTGCGGCAAGTCCCAGTGATACAATGTAGGAAAGGGCTCGATGCCAGCCTCCAGCAATTCATCAACAAGGTGGCTGTAGAAGTCAAGTCCGGCCTGATTCACCTTTCCGCGTCCTGAGGGCAAGATGCGGGGCCAGGATATTGAAAAGCGGTAGGCCTTGAGGCCCAGTTCCTTCATCAGGGCGATATCTTCGGCCCAGCGGTGATAGTGGTCGCAGGCCACGTCACCGGTGCTGCCATCCTGGATAGTGCCCGGGGTATGGGTGAAGCGGTCCCAGATCGACTCGCCCTTGCCATCTTCGTTCCAGGCGCCTTCGATCTGATAGGAGGACGTGGCAGCCCCCCAGAGAAAACCATCGGGAAAAGTAATAGATGGAGAGGACATCATAATTTCTCTAAACTATAGGCGGCAACGATATATAGCGCAACCATAGACATGGTCGACTTACCAAAGCCAGCCACTATTTCTTCTTGCCAACCTTTCGTTTCCCGCCCTTCATACTGTCGTAAATCTCCTGCGCCTGCCCGGGAGTGGCATTGTCGTGGATGATAGCGCGCAGGGCCTTGATCATGGCCGCCGGTCGCTCGTTCTGCCAGACGTTTCTCCCCAGGTTTACACCAACTGCGCCCTTCTGTATGCCGTCGTGAACAAACTCGAATACCTCCAGCTCCGTGTCAACCTGAGGCCCGCCCGCCATCACTACGGGAACAGGGCAACCTCCGGTCACCTTATCGAAGTTCTCACACCAGTAGGTTTTTACCACACGTGCCCCGAGCTCGGCAGCGATACGGCTGCACAGGGCGAGATAGCGAGCGTCACGTTTCTTCAGCTCTTTGCCTACCGCGGTAACCGCCATCACAGGGATACCGTATTTCTCGCCTTCATCAACAAGCTTCGCCAGGTTCAGCAGCGAATCCTTCTCATATTCGCTGCCCACGAAGATGGAAATGCCTACCGCCGCCACATTCAGGCGGATAGCCTCCTCCATAGACGTAGTGATTCCTTCGTTTGCCAGGTCTTTGCCCACCATGCTGGTGCCTCCGGACACCCTGAGTATAATCGGTTTAGACTTGTCGGGATCGACGGAAGAACGCAGCACGCCCCTGGTAATGAATATAGCGTCGGCATACTCAACAATCGGCTCAAGCGTTTTGCGGGGATTCTCCAGTTTCCTGGTCGGCCCCTGAAAATATCCGTGATCAACGGGCAGGAACAGACAGCGCCCGTCCGACTGGATTAGCTGTGACATACGGTTCGCCATACCCCATTCCATAACGAAAGTCCTCCTTGTCATGCGCTAGCCACTAGTCTATGGGGGCAGCCTCGTTTAGTCAATATGTATTTGGATATTCATCCAACAACTGACACAGGCATGAAATGATAGAGGATTTGTAAGTAGCTATACGATTCTTAAATCTGCCTTATAACCCCGACGACTTTGCCCTGGACCTCGACGTTATCGGGGTCAGCGTAGATCGGCTTCATCGTGGAGTTGGCCGGCTGGAGGCGAATGCGGTCAGGCTCACGGTAGAGCTTCTTCAGAGTCGTCTCCTCCTCCGCCTTGAGCCAGGCAGCTACCATCTCGCCGTCCCCGGCGGTCGCCGCCTGCTGCATCAGGACGATGTCGCCATCATTGATTAAGGCGTCGATCATCGAGGCGCCCTTCACCTTCAGGGCAAAGACCCCTTCTTTGCCCTGCGTGAGCTCACTGCTGACCTCGACCGTATCCAGCGGCTCCGATTCCCATGTATCGGAGGCAGGCACGGGAATGGGCTCACCAGCGGCTATATAACCGATCACGGGCACCAGCGCCATACGCCTTCTTTCCTTGCCGAGAAGCTCGATTCCCCTCGACACCTCGCGGTCACGGCGGATATAGCCCTCCCTCTCCAGGATCTTCAGATTGTAGTCGACAACCGAGGTTGAGCTGATGCCGCAACCCTTCAGGATGTCCCTGACAGTAGGAGGATAGTCCTTTTCCTCGCGGAAGCGGCGAAGAAAGGCAAGCATACGCTTCTGTCTCGAGGAGAGCGTTTTCATTTCTCACCCCTTAGATTTTTTGTGCCGAACTGTTGTTCTGCACGGGTAGGAGCTTACCACGATAGATGTCTTATGTCAATACTCTTCCTAAAAGAAAAAGCTGCTCATTAGAGCAGCTTCTATTCCAGGTTACCCCGGACTCCGTCCAATACCCGGCCAGACCTCTGATAGCTAGCTTTCAGATGAAAAAACAGAGTTGAACTTCTTCATCAGGCGTGACTTGTGACGGGCAGCAGTATTCGAGTGGATAATCCCCTTCTGCGCTGCCTTATCCAGGGCGATCGTTGCCTGCTTCACAGCCTCTCCGGCCGGCTCCATCTTTTTATCGCCGATAAGCTTCTCCGCCCTGCCTATAACAGTCTTGAGAGCGCTGTTGATAGACCTGTTGCGGCTTCGCCTCTCACTCATGATGCGAATTGATTTCTTTGCAGATTTCGTATGCGCCAAACTACAACCTCCAGCCAAGAATACTACACCATTCAAAGCGATTTGTCTACACGCCGAATTGACTCATAATAAAAGTTACTGAATGCATTATAGTTGCGTCATAAAGAATGTTACCGATGGAGGTGGCATGACAAGAGGCGGTATACTGGAGTACAAAGAGGCGGTACGAGGTCGAT
>Ga0180431_10000407_pt1 | contig 62157 bp, 45 predicted proteins | sample SS_ome_11_FD_132459 | JGI IMG/M metagenome (GOLD analysis project Ga0180431, IMG submission 132459) | Hypersaline lake sediment archaeal communities from the Salton Sea, California, USA - SS_1_MS_1 metaG | ecosystem: Environmental > Aquatic > Non-marine Saline and Alkaline > Hypersaline >... | reverse complement strand
GTCACTTGAAACTGTCAGTACGATGGCTCTCCGAAGCCGTCGACAAACCGCGTCGGCCTCGGAGGGCCAACGTACAAAATCAAATGCAATGGGGTACTAGGAGGGTGGGCGCGAAGATGCTTGGGGCTGCTGCTCTCGTGCGGCGGCTACTTCTCCGGTTCCTCGAACGCCTCGGCCTGGTAGACGAGAATCGTGGGCTTGTCGACCTTCCAGGCGTTGGGGCGCAGCCCGGCTTTTTTGGAGAGGTGGCTTAGGAACTCTTCCTTGTCGGGGAGCTGCTCCCAGACCTGGGGCAGGTAGGTCGACTGGTTGCGGCCGACGCTGAGGACTACGCCGTCGACGTTGGGGCGGAGCTTCTTGAGCAGATCGGCCGGCGAGTCGTACTTTAGCTCCTTAGGGACGGTCAGCACGCTGATCTCGATGTGGACGTCCTTGAGTTCGTCGGGCTTGACGGGCCGGAACCGCGGGTCTTCGGTCGCCGCGCTTCGGGCCATGTGGAGGACCGATTCCCAAAGCGGCTCGCGGGGCATGATGCTGCCGATGCAGCCGCGGAGCTGACCTCGCTTCTTCAGCGTTACGAAGCACGCCCTCGTCTTCTTGAACTCCTCAGGCACGTCGTCCTTGTCGACTTCCGGCAACTTGCCGGTTTTCACCACGCTATCGACGGTTTTTCGGGCAAGGTCGAGCAGGTATTTCCGCTGGGCGGGCGAAAACTCGTTCTTCACGGCGGCCGCGGTCTCGGCGGGTTTCTCCGCCGTGGCGCCGTTGGGCCGGTAAAACGCAATCGACGCGTAGCCGACCACGCCGCCGCGCTTGTTGCCCGAGGTGTCGCCGCTGTTGCGGTAGTCGAGCAGCCTGGCCTTCCATCCCTTGTCCTTGGCGATGGCCATCAGTGCGAGGATGGGCCCGCGGCCGCATGCGTTCCGCTCTTCTATTTGGTCCGGTTTGCCACTGCAAATCGCTTCGCAGCACTGCTTGTCGAGGCGGTTCGCCTCGTCGTAGGGGAGGTAATGGGTCAGGTCGGAGCTGGCGACGATCAGCGTTCTTTCGTCGATGATTTTTTCCAGGGCTTTGGCAACCTGCTCGGGATCGACCCGCCCGAAGACGATCGGAACGATGCTGAAATTCTTCAAGGTGCGTTGCAGAAACGGCAACTGGACCTCGAGCGAGTGTTCCTGGCCGTGCGGCGAGCCGCGGCCGGAGGCGGGCGAGAGGACGAACGGCTCGATTTTGGCGAGCTTTGCCGCCTTCGGCGAGATAGGGATTTTTCCGAGCGGCGTTTCATAGCCGTCGGCGTCCGGGATGGAGGCCCCGCGGAAGGCCACGCGATGGCTTGGCGCGAGGATCACCACCGTGCGGAAGTCGTGTCCTTCGAGGAGCTTGTACCCGAACGCGGCGACGGGTCCAGAGTAGGGATAGCCGGCGTGTGGGGAGATGAGCCCGCGGAGGTTTTTGACGGCCGGGGGCCCGGCCTTGTCGAGATAGCCGTCGACCATTTTCTCGAGGTCTTTTTGGTCGCCGGGATAGAAGGCCCCGGCGACGGCCGGCTTGCGGAGTTTTTTCAGCTCGCGTGGCGGTGCGGGTTCGTCGTCGGCCGCCGCCAGTTGTCCGGCCGTCGAGGTCGAGGGTTCGGCCGCCGGCAGAGATTTAGCCGCCTGTTGCTGCCCGCCACAGGCCTGTAGTGCAAAAACGAGCCCCAGAACGAGAAGTATCCGCGCAAGTGCTTTCATGGTATGCCCCTCCGGTGAACGGGTGAAACGGTCCATCGGTATTGTAGTCTGTCGGCGGCTGTTTGCCAAGTGAGCGGGGGGGAGATGCTGGGCCCGACGCGGATTTATGACCTCGGCTACGAGACGCTGAGTCGATTGTTCAGACGGTTGTTTCGCATGTAAAGCCGCGACCAGTGGTCGCGAAAACCCTGGGTGACCGTTTCCTGCGCCTCTGTTCCCTGCGTTAGTGACGGCATCACCCGATCCTCTCGTTGGCCAGGGCGTCTCCCGGCTTTTCCGCGACCACTGGTCGCGGCTTTGCATATTCGGGCGCGACCAACGGTCGCGGCTTTATGACTCCCCCGCTCTCCCCTGCTCCCCTGCTCCCCCGCTCCCCGCTACGGTCCTTCGATCGGCGAGGCGACGGTGATGCTGTGGAAGACGGCTTTGGCGTCCTTGGTGTAGAACCCGACGCGGCCGTGCTTCAGCGTGGCGTCGGTCTTGGAGATCATCGCGTTGTTCACACCGGCCTCGATTTTGTCGCCCTTGGCCCGCACGCGGAGGAAGAACGGCGTGACGCCATAGCCCAGCATCAGCTCGGCCGGCATGGCGCCGACGGCTTCGGTAATGTCGGCCGTGCCGAGCACGGTTTCCTTGTCCTTGTCCTGGAGCACGAGCCGGGCCTTCTTCTTCGCCAGATCGACGGCGAGCAGGTAGCGCCGGTCGGCGTCGTGGCGGAACACCAGTCCGACGGTGCCCGACTTAGCCGAAACGAGGCTCCGGATCTCGCTGTCGTAGACGTCGTACCGCTGGAGGATATTCATCCGGACGTTCGGCTCATCGGCCGACTGGACGCAACCGCCGGGCACGACGGGCCAGGGGACGCCCGGCGCCCCGTCGTCGCGGGCCTGCCACAGCCCGGAATTCTCGGCGAACGGATCGGTTACCCAGAACGACCGCAGGCTGACCTGCTTGCCCGGCTTTCGCTTCTCGCCGCCCGAGACCGCGGTCACCCGCACGTCGTCGAACGACGCCCGAGAATCGACCGAATAGAACCCGATCCCGCCGCCGAGGATTCGGTCGGTGGTGGCTTCGAGTATGACCTTGCCGTCGAGCAGGCAGACGATCTGATTGCCCAGGGCCTGGACCTCCATTTCGTACCACGTATCGCCTTTGACGCGGAACGGCAGCGACCGCTCGGCAAGGATCTGCCAGCCGAACAAATTGTTTGAGTGATAGGCAAGCTGGACCTTCGAGGTCTGGCGATGTAGCCGGAACAGGGCGAAGCCGTCTTCGGTCGCGCGGAAGATCAACCCCGCCCGGCCGTCCGCTTCGTTCATCTCGATCCGCACGCGGGTGGAAAAGGCGTAGTCGGTCCAGTTGGGGTCGCCCGTATAGACGGCATGGAGCATCTCGTTAGCCTCGAACTGGTGGAACGTGCCGTCCTGGACGTACCATGTCCGCTTGTCCTCGCCGCCGGTGTCTTGTCGCCAGGGCTCGACGGTCTCGGGCTTATCGAATTTTTCGGCGAAGATTTCCTTGCCGCGTTTGAGGACCTTCTGGGCCGATTTTTCCATGTCGGACGCCGTTTTGGCGTCGGCGGCTGCGGCTTTGAGTCTGTCCCAAAAGCCGCCCAATCCGGCGGCGGGTGCCGCGGGCGGAACCACCTTCAGCACGATCGTCCTGCGAGGCTTGAGCTTCGCGTGGATCTTTTTCCCGTCGTGAAGACTGATCTGTTTTGCCCAAAGGCAACGGTCCGCCGCGGCGACGGCCAACCGCCGATGGCCGCCTTCGACTTCGGCCGTCAGCGGGGTCCGGCCGAGCGGCTCCGAGTCGAGATAGACGTTCGCCCCTTTCGGTTCGGAAGTAACGGTAACGCGGCACCCTTTGCCGACGTTGCAACCGGTCGGGCATTCCTTGAGGAATTCGGTAAGGCGCGTGACCGGCACGGCGAAATTGACCCGCGAGGCGCCCAGGGCGATGTTGGTCACGCCGAGGACCTGGCCGTTGTCGAGGATCAGCGGTCCGCCCGAATTGCCGCGGTTCACGGCGGCGTCGAACTGGACCCGGTCGAGGTTTCCCAGGTCGTCGTGCCGCAGCGAGGTGATGTAGCCGCGGTTGACGCTGATCTCCGGACCGCGCTGCAACACCGAAAAGAGCGACCCGAACGGGAAGCCGAGCGTCAGGACGGGCATCGTCTCGACGATGCTCTTCTCGGCGGCCAGGGTCAAGTGTGGGCACTCCTTTCGGTCGACTTTCAGCAGCGCCAGGTCGCTTTCCATGTCGGCGGCCAGGACGCGGGCGGGCAGGACCTCCTGGTTGCGCGCCCCCGACCGGAAGATCACCTGCACCTCGTCTCGCCGCATCGGCACCGCCAGTCCGCCGGTCTCCTGCAACGGGGCGATGACGTGCCAGTTGGTCACGACCCGCCCGTCCGGCGAGATCACGAACCCGCTTCCCGAGCCCTCCCCCTTGATCTTGTTGTCGAGGTAGGACGCCTGTTTCACCTGGACGAAGACGGTCGCCTCCTTGGCCCGTTCGAGGACGGCCCGTTCGAGGACGCCGCTTCCGATGACGATTTTGTCGGGCCCGGCGTCGCCCGGCTTGGCGGCGATGGAGGTCAGTCCGATCAGGAGCAGCAACACGCCCGCGAGCAACAGGGAGACATAGCAGAAGACCTTGGCCGGTTTCATTGGCGAGTTCCTTTCCGGGAGGCGTTTTCGAGAGAAGCTGCCTGGTTCCCGGCGGGTCCGGGGGCAGCAGAATCAGCCCGTTACCGCGATTATACACCAATGGGCAGAATTTGCGGAGCTTGTTCGGCGGTGGCTTCTAGCAGGTCGCTAAGTCGTTTTCGGGCAACGGGTTGTGTTGGCAGTCGCAGGGGGCCGTTTTCTGCGAACCTGCCCCGCAACAGCCGCTTCTGGGACGCGTTTTCCAGCAAATAGCGCCCATCTTTTTGACAAATGGGCCCCATCTCTAACCTGTTCTGCGACCTGCCGTGGTAGAATCCGGGTATGGAAAGCGCCGGGATAAAACCGGCATGGAGTCGCGAATGAAAGAGTCGTACGGGAAAGGTCTAGCGAACCATCCCGGCCCCAAGCTATGCGGCGACGGGGGTAACTCCGTGGCTGAAGCGTTAGTAGGGGTACACGCAGGCTGGGTATCCAGTTCCGAAATCCATTTTCCGGTGTGCCGACCTTGTCATACCCTTCTCGGAAGCCATCGCCTCCCTACCTACTCAAACAGTAACTTGCTATCCTGTTTCCTAAGACAACACTTCTTGAACTTCTTTCCACTCCCGCAGGGGCAGGGATCATTGCGCCCGACTTTGCTGCGTGCGGGCTGCTCCGGCTCCACGTACTCGTAATCCGGTTCGTCGTCCCCACTGTCCGGTTCCTCGGCGTGTCCGGTAAAATCGAAATCGCTCCACGACGCAAACCAAGACCGGTAGTCTTCGAGCGTCTGTCGGTTGCGGTTCCCCTTGCCAAGTTCGAGAAGCAGTACCGGCACCTCCCATTGGTCGCCACCCTCTTGAACATCGCACATCACGCCGTAGTCGTCGTCTATTGGAAAGCCGTCCGACATCCCCACCACCGACACTCTGTGAACGATACGTTGTTTGCCGTCGTGATGCGAGTATGTTGCTGCAAACGGGAAGTCCAGCTTGGTCTTGAGATAGTCGAAGTATTGTTGCAGGGACGATCCATTGACCATCGGAACCGCATCGTCTGTAGTCACGCCCAGGGCGGCTCGAATCCGGTCTTGCTGCTTGCTGGGGTCAAGCGGCTTGGTCTCGATATTGCTCGGCTCTTCCAGAGACAATCCCTCGCCCATATCAGGGGCAAGTTCTTCTTGGCCCATCACTACTTCGTCAAGAGTCAGCCCGTCCTGCTGGGACCGCCGCTTGTAGATCGGGTGCATGTGGTCAAGTGTAAAACGGTTCAAGACGATTGTGCATTCATCTTCTTGAACCTCATTCACCGTTCCAGCCCACCCACCCAAAGGCAGGTCGGGATAGTCGGGATCGGCGACACCGTACTGAACCCGCACTTGATCTCCGACCCGAAACGCCTTCTGTTGGCCCTTGTCATACCACTCACGAAGGGAAGCCAATTCCTCGGTCGTTACCTGCGGCTTCATTTCGCTCTCATAGCACTGCTGTATGAGTTCAAAAAGCTCGGGAAGAAGCGGATCATCAACCGGCACTTCGTGGAAGAACCGATGCTCCAATTCCTGCCCATGGATCATCGCTTTCCAAAGCACCTGCGCCGTGCGGGTGGCGATGTCTTTGCCCAGGTTCGTGCCAAGGGGACTGTCGACCAGGGGTGCGGCGAACTTTTGGAACAAACCCACCAGTTCCGATTGGGGTTTCGACATTTGGCGTCTCCGTACTATGTCTGGACGAGTTCGGCGTTGAGAGCCTGCGGGCGAAGACCCGGACTGCCCAGCATTATCTCCTGGGGGAGGCAAATTGGCAATACCTTCTGTTTCCTGCTACGTGGCCCCACTTTGCACAGTGCAAAGTCCGGTGCTGGTGGTCAGGTGAGCTTTTGCGAATAACGTGTTACAGTCGATTGGCCAAGAATCTTTGTCAAAAACTTAACGATGTTTGAGGTTAGTAGTATAGTGCTCATGATGCCTCTCCAGGTAGGTTGTGACCTGAGAAGCTATGTGGACTGTTTGAAGTCTCCTCGTTCGGGTACTGTCGATATAACCCGCCTGGGCCAGGACTTGAAAGACCGACGACCGGAGACGTTTCCGGGTGGATTCGCTCCAAACCGGCATCTCGGGATCACGGCCCCGACAGTCGTCGAGGAAGGGTTCCCAAAGCTGGGTCTTCAGGACCTTGCTGAAGACTCGGTACTGCTCCCGCACGACCAAATCGAGGAAATCCCCTACAACCTGCCGATTGTTGTGGGGCGGCCAAGAACGAACAAGTCACGTCGCTTTGAACATCGGCTTGACGAAAACAGTTTCCGCATCAAGGGCAACTCCAAGCCGTTACGGGCGTATATGCAGAGCTATTGGCATCGAGGCAAGCGGCTGATCTACGATGATGCCGAACTACTTTGGGCGGATGCCAATGGTAGGCAGCTTATCCGGCAGGCAGGAGAAGAGAAAAGGACTTGGGAGGTGTTCCCAAGTCCTTTGGCAGTAAATGCTTGCGACAACCAGAAAGCTGGCAGAAGAAGCTGGGGAACTAGGATTTGAACCTAGACTAAGTGATTCAGAGTCACTCGTGCTGCCGTTACACTATTCCCCAGTGCTGGCGGGTTTGACCGCGGGATGGCTGAGCGAACATCTAACACCCGAAAGAATAAGGTGAGCGGAGGCCTTCGTCAAGGGCAAGGAAGCTGTAACGTCCGGGCGACGCTACTTGACATGATGCGGCGGGGCGGCCTTTTGTGCGCCCGCACCCAGTCCGACGCCGGGGATGATGTCGCTTGCCGTGCCCTCGCTGAAGTTGAAAACCGTAAATCCGCCGGCCCCGAGCCGCCGGGCATGGTGGATCTGCCCCGCGACGCGATCGGCCGAAAGCCGCGAATTCGACGCCGTGGCCCCGATGCCCGGATAGACCGGAATCTGCTTCCCAACCAGCCGAAGCTGGTTCGTCACCAGGTTGCAGAACGTCGTGTCGCTGTTGGTGTAGTCCATCGGGCAGACGAAGTCGAGCAGCCCCGCCTTGATCCACGCGGGCCAATCCTGGGCGACCGACTCGCGGCAGCCGGGGTACGAGCCGAAGACGGCCGCGGAAATCTTCAGTTCCGGCCGGAGCTTCTTCCCCTCGCGATGGACCGCCGTTACCAGGTCGGTGATCTGCCGGCATCGCCACGTTGTGTACCGGTCTTTGAGCGAGCCGTGGCGGCAATCCCGCGGCCAATCGGCCACTTTGCGGCCCAACTCCGCCTCGAAACGCCGCCGGCACCCGTCGCAGAAACAGACGTCGCTGCCCGGGTAGCGGATGTAGTCAAAGTGCAGCCCGTCGACCGGGTATTTCTGGGCCACTTCGAGCATGCTCTCGAGTTCGAGTTTCTTATTGGCCGGATGCGAAGGGCAAAGCCAGGGGTGTTCTTCGCCGCGGGAGGTGCGTTGCAGCCGCCCTTCACGCCGCATCTTGTCGACGAAATCCTTCGGTGCCCCGGACAGGTTGTAGTTGACTTTCCAGACATGGACTTCCAGGCCGTGTTTCTTCGCGGAGTCGCAACACTGCTTGATCTGGTCGCCGTACTGCTCGAACGTCGAGCTGCGGGGAAGGATGTCGCTTGGGTAATGTGCGCGGCCGCCCCAGAGCATATTCGGCAGGATCATGTTGAACCCGTTGTCGGCCAGGACCTTGGCTGATCGCTCCCAATCGCCCGGATAGGCCCCGGTGCCGGAGTGGTTCCAGGTGGCACGGCCTTCGCGCTTCGGGCTGGGTTGCGCGTGCAGATACGCATCGGCCAATTCCGTGTGCGCAGTGCGCGCGGCGGAGACTGCTTCAGGGAATCTTCCCGCACGGGCAAGCTGCCCCGCCTTGTTGCGGGTAGCCAGACCTTGGACCATCTGCTCCGATGCGGCGCGGTTTCGGCTACTTTCGACAAAGGTCCGCACGGCCGCAAGGTCGTCACAATGGCCGATTTTGCAGGTGTGCTCCAGCGCGGCCGCGGCCATTTGTTGCCACAGCGACTCGTCGAAGTGCCCGAGGATGGCGGCGAGCATTTGCTTCTTGCCCTCGGGGTCGTCGGAGAGGATGATGTGGCTGAAGTAGGCCCCGCGATCGCTCAAGAGCATGGCGGCACGCCCGGTCGGTTTGCCGTCGGCCGTGTACCACCGCCCGATTACCCGGGCGTTGTGCGCAGCCGGTTCGGCGGTGGCGATGTTCCACGAGGCCTGGCGGACTTGCTTGGGCAACCCGGCCACGTCGGGCGCGTCGAAACGGATCAGCGCAAGATCACCCGGCTCCTTGCGGCGGAAATACTCGCCGCGCTTGAAACCCAAGAGCGTGGCAAGCCGCGCGGGCATCGAATAGCAGACGAGCACCTTGCCGCCGCCGGCGACGAAACGTTCCAGTGCGGCCACGGCGGCGTCGCTCAATCGCGGATTGTACGCCAATATGGCAACGCGGCGTTTGCCCAGGGCGCCGTTTATCATGGCGGTCTCGTCCACGGCATCGGAACCGAGCCCCAACTGCAAAAGCATCGCAGCAACCCGATCGGCCGTTGCCCGGGCGGATGCGATTTCTCCGTCGCCCCGTTTCCCGCTGTCGGGAACCACTAATGCCACGTCGTGCGAGACGGCGGCCAACCGGCGGATCAGGATCGCGGCATCGATAGGCTGCGCCCGCCACGCGGCGATGCGGATGCCGTCGATCTTGTTCCATCCGGCGGGTGTTTCTTCCGGCCGGAAGGAGGCCTTCGAGAACCGGATCGTCTGCCAGCCTTTCTTGCCCAGACCACCACCGGCCCCATACCAACCGTCGCCGCTACGGAAGTAGAGCGTCAGGTGCTCGACCGATTCCGGCCGGTCGCAGGCAATATCGAGCGTGAACTCGCCGGGCGAGGCCAGATCGAGGCGGACGTTCCGATCGATGACGATCCGGCGCAATTGGGGATCGGTGGCGAACGGGGCCGGTACTCTCAGGACCGGCCGCGTTTTTCCCTTCGTTTCGGCAGGAACACGAACCACCTCGACCGGCGGGGTGCCCGACTTGGCCACCCAGGCGTTTCGGGCAGCGGCAGCATTTGGGTAGGAGAAGTCGTCGATTGGCCGTTCGCCGCCAATCAACCCTAACAGGAGTAAGGCCAATACGGACATGATTGGAGTCTCCAGATTGTGTTAGCAAACCGACCAAAATGGATTATATGAAACGCGATAGATAGGGGTACCGTTTCAATGAGGCGAGCGGCAGGTGAAGTTTTCCCCGTAGCTACGGTCGCCAGACCGTGGATGGAACCGAATTCCACCGTCTGGCGACGGTGGCTACGGGTAAAATTCTCTTCCGCCGCTCGCCTTATCAAAGGAAGCTCAAGTGCCCCACCGGATTTGACCGGAAATTCTACACAGTGTCTGAAAAGGGGGATGACGTGCCCCACATGTGGGTGCATCAAACCGCAACAAATTGTCCCAACATTGTACTAAATTGCAACATGTGCCTCAAATTGCCCCGGAATGCTTTTCGGGCTCATGTCGGGCTGGGGGCGTGGAAGGGCATAAGATGTTGGACAATCATGCTTTACGACAATCCGGCAGACATAACGTTCCCGAGCAGCATCTGGCACGCACATTGCTAATAACTGTTACCGCCCAACCCCCTATGGTCAGGTGAAGAGGCATTTGGAGAGAGGACAGAACGATGAAACCCCTCAGACGGACATTCGGGTTCACACTAATCGAGTTGCTTGTGGTAGTTGCCATAATCGGTCTTATTATGGCGTTGTTGCTGCCAGCCGTGCAGAGAGCGCGGGAGGCCGCCCGTCGGACTATTTGCAAGAACAACCTGAAGCAGATCGGCAACGCCTGCACGGCCCATGTTGAGAAGCACGGTTATTACCCCTCCAACGGCTGGGGAAGCAAATGGGTCGGCGATCCGGACAAGACCATGGGTCTCGAACAGCCCGGCGGATGGATTTACAACATCCTGCCTTTCCTGGGGCTGGATGTGGTCCAAGACATTGGTGCGGGCAGCAGCAGCAAGTATGACGATTTGGCGGAGCTGAAATCGTATGTGATCCCGCTGTTCCATTGCTCCAGCCGTCGCAAGGCCGTCACGTATCCGGGGAGCGAGTCCTCGTACAACTCGGCAACGCCGGCTCTCGTTGCCAAGACCGATTACGCGGGCAACGGCGGCACCTCGGTTGCCTACGGTCCCGGCCCCAATATCAGTTGCCAAGGCTCCTTTCCCAACTGCACATGGTACATGACCGAGCCGGACGCGGTTTGGAATTACGATCAGGTCAAGGGCAACGTCCGGACGAACTTCAACGGGGTCCTCGGTTTGATGGCCCAGGTCAGGCCCGCCCACATCTACGATGGTGCAGATCGCACCTTCCTCGTCGGCGAGAAGTTTGTCAACCCTAAGAAGTACAAGAAGGGCGACGACACGTCGGACAACAACACGATGTTCCAGGGGAACGACGCCGACATCACCCGCTGGTGCGGTTCCGGATTGCACGTGATGCACGACTACAACTCCCCCGTGAGCGACCTGAATTCCTTGCGTTTCGGCAGTCCTCATTCGGCCGGCACTTTCTTCGTTTTCTGCGACGGTCACGTGCAGTTGATCGACTATGGCATCGACGCGGTCATCTACGCGAACCTGGCCAACCGCAAGGACGGCGCGGTCTTCGGCGACTTGTGGTCCGGACAAGACGTCGGGCCGACCAGAACATACGAGTAACAGGTACCGAAAACCCCCGCAGCGGATGCGGGGTTTTTTTGCGCAGGAACCCGGCAGCAGCCGGCCGCAATGCTGCGGGGGGATTGCTTCACAAGCCCAACCGCCGGCGGGCTTCGTTCGCCCAGGGGCTGCTCGGGGCCCGGTCCAGGAACGACCGCCAGTGCCGCTCGGCTTCCCCCCGGCGGTCCAGCTCGTCGAGGACCCGGGCAAGGTGGTAGTGGACGTCGGCGTAGCCGTTGTGGTATCTCAGCGCCCCTTCGAAGGCCGCGACGGCCAATTCGTGCTCGCCGGTCTCTTCCAAAACGCAACCGAGGTTCGCACGGGCCTCGACGTAGTCCTCGTCGAGTTCGACCGCCATGTAGTATCGCTCGCGGGCGGCGGCCGTCTCGCCCCGGCGGTAGAGCAACTCGGCAAGCAAGAAGCAGGTTTCGGCTGATGGTCCCCCGGCGGCCATGGCGGCGCGATACATCTCGGCGGCGGCGGCCAGTTGGCCGTCGTCTTCCAATTCGGCCGCTGCACGGCACATCTCCTCCGGCGTGGTCGCCTTGGAAAACGGCTCGGGCATGGCAACCGTCGATTCGGCCGCGGGTTGTTCGACCGCCGCTTCGGCCGCGTCGAAGTCGAACCGCAATTGCCCGCCCGGCTCGACCAGCCCGTCGCCTTGCCGCAGCAGGATCTCCTTGCCCTCCACCATAACCGATAATTGGGCCAGCGGGCGCTCGACCCCCGGCAGCAAACGGGACAAGGATGCGAGTTTCTTTTCGATCTGCCCGGGCGAAGCGCCGGCTGCGAGCAACTCGGCCAGTCGGCGGGCCGTGGCCACTTCCTGGAAATCGAAGTAGGGCAGCCGCCGCACCTCGCGGACCGGCACGATCAACCCGCGGCGATGCCAACGGCGGATCACCGCCACCGAAACCCCCAGCAACTCGGCCAGCATCGCGGGGGTGTAGAGCCGCTGGATGTCCTGCTCCACGTCGACCATGCCGAGCCGTTGCCAGAGTTGCGTTTCGGTAACGACTTCCAAGGTGCCGCGTTCGATGGCGTCGCGGGTCGGCTCGTCGAACCATTCTTCGAGCCCGCGGTCGGGTACGGGCAATTCCTCTTCGCCGACGACGGCCAGATGGACCGAGGCATCGGGGCCGTCCACCACAGTCGCCCCATGCCGCCGCACCAACTGCGCGGCATCCCGCTTTGCCATGCTCGCCAGCTTGCCGACGAAGACCACGCGCCGGTCTCGAAGCGTTTCGAGGCTTTCGTTGTCGGGAGTCTCAGTCATCACAGCCCAAGCGTACCAGTTTTCCGGCAGCTCGACCAGGTATGCGGAGTTTCAGCGCTAATGGAAGGCGGACGGTCTAAGTGCTCGATCCCTTCGACGGCCCGTAAACCTCCGGCAGCGGAGCGGGGGCACGCTTCGGCAGGTCCGCGTCGTCATCGATCGGCTCCGGGGTGGTTGCCTCGCCCGACTTCAGCGTCGGGGTAACGTCCGCAGCGCTCGATGGGGCTTTCGGTTCCGCCACGGCCGGCTCCGGTGATTGCAGGGATGCCGGGGCGGCGGGCGACTCGCAAATCGGGTTGCCGCAACAATCGATCGCCTCGCGGTAACAGACCACCCGTGGCACCGAATAGGTACACGTCACGGGAACCCGTTTCTCGACACACCGCGGCACGCGGATCGTCTCCTGTACGGCCACCATCCGGCAAACGCGATAAGGCACCTTCTTGACGTGCTCTTCGCAGACCATGCGGCAGGTCGTCACCGGCACCTGGCGGACCCGCTCTTCGCTGACCATTCGGCAGACCCGGACCGGCACCTGGCGCTCGACCCGTTCGGTCACCGGGCGGCAGACCGTGTAGGGCACCTTGCGGACGTGCTGCTCCCGGACCGTGCGGCAAACCCGGACCGGCACCTGGCGGACGTGCTGCTCCCGGACCATCCGGCAGACCTGGACCGGCACCTGGCGGGCAACCGTTTCCTGGCGATAGGTCGTACACGGGATCTGCCGGGCAACGATGTTCGGTTGCCAGACGCGTTGCACTTCGCACCGGCCGCGCGGGATTTGCGTCCAATACAGGCCCGGCTTCAAAACCGTCGTTTGGCCCGTGCAGGGATCGACCCCGCAACCCGCCGGCTGCCAACTCAGCCCGATCTTCGGACGGCAGGGCTTGTATACCGTCTGCTCGGCGTAGCAGCCCTGGTCGACGTATTGCGTGCGATAGGTCGTCACCGGCCGCATCACCGTCTGGTATTCCGTCCGGCTGGCTGTTTCATAAACGGGTTTGCACACCGTGTAGGATTCCTGGCGGTACTGCGTTTCCCAGACCGGGCGGCAGACCGTGTAGCGCTCTTCCCGTTCGGCCGTCTCCTGCACGTAGCGGACGCGGTTGTAGCTGCAATCGCGGTATTGCGTCTCGTAGACCGGCTTGCAGACCGTGTAGCGTTCCTCCCGAGTGCTTGTTTCGTAGACCGGCCTGGACACCGTGTAGCGGCACTCCCGGGAGGCGGTCTCCCACACCGGGCGGTAGCTTGTTACCTGCCGCTCTTCCCACACCGTCTCGTGCTCGATCCGGTAGGCCGTGTACTGCCGCTGCTCGCAGACGGTCTGATAGACCACGCGATAGTCCGGGCAACAGACGGAAACGCACGGCGAGCAGCACACGTCGCAAGCCGTGCCGCACGAGGACACGCAACACTGGGCGGCGGCGACGTTGCCCCATAACGCCAGAACAGACAGGGCCAACACAATGCGAACAGGTACCTTCATCTTGGATCCACCTTGCCGGCGCCTCGGCCAGCTCTTTCAAACCAATCAAGGAAACGCAAAACAGGAACCGGCTTGTGCGTGGAGAGACCCCCATCGCATGAGCCACGATAGTACCCCTTATATACGAGTCTGGCAGACAATCGCACGGACGGCAAATCCGTGCCACAACGGGTCAGGCAAAAAATCGACGTTAGTCTTTGCGCTGCAACGGGTTAAGAATTTCGGAAAAATTTCAAGATACGGCCGGCCGGTGCCGAACGGAGGTTTTGCCGAGACGGCGCAACTTGTTGCCCGGCAAGGATTTACGCTTTGTGTTTTCCTGACCGTTACAACCGGACCGGCGTTTTTGCGATCAAATATCTCCCCCGGTCGTGGGTGGCGACCGGGTATCTGCCCTCCCGATTTTGGGTCAACAGGTTCCGAGGTTTCCAGAGTGGATCGTGGACGGTGGATAGTGGAAGTCTGACCACTTGCCGCTATTTGCCTACCTTCCGCCTTCTGTACGTTGGCCGTTTTTTTTGGTCAACAGCATCGCCATTTTCCGGGAATGGGGGTTGGGGGAAAGCGGGGGACCGTGTCCCCGGATTCTCAGACCGGCTTTTCCAACGGCGGGCGGACGCGATCGCCCCCACTCAAGGGGCATTGACGCAAGGAGCGGGAAATGCCCAAAATTGGCAACCAATAGACGCGGCGGCACGCTAATCTTTTGTGGTAATTCCCAACCTATGGAGCATCAGGCCGATGAAACCGGTGACTTCACAAGACGCCCGGCGCGTGGCATTCGTCTCCACGCGCGTTTCCGGCACCGACGGGGTGTCGCTCGAAATCGAGAAGTGGGCACGCGTGATCGAACGCATGGGCCACCAGTGCTTCTACATCACCGGCCAGTCGGACCGGCCCCCCGAGCAGACGGTCATCATCGAAGAGGCCCATTTCAACCATCCCCGCATCCTCGACATCTCCCGCCGGGCGTTCGGCCGCGAGCTGCGCCCGCCCGAACTGACCGACGAAATCATGGACCTGACCCGAGTGATCCGCGACAAGCTGGCCACCGCGATCAAGGATCTGAAGATCGACGTCCTGATCGCGGAGAACGCGCTGACGATCCCCATGAACATCCCGCTGGGCGTCGCCCTGGTCCATGAGGTCCAGGAGCAGGGGATCGGCTGCATCGCCCATCACCACGATTTCTATTGGGAGCGCGACCGCTTCCTGGTCAACTGCGTCGACGATTTCATTCACCTCGCGTTTCCACCCGCGCTGAAACAGATTCAACACGTGGTGATCAACAGCCAGGCGGGCGAAGAGTTCAGCCGGCGGACGGGAATGTCGTACCGGCTGATACCGAACGTGATGGACTTCGCAAACCCGCCCCCCGGGCCCGACGACTACGCCCGCGGCTTCCGCAAGGAAGTCGGACTCTCGGACGACGATATGGTGATCCTTCAGCCGACCCGCGTGGTCGCCCGGAAAGGGATCGAACACTCGATCGAGCTGGTGGCCCGGCTCAAGGACGATCGCGCGAAACTCGTCATCACCCACAAATCCGGCGACGAAGGAGACGCCTACGCCAGCCGGATTCGCGACTTCGCCCGGTTGATGGGTGTCGATCTGATGTTCGTCGACGCCTGGATCTCGGACGAGCGGGGCACGGGAACCGATGGCCGCAAACTGTTCACCGTCGACGACGTCTACACGCAGGCCGACCTGGTCACGTACCCCTCGACCTACGAAGGATTCGGCAACGCGTTTCTCGAAGCGATCTACTTCCGCCGGCCGATCGTCTGCAACCGGTATTCGATCTACCGGACCGACATCGAGCCTTGCGGGCTCCGCCCGATCCTCTTCGACGGCTTCCTGACCCGCGAGACGATCGAGGAGGTCCGCCGCGTCCTGACCGACCCCGCGTACCGCGACGAGCAGGTCGAGCACAACTACGAGGTTGCCGGCCGGTTCTTCGGCTACCAGGTCGTCCGCGACGAACTCGAAATGCTCATGCACCGCGAAGCAAAGAAGTTACTTGAGGAGCCGTATGCGGTAGTCCTGCACGTACGGATCTGTGGGAGCAATCACCCGGGGCCACCCGGCCTGATCCGACCCCAACCCTGTATTGGGGGCGTTTCGGGGGGTGATTCCGACCGCCTTTGCACGCTCGCGGTCCCGCTGGTACAATGGTTGCTGACCGGTGAAAACGTACGGCATCCTTTCCACCGAGATGGATTGTGAATATCCGTGGACCGTTACGGAGGAAAAGCCGATGAGAGGAGACGCGAGAAAAGCCGGGGCCGCCGCGTGGATGCTGGCGGCGGGGTGGCACTGCCGGCTTGTCCAGCAGTGTTGTTCGAGCAATGCTGGCAGGCACTGCCGGGCAAGCCGGCAGTGGCACCCGGCGTGGTGGTTGGCGGTGCTGATCGGTCTGGGTATCTGCATGGACGGGGCAGAAGCGGCCGCCGCCGAGACGTCCGCCGAGAAGCCGGGCGAGTTGCAGAAGATGCTCGACGCGCCGCTGCTGTTCACCAAACGATTCAACTACGTCGGCATCCACATCTACGACACGTTCTATAAGTGGCGGCCCGGCGGCGGGATCTACATCCTCGAGAATCCTTCCGCACCGCCGGCCGCGCAGAGGATCCGGCCGCTGATCGATCCGACCACGCCGGATACGCTCGGGGCGGGAATCTACAGCGATCCCGAGCTGTCGTGGGACGCCCGGCGGGTGCTCTTTTGCTTCAAGCCGAGCCCGCAGGGTTCGAACAGCATTTACGAGATCGGGATCGACGGCCGCGGGCTGCGGCGCGTGACCGATCCCACACCGCACTGCGGGGACTACAAGGGCAGCCATAGCGGAGTCCACGACGTCAGTCCCGCCTACATGCCCGACGGGCGAATCGTCTTCACCTCGACGCGCCGCCACGGCCTGGTGCCTTGCGCCAACGAGGGCGTGGACATCCTCCACGTGATGAACGCCGACGGGTCGGACATCCACCCGATCTCGGTGAACAACGTCAACGAATTCGACCCGTGCATGCTGGCGGACGGGCGGATCCTGCACGGGCGGTGGGAGTATGTGGACAAGACGGCCTTGACGCAACAGAGCGTGTGGACCATCTTCCCCGACGGGACGAACGAGACGGCGCTGTTTGCGAACAACATGGTGAAGCCCGAGGCCTTGTTGGACGCCCGGCCGGTACCTGACGCTCCCCACTTGTTTGTTGCAAGCTTCACACCACACAACTCGCCGCCGCGCGGGAGCATCGGGCTGGTCGACACGCGGCTCGGCAAGGACGGCACGCAGGCGCTGGTGAACTTCGAGCACCCCGACAAGCCCGACTACGATCGGGGCAATTCCTGCGAGCCCTGGCCGTTGTCGAAAGACGTCGTTCTCTACAGCGGGCAGGCCCCCGGGCAGAAGCACAACGCCATCATGATCATCGACCGATCGGGCCGCAAAGAAGTGGTCTACGCCGACCCGAAGATCGACTGCCATTCGCCGATTCCGATCAAGCCGCGGACCCGGCCGCCCGTGCTCAGTTCGGCTCCCAAACGCAACAAGCGCACAGGCCGGTTTTTCCTACAGGACGTCTACCGGGGTCTCGACGGCGTGAAGCCGGGCGAGGTGAAGTTCCTGCGGGTGATCGAGGAGACCTCGCGCACCAGCGCCACGCCCGGCGGGGCCATGAACCAGACGTTCCTGATGAGCGGCGCGCTGGCGTGGAGCGCCAAGAACTACCTCGGCGCCGCGACCGTCGAACCGGACGGCTCGGCCTATTTCGAAGTGCCCTCCGGCCGCGCTATCTATTTCCAGGCAGTCGACGGCGACGGCCGGCTGATCCAGAGCATGCGGACGTTCGTTCAGGCGGCCCCCGGCGTCACGCGCTCGTGCATCGGCTGCCACGAGCACAAGTACAGCGCGTCGGCAAACCACGGCAATCCGCCGATCGCCTTCCTGCGCGAGCCCGAGCAGCTTCGCGACGAATCGTGGGGCAGCGGATTCATCGACTACCCCGGCATGATCCAGCCGATCCTCGACAAGCACTGTGTCCGCTGTCACGGCGGCGAGGAGGACATCGCCGCCGGGCTCGATCTGACCGGCGGATGGACCGAGTATTTCAGCATCAGCTACGAAAACCTCATCAACCGCCGCGAGACGCAACTGACCGCAACGCTGATCTCCGGCATCGACTGCATGAACGGGACTTCGCTCTGGTCGGCCCGGATTTTCCCGCCGCGCAGCCACGGCTCCGGGTCCGCCCCGCTGGCAGAGATTCTCGCCAACGGACACGACGGCCATATCAAGGACCTTTCGCGCGCCGAACGCGATCTGCTCATGGCGTGGATCGACACCAACGGGCTCTACCACGGCACGTGGGACTATTCGAAACACGGTTGCCGGGTCAAGGCGTGGAACGGCATCCGCGGCGCCCTGGCCGGCGAGATGAAAGCGGCCGGCTGCAACCGCTGCCACGGCGGCCGCTTCGAAAACGACTGGATCAACCTCCAACGGCCGGAACTCAGCCGTATTCTCCGCGCACCGTTGGCCAAGGGCAAGAAGGGCTTCGGGCTGGGCTTATGCCGCGACGTCAAGGCCGATCCGAACCAACGGGTCCGAATCCTTGCGACCGGCCACTACTTGCACGCGGTCACGCCCCTGAATGCATTCAAGCCGCGGCCGACGCCTTCGCCGACCACCGAGGGCGATCCGGTTCTCGCGTTTGCGTCGACCGGCGACCCGCACTACCAGAAGATGCTGGCGATTCTGCAAGACGGGCAGGGCAAAGTCCTTTCGACGCCGCGGGTCGACATGCCCGGTGCGGAGGTTATCCCGGGCAGTTTCCGCCAACTGGTGCCGCCGCTGCTGCCCGAGACACGGCCGGCGTTGAGTGCAAAAGTTGACGACGAGGGCATTGTCAACCTCGCGTGGGAGCGTTCGACACGGACGATTGGGTTAACGGCCGAAGTGCATCGCGGGGTGCAACCGAGTTTCACACCCACTGAGGAAACGTTGCTTACGACCACGCCGCGGTTCGAATACAAGGATGCCAAGGCGCCACACGGCACGCAGCACTACGCGCTGGTGCTCATTTCGCAGGGCGAGCGGAGCGAGCCGATCCGGGCGACGGTAAACGTGCCGGCGCCAAAGCCCCCGCCGGGTCCGAAGGACCTCGCGGCCACGCCGGCCGCGGGGCGGATCGATCTCAAGTGGCAGGAGAGCGGCAAACCGGGCACGCAGTACCACGTCTATCGCGCCAAGGCCGGAAGCAACGACTTCGGGCGAATCACCGCCGAGCCGACGGCCCAACTGCGATACGGCGATACTACGCCCGACGATGTGAAATACGCGTACAAGGTTACCGCTGTCAACCGCGCCGGGATTGAGAGTGCGGCAACGCCCCCGGTTACCGCTGCCGCGTTGCCTGTACCCAAAGGCCCGGTCTTCGACGTTCCGCTAAGGGAAAACGCCGATGCGGCGATCTACGGCGGCGGAAAAACCACCGGCACCTTGCACGGAAAGGCCCGGGTCGCCGGTGGGGCTATCGATCTGCAGCAAGGGGGACACGTCACGTTTCCCCGCCGCGGCGAGTTCGCACTCGACCGGCCGCTGTCGATCGAGTGCTGGGTCTACTTCACCAAGGAGAACAAGATGCCGGTGGTCCTAAGCGCGGGCCACTGGCAGCAGTCGGGCTGGTTTCTGCAGCGGATCGGCGCCGGCTGGCGATGGCACGTCGGCGGGATCGACTGCGACGGCGGCGCGCCCGCGCCCGGCCGATGGACCCACCTGGTCGGCACGTACGACGGCCGCAAGTGCCAACTTTTCCAGGACGGCAAGCTCGTGGCCGAAAAGGGCGGCACCGCGATCCAAACGCCCTGGCAGGGTCCACTCTTCGTCGGCCAATACAGCGGCATCCCCGGCCCCGAGTTTCAGGTAACCGGCTGGATGACCGGCGTAAAGATCTACAACCGGGCCCTTGCGAGCAAGGACGCGGCGGCCGCCTGCCAGACCAGGCCTGCGCCGCCGGCCCCCTGAGAGCACTCGAAGATACTCGAGGGTGTCCGGGAATTGCAGACAGAAATCACTGTAGGGAACGGCCTCTGTGCCGTTCCGTTTGGGCAACGATTCATCTGCGGAACGCCACAGAGGGCGTTCCCTACAGGGGCGAATTCCCGGACGGCCTCAGATACTCAATAACGCCCGCTGATTGCGGAGGGTGGGTATTGAAAACCACGGTAACCCATTTTTGAATTGCCCCCCTTCAGACTATTGACATAGTGAGCCCGGTGTGTAATATGAGGAGCATGTAAGCGACTTCCTTTTGGGGGGGAGGGTTCGATGCCGATCGAGATTGAGTGTCCGGGTTGCGGTCAGGGCTATGCATCGCCCGAGAGGCACGCGGGCAAGGAGATCAACTGCCCGGCGTGCGGCGCCGCGATCCGGGTTCCGGCCCTGGAGTCGGAATCGAAGCCCGGGGAGGTCTCGAAACCGAAACCTTCCGAGACGGAAGATTCGACGACAATCGAGATCCAGTGCCCAAGCTGCGAGGCCCGCTACGTCTCGCCCGCCCGTCACGCCGGCAAGGAGATCAACTGCCCTGCGTGCGGTTCTCTGATCCGGGTTCCCAAGTTGGCACTCCAACCAGAAACGAAAAGCGTATCCAAATCCAAGCCGGCGGGACCGTCGCAACGGGGGTACGCTTTAACAACGTCGATGCCCGGTTTACTTGAAGAAGAACTAGCTAGTGACCCTACCGTCCTGGATCCTTTGGCGGACGGTAAACCAAGCTTGTCGGCCGGTACAACGTTGCCAACGCTTCCCAGCAAAAGGAAGAAGCCGGCTGGCGGCTTCTTGCCGGGGAAGATCAAGCTGTCGCCGCGAGCCAAAAAGATACTTGCCGGGGTTGCCGTGTTTATTGTGGGTGTGTTTATCGTTGTCTGGATCCCCGCACTCTTCTGGCTCAGCGTTGCGTCGATGGTATTCGGCGGGTCGATGCTTCTACTCGTGGGCGGGTTTTGGTGCCTGGGTATCGCGTTCAGCGAGGATGCGCTTTGCGGCCTGCTATGGCTTTTTGTGCCGTTCTACAACCTTTACTACGTAATCTCGCGGTTCGACGAATGTCGCAAACCGTTGTCACTCGTTCTGTTGGGAACTTTGCTGCTCTTTACGCCGTTTCTCGTTTTGGTCGGGGGCGTGGTAGTGCGTGACCGGGCGGATATGGCAGCCTTGGAACTGCCCACGGGATCGCCGGACGAACCCTATCCGGATAAGTCTACCGACAGCGTGCGTTACGAGCGGCGGCTGAACGCGACTGTCGATGGCGTTATGAAATATAAGATCAACGTGAAAGACAACGGCAGGTTCATAGGGGACATGTTGCTCTATTTGCCGAAAGGTGAACATCCACCGAAGTCGTTGGCCTGCGTGCTCGTTGCACCGGCTGGGAGCAACATGGTCACCGGCCGTTACGTCGGCTCAGGTGACAAGAAGGAGCATTTGCCATATGTGCGGGCCGGATTTGCCGTGCTGGCCTATAGCTTGCGAGGCGGAGTATCAACACCTAGTTTGTGTACGGATCGGCAGCTAGCCAGAGAGATGCGCAGGTTTTGGTCGGGACAGGCGGGCGTCCAAGATGCTCGAAATGCAATCGCATTCTTGGAAACAGACGTTCCCGAGGTCGATCTAGATCACCTCTACACGGCGGGTCACAGTTCGGCCGGCACGGCGGCACTGTTGGTGGCGATGCATGAACCGAGGATCAAGGCGTGCGCGGCGTATGCCCCGGTCAGTGACGTGGAAGCCCATCTTGGGCCGGAGGCGATCGCGGCGGCCGAGCGGCTCGTCACGGGCGCGGCCAACCAGATCAAGCGGAGTTCGCCGCGGACACATGAGGCGCGGCTGAACTGCCCGGTGTTTCTGTTCCACTCGCGCACCGACCAGGTCGTTCCGGTTCAGCAGACGCTCGAATTCGGCGAGCGGCTGAACAGTTTGGGCAAGCCGGTCACGCTGGAGATCGTTCCCAGCGGCGACCACTACAACCCGATGATTTCGCAGGGTATTCCCAAGGCAATCGGGTGGCTGCGATCCCTTGGAGCCCCAGGGATCGTTGTGTTGCACTGGCAAGATCCCGGCTCGTCCTCTGCCGGCTTTGCCGGTTCTCAGCCGCGCCGCAGTCATACCCGTGTCGCCGGTGGCCGAGTGTCGCTGCCGACGTCGGATCGCACGGCGTCGCGTTTGGATGTGCCCGAGAGGGCAGGAACCGTGCCGCCCCAAACAGTACCGCCGCGAACCGCAGTGCCGCGGGTAAGTCGACCGGCGTCACCGAGATCTGTTCCGGACAAGGCACCGCGCTATTCGAGCCATCCTGGCGCGTCGGACAGGTTCACCGGGACCTTCGAACAACGGAACCGCCGTTATGTCCGTCAAACCATGGCCGATCTGATTGCGGGCGACGACGCAACGGTGGCGCATCGCGTAAAGTGGTTTCCCGCGGCCAAGCGGCCGACGATTGGATTGCGGTGGGGCGTCGGGGTGACGGTAACGGGGGTGGCGAGCCCGCCGCGGCGATTGATCTCGGTTAGTGATCTTGCGAAGGTGACCGGTCCAGCCGGTCCGGCGGTCGGCAACGGGTTGCAGGAACGACTGTCCAGCGGCGAATTCGGAAAGTGGCCCGATGCGGGCGACGAGAAATACCGCCAGGTTGCCATCCTCGGCTCCGGAAGCCAGAGCCGACTTGTTGACCAAGCCCGAAACGCAGGACTCGACATGGTGGCCGTCTTTGAACTGATCGTGAAGTCGCTTGGCGTGGGTACGAAGACCGAGACGATCATGCGATTGAGGTTTGTCGACGTTGCCATCGGGGAACCGTTGTGGGTTTCCGGCCGACTCTCGGATATCAAGATCCGGGCGGCGATGCACGAGGGCAGAGACCTCGCGGGAGATTTCGTCGGCAAGGCGACGGCTGAAATCGATCAGAACTTCTGCCTGAAGCCCATGCCCTCGCTCAAACCGGAACACATCCAAGGGCGGCTGGCGACCCTGGCCGAGGAGGCCTCCGACTCGCCCGACTCGCTACCCATCCTCGTCGAATTGCGGTACTACCAGGCAAAGCAATTGCTCACGCCCGAGCAAGCCACACCGATCTACAACAAGATTGTCGGAGACGACAAGGGGAGCACGCTGGCCACCGGCGACGGCGACCAGCGCCGGCAGGTGCTCAACGAATGGCTCGGGTGGAAATGATCGGCCGGGCTCCATAAAGCCGCGACCGTTGGTCGCGCCCGGCGGCTCCTAACCCGCTTCCCTCCGCAGGGCAGGAGTATTGCTCGCGACAGGAAAGTGCGGGGCGGGAACGACGTGCGGGCGCGGGGCGGCCATCGGGCCGACGGGGCCGCCGGGTGCGCCGTCCCATGCGTGTGCGTGAATCTTCGCAAGGATCCGCTCCGCCACGGCCAGGGCATCGCGCCCCGCCTCGCCGGTGACCAGCGGAGGTCGGGCCGCCGCGACCGACTCGATAAACTCTTCCGATTCCAGGGCCAGGGCATCGACCGCGTCGTATTGCTCGACCTGCTTCGGGAGATGTTCTCCGGCGAAGTGCTCCTTGTAGTATTCGACTTGCTCCGCCGAGAGGGCGTCGACGTCGAACTGCCGCCGCAGAAGGGTTTCGCTCGGCCGGACCAGTGTCGTCGTCCGGCCGGCGAAGTCCACATTGGCGAACGCCCGGGCCGACCAGACGCTCATGCGCCGGATCGGCTCGTAACTGACCCGCGATGCCGAAAGCACGGCGACGCAACCGCACTCGAATTCGAGCCGGGCGTTGGCCACGTCCTCATGGCCCCCAAGGACCGAAAGCCCCAGCGCATCGACCTTGCGGACCGGCGAGCGGACCATCGAAAGGATAAGGTCGAGGTCGTGGATCATCAGATCGAGCACGACCCCGACATCGGTCGAGCGGAACGTGAAGCCGCTCGTACGGACGGCTTCGACGTACTTCGGGTTTTGGGCATACGGAACCGCGGCAGTAAACGCCGGGTTGAACCGTTCGACGTGGCCCACTTGAAGCACGAGTTTGTTCCGCCCGGCGGTTTGGACGAGTTGATCCGCCTCGGCGACGGTCGAGCAAATTGGTTTTTCAACGAGGACATGGATTCCGTGGTCGAGGAAATCCATTGCCAGACGGTGGTGCAGCCCGGTCGGCGCGGCGATCACGACGGCGTCGAGCCGGTCGAGCAGCTCGTGATACGCGGCCTTCGGTTGCGTATGGCACGCTTCGGCAACGCGGTTTCGGTTGGCCGGGAGGGGATCGACCACGGCGACGAGTTCGGCGCGATTGTTTTGGGCGAGTTTCCGGGCGTGAAAGCCGCCGAGGCGTCCTGCCCCAATAACGGCGACTTTGAGCGGTTTCACCATTCGCCTCCAATTTCGGTAGAATGGACGGGTGTTGTCCTGTTTTCATCTCACGCGGCCCGGCGCCGTTGGCGTCCGCGGCCGTGTTGGCCCTCGTGCTGGTTCTGGACGAAGTTCAGCAAGTGGTTCACCTGCGGGACGAGATGGCCGTTGTTGCGGAGGATGTCCCAGGCGTTGTCCAGCCCGACCTTGGAACGGAACAGCAAGCGGTAGGCCTCGTTGAGGCAGGCGAGCACATTGGCGGGGAAGCTGTTTCGTTTCAGGCCGACCATGTTCAGGCATCGCGGTTTCGACGGATGGCCGTCGACGAGGATATACGGCGGGACGTCGTGCCGCACGGCGCTCATGCCGCCGACAAAACTGTAGCTGCCGACCGTGGTGAAATGGTGGATCGCCACTCCGCCAGAGAGCGACGCGTAGTCGTGGACGTGGACGTGTCCGCCCAGCAGCGTGTTGTTGGCGATAACGATATGGTTCCCGAGTTTGCAGTCGTGGGCGACGTGGCAACAGGCCATCAGAAAATTGTGATCGCCGATACGGGTGATGCCGTCTTCCTTTTCACTGGCGCGGTTGATTGTCACGCCTTCGCGGATGATGTTGTGGTCGCCGATGATTACCTTGGTCTCGCTCCCGGCGTAGCTGACGTCCTGGGGTTCTCCGCCGAGGACGGCGCCGGGATAGACGTGGTTGTAGCAACCCAGCGTAACGTGGCCCATGACGGTGACGCCGTTTTCGATCCTGGTTCCCCGCCCGATCTTTGCGTGCGGGCCGATGACGCAGAACGGCCCGATTTCGACGCCTTCGTCGATTTGTGCGCCGGGGTCGATCGACACATTGTCGGCAATGTAGACGGCCATTCGGATGGTTCCTTCGTTTCCACGGTTGGCGCCTGCTTCGCATGCCGCGGTGCAGGTCACGCACAGCGTTTGACTCCTTGCTGACTTTCCGAGTGTGTCATGACGGCGCGGACCAACTCGGCGTTGAGCCGGTGCCCGCTGCGATGGGCAACAAAACGGCCGATCAGATCGCACCCCGCGAGTGCCAAGTCGCCGACCATATCGAGGATCTTGTGGCGAACGCATTCGTCGGGAAACCGCAACTCGTTGTCGATCGGCCCGTCGGGGCCGAACACCAGCAAGTCCTTGCAGGTGGCGCGACGGCCCAACCCCTGGGCTTGCAGGGCGGCCGCGTCGCGATCCAGCAGGAAAGTCCGCGAAGGGGCCACCGACTCGCAGAAAACCCGCGGCGAGAGGGATACTTCGAGCCACTGTCGTCCAATGGGGTTTCCCGCACCGTAATCCAAATTGTACTGGAGGATCGTCTTGTGCGACGAACACGGCCGGACCTCGATCCAACTCTCTTCGTCCCCGCACCGGAGCACTTCCCGGATGATCACGCGTGCGCGGACCGCATCCTGCTCGACAATACCTGCCGCCGTCAGGGCTTCGACAAAAGGAAGGCTCGATCCGTCCGTGCCGGGCATCTCCTGCTGGTTGACGTAGACTTCGCAATTGTCGATCTGCAATCCGGCGAGGGCCGCCATGAGGTGTTCCACCATATCGACCCTGGCCCCGTTGCACTGGAGGGTGGTTCGCAGGGGTGTTTCCGTTCGGTTCGCGATGGTGGCCGGGATTCGCGGGCAGCCCTCCAAATCATCGCAGACGAAGACAATGCCGCTGTCGGCTTCCGCCGGGCGGAATTCGACTCGCACGTCGAGCCCGCTCCAGTAGCCGACCCCGTCGACCACGGCCGGGGCGGCGATCGTTCGCTGCTTCCGTAGGGGATACATCAGGAAAAGTCTGTCATCCGTGACGAAAAAGGAAGGGGTTGAAGTCTCCTCTCGAGACTCGAGAGAGTCGCCCGGGCAACCGTCCTTGGTCGGCTCGGGTGCTCTCGATGCCGCTGATTTCTAATGTACGCCAACGCCCGGGCGCCCGGTAACCTTCAGATAACGATCGTTAAGCACGTCGAGGATATGGTTGGTAATATCGTGTCCCGAATGCCAAACGACTTGACGGGTGGCCAGTCGGACAATATCGTTCGGCCGGGCGGTATCGATCGGCTCCCGGTCGCATTGCATGACCATCATTGTACCCGTGCTCCGGCAATAGTTGTCGACCTCGTCCCAGATTGCCTTGTAGGTATCGTTGATCATCCTGGCCTCTTCTTCCTGGAATTCCCGCTGCAACATCTTTCTGCGAACTGCGAGTGCGGCATCCTGCTTGGTTACTTGTTCTTCAAGGGCCTTGTAGTCTGGGGTGCCGGGACGGAACTCCTTGAGGCGTTCGGCTTGCCCGCGGACGGCTGTGATATCCTGCTTCATTTGTTCGTTGGCCCGTTGTAACCTGGTCTTCATCTCGTCCCGCCTCGCCTTGTGCAGGTTGTAGTTCTTGAAAATGTACTGAATGTCGATTACCGCGATGGGCATGGTTTGGGGTGCTCGTGCCGCGGTACGGGCAGGCGGCCGGTAGGTTCCCGGCTGGACCGTGTGCTGGGCCCATACGGCGGAAATCGCCAAAACGATAACGGCGGCCATGGCGGCCATGAGACGGGTTGTTTTCACCTTTCGGACTCCTTGGTGTTGTAGTCGGTCTTCCCTGACCTGGCGTTCCCTTCCCTGCGGGAACACGGCGCCGACCTGATTTTGGTGTTGGAAAATAGGCCCCAGGGAGGCGGTATTCTGCCGAGAAGGGCCGTCCGGGTAAAGGCCGAATATTCGGAAACCTGCAAGAATGACCTAAGGTGTTGTCTTAAAAGGACTTAGCGCGGCCCAAAGGCCCCCGAAGCGACCTCTGCAGGGGGGGCCGGAGATTCACCACGTTCGGAACGGCCGAAAAATCACGGCCACAATTCGATTTGACACGGAAGTGGCGTGTCGCTATTCTCTCGGCCCCTCGCCCCGGAGCGAATTCCACCAATATCTCACCTTTGGCCGACAAGGAAGTCGGCCGACCGACGCCATGGAGGGCGCGAATTTGGACCGGCAACGAAGTGTGCTAATCGTCGATCCGTCGGAAGACACCCGGGAAGTGCTGCAAATGGCGTTGGAACGTCGCGGCGTGCAGACCTTTTCGGCAAGTCAGGCAGCGCCGGCCTTGGAGTTGGCCGAGCGTCATCGACCCGATTTGATCGTCCTTGACGTCGAAATGGACGCATCGATTCTCGGGGAGCTTTCTACCCCCTTTGTCGAGCAGTCTCAAACCGCCCATACCCCTTTGGTAATGCTCGGCAGCGTTCGCCGGAACGATCCGGAGCCACCCCAAGGGGAATTTGTGGCGAAGCCCTACCACTATGGACCCCTGGTCCGTAAAATTGAGGAACTGCTGACAACTGTTCCCCCGTCCGCCGCACGAGATGCCTGATTCAAGAGGCCTCGCGGGATCGAGGCAGTCAACCCCGCGGTGGGTGGGCATCAATGCGCGATCGTGGAGCCAGGGCCGTGCCATCACTGTTCGTGATCCGCGGAAATGACCAGGGGGCCCGTTTCGAGTTGGAGGGGCCTGTCTACCGGGTGGGGCGTGATTCCTCCAGCGCCATCCAAATCCACGATACCGAAGTCTCGCGCCAACACGCCGAGATCGTGCAGTCCGACCAGGATTATATCATTACCGATCACAACAGTTCCAACGGCACCTACGTCAACGGGAAACAGATCGGTGAGCACCGGCTCAGCAGCGGTGATCAGGTCCAGGTCGGCAGCACCCTGATGCTCTACACCGGCCCTGCGGAAGACTCGACCGAAGACATCCGGATGATCGACATTGCCCCAGCGGACAGATCGGACGAGACTCACCCCTCCCGCATTGTCACGTCGATACCGCAGGAAGAGGGGAGCCAAGCATTCGACCAGGATTCGGTCTTCGTCAAAAGCCCGTGGATTGCCCGGGCACGCAGTAATTTGCAGGTGATGTACCGCACCGCGCTGGCGGTCAGCCACACTCTGGACATCGACCAGTTGCTGCACCGGATCATGGAGTTGATTTTCGAATGGGTGGAAGCGGACCGCGGATGTATCATGCTGGTCGGTCCGGAGAACAAGGAATTAGCGCCGAAGGTCCGCCGGACCCGGGCGGGTGTCCGCACGGACGAGAAAATCACCATCAGCCGGACCATTTTAGACTACGTCACCGAACGGAACGAAGGCGTTATCACCAGCAACGCCCGGGAGGACGATCGCTGGGACAACGCCGCCAGCATTGTTCAGATGGGCGTCCGCGAAGCCATCTGCGTGCCGATGCAAGGGCGATACGACGTGGTCGGGGCCATCTATATCGATACTTTCAGCGCCCCCAACGAAATCATTCAGCGCGGGGGAATCAACAAGTTTACCGAGGATCACCTCAAGCTGATGGTGGCCATCGGTCATCAGGCCGCCCTGGCGGTAGAAGACACCCGGTACTATTCCGCCATGGTCGAGGCCGAGCGGTTGGCTGCCATCGGGCAGACCGTTGCGACTTTGTCCCATCACATCAAGAACATTCTTCAGGGAATCCGGGGCGGGAGTTATCTGATCGAAATGGGGCTTTCCGACCACGACGATTCGGTTGTCGGGAAGGGGTGGAAGATCGTCGAGAAAAACCAGAACAAGATATCCGCCCTCGTCATGGACATGCTCACTTTCAGCAAGGAACGCGAGCCCGACTTGTCCACCGCAAACGTGAATCAAGTCGTCGCCGACGTAATCGAACTCATGCAGGTCCGCGCCGCCGATTTCAAGGTGGAGCTGGTCTGGCAACCCGCCGGCCAAATGCCCGATCTGGTATTCGATCCGGACGGCCTGCACCGTGCCGTTCTCAATGTCGTCACCAATGCGATTGATGCCGCGGATGAAAGCGACCAGGCAGGCCATGTCGAGGTCCGATCCGAATACCATGACGCGAAATCGCTGGTGCAGATCGTCGTAGAAGACAACGGCCCCGGTATCCCCGACGACCAGATGGACCAACTGTTCAGCCCGTTTGTCTCGTCAAAAAAGGGACGTGGTACCGGGCTCGGATTGCCCGTCAGTCAGAAAATCCTCAACGAGCACGGCGGCCGCATCCTGGTAGAGAGCACCTCGGGCAAAGGAAGTCGCTTGATTTTGGAACTGCCGGCGGTCATGCCCCGGATGGCCTCCCCGACGGCTTTCCACGAACCGGATCACTGACCCGGTTACCCTAAGCTCACAAACGGGTTGCTTCGTTTCTCCTCGCCCACGGTGGTCGGCGGACCATGGCCCGATAGCAAGACCGTCTCGTCCGGCAACGTGAATAATACCTCGTGAATGGAGGTCCTCAGTTGGCGGAAATCACCATCGGGGAAGTCGGTTCGGCCAATGCCTCCGGCAAAAATCACGTCCCCCACAAACACCAATGGGGGGGTAAGGTCTTGGAGCAGATAGACAACGTGTCCCGCCGAATGGCCGGGGGTCTTGCGGACCAGAAGATCATAACCCGCCGCCGAATAGGTCTGACCGTCTTCGACCGTCACATCCGCCTCAGGGCTCACCAGCGAAGCGGCGAACATCGCCGAGAGGTTGCCCGAAGGATCGGTCAGTTTCGATGCCTCTTCGGCCCCAATCACCAGTGGGCATTCAGGCCATCGCTCTTTCAGGATCGCATTGCCGCCAATGTGGTCGCTATGTCCGTGGGTATTGAGGATCGCCCCCGGCACAAGTTGTTCTGCTTCCAGAAACGCGATAATTCTGTCGGGTTCCAAGCCCGGATCAACCACGAAGCACTGCTTATCACCCTTCCGATGGGCCACATGGCAGTTCTCTTCAAAGGGGATCGAAACGATTGTAGCAATCTGTATTTGCGGATGATTCACAAACTGGCCTCCACACAAAGACGGAAAGTGGGTAAGCTACACTGATTGTTAAACTAAGGGTGTTTGTTCTTGATAAAATAGCAGAGGTTTTGATTGGATTGTATCAGACAGCCCAAACGCGAGGGTCGGGCAAGGGGGTGGTCACAAGTCAAACATTGTAATTTCCTCCTGGAGAATTTGCGATAAAATCGAACGAGGAAGAGTGCTGTTACCCAATTTGACCAAGCTTTATTGACAAAAAGGCCTCCTTGGTGCGTATTTGTCAATATCTCGGTCGAAAGCGTTTCGTGCCAGCTATAATGGCATAGAAATTGCTCCCACAGAAAAAGACTTCAAGGACGCAATCAAGGTACGGCGTTGCTCACCCTACCATCCCCCCGGAAACCAACAAAGGAGTGTACAATGACGGTTTCGTCCCTGCTGGTTCGTTTGCGCTGGTTGTCTGCCATAACACTGGTCAGTTTGCTGGCCACACCGGTTTGGGCCCAGTACCGTCCACCTCAAGCGCCCGTTGGGCCGCACCGCATGGTCGCGCCGAACGGCTACACGAATCCAGTGTTTCCCGCCCCCAATCGCTACGTTCCGGCAACCCAGCCGGGAGCAAGGCGGCGTCCCTTCCGGACCGCGCAGCGGCCAGACTCCCCAGCCTACTTGGACCGCTTGAAGAACTTGAACAATACCAACGCCGAGACTGCACCAACTTTGGGAACAACTGCCGCTCAAGGCGAGCATCCCTTGGCGCCCGCACTGCGATGGGCCCACGACGGGCTGAACAACATCAAGAAGATCCAAGACTATTCGGCCACCGTGGTCAAAAGGGAACGTCTCGGCAACACGGTCGGCGGTTACCAATATATGTTCCTGAAAATCCGCCACAACCCGTTCAGCGTGTATACCCGCTTTCTCGCCCCCGACAAGCTCAAGGGTCAGGAGTGCATCTATATCAAAGGGCAAAACAACGGGAAAATGTTTGCCCACGGCACCGGGCTGGAAAAGAAGTTGTTCAAAACAGTCTTGATTGCGCCCGACGGCCCGATCGCCATGCGAGGGCAGCGATATCCCTTGACGGAAATCGGCATGTTGAACCTCGTCACCCGCCTGATCGAAGTCGGCGAGGAGGACATGAAGTACGGTGAGTGCGACGTGAAGTTCTTCAAAGGCGCCAAGATCAACAATCGAGTCTGCACCGTGATTCAGGTCGTCCATCCGGTGCCGCGGCGCAACTTTCGTTTCCATCTCGCCCGAATCTTCATCGACGACGAACTGAACGTTCCCATTCGCTACGAGGCCTTCGATTGGCCCAAGGAACAAGGCAGCCAACCCCAGTTGCTCGAGGAATACACCTACCTTGATCTGAAGCTCAACCAGGGATTTACCGACGAAGACTTCACGACCGACAATCCCAATTACGACTTTCCTTAGGCTTGGGGGTTCCGAGCGGACCCGTTCGAGACGACGAATTTTCCGACCTCGCATTGCCGTTGGCGGTGCGAGGTCTTTTGCTTTCTTGCAGGCGGTACGCATATCCGGTAAGATGATGGGGGAACGCACATTTCCTTGCCCGTGCCGGAATCTGTTTCGTCTTTGATGAGTGATCACCGAGCATGGAAAGTCCCGGCCGAAAACAAAGGCATTGGCTCCGGACCGGCTGGCGACCGATTCGCTGGCTGCTCGCCGCCTACCTGATTATCGTGCTGATTGCCATGTTCCTTGAAGAATCGCTCATCTTCTTTCCCTTCAATTGCGATGACGACGACTGGAACCCATCCGGTATCGACATCGAGGACGTGCGGTTCCAGGCCGCCGACGGCACCCGGCTCCACGGCTGGTACGTGCCGCACGAGGAGCCGCTGGCAACGGTTCTTTTCTGCCACGGCAATGCCGGAAACCTCTCCCACCGGATCGAGACGCTGCGAAGGCTGCACGACGACGTCGGTGTGTCGGTGATGATTTTCGACTACCGCGGCTACGGGCAGAGCGAGGGCAAGCCCAACGAGCCGGGTGTTCTGGCCGATGCCAGGGCCGCCCGACATTGGCTTGCCCAGCGCGAGAAGATCGACGAGAAGGAGATCGTCATGATGGGCCGCTCGCTCGGCGCCGCGGTGGCTTGCGACCTGGCCGTGGCGGACGGCGCCCGAGGCCTCATCCTCGAAAGCGCCTTCACGTCGATTCCCGACGTCGCCGCCCACTACTATCCTTGGCTTCCCGTCCGGCTGATCATGCGAACGCGACTTGATTCGCGCAGCAAGATCGGCGACTACCACGGCCCGCTGCTGCAAAGCCACGGAAAGCCCGATTCGATCATTCCTTTCAAATTCGGCCACAGGCTGTTCGAGGCCGCCAACGAACCCAAGCAATTTATTGCTTTTCCGGATTGCGACCACAACGATCCGCATCCGGAAGAATATTTCGGCCGGCTCCGCCAGTTCTTCGAGAGGCTGGACTGACGAAATATCCCGTCAACTCACGGATTCATCGCGCGACGCCCGAATCAACTCGGCCGCACCTTGAGCAAGCAACGAATCGGCGACCTTGCTGCCAAGGTCGATCGCATCGTCACCGTCACAAGTCGCTTCCAGTTTTTCGGTTCCGTCGCTGCTGAGCACGCGTCCGGTCAGCGTCAACCGGCCGTTTTCCGGGCGACCCCAAGCGGCGATGGGTGCAAGGCATCCGCCCCGGAGGGCTGCGAGCATCGTCCGCTCCGCCAGCACCGACTGGTGCGAGGCGGGATGATCCAGCAGGGCAACGGTTTGTAGTGTTGCCTGATCGTCAGAGCGTGTTTCCAGTCCCAACGCCCCTTGTCCGACCGCCGGCAGGAGGACCTTTAGCGGGAGCCGCTGGGTGATTTGGTCTTCGAGGCCCAAACGCTGCAATCCGGCTTCGGCCAGAATGATTGCGTCGAACCGGCCGCTTCGGACCTTCCCGAGCCGCGTGTCGACGTTCCCGCGGATGTCCTTCACCCGCAGGTCGGGGCGTGCGTGCAGGAGTTGTGCCCGGCGCCGCAGACTGCCCGTTCCGACGACGGCGCCCTGAGGTAATTCGTCGAGCGATTCGCAGTCCGGCGCCACCAGCACGTCGCCGACGGGCGCCCGTTCGGGAACGGACGCCAGACACAGCCCCGCGACTTCTTCCGTCGGAAGGTCCTTCAAGCTGTGGACGGCCAGATCCATGCGCCCGTCGAGTAGTGCCCGTTGGATCTCCTTGGTGAAAAGCCCTTGGGCGGCGATCCTCTTGACGGGCTCTTGCTGCCGGTCGCCGGTCGTGGTGATGGGCACGAGTTCGACTTCGATGTGATGTTTCCGCAGCCGTGCGGCCACCCATTCGGCCTGCCATCGGGCCAGTGTACTGGCTCGCGTACCCAGTCGGATTCGTGCCAAGAACATGGGGGTGATGCGGGGGTGGCGTGGTGCGTTGAGACTCTTTTCGTTCGCAAGCAGACCGCAAGCAGCCCGCTATTTCTTGCTTTCCGCCGGTTCGGAATCTTCCAGGGGTTCTGGTTCGCCCGCGGTCTCGGCCGGTTTCTCCGATCCGTCGCCCGATGCTTTCCGGTCCTCCAACAGCTTTCTCTCCAGCAACTCCTGCAACTGCTGCGGGGGAACCAGCACGCCGCAACTGACGACGAACTGGAATGCCTGATCGATCGTGACGTTCAGATCGATCGTCTCGCTCTTCAGGACCGTAACGGTGTAGCCGGTGACCGGCATGGGAGACGTCGGGATCAGCACGGAGAGAACCGCTTCATTGGCGGCGGAGCGGATGTCCAGGAGGCTTTCGCCGGTGACCATGCCAAGCGACCAGATTCCCTTGCGCGGGTATTCGACCGCCACCACGCGCGAGTATTCGATTTCCCGATCCGTGAAGAGAAAATCGCTAACCTGCTTGACCGAGGAGTAGACGGTACGAATCAACGGCAGGCGAAGAAGGACCCGCTCGAACAGGTTCAAGGAGAATCGGCCGATGCCGGCCGCCATGAACCGCCCCAACAGGTATAACAAGAAAACAAAAATCAGCAAGAAGAAAGGTATGGAGAGCCAGGGACGGAGATACGTTAAGTTAACGTATCGCTCGTAATAACCCCTGGCCGTGACCGGTGGCGGGTCGCCGGGGTTGCTCCTGACCGTATCGTAGATGTCCTTGGGGATGAACGTGTCATCCTGGATGCGACGATAGACTCGTCCATCGACCGTGGCCGTTGCGTCGCCTGTATCGGTCCGGAGGTCTTGCCGCGTATCGCGGATAACCCGGACCAAGGTCCCACGCGCAGCCCGCGTGACCGGGTCGAGCACGTAACGGTGTGTCATCGCGATGACCCAGGCGAAGATGAGGATCGTCAACAGCGGCGGGAGCAGTATTCCTAGCCCCCGGAAGACCGCTTTGCGAAACGGCTGCCATCCGGCAGGGTCGTCCTTCTTGTTGTCGGAGTCGGTTGCCATACTTGTATTGTGTCCGTTGCTCGCCCCGGGACAAGGGGCAGGGAAACAACCTCGGCTCCCTGTATTCTACGTTGTATTTGTGCCCTGTGCTCGGGCAATGACCGCTGCAAGCACCTCTGATGCCCCCGCTCGCTTGAGCGTCTTGGCGACTTCGCTACAGGTTGCGCCGGTTGTCAAAACGTCGTCGACCACGATTATTCTGGCGTTTTCCAGTCGGCGCCCGCCCCGGACGGCAAAGGCCCCGCGGACATTCCGGAACCGTTCTTTGGGCGTTAAGTCCTTTTGCTCCAAGGTGTTACGGGTTCGCACGAGCAGCCGATTCCGAACGGGGATTCGCAAGACGCGGCCGAGGCGTCGGGCAACCGTTTCCGGGCTGTTTGTGCCGCGTTGAAGCCGCCGAGCCCAGAACATCGGGATGGGCACGATCAGGTCCGCGTGGAATTCGGCCAATTTCCGCCGCCGGCGCAGGGCCAACAGATGCCCCATCGCCACTGAAAGGGGGTCGTGTGACGGGCGTTTCATCCGTAGGACAGTCTCGCGCAGGTCCTGATAGTAGCTCCCAAGAGGTACTGTCATATCAATCTTTAGGGGGAATCTCCCACAAAGCAGGCACTTCTGGGCCAGTTGTCCGGCCGCTCCGCAAACCGGACACCCCACCCACTGTCTCGGCCCCAGCGACTCTCGACAGTCGCTGCACAGGTGCAGACGGTCTCGGTTGTCGGGCAAATCGGCGCCGCAGTTGACACATCGTGGGGGGAACAGCAGGTTGGTGCCGACTGCGGCCATTCGGCGGGCATTCTGCCGAAGTTGGTGAACCCGGTGAACCCAACGTGCCGACTGGTCGTCTTTCAAGGCAAACAATTTCAACATAATCCATCTATCATACACAATTCGTTCGGCGTTCGGAATTCCTCCGCACCCCGGCAAACACCTTGACTTGGAGTCCCCATTTCCCCTATGCTCCCCCCTTCCAACGTTTTGCACCCATGTTGACCCATAGCTTGTTGCCCCACGGATTGATGACCAGGCCCCATAAGGACGGATTGAGCCGGCGAGCGGGCTGGGCGGGAGGCGAGCCGATTGCCAACGTGCTGATGGCCCGGACCCTGGCTCAACCGGAACTGGTTTCTCTGGCCGCTGGCTTTGTCGATCCCGAGACCCTCCCCGTCGAACCGACGCGCCGGGCCTTCGAGGCCATCTGGTCCGACCCTGCCCGTGCCCGCGCAGCCCTGCAATACGGCACCACGATCGGCCACCTCCCGTTGCGCGAGGCCGTTCTCGACCGCATGCTGCAAGCAGACGAGAAGACCGAATCCGAATTGAACGTCTCGGTCGAGCAGGTGGTCGTCACGGCGGGCAGCAATCAGTTGCTTTACCTCGTGAGCGATACGCTGCTCGATCCGGGCGACATCGTCATTTGCGGCGCACCGAGCTACTTTGTGTACCAGGGGACGCTGACGAACCTAGGCGTCCGAACCGTCGGGGTCGAGATCGACAACCACGGTCTGATTCCCGAGGCAATCGAGAAGACCCTGGCTCGCCTGGAACGCGACGGCGAGCTAGGGCGGGTCAAGGCAATCTACGCGACCACCTACTACGACAACCCGAGCGGCGTGTCGGTTCCGGCCGGGCGCCGCGCGGCGATGATCGAACTTGCGAAGCGTTGGTCTCGCGAGAACAAGATCTATCTGATCGAGGACGCCGCCTACCGCGAGCTTCGCTACTACGGCGACGACACGGCGAGCCTTCGATCGTTCGATCCCGAGGGCGAAACCGTGATCCATGCCGGCACGTTCTCCAAATCGTTTTCCCCGGGGATCCGCGTCGGCTGGGGGGTATTGCCGCCGCGCTTGGTCAAGCCGGTCCTGGCCATGAAGGGCAACATCGACTTCGGCTCACCCCACATGAACCAGACGTTGATGGCAACCGTCCTCGAGATGGGGCTTTTCGACCCGCACGTGGAACGGCTCCGAGACAGCTATCGCACGAAGCTGGACGCCACGCTGGGTGCGGCCGACGAGCTTCTCGCGCCGATCGACGGGGTCCAATGGGTGCGTCCGACGGGCGGGCTGTACGTCTGGCTCCGTTTGCCCGAGACGATCGACACCGGACTCTCAGGTTCCTTGTTCGGCCGGGCGGTCGACGAGGGGGTGCTCTACGTCCCCGGCGAGTATTGCTACCCCGAGACACCCCGGCCGAGCACGAACATGATCCGGCTCAGCTTCGGCATCCAGTCGTGCGAGAGTATTTACCGGGGGATCGAAGCGCTGGCCAGGGCAATCCGCGGGGTGCTGTCATGAGAATCATCGACCGCTATCTGCTCCGCCAGTTTCTCAGGACGTTTTTGATCTGTTTCGTGAGCCTGACCGGGCTTTTCATCGTTTTCGATGCGTTCGCGAATCTCGATGAATTCATTCGCTGCGGGAAGGAAACCGGCGGCGTGTGGTTGCTGCTGGGATCTTTCTACGCCTTTCAAACGATTGCGTTCTTCGACCGCACGGCCGGCCTGATTACGCTAATCTCGGCCATGTTCACCATCTCCTGGATGCAACGCCACAACGAAATGACGGCGCTACAATCGGCGGGAATCTCGCGGATTCGCATCGTTATGCCCCTGATTGCCACGGCAATGGCAATCACAGCCTTGTCCGCGGCCAACCGCGAACTCGTCATTCCCCGCTTCCGGGAGGAGCTGACCAAGCGCCCGCAAGACTTGATCGGCGACAAGGGGCAGGAATTGCAGCCGCGTTACGACAACCTGACCGATATCCTCATCGGCGGCAAGTGGACCTACCACAACGAAAAGCGGATCAAACAGCCCCGTTTTCTCCTGCCGCCGGAGCTGAGCGACTATGGGGAAGAGCTGGCCGCCGCCGATGCATTCTACAAGCCGCCACAGGCCGGCCGGCCGGGTGGATACCTGCTTAGGGGAATGACGGAACCGAAAGGGCTCGCCAAGCTGCCCTCCCTGACCTCGAAAGGCGAGACCGTCGTGATCACCCCGCACGACGCCCCCGACTGGCTCAAGCCGAATGAGTGCTTTGTCAAGAGCGAGTTAACCTTCGACCAGCTTACCGGGGGCCGGGCGTTCAAGGAGTTCTCGTCCACCGCGCAGATGATCGCCGGCCTCCATAACCGAAGCCTCGACTACGGGGCCGATATCCGCACGAAGATCCATTACCGCTTCGTGAAGCCGCTGTTGGACATCACGCTGCTGTTTTTGGGTCTTCCGCTGGTCGTGTCGCGGGAGAACCGGAACGTGTTTATTGCCATTGGAATATGTTTCGGCGTGACGACGGTGTTCTTCCTGGTCGAAATCGCCTGTCAGAGCATGGGGGCGAAATCGTTGCTCGATCCCGCCCTGGCGGCCTGGGCGCCGCTGATCATCTTCGTCCCGATCGCCGTCGGGCTTGCCGAGTCGATGTGGCGATAGCGGGAATGGACTACACGAGTCGAGGGTCGAGAGCAAAAGCCCTGGCATTGCGTGCCAGGGTTCGGGATCTGCGGGCTACTTGCTATCTTCTCCGCGCAGGCATTCGGCCGGCGTGATGACGCCGTCGCCGTTAGGGTCCAGTTTCGTGAACTCCGCCGCCTTGCTCTTCGTCCAGCTTTGCGAATACTCGGCCATGCTCACTTGCCCGTCGCCGTCCGCGTCGCGCTGGGTGAACCAACTGGGCAGCCCCTCGGGCAATCGCTCGGTGGGCGTCAGGAACCGATACCCCTTGGACTTCTCTTCGTCCGAAGATCGAGAGCGGTGATAGTGGGAACGCCGAGAGTCCGAGGATGAAGAATCCCGTGATGACGAGTCGCTTGAATGGGATGAACCGGAGCCCTTCTGCCGGCTGCGGCTGTAGTCGGCCAGGCGGCGTGTCAACTCGTCGAGCGTAACGATGCCGTCCTTGTTGCGGTCGGCCTCCTTCGGATCGCCGCGCATTCGGGACCACTCTTCTTTCTCGAGCTTGCCGTTGCCGTTCTTGTCGTACTGCTTCAGCAGGCTCTGGGCGTAGCGGCGGATCCGGTAGTCGACCCGCTCGCCCGAGGAAGAGGAGGAAGAAGAACCCGAAGAACGGGAACGTGAGGAAGACGACTTTGAAGGTGGCGAACTGCCGTCGGACCCGGTTGCCCCGCCGAACCCGGGCACGGACGTCTCATCGCGCTCGACGCCGAAGCCGGGTACCTTCGCCCCGGGCGATTCGCCGGCCGAATCGCCGGGCGCGGGGGCCGAGGCCGGCGGACCGCTCGGTGTTCCGCCGGCGGCGGTCGAGGGGGATGCCCCCGTGCCGGGCGATCGCAGACGGCGAAGCAAACCCTCGCGGATTCGGTGGATGGGCATGGGGAGCGCGAGTTCGACCCCCGCCTTCTGAGCCATTCTTGCCGCCAAGACGCCCCCGCGGCCCTCGAGTTCCGGCTGTTCGAGAAAGCCGTTGTGGTTGGTATCGAGTTGCCGTAAGTAATACTCGTACTTGTTGACGTACTGCTGGATTTGCTCCTCAGAAAGCCGCCCGGTGCTTGCAGGCGGCTGGGTTTTTGCGGGCCCGCGGGAGGCGGCTGTTTGCCCCCGTACGGTGGCGGCCCCTATCCCGGCGAGAATTCCCACCGAGACGGCAACGGCGGTCGAGATTCTAAGATGGTGGTTCACGGCTCTTCCGGGGGTGGTAGACAATCTATCTATTTTAGTCCAAAATGGGACGTGAGCCAAGGCCCATACTCTCAGGGGGTGTGTAACCGGGACACCCTCCCGGGGTTAGAAGTAGTAGTGGGGTCGGTTAGCATTGGCGTGATACTGCAATAAGTGTGAACCCGGTCCGTTATAGATAGCAGTGAATTCGTCGATTCCGCTTAACCCATTTCTTGTTTTAAGAGTGAAAGGAGCCAAAAGTGAGTCGATTATTGTCCGTAATGTGTGTTGTCGTGGGTGTGATCTGTGTTGCATCCTTGTTAGAAGCCCAATCGCCCGGGGAGGGGCGGGGCGGTCAATCTCGTCGCGGCCGTGGCATGGGGATGATGTCGGGCAGAGGCGCTTCGCTGATGCTTTTGGCAAGCGAGCAGGTCCAAAAAGAGCTCGAAATCGTCGATGAGCAAAAGGAGAAACTTCAAAAACTCGGCGAGGAAGTCCGCAAGGAGATGCAAGAACGATTCCGCGGCTCGGGCGATCTGTCACCTGAAGAGCGCCGGGCACAATGGCAGGAACGCCGCGCAAAATGGGAAAAGATGTCGGAGGAGGAACGCCGCGCCGAAATCGACAAAATGCGCAAGGAATGGGAGACCAGGACCGAAGAGATCATAAAGAAGGTCGAGGGCATCTTGCTGCCCCACCAGATGGATCGCCTCAAGCAAATCCAACTCCAGGTACAGGGGGGGAGCGTTACCAGCAATCCCAAGGTCGCCGAGGAATTGAAAATCACCGAGGAGCAAAAGGAAAAACTCCGCAAAATCCGCGACGAACTCCAGGAGAAAATGAGGGGGTTCGGCGAGAAGTTCCGCGGGCTCCGCGACCTGGAGTCGGAAGCGCGGGAAGCGAAAATCAAGGAAATCCGCGAAGAGATCACCAAGCTCCGCAAGGAGGCCGAGGAAAAGGCCCTGGCCGTGTTGACCGGTGAACAGCGCGCCAAGCTGGAGAAGATGATCGGCAAGAAGTTCGAGTTCGACTGGTCGCAGATGCGGCGAGGCCGCGGACGGCGACCCGGCGGCGAGGGTGGACGGCGACCCGGTGGAGAGGGCGGGCAACGTCAATAGCCCCCGACCGCGGTGGCGCCGAGACAGGCCGGTTCGCGACCTGCACGTGCAGCCGTCGCGTGGTTCTGGACATAATTCCAGTAACATCGCAGATTGATCTCGCCAACGGCGCGATTTCCGCCCCTGGACAGCGCGGGGTGGAAATAGTATGCTGATAGTAGCAGTTCGTGCCCGGTTGCCATTGCGGCAGCCAATCGGGGTGTGCCCTGCAAACGGCCGGTTGTGCCCCTTCAATATTATTCCCGAGCTAAATTGGATGATGGAAGCCGGTGAAATCCTCCTGAGAAAAGGGCTTCTCGACCAACGGCAGTTGGAGCTGTCGCGTGATGCCCAGACCGACGGCACGCGGCTCGACCAGGCCGCTGTCAGCCTGGGATTCATCACGGAAGAGGCCGCACTCAGCGCGTTGGGCGAAGAGGTCGGCATTGAATTCGTCGAACTGGCCGAGACCGAGATCGACCTGTCGTTGCTCGACGGTTTTCCCCCGAGATTCATCCATCGCGAGACTCTCTTTCCCATCGGCCAGCACAACGGCACGCTGACGGTCGCCACGAGCGATCCTTTTAACCTTTATCCGCTCGATGAATTGAGCGTCGCCTTGAACCTGACCGTCCGGCCGGTGCTGGCCAGCGGCGCTGAAATTGCCAAGCTGATCAAGACCCATCTGGGTGTCGGCAGCGAGACCATCGAGGGGTTGTTGGCCCAAACCGACGACACCCGGATCGAGTTGCTCGAGGAGCTTGAAGCCGACGGATCCGAACTTTCCGAGCTGGCCCAGGAGCCGTCGGTGGTGCGTCTGGTCAACGAGATCCTCTTGGAGGCGATCGAAACGCGTGCAAGCGACGTCCACATCGAATTGCAGCAGTCGGGCCTGCGAATTCGTTACCGGATCGACGGGGTGTTGCACCCGCAGCCGGTTCCACCGGAGATTACCCGGTTTCAAGCGGCGATCATCAGCCGCCTGAAGATCATGGCCCGGTTGAACATTGCCGAGCGGCGTCTGCCGCAGGACGGCCGCATCCAACTGCGGGTTGCCGGCCGGGAAGTCGACGTCCGCGTTTCGGTCATGCCGATGGTCCACGGCGAAGGGATCGTCCTGCGGTTGCTGGACAAGGGCGGTATGGAATTCGCGATGCAGAAGCTTGGCATGGAAAGCGATCTGTATGCGATGTTTCAGGAACTCATCCGATTGCCGCACGGGATCATCCTGGTGACAGGCCCAACCGGTTGCGGCAAGACGACTACGCTCTACAGCGCGCTGCTGGAAATCCGCAGCACCGAAACGAAGATCATTACGACCGAAGATCCGGTCGAGTATCAGCTTGAAGGCATCAACCAGATTCAGGTCCACCCGAAGATCGGACTGACGTTTGCCAACACCTTGCGGAGCATTTTGCGTCACGATCCCGACATCGTCCTGGTCGGCGAGATCCGCGATTTGGAGACGGCCGAAAACGCGATCCAGGCGTCGCTGACCGGCCACCTGGTGTTCAGCACGCTGCACACCAACGACGCGGCAGGCGCTTACACGCGGCTGATGGACATGGGCGTGGAGCCGTTTTTGGTTTCCAGCACGGTCGAGGCGGTAATGGCCCAGCGGCTGGTCCGCACCTTGTGTCCCCACTGTAAAAAACCATATCCGCCGAACGCGGATGAGTTGCCCGACGATTTCCCCCGGGAAAGGCTCTCCGGGGATACGATGCTTTACCGAGCGGTCGGTTGCCGCGAGTGCCGGCAGGTCGGGTATCTTGGCCGCGTTGGCTTGTTCGAACTGTTGCCGACCACGAAGAAAATCCGCCAACTCGCCCATGATCGGGCCAACACCTGGGCGATCCACCGAGCGTCGATCGAGGAAGGCATGATCACGCTCAGAAGCGACGGCTGGCGAAAAGTGCTCGACGGGCGAACCGCTGTCGATGAAGTCGTCCGAGTGACCAAAGGCAACGTCCGGCAGTAGCGAGTAGTGGGCGATAAGCGATGAGTGGTGGGAGGTAGGGAGTGGCGAGTAGGGGGATCCTTATAAAGCCGCGACCGGTGGTCGCGCCAAACCAGAGTCGTGCCATGCCCGAGTTCACCTACACTGCCCGAGACAACGCCGGCGAAAAGGTCTCCGGCTCCATCGCGGCCGAGAATCGGCGCGAGGCCCTGGCGACCCTCTCCGCCAAGGCGCTGTTTCCCATCGAGGTCGACACCACTTCCAAAGTGGTCGAAGATGCCCGGGTCCGCCGCGTGCCGGGCCAGTTGCTGGCGGTCGCCTACGGGCAACTATCCGATCTGCTGCGAAGCGGCGTGCCGCTTCTTCGGGCGTTGGAGGTGCTGCAAAACCAAACGTCCCACGCGGCGCTGAAACATACCCTCCACCAGGTCCATCGACACGTAAAGGACGGGGCCACGCTGGCCGAAGCCATGAGTCGGTTTCGACGCGTTTTCGGCGACATGGCCGTCAGCATGGTCCGCGCCGGCGGCGAGGGCGCGTTTCTCGAAGAAGCCCTGGCACGCGTCGCCGCGTTCACCGAAACCCAGGACGATCTCCGCAAGCGGACGCTCGGGGCGGTCGCCTATCCGGCCGTGTTGGCGGTCGTCGGAACCGTCGTCGTCACCGTGCTGATCGTCTTCTTCGTCCCCAAGTTCGACGAGCTGTTCGCCCGGCTCCGCGATCGGGGTGAACTGCCGGCGTTGACCGAGTGGCTGCTTTGGACCAGCCGTCAACTGGGCGGATGGTTGGGGCTGCTGATTCTCGCCGTCGTCGTGTTGGGCGGATGGTCGCTCGCCTGGCGGCTCCGCACCGACTCCGGCCGGCTCTGGTTCGACCGCATCAAGATACGCCTGCCGTTGGCGGGAAAGATATTCTTGAACCTTGCGGTCGCGAGATTCTGCCGCGTGCTGGGAACCTTGCTCCGCAACGGCGTGCCGATTCTCCGCAGCCTGGAAATCGCGCGAGAGGCCACCGGAAACCGCGTGCTCGGCGCCGCGGTCGCCGATGCAACCGAGAACATCACGGCCGGACAGACCCTGGCCGAGCCGCTGGCTGCCAGCGGCCGGTTTCCGCCGACCGTCGTCGAAATGATCGCTGTCGGCGAGCAGTCGAACAACCTCGAAGAAGTTTTGCCCAATATTGCCGATTCGTTGGAGCGGCAGACCTGGCGGCGGCTCGATCTGGCGGTGCGGCTCCTGGAACCGGCGTTGTTGGTGATTCTCGCCGGTGTCGTGCTCGTAGTCGTTCTCGCGTTGCTGCTGCCGGTGTTCAGGTTGATGTCGGCGTTTTGAGGAAGATCGTAGGTGGCGAATAGTGTTCTCCACTTCGTACGACGGCTCTCCGAAGCCGTCGAGAGATTGGACGTTACGGCGACGGCCTCGGAAGGCCATCGTACGGGGGTGGCAACATGACCCCCTTGCATGATATAATACAGACTTGCATCTCAAACGAAAAAAACGAGGAGCCCCTCCCATGAATTCTTCCCGGCCCCGGCGACGCGGTTTTACGCTGGTCGAAGTCCTGCTGGTCCTGACGATCCTCGTCATCATTGTCTCGCTGGCGACCACAAGTATCGTATCAATGCAGCGACGCGCCTATCTCAAGGCAGCCGAGTTGCAGGTCAGGCTCTTCAAGTCGCAGTTGGAGTGCTACCACCTCGACATGTCCGAATTCCCCACGACCGAGCAAGGTCTGGAAGCCCTGCGGAACCAGCCGGCCGGTCTGGTGAATCCCGACGATTGGGCGGGACCGTATTCGGACGAAGACGTTCCGCTCGACCCCTGGAACAACCCGTATCAGTATATGTGTCCCGGCCAGAACAACCCCGACAGGTACGACCTTTGGTCGTGGGGACCCGACAAACAAGACAGGACCGAAGATGATATCGGGAATTGGTAGAAGGAAGAGGGGAGCGGGGAGCAGGGCCTTTACGCTGCTGGAATTGCTGTTGACCATCTCCCTGCTGGTGGTGATCATGTCATTGGCCCTTCCCGCACTGCGAAAGCCGTTCGCAAATCAGCGGTTGCGGCAGTCGGCCGACTATATCAGGGCGCAGTGGTGCGGCGCCCGGGTCGATGCCATGGACTCCGGCCGCGTCCACGTCTTTCGATATACGCTCGACGGCAACGAGTTTTCGATTCAGGCCCAGGCCGACGTGTTCGGGCCGGAAGCCGTCGACAGCGACGTCGATTCGGCGGACGCGCTGGGCGTTTCGGTGAAGCAGCCGGCGTTGCCGGAGGGCATCACGTTCGCCGCCGGCGAAACCGCGCCCGAGAGCCGCGCCGCCGTGGTCGACGCCGGCGCCGATCCCTCGATCGCCTGGCAGACCCATTGGTCCGACCCGATCTTCTTCTATCCCGACGGCACCACGTCGACCGCCGTGTTGCGTCTGCAAAACAAGCACGGGCGGACAATCGACCTGGCCTTGCGCGGGTTGACCGGCGTGGTCACCGTGAGCGAAATCGGCAGGGCGGATGAGGAATAGCCGTGATGAAGCGCAATGGGTTTTCACTCCTGGAAGTGATTCTTGCCGTGGCGATCCTGGCCGCGGCGGTCGCCGTGCTCGGCGAGTTGGGTCGGCTGGGGCTGCAAAACGCCCGAATCGCCCGCGACCTGACCGAAGCCCAGCTCCTCTGCGAAAGCCTCATGGCCGGAATTACCGCCGGGATCACGCCGCCCGAACCCGTCCATGGGGCAAGATTCGATCCCGACGGCAACCATGCCGTCTCCGGCTGGCTCTATTCGATCGATCTGGTGAAGATCGACGAGCAAGGACTGATGGCTGTTCGCGTGACCGTCACCCAGGATTTGCCGCCGGAGCGCCGGCCGGTCGAGTTCTCGCTGATCCGTTGGATTGTCGACCCCGGCATCGAAGCGTCGGAGGTGCCGGAACTCGAGGAGTCCGATTCACCGAGTGAAGAGGAGGGGGGTACCAGTGAATAGGACCCGGCTTTGTCTGAAAAGCCCATCGGGGTGGCCGGCTTTCACGTTGCTCGAAGTCATCCTTGCCCTGGCGCTATCCGTGTTGTTGATCGCCGCCGTCGGAACGGCCATTCACGTTCACCTGCGACTCCTCAATTCGGGTCGCACCCGGGTGGAAGAGGCCCAGCTCGCCCGGGCCCTGTTGGGCCAGATCGCGAACGATCTCCGCGGTGCGGTCCCCTACAACCCGATGGCGGCCGAGGAGATGGTGCCCGAGTTGCCGGACGAAGAGGACCTGCTTCAGCAGGCGGCCGACGCGGGCTACGACATCGGAAGCGTCGCGGCCGACCAGATCGCCGACGTCGCCGATCAGGCGGAGGATCTGGCCGATTCGGCCGTGCCGCCGTCGATCCCCGGCCTGTACGGCAACAGCACGGAATTGCTGGTGGACACGAGCCGTCTGCCGCGGCTCGATCAGTACGATGCGGAATGGGCCGATCGCCTCAGTGACGTGAAAACGGTTGCGTACTACATCGACGACGGCTTGATGCGCCGCGAGCTGGATCGCGCCACCACGGCCTGGGCCGCCGAGCAAGGTCAACTCGGCGACTTGGAACTGGCGTCGCAGCCCATCGCGCCGGAGGTCGTTGCCATCGAGTTCCGATACTACGACGGCGCCGAATGGGTGGACGTCTGGGATACCGCCGAGCGAGCGGGGCTGCCCATGGCCGTCGAGATCGCCATTGCGATCCGTTCATCCGGCCGGGCCGCCGACAACGGTTCCGCAGGGGCCTCATTGGCCCAACTCGCCGCGGAGAACGATCTGCTGATCTACCGGTTGATCGTCCACCTGCCGGCCGCCTGGCCAACGACTGATGGGGAGGAGGTGGCGGAATGAGCACACGTAGGCAGCGTTCAGGGGTCAGGGTTTGGGTCTTCGCCGTCGTTCCCATGCAGAGCATGGGAACGAGAACGAAATGCTCTGCGTTGCACCGCCGCCGCGGCATCGTCCTTATTCTGGTGCTCGTCGTTATCGCACTGCTTAGCTTGGCCGGGCTGACGTTCTCCGAACTGATGCTGATCGAACGGAAGGCGGCGATGCTCTCGGCGCGCCAGGCCCAGGCCCGGGCGCTGGCCGACTCGGGCACGGAGATGGCGCGGCTGTTCGTCGTCCTGGACCGCGAAACGCAGAACGAAGCCGGTGGATGGTACGACAATCCCGAACGGTTCCGGGGAGTGCTCGTGACCGGCGAGGAGGACCCCGGGCGGTTCACAATCGTTGCACCGGACTTGAACAAAGACGGGGTCTACGAAGGCATCCGTGCCGGACTGGAAGATGAATCGAATCGGCTGAACCTGAACACGCTCATGCTGGCGGACGAAGCGGAGGAAAACGGCGGGCGGCAGCTCCTGATGGGACTGCCCGGTATGACCGAGGAAATCGCCGACGCCATCCTCGATTGGATCGACGAGGACAACGAAACCCGCGAGTTCGGCGCGGAAGCCGATCATTACTCGTCGCTCGTGCCCGCTTACGCCCCGAAAAACGGCCCCCTGGAAACGGTCGAGGAGCTGTTGCTGGTCCGTGGGGTCACGCCCTGGTTGCTCTTCGGCACCGACGCCAACCGCAACGGCTGGATCGACGGCGGCGAACCGGTCAACGAGAGCATCGGCGACGCCGACAACACCGACGGCGTGATGAATCGCGGCTGGGCCGCCTACCTGACGCTCCACAGCATGGAGCTGAACACGACGCCCGACGGCGACCTGAAAATCGACCTGAACCAGGACGACATGGAAAACCTCTACAACGAACTGGCCGAAACCGTCGGCACCGAATGGGCCACGTTCATCGTCGCCTATCGCCAGAACGGGCCGTATACGGGAAGCAGGCGGGGGGAAACCCCGGGCGCCGGACAGCTCGATCTCAAAAAGAAAGGCTCCGTGCAACTCTCGACTGTGCTCGACCTGGTCGGAACGAAGGTCAGGGTCACCTATAAAGGCGACAAGGAAGCGACGGTTCTCACAGAGATCTTCCCCTACGTACCCCACATGCCCGGAATGATGAACGCCTACTTGCCCGTCTTGATGGACCAGGTCACCGCCAATCCTTCGCCGCTGATCCCCGGCCGGATCAACATCAACCAGGCGCCCCGCGTGCTGTTGGAGGGGATCCCCGGCATGGACGAGGAGATCGTCGATACCATCATGTCGGAGCGGGTGCTGAATCCGATCGAGGCCGAACCGCACCGCCGCCACGAGACGTGGCTGCTGTCGGAGGGCCACGTGACGCTCGAGCAGATGAAGGCCCTGATGCCGTTTGTGACCGGCGGCGGGAACGTCTTCCGCGCCCAGACGATCGGCTATTTCGACCGGGGCGGCCCGGCCGTGCGGATCGAGGTCATCCTCGACGCCACGACGAAGCCGGCCGTCGTCGCCTTCTGGCGCGACCTGAGCCACCTCGGCCGCGGCTACGATCTGGAAACGCTCGGCGTGGCGGCGCCGGACTTGGGCGTCGAAGAGTAGCGTGTTGGGGTTTTGCAGGGCAGGCGCTCGCTTGCACTGCAAAGCCGCAAGTCGTTTCGGTCGTCAGCGGCCCTCTGCGGACGGTTTCTCCAAGGCGTCCAGCGGATCGATCCACTGCACCTTCTCCTTGGGTAGCGTTTTCAGGAGATCGGGCAGGTCGTAGGTCTTCAGGGCCCCGTGGACGACGTTGATGTACTGGTTCTTCGCCATCGGGTGGCGGACGACATTCGCCCAAGACATAACACATTTCTTCAGCGTGATCGAGTCGAACAACTCCGGCTCGAGCGCCGCCGCGTGCAAGGCCGCCGGGCCGACGCGGCCGGTGCTCATCAGGTGGAGCCGGTTCGGCTTCCCGCCCGCTTCGTATCCGGCCGCTGCCCGGGCAGATACCAACACGTCCTCCGCACGCATCGTCAGATACGGGCGACGGAGCATGTAGGCCAAGGTCGTATCGGTCCATTCGGGTCCGAGGTAGCGGGCATACTTGCTGCTGCCGCCGCCTTGCGTCTCGCCGATGCCGCGGAGATCGACGGCGAAGACGATGTTGCGCTTGCCGACGAGTTTTTCGATCGGCCCGCCGGGCGCCGCGTCGGCCGCCTTGCCCGATTCGTGCAGGTAGAGATACGCGTCGCCGCCCGGTTTTTCCGGAACGAAGGCCAGCACGGGCAGCCAAATCCCCGGCTCGGGGCGCAGCACCAGTTTGTCGATGCGATAACCCTCGCGTTTGAGAGTTCCCTTCTTCTCGAGTTTCGGCTTCGGCAGCTCTTCGAGTTTGCGAATCCCGGTAATCCGCCGGACTTCGTCCAGGGCCTTCGTGCGGTCGGTCCCTTGCCAGAACTCCTTTCGGGCAGCGGCCAGCTTCTCGTCGAGTTCGACGTTCAAGTCGTACACGCTGCGTGCCCCGTCGAGCAGCATGACCTGGCCGCGGGGCGTACACTGGACGTCCTTGTCGCTGCCCACTTTCAAATCGGGCTCGGTGATCGCGTCGTCCTTGTTCAACAACCACCGCCGCATCCACCGGACCGCCGCGGTGCGGAGCGGCTTCGAGAACCCGTGCTTCGCGTCGACTTCGATCAGATCGACCCTTTCGGCGAACCCGAGCCGCGTGTAGAACCGTTTCGCCTCGCGGAAGGCGTGCCAGGTGCCGTCGATGTCGAAGAAATCGCGGGTGGCGGCGCAGATCAGCGTCGGCTTCGGCCCCCGCATCATTACGTAGTCGGCGTGGCCCATCCCGCGGGCGATCTGGGCGTGGATGTTCTGCTCGGCGTCTTGGGGGCCGATCGTGTCCATCAAGCGGCGGAAGCTCGTCAGGTAGCAGCTCGGGGCGGCGCAGACGATCCGCTCGTCGAGCGCCATCAGGTAGCTCGTGAGCGTTCCGCCGCCGGAGTTGCCGGTGCAGCCGATCCGCTTGGGGTCGATTTCCTTGCGGCTCTGGAGGTAGTCGATCGCCCGCATCCCGTCCCAGATGCGATAGGTAGCGGTGTTGCGGCCCAGGGCGATGCTCCCCACGCCGACCAGACAGTGTGCCATGGTACCGCCCTCGCGGGGCTTGCCGCCGGAGTCGAGAAGCTGGAACCGCTCGCCCTGGTCGATCGGGTCGTAGCAGAGCGCGGCCATGCCGTTTTTCGCGAGCAGAATGCTGACCCGCTGATAGGCGTCGTAGGCCTTGCCGTTGGCGCTGTGTCCGCAGGGGACCAGCACGCCGGGATAGGGCCCCTCGGCGTCGGGCAGGTAGAGCAGCGCCGTGACAAAATGTTTCGGCTGGCTCTCGAAGATGATTTTCTCGACGCGGTATCCGTCGCGTTTTTCCCTGGCAACGATCTGCGGCTCGAGCGGCGTCCGCTCGGGAAAGTCGAGTTGGTCTGCGAAGAACTCCTTCATCCCCCGCTGGTACTCGGCGAGCTGATCGGGCGTTTTCCGCTTCTCATATTCGGCCTCGCGGCGATCGAGGGCCTTGTGTACCGCGTCCATCAAATAGGCGTGCATCATTTTCTTGCCGGGCAAGACACTCAGATCTTCGGCCGCAGGCGCAGCGGCCGGCAGCAACAGAACAACGGCGGTAAACAGCGCGCGGGGCATGGCAGACTCCGATCGAAAATGGGTTTCGGCCAATTGTCGGGAAACACCGACTCCGCCTCAACTTACACTGGCAGCATCGACGCAACAAGCCCCGCGGATGCACTGCTGCAAAAATGATAAAGGAGGGGGCACCCGCCCCCGGCCCTTCAGAATTCAGCCCCACACTTTGCAGTTCCTTGAGAAACGGACGAGTGCTCTGTCAAGTCTTAATTTTGGGGTAGCCACGCTCGCCAGAGCGTGGGATTCCCACGGTCTGGCGACCGTGGCTACCCCAATTTCAAAATCTGTCAAAGCACTCGCACCGAACGAGACCGATTCGTCGATCGTCCGGGGGCGGGTGCCCCCTCCTTTGCTGATGGAGAATGCGGAAGTTATTCTTCGGCCGCCGAGAGGATTATGGCGGCTACAGCACCGCAGACCGCAACTCGGGGTACTTACCCGGGAAAACGACTTCGATCATTTGCAGTCCGAGTTGGAAGAACCCGCCGCCGATGGGGGTGAGGTGTCTTGCTTCGGCGCGGATGAATGTCATTTCGCCCTGGTTGCGGAAGCCGAGGATCACCTGGTCAAGGCCGATCGGCTCACTGAGCACGACGCCGACGCCGGTGCTGGAGAACTCCTTGGTGACCGTGGCAAAGGTCTTTTCGACCCGCGGCTTTTTGTCTTCCAAGGGAATCACCAGTACGACAATCGTCAGGTGTACCCGTCGTTCCAGGCGCGGCCCGTCGATCATCGATTCCGTCTTCATCCGGCTGTTGTTCAGCAGGTTGAGGATGAAGCTTTGGACCCCGGTTTTCTTGTTCCTGGTGAAGAGTTGCACTGCCGGGACTCCCGTAAAAGGTGAATCGATCCCCAGTGAAGTATAGATTGTGATCCGGCGAGCGGTCCTGGTCGGTAAGAAACACCGATTTTTCGCACGGAATCGCCGTTTTGGTCGTGCAAGCGGTACGTCTCCGCCCCGCGTTGCGGGCCGGCTATTGGAGACATAGTGTGGCTATTGGGCCGCGGTTATGCCCCGAGGCTGAAGATCCAGTAAACACCGGCGATGAACACGGCCACGGCGGCGAAGGTGGCCAGCAGGCCGATCAACCCGATCTTGCTGATCTTCGGGATCTCCAACTCACCGAAATCGCACCAGACGTTTCTCGGGGCCCGTTCGACCCCGGGGGGAAGCGTAAACGGTTCGGTCTCCGGCTCATCCGGGCCGACCGGCGTCCGCAGACACCCGTAGAACCGGTCAAGTTTCTCCTTGCCCACCCGGGGTGTCAGCAGACTGACGACCACAATCGTCAGCAACCCGGGCGTCAGATAGAACACAATCTGCCATGGGAGGGCCAACTCAGGCAGCTTCAACTTATCGAATTTCTCGAGAAGTTTGATATCCGCTGCCTGTTCCTCGAGTTCGTCGGTCAGCGACCGGGCAGCAGCAGATTCGGCGTCGGGGCCCCCGAGTCGCTCGAGATCCTCTTGCTTCGCTTCCTGCGACACGGCCAGCTTGTCGAGTTCGTCCTCGACGTACGGCTGAAGCTGTGCCTTTAGGGCATACGTGAAGTTGGGTTGTCTCTGGATTTCGTCACGCAATGTATCGGGCAACCCGGAAAGCTTGTCGAGTCTTTGCACGAGGTCTGCGGGAATCTCCGGAACCAGGCCGGGATACTTTTGCAAGACCGCGGGCAGTTGTTCCGCGTATCGGGCGTTGAAGTCCCACAGTTCGTATTTCAGCACGCCGATTTGCCCGGTAAACAGGAACACGCCGAAGGTCACCAGGGTACCCACCCAGACCGCGGCCACGGTCGTGCGGCGCCAGAACAGGCCAACCCAGAAAGCCAGGCCCATCATGGCCGAAATCTTCCAGAAGACCTCCAGACCTTTCACCACGCTTTCAAGTCTGAAGGCAAAGAGGATAGCCGCCGCCACCACCAGGACCGAAACCACCCGGCCAACGACCATGTAATGGGAATCGCTGGCTTTGCGGACGAATACTCTGCGGTAGACATTCTCGGTAAACAGGGCCGAGCCGGCCACCATGAACGCGTCGCAGGAACTCATCACCCCGGCGAGCATTGAGGCGATAAACAGCCCCACCAGACCGGGTGCAATCGCCGGCAGCAGGTCTTTGGCCATCAGGCCGTACACATGGTCGACGTCGGTTACTTCTTTTTCGAGAATCATGTAGTAGGCCAACGCGCACAGCCCGGTCAACACCCAGGCAACCGTGCAGAACCGTTTGATAAACATCCCGCAGGTCATCCCCACGCGGGCCTCCATTTCGGTTTTGCCCGCCGCGCAGAGGCCCATGGTGTGCGGCTGGCAGCCGTAGCCGATCAAACCGTTCAGCGAGATGACGATAATAAAGAACAGGCTGACCTCGGCCGAGACGAGACTGAATTTCTCCGGGTCGGCGATCGTTGCCCTCAGCCCTTCCATCGGTCCCATGCCCGTCAGGCGGCTGATCGTCACAAAAGCAAACGGAAGGATCAAGAACGAAAGGATAATCGTCAGGATACCCTGAATGAAATCGGTCAGGACCGCGGCGCTGAGCCCTCCGGCCACGCCGTAGATGACAAACATCACGGTCATGGCCATGGTGGCGTAGAAAGCGTTGATCGACCCGCCGGTGACCGCCTCGATCATGGCGCTGGAACCCTTGAGCATCACCCCGATGTTGACGATCAGGTTCATGATGGCCATCACGGCGTAGAGGACACCGACGCTGGCGCCGAAACGGGCCTCGAAATAGTCGGAGGTGGTGATTGCCCTCATGCGGCGGAACATCGGGGCGATGATCCAGTAGAACGGCGTGGAGAAGGCCCACAAAAGCTGGTACCAGATTCCCGACGCCCCTACGTGGTATGTCTTGGCAGCAACGGAGACCGCCTGATCGCTGTGGGTGCCGGTGCCGAAGTTGAAGAACATCATCAGCACCTTGCCGAATTTCCGGTCGCTGATGAAGAAGCTGGCCGCGCTTTTCACCCGCCGGATGGCCCAGGTGCCGATGATCGTGATTCCAACCAGATATCCGGCAATTACAAGCCAGTCGATCAGGGGTAGTCCGAAAACAGACATGGGGGTCTCCGCGTGCTCGGCTGGGAAACGGTCCTTTGTGGGGAAATCCGCCGTTCCAAAAGGGGGCGGGGCGCTTTTTCACGCAAGATCTGCCGGCCTTCCGTCACTTTGAAGCGAAAAAACGCCCCGTTCCTTTTTCATTCAGCCCGTCAAACTACCCAAAAGGGGGTCCCGCGTCAAGTTGCCGACGGGCAGGGAAACGGTACGCTCCGAATTCCCGAAGGCTCCCCGTTGACGCATCCGGCGACACGGTATAATCTCAATTTCCCCTGTCGAACGGCCGCCGCAATTTGGCCGGCGATCCTTGACCCAACACATGCGACCCGTTGCCCAACCAGTACCATGACGACTTCGCGAGATCTCGTCACCCGGACATTGAACCACGAGCCGATCGACCGCATTCCGCGCGACTTGTGGTACTCTCGGGAGGTAGAACTCACCCGTCCCGACGAACTGGCCGAGATGGAGATCCGATATCCCCGGGACATCATCCGCGCCGAATTCAAGTATCCGGCGGGAAGACTTACCAAAGGAAACCCGGAACGGGCGGGCTCCTATACGGACGCTTGGGGATGTACTTGGCACGTCGCCCAACGGGGCGCCGAGCCGAAGATCCAGGGCCACCCGTTGGCTTCACCGCCCAACATCGCCGACTACGCCCCGCCACAGGAATTGCTGAGAAGCGACAAGAAATATCAAGCCCGGCTCGCAGCCGTCAATCAACAGTGTGCCGCCACGAGCCGATTCGTGCTGGCCGAGACGGAAACCCGGCCGTTCGACAGGCTCCGTTTCCTGTGCGGCGACGAAGCCGCCGTCGCCGGTTTGGAAGCGAGTTCCGAACCGATCCGAAATCTGCTGGCGATGCTCCACGACTTTTCTTGCCGGGAAATGGAGATGTGGGCCGCGAGCGATGTCGATGGAGTGATGATCCGCGACGACTGGGGCGCCGAAGACTCGTTGGTGATCGACCCGAAGATATGGCGGGAGGTCTTCCGGCCGCTCTACCGCGAGTATTGCCGGATTCTTCAGACCCGGGACAAGTTCGTTTTCTTCCGTACGCGGGGGAACATCTCCAGTATTTTCGGCGACCTCGTCCGCACCGGCGTCGATGCAATCCACGCTACCCTCAAGACAATGAACATCGAGCGGCTGGCCAAGCGCTACCGCGGCCGCGTCACGTTCTGGGGGGATATCGACACGGAAGAGACCCTTTCACACGGCTCGCCCGAACAAGTCCGTGAAACGGTCCTTCAAGTCCGCCGAGCCCTGGATTTCGGCAGCGGCGGCCTGATCGCCCAGTGCGAATGGGGCCCCAAAGTGCCCCTCCAGAACGTCATCTCGGTCTTCGAGCAGTGGGCTCTGCCGCTGCCGATGCACGCGTAGGAGAAAAGCTGAAAGCAGAAAGCAGAAAGCTGAAAGCAGAAAGCTACTCGTTTTCAGCTTTCAGCTTTCCAATAAATTCCCACCACCGCCGGAGGGTACGAGCGGATATCCCAGGCAGCGTGGTCGAAAACCCGAGTGAAATCGAATCGCTCGTCCGCTTCCACGACCAAGATGCTCTCCTTTGGGGCAGCCGCGGCCAATTCGGCGATGAGTGACGTCATTTGCTCCGTCCCGTCGACGTAGAGTTCGTACGGCGGTGAGCAGAAGACGAGCCAAGGTTTTGGCCCCAACGAGGGCCTGCGTTTCCACCAGGTGAACACGTTGGCGGTGACGATGTGAGTCGCTTCTTCGACACCCAGTGTGGCGGCATTCTTCTTGATCGTCTCGGCCGTAGGGAAGTGCTGCTCGATCATCGTCGCCCGGCAGGCGCCCCGGCTGAGGGCCTCCAGCCCCAGCGCGCCGGTTCCGGAAAAGAGGTCAATCGCTTGCTTGTCGACCACGGCGGGCCCGATCAGGTTGAAGAGGGCCTCCCGCAGCCGGTTTTTCATGGGGCGGGTCCTGGAGTGGCCGCCGTAGAGGATTTTTTGCCCGCGAAACCGCCCCCCGACGATCCGCAGGGTGGCCGGATTACCCGGCCCGGCAGCAGTCTTGCGATTTTTCAGCTTCCTCGGCATGGTCGACTCTCAACACTTTCGTGCCGCACAGCCCTTTAATGTTCGATCCATATATGATATCGTATGAGGAGAAGGTCGGAAACTCCCGGGCATGGGGCGTCTCCGCCCGGCCTCGCAAGCACAGACTGGAAAATCGGAAACGAGAGACCGCAAGGGGAAAACACTGGTGAGCGGTTTTCGGCGCAGAAGACGTGTACGGTTCGTCCTGGCCGCAGCAGTGGGCTGTCTGTTGGTTGGCTGCTGGAAGCCCGAGAAAGAAGCCCCCGCCGCGCGAGGCCCGGCCGCCAAGGAGTTCGAGCGCGTCTTCGCGGAATTCAAGGATCACGTCGCCGAGATGCAGGTACTGCACGCCGAATATCGCGAGGCCGACGATGCACGCCAAGAGGAAATCGACAAACAATGGGCGGAACTCGTCAAACAGGGAGATGCCCTGGAACCCCAATTCATCGAAGCGGCCGAAAGGGCCTTCGTCGAAGAGCCCAATGCCGACAGCAAGGTCACCGACTTGTTGATGGACGTGCTGGAGGTTCGTCTTCGCACTGATGATTACGAGGCCGCCGCGCACCTTGGAAAACTGCTCGTCGAGAACAAGTGCGAGGACCTCCGTTCGCTCAACTTCGCCGGGATCGCGGCCTTCGCCGTGGGGGATTTCGACGCTGCCGAGAACTTGCTGAAGCAGGCCCACGGGCAAAGCGTTGCCATCGGACTCAAGATAGAGGCCCTGGACAATCTTCTCAAATGGGACTTTCTTCGCGACACCGCCAAGTATAAAAAGGCGTGGGCCGAGGAACAGAAAATCCGGGAAGCCGAAACCAAGGCCGGCGACTTGCCCGAAGTCCTCCTGAAAACCAGCCAAGGCGATATCAAGCTCGTGCTGTTCGAAAACGAGGCCCCGAACACCGTCGCCAATTTCATCTCGCTTGTAGACAAGGGATTCTACGACGGTCTGACGTTCCACCGGGTGTTGCCCGCCTTTATGGCCCAGGGCGGCTGCCCCAAGGGAGACGGTACCGGGGGGCCGGGCTACAAGATCGCCTGTGAATGTCACGAACCAAACCACCGCAACCACTTCCGCGGCAGCTTGAGCATGGCGCATGCCGGGCGCGACACCGGCGGCTCGCAGTTCTTCATCACCTTCCTGCCAGCCATGTCGCTCAACGGCAAGCACACGGTCTTCGGCCGCGTGGTGGACGGCTCCGGCGTATTGTCCAAACTCCAGCGCCGCGATCCCAAATCCGAGCAGTCCGACCGCCCGAAACCCAAGCTCCCCGAGCCCGACAAGATCATCGAAGCCAAGGTGCTCAATCGCCGCGGGCACGAGTACGTACCCGAGAAAGTCGTCCAATCCGAGGATGAGCAGCGAAAGCTGCCTTCCCCGGTAAATCTCCAGTAAATTCCCAGTAAATCAGGATGCCGATTATGCAAACTCGCCTTCGTCATGCGATGGTCCTGCTGTTTCTCACCGCAACTCCGTTCCTCTTGCCGGCGCAGGAGGCGCCGCCGGCCGCTCCCGGCCCGGCCGCTCAGGCAACCGGCACGCAAGCCCAGTTCAACGAACTACTCGTCAAGTTGAAGGCGATTCGAGCGGAAATGGACCTGACGGTGAAGAAGTACCAAGCCGCCAACCCCAAGGAAAAGGTGGAACTCGCAAAACTTATCAACGCACTCCATGCCAAGGGCCTTGCCATGCAAGAACAGTTTTTCGCGGTCGCCGAAAAGGCCTACCGCGAAGCCCCCAACGCCAACCAGGAGGTAATCGGCGCCATGCTGCAAACCATCACCCGCGATATCAGTCTCGATCGCTACGACGAGGCTCTCAAGACAGCGCAGTCCATGATCGACCAGAAGTGCGACGATCCCATCCTTTACGACCGTGCCGGCGTCGCCGCGTTCAACTTGGGAAAATTCGATCTGGCCGAGAAGTATCTCAATATCTCCAAAGAAAAAGGCGTGCTGAACCAGATGAGCCAGGCCTACCTCAGCATGATCCCCTACTACAAGGAAGCCTGGGCCAAAGAACGGCAACTCCGCGAGGCCGAAGCCAAGGCCGACGACCTCCCGCGAGTCCTGCTGAAGACCAATAAGGGCGACATCGAAATTGAGATGTTCGAGAACGAAGCCCCCTACGCCGTCGCCAATTTCATCTCCTTGGTGGAGAAGGGGTACTACAACGGCCTGACGTTCCATCGCGTGCTCCCCGGCTTCATGGCGCAGGGCGGTTGCCCCAAGGGGACCGGCACCGGAGGTCCCGGATACCACATCCCCTGCGAATGCTACCGGAAGGACTTCCGCAAGCACTTTATCGGCACGCTGAGCATGGCCCATGCGGGGCGCGACACCGGCGGCTCGCAGTTCTTCCTCACCTTCCTGCCCACAAAACACCTCGACGGCAAGCACACGGCCTTCGGCCGCGTGATCAAGGGGTTCGACGTGTTGCCCAAGCTCCAGCGCCGCGACCCGAGCAGACCCAACTCCCCGGCGCCGGACAAAATCCTTGAAGCCAAAGTCCTCCGTAAACGCGACCATCCGTACAAGGTCAAGACGACGGACGATGTGTTCAACGAGTAGCGGCGCCGCCTTCGCCCCTCAATTTCCATCGAAGGCGTCGCCGTGACGGCGCGAGAGGAACGTGCTTGTGACCGGTTCGTCCGAATGGAGCAACAACTCGTGCGGATCGCCGGCGTCCCGGTTCGGCAACGCGGCGACGGCAAGATCGGCCAGCTTGCCGGGTTCGAGAGTGCCGATTTCTTGATCCCGGCCCAGCGCCCTGGCGCCGTGGAGCGTACCCATCCGCAGGATTACATCGCGGTCGATCGCGGGAAAGCGTCGGGCGACGCAGCGCATCTCCGCCAGGACGCTCAGATCGGGTGACGACGCCCGGCTGTCGGTCCCCAACGCCACGTTGACGCCGACCGAGAGCATCTTCTCCAAGGGATACGGGTCGTGTGCGAAGTGTGCATGCGTCCGCGGGCAATAGACCACCGACATGCGATCGGCCCAGCCGCCGAGGAACTCGATTTCCTCGTCGTCGAGGTAGTTGCCGTGGATGATCAATGTTCGATAAGCCGGCAGCGCGCGGAGATAGTCGAGGGGACGTGCATTAGCCGTTATGAGACCTTCCTCCCAAGCATCGAGTTCCTCGAGCAATTCTCGAAGCGGGCCTGTGCCCTCGCGAAGCAACTCGATTTCCTCCTGCGACTCGGCCAGATGAAACGACAAGGGAATATGTTCGACCGCCGAGAGCACGATGGGACCGGCGAACAGGCGAGGATGGACGCTGTACGGGGCATGGGGGCAAAGCCCCGGCCGCCAGGCGGTTGACGTCTTCGCGGCTTCAAGATGTCGCCGGGCGTTTTCCATCGCCGTGGGAATTCGCTCCTTGGTCGGGCCGCGCAGTTCCAGGAACGCCGTAACGTCGATACCGCTTTCCTCGATCCGATCGGCCGACCAGCCAACTTGGACAATGTCGGCAAGTGTGGTCGTGCCGTGGCGAAGGCTTTCGCGCAGGCCGCGTTCGACGGAATCCCCTTGCGGTTCGCTGAGGCGGAACTCGATCACCTTGCGAATCCAGTCGACAAACGCAATTCCCGGTTTGCCCAGCGGTTTGCCGACGCCCGTCAGGTCGAGATGCGTATGGGAATTGACAAACCCGGGCAAGATCGCAACGTTGCCGAGGTCTTGCAGGCCGGCCCCGGCAACCGGCTCCGTGCCGACGGCGACGATTCGCCCGGCGTCCAGCGAAATCACGCCGTCGGGGATCGGATCGGACGAAACGGGGAAGATGTAGCGGGCCTTGAGGGATTGCACGTGAGGAATAACACGGTGAGGGATAACATGGTGAGGGAATCAACGGTTGACAAACGTTTCTTGCGAAGCCGCAAGCGGCTATGGCAGTGCCCTGATCATGTCATGTTCTCCGTCGTCGTGCAATCCCCGGCGGATGGCTTCCTGGAGTTTCTCTTCCTTCGACTTGGGGTAATCAAGCCGGGTGAGCCGGGCAAGGATCAGGCACGCGGCGAAGACCCCGACGGCGACGACCTGCCAGTGGTACGCGTACCCGTCGTCGGGGACCTTTTTCAACAGCGACCCCAACGACGGCCAGCGTTCGAGCACCTCGGGAGTGATGCGGGCGTACGCCAGCATCAACGAATTGTGCGTCAGGTGGAAGATGATTCCGGGCAGGATGCTCCCGGTTTGTACGACCACGTAGCCGATCACGATTCCCGCCAGGCAAGCCGACAGCGACTGCTGGAGGACGGGGTGTGCCAGTCCGAAGAAAACGGCGCTTAGGACGATCGCCCACCATTTGTGCCCCAGGCGGCGCAGGCCCGAGAGAATGAACCCGCGGAAGACGAGTTCCTCGCACACCGCCGGCAGGAGTGCTCCCAGGAGCAGGAGTTCCCACAACGGCGTCTTCGCTATCAGGCCCTCCAATCCTTCGAGACGTTCCAACATATGGCTGCTGATCGGGTAGAGTTGGCGTATGGCTGCCTGGACGACAACGAGTGCGGGGTGCAAGACGAGTGCCAGGCAGATCGCTCCGGGAACTGCCGGCCACGGCGGCCGCCGCAACGAAAGCGTTTGCCGAGGGCTGCGGGTCAGCAGGAACATCAGCACCAGCATCGGTGCGAGAATGACGAGCAACTGCGAGATCAGCGCCAACGCGACAAAACCACCGGGATTTTCCGGCATGATTCCGCTGACCCACACGTTGATTGCCAGGACGACGACCCCGCAGAAGAAGGCCGCCGCCACCGAAGGCGTTGCCCGGCGATCGCGGACCAGGCGCCGTAGCCAGAGCCCCAGGTCCAGCCGTTCGCTCTCGCGAAACAGCACGCTTTCGGAGTTGAATTGATCGATGGCCCAGCGTACCGCGAACCAGCAGGCGGCCAGGGTTACTGCAATCACGACGGGCAAGTGTTGCAGTGCCGGCAACGTGTCGCCTTCGATCAGGTGGCGCAGCAGCAGGACAATGCCCGTCACGGGAATCAGGCTGTTGCCCAGGTTCAGCTCCACCCCCGGCGTCATCGGCAACACGACCAGGGGCATCGTCACCAGCAACAGGGGCATCAGGTAATATTGCCCTTCTTTTGTGCTGCGGGCAAACGCGGCCAGTGCGAGACACAGCGCGCTGAACAACGCGGAAACCGGAACCAGCGCCGCCAGCAGCCAGAGGGCCGATATCGCCGGCGGCATGCTGAACTCCTTCATGTCCCGGAACACGAGCCAGCCGGTTGCACCTATGCTCAGCAGATTCAAGATTGCCGTCATCATGCTGAAGAGCATGATTGTCAGCAATTTGCCGAGCACGATTTCGCTGCGGCGGGCGGGGCTGCACAAGAGCGTTTCCAGGGTGCCGCGCTCCTTCTCGCCGGCGCAGAGATCGATGGCCGGGTAGAATGCCCCCGTCAGGGCCCAAATCAGCAAAATCACCGGAAGGATTTTGGACCACAACGCCGCGCCGCGATACGCTGTCTCGCCGGCGATATCGGCCTTTCCGATATCGAACGGCTGGGCGGCGGATATGGAGATGCCGCCGGCGATCAGGTTCTGGTCGGCGACCTTGTCGGCCCAACGGTTGAGCACGCCCGAGAGTCGGGCGAAGGTGATTTGCGATGTCTCGTTTGCCGTCGTGTAGATGATCTCGGGCTGGGGAACCTTGACTTGCCGGGCGCCCCTTTCTTCAATCGTCCGGCGGACCAATTCGAGGGCACGGGCGAAGTCGTCGGGGAAGTAGATCGCCGCGTCGTACCGGCCTGCTTTAACGGCACGCCGCGCTTCTTCCCGCGGATCGAGCGGTTGCCGGCCGTCCTGCGGTTCGGCGGGAAAAAAATCCAGCTCGAGAAGGTCGGCGTTCTCCGGCTTTTCGAACAAGTCCGCCGCGAAACGGTTGTTGACGACCAACGGCGGATCGTCGGGAACGTTTCCGGCACCCACCACCAACACGCGCGTCGGCTTCACCTGCATGAACTGCATCACCTGAAAGTAGCTCATTCCCAACAACGGGTATAGCAGAATCGGCAAGACCAGCATCATGAACAACGTACGCCGGTCGCGCAACTGGTCGCGGATCTCGCGGGCGAGGATCAGTCTGACGTTGACCAGTTGCATGGGATTGGTACTCTCGCGGCTATCCCGTTTGTAGTGCCGGCTTCAGCCGGTTGCCACATGCTATAAAGCCGCGACCGTCGGTCGCGCCGAGCGACGTTGTCAACGGTTCTTCGTGACGCGGGGCGCGACCAACGGTCGCGGCTTTATGGCTCCAATTGCTGGAGTTATTGCTGAGTGATCACTGAAGATGGGTAGCTTTCGTCATATTCGGAAATCAACTGGAAGAAAAGCTCTTCCAGGTCGTCGTCTTCTTCATGTTGGTTCCGCAGCTCATCCAAGGTTCCTTCCGCCAGAATCTCTCCGCGGTGGATGATCCCGATCCGGTCGCACAGTTTCTCCGCTTCGCGCATGATGTGCGTCGAAAAAACGATGCACTTGCCGTGGTCGCGGAGTTCGGCGATGGTCTGAAGCAGCGCCCGGGCAACGAGCACGTCGAGCCCCACGGTCGCTTCGTCAAAGATCAGGACGGGTGGATCGTGAACGACGGTCCGGGCGACGGAGACCTTCTGCTTCATGCCGGTCGACATCTTTGCCCCGAGCACATCGCGAAAATCGTTCATCTGGAGCCGCTCGAAGAGCGACTCCATTTTCTCCGCGAGTTCGTCTTGCGGGATTTCGTGCAACCGGCCGAAGTATTCGACCATTTCCCACGCCGTCATGCGGTCGTACACCGCCGTGTTCGCCGACATGAACCCGATCTCGCGGCGCACCCGGGCGGCTTGGGTCACCACGTCGTAGCCACCTACGGCGACCTTGCCCGAGGTAGGACGAAGCAGAGTGCTGAGAATCCGCAGCGTGGTTGTCTTTCCGGCGCCGTTGGGGCCCAAGAGGCCGTAGATTTGCCCCGGCTCAACCCGGAAAGTGATCCCGTTCAGTGCCACGAATCGGCCGCGACGCAGGTCGGCGTAGTGTTTGGTGAGTGCTTCGACTTCGATCATGAGCCCCGTGATGGTATTCAAAGTAGCAGGCCGGGGGTGGCGAATAGTCTGTTGGCCATCTCGTTTGCCGCTTCTCCGCAACCACTGGTCGCGGCTTTACATTATCAAGGGCGGGGGTTGCCAACTGGTTTCTAGTTTAACTGAGGCCGTCCGGGAATTCGACCCTGTAGGGAACGCCCTCTGTGGCGTTCCGCAGATGGATCGTTGCCCAAAAGGAACGGCACAGAGGCCGTTCCCCTACAGTGATTTCGGTCTGCAATTCC